>Ga0105239_10005486_pt1 | contig 14875 bp, 15 predicted proteins | sample KBSC44metaG_FD_92761 | JGI IMG/M metagenome (GOLD analysis project Ga0105239, IMG submission 92761) | Corn rhizosphere microbial communities from Kellogg Biological Station, Michigan, USA - KBS C4-4 metaG | ecosystem: Host-associated > Plants > Roots > Rhizosphere > Soil | place: Michigan, USA... | reverse complement strand
AGCCGGCGCGGGTGGAGTCGATCACCGCCACCACCGGGTCGGCGCCGTAGCGGAGTACGCCGGTGGCGGTCTTGGCGTCGTGCTCCGAGAAGCCACCCTCGGCCAGGATCGCGATCGCGGTCACGGCCAGGGCTCCAGCGGCGTCACGCCCAGGCCGGGCAGGTCGCTCGGCAGCACGGCGCCGTCGGCGAAGCCGAGCCCCTCGAACGCGTCGTTGGCGTTGAGGAGGTGGCCGTCCAGGTCGACGACGTCGACCAGCGGCGACAGCTGCGCGGCGGCCGCGATGCCCAGCGAGGTCTCGTTCATGCAGCCGAGCATCACGGTCAGGTCGAGCGCGCGGGCCGCGTGGATCATGCGATGCGCCTCGCGGATGCCGCCCGACTTGGTGAGCTTGATGTTGACGCCGTCGGCGAGGCCGGCCGCGCGGCCGACGTCGGGCAGGGTGTGGCAGCTCTCGTCCAGCACGATCGGGATCGGCAGGTTGGCCGCGTGCAGTTCGCGATAGCCGTCGGCGTTGTCGTCGTGCAGCGGCTGCTCGATCAGCTCGACGTTCAGCGCCACCAGTTCGGGGCAGATCTGCTTCGTGAACTCGACCGACCAGGCCTCGTTCGCGTCGACGCGGATGAGGGCGTTCGGGGCCTCGGCCCGGACGGCGCGCACCCGCTCGAGATCGCCCGGGCCGCCCACCTTGATCTTGAGCGCGTGGTAGCCGGACGCACGACGGGCTCGGTCGGCGGTGCCCTCGAGCGTGTCGATGCTGATCGTGTAGGACGTCGGCGGCGGGATCGGATCGAGGCCGAACATGCGCCACACCGGCAGGCCGCAGAGCTTGCCGGCGAGGTCGTGCAGGGCGCCGTCGATGGCGCACTTGGCGGCCATCTCGCCGGGCAGCGCGTTCACGCGTCCCAGCACGGACTCCAGCGCGAACGGGTCGTCGCCGAGCAGCGGCGCCGCCCGCTCGAAGAACGCGAGCGCGCTCTGGCAACTCTCGCCGTAGCGGTCGTCGGGCGCGCCCTCCCCGTAGCCGGTCACGCCGTCGTGGGAGACCGCGATCTGAACGATGTCGGACTCGGTGTCACTGCTGCGCGAGATCACGAACGGCTCGGCCAGTTCCACCGTGAAGATGCGTGAGGCGATTTCCACGCCGGCGAGCCTACCCGATGGATCGGTGGCTGCTGGGCCGGCGGTAGACTGACTGCCTCGCGCCTGTAGCTCAGGGGATAGAGCGTGCGCCTCCGGAGCGCAAGGCCGTAGGTTCGATTCCTACCAGGCGCATGGCCGTTGGCGGCGGTCCGGTCCAGCCGTGCGCGGGGATTCGGCTTAGACCTCAAGCCCGAAGACGTCAAGGGAGTCGCTGCCGCGTCACGGGGTTGTCACGCAGGCGTCACGCCTGTTACGACGGTGCCCGGCACCTCTCTATCAGTCTCGACTCGTGGTTGAGGGTTGTACACGCCGCCCCTGCTTCGTCGTTCCGTGACCCGGGTGTGAGATCGATCGGTCGAGAAGCTGGTGGCGATTGCCGGTGGTAGCCTCGGGCCGATGTTCGACCACGTGGGAATCGCCGTGTCCGATCTCGTCGCCTCCGAGCGGTTCTACCGCACCGTCCTCTCCGAGCTCGGCGTCGAGCCGAGCCACGCCGACGCAGAGCTGGTCGAGTGGGAGGACTGGGACGTCGGCCCGGTCGACCGCGGGCACTCACTGACTCGCGGGCTGCACGTCGGCTTCCGCGCGCCCGACCGCGCGGCCGTCGACGCCTTCTGGCAGGCGGGGATCGACGGCGGTCACCCGAGCGACGGCGCACCCGGGCCGCGCACGGCCTACGGTCCCGACTACTACGGCGCGTTCCTGCTCGATCCGGACGGCAACAGCGTCGAGGCCGTCCACGCCGACCGCGAGCGCCCAGTACCCGACGGCGGCATCGACCACCTGCGGTTCCGCGTCCGCGACCCGCAGGCGTCGCGCCGCTTCTACACGACGATCGCGCCGTACGCCGGGCTGCGTCTCACGCACGAGGAGCCGGATCGCGTGCGGTTCTCCGGCTCCGACTTCTCCTTCTCGCTCGTGCGCGACGAGCGCCCGCTCACCGAGCACGTCCACCTCGCGTTCACCGCGGACGCGGACGCCACCGTGCGGGACTTTCACGCCGCCGCGCTGGCTGCGGGCTACGAAGACCACGGCGGCCCCGGCGAGCGCGCCGTGTATCACCCGGGCTACTACGGCGCCTTCGTGCTCGACCCGGACGGCCACAACGTCGAGGTCGTGAACCACAACCGCTGAGCAATGGGCCGCCGCGTCAGGATTCCGGCCGCTCTCGAATCACGTCGGCCGCGCGTTTGTCGTCGCGCAACCCGAGGAAGCGCGGCTGACGCAGCCGACCTTCGCTCGTCCATTCGGCGAACCCGATCTGTGCGACGAGCTCGGGCCGCGTCCAGTGTGTTCCGGGCGGGACCGGGCGAGCATCAACGAACGGCGACTCGGGCGCCTCCAGTGCGCGCAGCCGCTCGCCGAGGTTGCGCAGCGTCGCGACGGTGTAGCCGGTGCCCACCTTCCCGGCGTACCGGAGCCGATCGTCCTCGTAGTAGCCGACGAGCAACGCCCCGAATTCGATCCGGCTTCCGCGGGGATCGGTGTACCCGCCGATCACCAGCTCCTGCTCCCACGCGCACTTCAGCTTCAACCAGTCCCTTGAGCGGCCGCGGGCGTATGGCGCGTCGGCCCGCTTTGCAATCAGGCCCTCCCAGCCGGAGCGGCAGGCCTCGGCGAAGCGGCGCTCCGCGTCGCCGCGGGACGCATCGCTGAGCTGCAGGCCTTCACGCAGACGAATGGCGCGCTCGAGGCGCGCGCGCCGCTCGAGCAGTGGTCGGCCCGTGAGATCCTCACCGTCGAGCTCGAGCAGGTCGAACACGCAGTAGACGACGGGGTACGCGGAAACGAGGTCTGCCGTAGGTGCCCGCACCCCGAGTCGCTGCTGCAGGCGACCGAACGACGTCTGCTCCCCGTCGAATGCGACGATCTCGCCGTCGAGTAGGAGCCGACCGGCTCGTTGGGCCGAGACCGCAGTACGCACCTCCGGGTACCTGTCAGTGAGATTCGTTCCGCTACGCGACTCGAGCAGTACCTCGGACCCGGTCTTGCACGCGACGCAGCGCTCGCCGTCGAACTTTCGTTCGAGCAGCCAGTCGTCGCCGAAATCTCGGCGATCGCTCAGGGTTGCAAGCATCAACGCGAGCGGCACCCAGGCATCATCACCGAATATGCCCTGTTGTGGGCTTCAGCAGCAGCCATCGCTGCAAGCCTCGCCGCGCCACGCCTCCCGGCCCTCCTTGACGGCGGCTGCCGCGATCACAAGTCCTGCCAGCGGGTCAGCCCACCACCATCCCAGGAGCGCGTTGGCACCAAGACCCACAAGCAGCGCGACCGACAGGTAGGCGCACAGCATGTTCTGGCTACCCTCGCTCACGGTGGCGCGTGACCCGAGTTGGTGCCCGACGCGCCGTTTGGCGCGCGCAAGAAGAGGCATCGTCGGCGCGGTCACCGCCGCCAGGCCGATGCCGACCCAGCTTGCCTCGGGGTGCGCTCCCGCGAATGCGCGGACGGACTCGATCACGACGTAGACCGCCAGCACGAAGAACGACAGCGCGATCAACTGCTGCGCTCGCCGCTCCGCCGGCTGCGATGCGCCGCGCCCCCCTGAGAACAGCCAGACGATCACGCCACCTGCGGCGAACTCGATCAGGCTGTCGATCCCGAAGGCCACGAGGGCGATCGAGCCTGCCGAGATTCCGGCACCGATGGCAATGGCGAACTCGACCAGGTGCCAGGCGTTCCCGCCCCAGGCGAGGCGTCGGGCTCGGCGCTCAAGATGCAGTCGCGGATCGGCGAGCGTTGCCATGTTCTCAGCGTACTGAACAGAGTCAGGAGAGAGTGTGTGTGCGCCGCCTACGGCTCCTGTGCAGTGACGACGCACATCACCAGCCGCCCCCTCCCAAGGGCTCAACTGGCGGAGTCGCGGCGTACTGCCGTCGGGAGCCGAAGCCGTGACCTATCAAGAGCCTACGCCCATCCGTTGCAGAATGCGTCGCCGCCGCCCCGAGCGATGTCAGCCGTTGGGGAACAGGCGCTTCTCGGCCGCCACGTAATCAGCCTGGTTTCGGTCGACGGTCGCGGAAGGGTGCTGGGCGGTGAGGCTGAGCAGGGCCTCGTTGGCGTCGCTCCCAGGCAGCAATTCGTACTTGGTGAAGCGGAGGCTGGTACCGCCGTCGGTGCCGGTGGTGTCGAGCTGGACGGGGGCGTAGCTGCTCGTGTCGACGTAGTAGGTGATGTGGCCGTCCTGGGAGCGGAGCTCGAGCGTGTCACGGCCGGCGATGGTCGCGTTGCCGACGAGGTGGGCGCCGCAGGAACGGAGCATGGTGAGGATCTGATCGCCGTAATCCTGCGATCCGAAGTCGGAACAGTCCGGCGACGCTGCGGCGGCCCGCGCCGGGACGACGGCAGGCCGGTATCCGTTGAGCGTGGCAGCGCTGCGCGGTGCACGCACCCACTTGATCATCGCGCTTCTGTCCTTGAGCGCCTTGGCCTGGCTTGCCGTGACGACGAGCCGATACTTCTGGCCGCGGCCAGGGACGATCCTGTACCCGTGTCCGGGAGCAACTCGGAAGACCATGAGTCGCACCACGTAGGTGTTTGCGGTCGGTCCCGGAGAGATCCGATAGTTGCGTTGGGCCTCCGGCTTGGCGCTGTTTGCGGTCGTGGTGCTGGCGTAGATGGTGTTGGTGGCGGGGTCGTACACCTGCTCGGTATCCCCCACGTTCGCGCTCTCGGCGGTGGTACCGTCGGGGTTGGTCTCGACCTGGCGGCGGTCGTCAGCAGCATCGCTCCCCTGCCAGCTCTCGTCCCGCCAGGTGATCGACGTGCCGTCGCCGTTGTTCTGAGTTCCCCGCATGTCGACGTGCAGGATCGTGCCCGGGGGCTGGGCCGCGGCGGCGAGCGCATGCCGGACGACCGCGGCCGAGGCAGGAACGACTCCTCCCCGGTCTTCGCCGGTGATGGCGGTGATCGCGACGAGCGAAACAGCGGCGGCTCCCCCCACGGCGGCGAGCCGAACGGCCACCGTCCTGCTGCGCCGGGTGCCGGGAGAGTGCTCCGGGCGTGGTACGGCCAGGATCTCTCGGAGCAGCGCCTCGGCGGCTGCGTCCGTCGCCGGGTGGACGTCGCCCTCGAACGGGTCGACGCCGCGGACGAGTTCCATCAGGTCTGCATCGCGGGTGCGTCTGGTCGTGGTCATGGTGCGATCTCCTTGGCTACGGACGGGTGTTGGGGGTGCGGGTCGGCCTGCCCGGCGCGATCGAGCTCGCGGCGGAGACGGCGCTTGGCGCGGTGCAGTCGGACCCGGAATGCGGCCGGGGACTGGCCGAGCACCGTTGCCGCCTCGCCCGGTCGCAGGCCTTCCCAGGCGATCAACGTGATCGCTTCGCGGTCGGTCTCCGGCAGGCGTCCGAGCGCGGCCGCCACCCGGCCGGCGGATTCCTCGGCCGCGGATGGTGACGCGCTGCCGTCCGCGCGCTCCAGGCGCTGACGAAGCGCGCCTCGCCGTCGCGACCCTCGCTGCTGGGTGGCGATCACGTTTCGGGCGACGGCCAGGAGCCACGGCAGCGAATCGGCCGGCACCTCGCCGAGTCGTCGCCAGGCGACCAGGAAGGTGCTTGCGACGACGTCGTCGGACGTATCCCCCTGGGCACGACGCCGCGCGTACGCCGCCACCGCCCGATGGTGACGGCGAAACAGCTCCTCGAATCGCTCGGCAGCTCGAACATCCCGATCGTGCGCGTCAGCTGGTCCGGCCATCACCCACCTCTCGCCGGCAGACGTCCCATCGTTACACCGCCGGGGGCCGGCGGCACTCACCGTTCATCTCTATCACCCGCCGGATGGTCAGAATGGGTAATGCCGAAACCCGCCCCCACGGCCGATAAGAACCCCAGCATGAGGCTCCTTGCGCGTCGTCTGGTCGGTACCTGCTGCGTTGCGGCGATGCTCGGCGTGGGCGGACAGGCGCTGGCCGCCGGAGCGCCGCCGCCGGGAATGCCGCCCGTCGGCCACACACGACTCGGCATCGGCAGCAAGGATCCCGGCGCCTTTGACCGCCTCACCCGCCATCACCATGACGTCTGGTTGATGTTCGACATGCTGGGTGGATCCTGGGTCAGGTGGCACGGTTTCAGCACGCAGATCGCCAAGGCCACCTCCTCTCACAGGATCGCCATGATCACGCTGGGTGTGACACGCGTGTCCGACCGCCGCAAGCTGTCGCCGGGCTCGCTGGCAAACGGCAAGGCCGACAGCATCTACCTGTCCTACTCGAGCCAGGCCAACGCCGCGGGCGTGCCGGTCTGGATCCGTCCGATGCAGGAGATGAACGGCTACTGGATGTCGTACTGCGCGTTCAACGCGAACGGCACGCATCGTGGCGCCGCCTACTCCACCGGCAACTACAAGAAGGCCTTCCGGCGGATCGCGATCATCATGCGCGGCGGCACCAGAGCGGAGATCAACGCCGCCCTTCACGCCGCCGGCCTGCGACAGCTGCAGGCGCCGCTGCCGGTCGCCGGAATCACACCCAGCGGGCTGGTGGCCATGGTCTGGAACCCGCAGGGCGCCGGCGCGCCGAACGTGCGAGGCAACCAGCCGCACGACTACTGGCCGGGCGCGCGGTACGTCGACTACGTCGGCGACGACCTCTACGACCAGGACTTCAGGGCCTACTGGAAGGGCATGCAGCCGCTCTACAACTACGGAAAGCCGTTCATCCTGGGCGAGTGGGCGCCCTGGGGCATCGACGATCCCACCTTCGTCAGCCAGGTGTTCAACTGGGTGAGGACGCATCCGCGGACGGCGGCGCTGGTCTACTACGACTACTCCTCCACCTTCAGCCTGGGCAACAAGCCGCGCTCGCTGAAGGCGTACCGGACGCTGGCCGCGCGCACGCGGTTCCAGACCACCGCCTGACGCAGACCGGCGCTACGGCGCCGCGGCTTGCTGCCAGGCCTCGCTGAGCTGGTCGCGGTAGCCCAGCCACAGCACTCCGGCCACGGCCAGCAGCACGATCTCGTCGAACGGCCCGGGCACGGGCAGCAGCCCCAGCCCGCCCGCCCAGCGCAGCGGTCGCGGGATCCGCCCGTCGCGGATCACCAGTCGGACGGCACGAAGCGTTCGTGTGACCGTGGCCCGCATAGCGTCCAGTCTAGACACGCCCGCGCCGTCCGGCTGTGGACCGGCCACGGCGGGCGCGGTACGCTGGCGCCCGCATGTCCAGTTCCCCCACTCGAGTCGCCCTGATCACCGGCACCAGCCGCGGCATCGGCAGCGCCCTGGCGGCCGCCTTCGCCGCCGACGGCTACGCGGTGGTCGGATGCGGCCGCAGCGCCGGGCCGGACGTCGGCGTGGCCGGCATGGACTACCGCCGCTGCGACGTCTCCGATCCGGCCGCGATCCGCGACCTGGTCGCCGGCACGGTGGCGTCGCACGGCCGGCTCGACGTGCTGGTCAACAACGCGGCGGTCGAGATCGAGGGCACGGTCGAGGAGACCACCGTCGAGCAGTGGGACGAGGTGCTGGCGGTGAACGTCCGCGCGCCCGCGCTGCTGGCCGCCGCGGCGATACCGCACATGCGTGCCGCCGGCGGCGGCGTGATCCTGAACATCGCGTCGGTCGACGGCACCTGGGCCGAGCCGCGGCTGCCGGCCTACTGCGCGACGAAGGGCGCACTGCTGGCGCTGACCCGGGCGATGGCGATCGACCATGGCGCCGACAACATCCGCTGCATGAGCATCTGCCCGGGGTACGTCCGCACCGAGATGCTGGAGCAGTTCTTTGCGTCCCAGCCTGACCCCGACGCTGCCCGCGCACAGGGGATCGCCATGCATCCGCTGGGACGCCTGGCGGAGCCGGCGGACATCGCCGACCTGGCCGTGTTCCTGGCCGGCGACCGCGCGACCTACCTGACCGGCCACTCCTACGTCGCCGACGGCGGCCTCACGGCCGGGCACCTCTGAGGAGGACAGAATGCCGGCCACCCACGTGATCCCGCTCCGGCGCGAGACCCTCCACGGACACTTCTCGACCGACCTTACGCCCGTGCTGACCGTCGATCCCGGCGACTCGGTCACGTTCCAGGCGCTGGCCGCGTTCTGGCACTGGGATGCGGGCGGCGCCACGTGGTTGGACGACCTGCACCCAGTGCTCGATGACGGCCACCCGCTGACCGGGCCGATCGCGGTTCGCGGGGCCCGTGCGGGCGGGACGCTGGAGGTGCGGATCGACGTGGTGCGGCCGCGCGACTGGGGCATCACCTTCGGCGGCAAAAGCGCGCTCGAGTGGCAGCTGAACGGATCGACCGGCGTCACCGCGGACGGCGCGCAGTCCGTCGCCCTGGCACCATTCCTGGGCGTGATCGGCATGCCGCCGCCCGAGCCGGGCGTGCACTCCACCATCCCGCCCCGCCGCTTCGGCGGCAACATCGACTGCAAGGAGCTGACCGCGGGCGCCACGTTGCTGCTGCCGATCGGCGTGGACGGCGCGCTGCTCTCGGCCGGCGACGGCCACGCGGCGCAGGGCGACGGCGAGGTGTCGGGCACGGCGATCGAATGCCCGCTCGACGAGGTGCGGCTGACGCTGGGCTTGCGCCCCGATCTCGACCTGCGGATGCCGGTCGCCCGCACCGACAGCGCCTGGATCGCGTTCGGGTTCGACCACGACCTCGACGTGGCCGCCGACATGGCGCTCCAGACGATGCTCGACCTGATGCAGCGCGAGCACGGGCTCGACCGCGAGCGAGCGCTGGCGCTGGCCAGCGTCTCCGTCGACCTGCGCGTGACACAGGTCGTGAACGAGGCCAAGGGCGTGCACGCGGTGCTCCGCCACGAGGCTTTCAGCGCCTAGACCGATCCGCCGCGGCGTCCCAGAAGGCTCGGGTTTCGCGGTATGCCACCCTCGGCCGTCGAGCCTGCGTGTGTCAGCGGCAACCGGCGCTCGGCGGTGGGGACATCGAAACCAAACGGGACATTTCGGACAACAAATTGTGACCGCAATCTTGCGTTGTGGTGAACAGATCCCATACGCTTGCAGATCTGGGGAGCCTGACTGGCCTTCCACCACCACCTGCGGGTCGGGTCTGCTCGGCCGCTCAACAAGGGGATTTGCATGCACCATCTGCCAAAACAGATCGCGGCAGTGACCGCGGCTCTGGCGCTGGCGGCAGCTGCCGCCAGCTGCGGATCTAGCTCGTCCAGCTCGTCCAACGCGTCATCGTCGGGCGGGGGCGCCGTGCCCCAGGTCGATGTCACCAAGTTCACGGCCGACTACGCGGTGATGAAGACACTGCAGAGCCTCGCGGCGCAGGGCAAGGGCAAGATCGGCGTGCTGCTACCCGACACCACCACGTCGACTCGGTACGTCCAGTACGACGCGCCGAACCTGACGAAGGCCTTCGAGGCCGCTGGGCTGTCGTCCAGCGACTTCAAGATCACCAACGCCCAGGGCAGCGTGTCGACGATGCAGCAGCAGGCCGAGGCCGACATCACCGACGGCGCCTCCGTGCTGCTGATCGATCCGATCGACACCGGATCCGGCGCAGCCATCGAGAAGAACGCCGAGGCCAAGGGCCTCAAGGTGATCGACTATGACCGCCTCGTCCTGGGTGGCCCCGCCGATCGCTACTACGTCAGCTTCAACAACGTCCAGGTCGGCAAGCTGATCGGCCAGGGCGAGATCTCGTGCATCAACGCATGGGGCGTCAAGAATCCCAACATCCTGATCATGGACGGCGACCCCACCGACAACAACGCGAAGCTGTTCGCCCAGGGCTACAACAGCGTGCTGGATCCGAAGTTCGCCGACGGTACCTACAAGAAGGTCGGCGAGCCGACCGGCACATGGGATCCGCCGACGGCCCAGACCTTGTTCGAGCAGCAGTACACGGCGCACCCGAACATCAACGCCGTGGTCACACCGAACGACTCCAACGCCGCGGCCGTGATCGCTGCGCTGAAGAACAAGAAGATCCCGCCGAAGACGTTCCCGACCACCGGTCAGGATGCGGGGCTGGAGGGTCTTCAGAACATCCTCGCCGGCTACCAGTGCGGCACCGTCTACAAGCCGTACTACCTGGAGGCGCAGGCCGCGGCAGCGCTGGCCCTGTACCTGCGGGCGGGCCAGACGCCGCCGTCCACGCTGGTCAACTCGACCACCAAGGACAGCACGATCGGCGCCGACGTCAAGTCGGTCTACACCCCCCCGACCTGGGTGACCGTCGACAACATGAACGACACGGTCGTCAAGGACGGCAAGGTGACAGGTGACGTGACGGTCAAGCAGCTGTGCTCGGGCGGTCTCCAGAGCGCCTGTAGCGCTGCGGGGATCCAGTAGCACCACGCCCGCCCCGGGGCCGTCGCCTGACGCGGCGGCCCCGGGGCGGGTACCATCGCAACCAACGGTCATGGATTCCACGCTTTGAGCACAGAGACAGAGACCCAGCCGCTGCTGCGGCTTGACCACGTCTCCAAGAACTTCGGGCCGGTACAGGCGTTGTCCGACGTCAACCTGGAGTTGCGGGCGGGCGAGGTGACGGCGCTGATCGGTGACAACGGCGCCGGCAAGTCGGTCACCATCAAGACCATCTCGGGGATTCACGGGCCGGACTCCGGCCAGATCTACTGGGAGGGCCGGCCGGTCAGGATCCGCACGCCGCGCGAGGCGGCGGCGCTCGGCATCGAGACGGTGTTCCAGGATCTCGCGCTCTGCAACAACCTCGACATCGTTCAGAACCTGTTCCTGGGCCGCGAGCGCACCAACCACGGCATCACGCTGGACGAGGAGGCGATGGAGAAGTCGGCGGCCGAGACGCTGGCCAGCCTGGCGGTGACCACGGTGCGCTCGATCCGTCAGCCCGTTGCGTCCCTCTCCGGCGGCCAGCGCCAGTCGGTGGCGATCGCCAAGGCGGTGCTCTGGAACACGAAGCTCGTGATCATGGACGAGCCGACCGCCGCCCTGGGCGTGGCCCAGACCGCCATGGTACTCAGCCTCGTCAAGCGCCTGGCCGAGCGCGGCCACGCGGTGATGCTGGTCTCGCACAACATGAACGACGTGTTCGAGGTGGCCGACCGGATCGCGGTGCTGTTCCTGGGCCGCGTAGTGGCGGTGCTGCCCGCCGCCGACCTCGACCGCCAGATCGCCGTCGACCTGATGACAACCGGCCAGTCGACGCGCCTGTCAACCAACGGCCACGCCGCGAAGGAGCCGGATCCCGCATGAGCGAAGTCGAGGATCCGACACCCGCAACGACAGAAACGGGCGAGCACGACGAGCCGATGACCGCAGCCGCGGCCCGCAAGGCCGAGCTGGCGCTCCCGCCAGACATCGCCGCCGATTCCATCTCCGGCTACCTGCGCACGTCTCTGGCACGGGTCAGGGCCGGCGAGAGCGGTGTGCTGCCGGTCGTCGGTGGGCTGCTGCTGATCTCGATCCTGTTCCAGTCGTTGAACGGCAACTTCCTGACCGCGGGCAACCTGGTCAACCTGCTGGTACAGGCGGCGGTGTTCAGCCTGCTGGCGATGGCCGAGATCTTCGTGCTATTGCTCGGGGAGATCGACCTGTCGGTCGGCTTCGTGGCCGCCATCTCAGGGGCGTTCATGGCGACTCGGATCAGCCCAGCCCACGATTGGCCATGGCCGGTTGCAGTAGCTGTCGCGCTGCTGATCTGTGCAGCCATCGGCCTGCTGCAGGGCTCGATCATCACTCGCATCGGTCTGCCCTCGTTCGTAGTGACCCTGGCCGGCCTCCTGTTCTGGCAAGGCGTGCTGCTGAAGATCCTCGGGTCCGGCGGCAGCCAGCCGATCAACAACCAGGCCATTAACGACATCGCCAGCCGCGCCTTCACCCCCACCGTCGGCTGGATCCTGATGCTGGTGCTGGTCGGGCTCTACGCCGCGATGGTGTGGAGGCGGGACGCGAAGCGCCGCAAAGGCGGGCTGGTGGCACCGCCGCCGCGCGTGACGCTGCTCAAGATCGCCGGAGCGCTGGCGGCGGGGGTCGCGCTGCTGCTGCTCTGCAACACGAACCGCGGCATCCTCGTGCCGATCAGGGGCGTACCCTGGGTGGTGCTGTTGGTGCTCGCCGTGCTCGTGATTTGGACGTTCGTGCTCGGGCGCACGAAGTTGGGCCGCTACATCTATGCCATCGGTGGCAACGCCGAGGCCGCCCGCCGGGCCGGCGTCGACGTCATGGGAGTCCGCACGGTCGCGTTCGTGCTGTGCTCGTTCACTGCAGGCATCGCCGGCATCGTCTACGCCTCGCGGCTGCAGTCGATCTCCACGGCGGTGGACGGCGGTACGCTGGTGCTCTATGCCGTTGCGGCCGCCGTGATCGGCGGCACCAGCCTGTTCGGTGGCCGCGGCAAGGCCGTGCACGGCGTGCTCGGTGGCATCGTGATCGCCGCCATCGACAACGGCATGGGCCTGGTCGGATTCCAGGCCTCGGCCCAGCTGATGGTGACCGCGCTGGTGCTGCTGGCAGCGGTCGTGATCGACGCCCTGTCGCGGCGCGGCCGCGTCGCAACGTAACGAAACGGCCTCGAAGCGCGGGCGCTAGCCTGCCGCACCGGTACAGTCTCCGCCAATGTTTCGGCGCCGGCGGATGCTGATAGCGGCTGGACTGCTGGTGGCGGGCATCGCCCTGCTGTTCGTGCCGCTGCTCGTGATCCGGGTGGATACCGGCGGACACCTCACCTCCGATCCCGCCGACGCCTCACACCACCAGGTGGCGCTGGCGCTGGGCGCCGGCCTCACCGCCAACTGGACGCCGACCTGGTTCCTGGCCGATCGCCTGGACGCGGCCATCCGCCTGTACCGCATGGGCAAGGTCGACGGACTGCTGATGTCCGGTGACAACCACACCGCCAGCCATGATGAGCCCACCGCCATGCGAATCTACGCGATCGCCCACGGCGTACCGGCGGCCGCCATCACCCTCGACTACGCTGGTTTCGAGACGTACGACTCCTGCTACCGGGCGCGCCACATCTTCGGAGTGCAGAGCGCCGTCGTGGTGACGCAGAGCTACCACGCCCCGCGCGCCGTCTACCTGTGCAGGTCGGTCGGCGTGGACGCAGACGCGCTGACCGTCCCCGACTGGGGCCGCGTGCCGGCGGCAAAGATGGTGCACTACCAGGCCCGCGAGGTGCTGGCCGACGTGAAGGCGGTGTGGGACGCCGACGTGACGACCCCGTCCCCACGCTACCTGGGCCCCCATGAGCAGCTCCACCGGCAGCCGGCCGCCGCCGGAGCCGGCTGATGGCGACCAGCCGCGAGCGATACCGGGCTGCGCGCGATGCGCGCATGGCGGAGCTGACCCGGCGGCCGACGTACCATCGCACCCTCGGCCTCTGCACCGTGCCCGGCCTGGCCGTGGCCGTGATCGGGATCTTCACCGCGCCCTTGCTGATCGTGGTCGGGCTGATCGGGGCGCTGGCCGGCCCGCTGATCTACTTCATGGTGCTGCGTTCGCAGGCGTCCAGCGCCGCCAAGGACCTGGTCATGCACCAGTGGGCCAAGGAGCACGGCTGGGAGTACCAGCCCTCGCCCCCGCTTCCGACCGACGTCGCCTTCTGCCGCGACAAGGAGCGGATGGAGGCGACCGACGGCTTCGCGGGTCAGATCTGCGACGTGCCCGGGCTGATCTTCAACTTCACCTACTCCACGTTCGAGACGCGCACCTCGACCGACGGTCAGGGTCATGTGACCACCTACACGGAGGAGGTGAAGCACCGCCACACGGTGCTGCGCCTGGTGGTCGGCGCCGTTGCCGGCGTCGACACCGTGCAGCTGGCCGACCGCGGGCTCGGGTTCCTGAACAAGCTGACGGCCGCCTTCGGGCCCAGCCGCCAGGTCGAGACTGAGAGCGTCGAGTTCAACAAGCGGTTCTCGCTGATGGTCAACGACGGCGCCGACCAGGGGACGGTGCTGCGCATCTTCACGCCGGCCCTGCTGGTGCGCCTGATCAACAACGAGTTCCCCCAGACCACGTTCCAGTACGAGCGCGGCTCGCTGGCATACGTGTGGGAGGACCAGTACGACGTCGAGGACCTCGAGGAGATCGAGGGCCGGGTGGCCTCTGTGGAGCCGCTGACGACGGCGCTTCGCACGGGTGTCGCGGCGCTGCACTAGCCTTTCAGCGGCGGGTGATACTCGTGCCCGCACGCCCCGGACGTGCAGTCGCGCACGATCCGGGCCACGTCGGCGGGCGTGTCCACCACCTGCAGCAGCTCCAGCTCGCCCTCCGTCAGCTTGCCTTCGGCGACCACACGCCCGCGTAGCCACTCGAGTAGCCCGCTCCAGTACGCGCTGTCGTAGAGCACCACCGGGAAGCGGTGGATCTTGCCGGTCTGCACCAGGGTCACCGCCTCGAACAGCTCGTCGAGCGTCCCGAAGCCGCCGGGGAACACTACGAACGCCTCGGAGTACTTCACGAACATGGTCTTTCGCACGAAGAAGTAGCGGAACTCCATCGACAGGGTTGCGTAGGTGTTGCCGTGTTGTTCGTGGGGCAGCTCGATGTTGCAGCCGATCGACACGCCGCCGGCCTCCGACGCGCCCATGTTGGCGGCCTCCATGATGCCGGGGCCGCCGCCGGTGATGACACCGAAGCCCTCGGCAACCAGCAGCCGGGCGGTCTCGCGGGCGGCGACGTACGCGGGGTCGTCCGCGGGCGTGCGGGCGGATCCGAACATGGCAACGGCCACGCCGACGTCGGCCAGCTGGTCGAAGCCCTCGACGAACTCCCCGGTGATGCGCAGGATCCGCCACGGATCGGTGTGCAGGAAGGT
>Ga0105239_10005483_pt1 | contig 14881 bp, 10 predicted proteins | sample KBSC44metaG_FD_92761 | JGI IMG/M metagenome (GOLD analysis project Ga0105239, IMG submission 92761) | Corn rhizosphere microbial communities from Kellogg Biological Station, Michigan, USA - KBS C4-4 metaG | ecosystem: Host-associated > Plants > Roots > Rhizosphere > Soil | place: Michigan, USA... | reverse complement strand
GAAACTGTCGCCGGCGCCGACCGTGCTGCATACCGCTGCCGGCCTGCCGGGCAGGCGCAGCGCGCGATCCCGCGTGACGACCCAAGCGCCGCGTGCACCGAGCGTCAACGCGACGATGTCGGCCTGGCCTCGCGCGACGAGTTCGCTCGCCTTCCGGCATGCCGACGTGTCGTCGAGCGGTTCGCCGGCCAGCGCACTCAGTTCGCCGAGACTGGGCTTCACGAGATGGACGCCGGCCTCGAGGGCCGCCTGCAGCGCCCGGCCCGCCGCATCGACGACCACGCGGCTGCCCCTCGCCCTGGCCTTGCGCGCAAGCCTCGCATAGAGATCGTCCGGCGCGCCGGGCGGCAGGCTGCCGCTCAACACGAGATAGCGTGGCGCCGGTTGCATCGCTTCGATGCGGGCCGCGCAGTCGCGCCACTCGGCCTCCGTGACGAGCGGCCCCGGCATCAGGAAACGGTATTCCCGCCCGGTCGCTGTCTCGGTCACGCAGACGTTCTCACGCGTCTCGCCGGCGATCCGGATTCGCATGCTCGGGAGGCGCTCGGCCTCGATCAGCTGCGTCAAGACGTCACCGGTCGGCCCGCCGGTCAGGTACAGCGCGACGCAGTCGCCGCCGAGCCGGTGAATGGTCCGGGCGACGTTGATTCCGCCGCCGCCGGGGTCGCGCCGCGGCCGTGCGCAGCGCAGCTTGTGCGTATCGACGATGTGCTCGACCGACGTCGAGACATCGACGGCCGGATTCAATGTGACGGTAGCGATGTCGGTCATGGTGCGTAGCTCGCGGTCGATGGCAGGGCCGCTCGGCCGCCGCTGCGTGCCGGGCGTGGCTCCACGTTACGTGCGACGCCCGTCACGGCATTGACCGCCATCAAGCCATGCCGCGAAGGCGCCCGGATTGCGCTCGATCAACGACGCGTTCAGGCAGGCTCATACAGTGAAGCATTCATCGTTGCCGAACCCCGCCATGGACGAGCAGCCGCTTTGCACCACCGTGTTCGCCGAACGCTATGCGCAACCCGGCGAAACGACTCGCGCGGCCGTATTCCATCGCGTCGCTCATGCACTGTCGCTCGCCGAACCGGCCGATTTCCGCGCGCAGGTGGAGCGCGCGTTCTTCCTGAACCTGCAGCGCGGTGCGATCGGCGCGGGCCGCATCCTTGCGAATGCCGGCGCCGATACCGGCGGGACGATGGTCAACTGCTTCGTCCATCCGCTCGCGATTCCGGTGGGCATGCCCGTGCAGGCCGTCGACGCAGCGCTCGCACATGCGCTCGACGACGCACGGCTCACGTTGTTGATGGGCGGCGGAATCGGCTACGACTTCTCGCCAGCGCCGCCTGCCGACGCATACGAACGACGCTTCTCGTCCGAATCAGGCGCATGCGCGGCGATCGACCGTTTCGATGCAATGTGCGGTGCGTTGCCCTTCGCCGGTCCGCGCCGAGGTGCGCAAATGGGTGTGCTGCGTTGCGACCATCCCGACCTCGTGGCGTTCGTCAACGCCAAGCGCGGCCGATCTCGTTGGCCGACCTTCAACCTGTCGGTGGGCATCACGGATGCGTTCATGGAAGCGGTCGCGCACGACCTGCCGTGGGCGCTCGTTCATCAGACGCAACGCCATGGCGCGTCCGGCGCACCGGCCCGCCGACCGGACGGGCGTTACCTTTACGCTACGGTTCCGGCCCGGACGCTCTGGCACGAGATCGTCAACGCCGCGCGCGACAGCGCGGAACCGGGGCTGCTCTTTCTCGACACGATCCGCGACGCGAATCCGCTGCGCGAGCACGAGCGGATCGACGCGACGAATCCGTGCGGCGAACAGCCGTTGCCGCCCTACGGCAGTTGCGTGCTCGGGCCGATTGATCTGTCGCGGTTCGTCCGCCATCCGTTCGGGGTCGACGGCAAGCCGCACTTCGACTTCGCGACGCTCGCCGATGCGGTGCGCGTTCAGGTCCGCCTGCTAGACAACGTGCTCGACCTGACCGCGTGGCCGCTCGCCGCGCACGAACACGAAGCGCGGCGGACAAGGCGCATCGGGGTTGGCGTGACCGGGCTGGGCGACACGCTGACGATGCTGCAGCTGCGCTACGACAGCGTGGAAGCCCGCGCATTTGCACGCGGAATCGTGCTGACGATGCGCGAGCATGCGTTTGCCGCGTCGGCCGCGCTTGCCGCCGAGCGCGGCGCGTTTCCAGCCTACGACCCCGCTACCTATCTGGCCGGCCCCGCTTACCGCATGCTCCTGCCGCTGAAGGTGCATCACGCGATCGCCCAGCACGGGCTGCGCAACAGCCATCTGCTGTCGTTCGCGCCGGCCGGCAGCGTGAGCCTCGCGTTCTGCGACAACTGCTCGAACGGGATCGAGCCGGCGCTCGGCTGGACGCAGCATCGCGTGGTGCGCACCGCGGACGGGCGGGTCCGCCGGTTTCGTGTGGAGAATCACGCCTGTCGGCTGTTTCGCGAACTGCATGGCGACAGCGTCCAGCTGCCGGATTATTTCGTCACCGCGGCGGATATCGCACCGGCCGATCATGTCGCGATGCTCGCGGCGCTGCAGCCGTGCGTCGACGCCGGTATCTCGAAGACCGTGACGATACCCGGCCAGTGTTCGCTCGCTGACGTCGACGCGCTGTTCTTCCAGGCGTGGCGAGACGGGCTCAAGGGAATCACGGTATTCCGGCCGGATCCGCGGCTCGCGGCGGTTGTGACCGACGATGCGGCGCAAGCGCGGTGCGACGGCCCTGTCTGCAGCGGGTGTTAACGACACACGATGAGCGGCGGCAGGCGCGCTCGGCGCGATCCGGCGCGATCCGGCGAACGTTCGTTCAGGCGGAGGCGACCGTGGTCGTTTCCGTGTCGGCGGCCGCCGGCCGGGGCGCCTCGCCGGCATCGTCCGGCGGCGTGATGAGCGCCACGAGCATGCCGTGATCGATCGATTCGTGCTGCAGCAAGCTGCGCGCGATCCGTTCGAGCGCATCGCGATGCTTGCGGAGCGTCGCCATGACCCGCGCATGCGCATCCTCGAGCAGTGCGCGCACCTCTTCGTCGATCAGTTGCGCCGTGTGCTCGCTGCAGCGTCCGTCACCCGGCGTCCAGACGCCCGGCGCGCCGCCCTGGCGTGCGCCATCGTCGAGCGTCGCGAGGCCGATCTTCTCGCTCATCCCGTACTGCATGACCATGTGCCGTGCCAGCGCGGTCGCGCGTTCGAGATCGTTCTGCGCGCCGGTCGACACGTCGCCGAACGCGATTTCCTCGGCCACCCGGCCGCCGAGCAACACGTCGAGCCGGTCGAGCAGTTCGCTGCGGCGCAGCACGTAGCGATCCTCGGTCGGCACCTGCTGCGTATAGCCGAGCGCGGCGATTCCGCGCGGGATGATCGATACTTTCTTCACGGGATCGCAGTGCGCGCGGCTTTGCGCGACGAGCGCATGGCCCGATTCGTGGTACGCGATGGTCCGCTTCTCCTGTTCGTTCATCACGCGGCTCTTGCGCTCCATGCCGGTCATCGCGCGATCGATGGCTTCGTCGAAATCGGCCATTCCGATGGCCGGCTTGCCGAGTTCGGCGGCATGCAACGCGGCTTCGTTGACGACGTTCGCGAGATCGGCGCCGACGAAGCCCGGCGTGCGCTGCGCCAGTTCGGCAAGGTCGACTTCCGGGGCAAGCTTCACGCGCTTCGTATGCACGGCGAGGATCTGCTTGCGCCCGGTCAGGTCCGGCCGGTCGATCTCGATGTGCCGGTCGAACCGTCCCGGGCGCAGCAGCGCGGGATCCAGGATTTCCGGCCGGTTGGTCGCGGCCACGATGATGACGCCCGAATTGGCCTGAAAGCCGTCCATCTCGACGAGCAGCTGGTTCAGCGTCTGCTCGCGCTCGTCATTGCCCGACATCAGGCCGACACTGCGCGCCTTGCCGAGCGCATCGAGCTCGTCGATAAACACGATGCACGGCGCGCTCTGCTGGGCCTGCTCGAAGAGATCGCGCACGCGCGCAGCACCGACGCCAACGAACATCTCGACGAACGCCGAGCCGCTGATCGTGAAGAACGGCACCGCGGCCTCGCCGGCGACCGCACGGGCCAGCAGCGTCTTGCCGGTACCGGGCGCTCCGACGATCAGTACGCCCTTCGGGATCTTGCCGCCGAGCCGTTGGTAGCGTTCGGGGTTGCGCAGAAACGCGACGATCTGCTGCAATTCGGCCTTCGCCTCGTCGATGCCCGCGATATCGTCGAACGTGATGCCGGTTTCCTTCTGCATGTACACGCGGGCCCGGCTCTTTCCCATGCCGCTCATATCCCGCATTCCGCCCGGCCTTCGCAGCATGAAACTCCAGATCACGACGAAGCCGATCAACGGGAAAATCCATGCCGCGAGCGTCCCGATCCAGCCCGTATCCGTCGCGCCGCGGTAGCGAATCCCGGCAGCCGTCAGCGCGGCGACCAGACCTTCGTCGCTCACCCGGTTCGTGGTGAAGCGCCACGGCGGTCCGGCCCCCTTCAACTCCGCCGCGTCGGAAGCGGGCAGCGCGGCGCCCGCTTCAGGCATGCGCAGCTTGCCCGAGATCGACGACGGGCCGATTTCCAGATCATCGACGAGGCGTGCGTCGATCAGGTGGTGAAAATCGCTGTAGGAAATCGACGTCGCGGCCGGGTGATACGCGAGCAGTTGAACCGCGACCAGCACGGCGAACGCGATCGGGATCAGCAGCCCGGAGTAATCGAATGTTTTTTTCATGGCATCGAACCTGCGCGGCAGTCAGCCGTCCGCTCACGCATCGTCGCGCTTCCAGTGCGCTCGCAGCATGTCTTCGCCGTCGCGATAGTTGATCGCGAGATCGCCGTGATGCGCATGCAGCAACGCTTCACCCAGCCGCCGAACCATGTGCACGCCCGTCGTCCTGATGACCAGCGTATCGGCCAACCTCTCGATCTCCATGATTCGTTCGAGCGCGTGCTCGCTCGTCTCGCGATCGGCCTGACGCTCGAGCAGTTCGAGAATCGTCGAACGGTGCGCGCGCAGGTACCTGCCCTGCAACACCAGTTCACCCGCCGGGATGTTTTCCCGCATGCGCTTGCAGGCCGGGCATTCGAGCTGGCGCCGGTCGAGCGGCGTCGCATACCAGGTCCACCGGCCTGCGTCGCAGACAGCGCCGCAGCCTTCGCAGATCCGGTCACCTTTCGGCCGCTTCGGATCGCGGTAACTGTCCTTCGTATGCGGCTGCATGCGCTTGTCGTGGCGCGAAGTGGGTCGGCCGGCACCTGAATTCGAGCGGTTCATCGCTGTTTCTCCTGGCAGTAGACAGCACGTGCAAGCTTCTCAGGCGACGGTCAGCCGGTCGACGACTTCCCGGACGCCCCTCACCGACCCTGCCGCGCCGCACGCGGCGCGCCGTTCGGCGAGCGAGGCGACCGTACCCGTCAACGTGACGATGCCGTCGGCTGCTTCGATCGAAATTCCGGCGGATTCGCGCTGCGCGCGGCGCGCAAGCGCTTCGGCGATCCGAGTGCCGACGTCCGGCACCGTATGGTCGGTGCGCACCCGGATGCGGTTCGCCACGCCGACGACGCCGATCATCCGGCTCACCATCGCTTCCGCCGCGCGGCTCTGGAACGCGTGATCCACTTCGCCGTCGAGCGTCACGCAGCCATGATCGACTTCGACGCTGATCTTGTGATCACGCAACGCCTCCTGCCAACCGAGCGCGAACGTGATCGCGATCGCCAGCTCCTGGTCCGCGCAGGCATTCTCGGGCGGTGTGACGTTCACTTCCAGCACCAGCGCGCGCGCATCGGATACATGCAGCGCCGTTTTCTGCGCCTCGAGCTTCTGGGCCCAGCTGTCGACGGTGCCGCGCAACGTCACGATCCGATCGTGGACCTCGACGTCGATCCGGCGCGCATCGATCGCCGGGTTCCAGAACAGCGCCTGCTCGACATCCTGCTTGATTACTGCATCGGACTTCATGTCGGTCTCCCGTCAGCGTGCCGCACTGCAGCCAGCATCGCGCACCGCGGCGCGGCCGGCTTGACGAGGATCAATCAACGGCGGACTGACAGCAGGGTCAAGTGAGGGGCCGCTCGAAAATGCTTTACCGCCCGGGTGACGCAGATCAAGGGGAGCCCCGGCAATCGTCGGATATAAGTGGATCCGATGCGGCGACGCCCTGAGGGGCAGCGCCATCCCGTATTCCAGTATTCGACGAGGCATCCCCATGCGCGCAGCCGCGCTTCCCGGTCGCTTTCACGTTGCCGTCGCTCGACACGCGTGTGCCATTGCGCTGGCGACGGGCATGGTGTCCCTTTCGGGATGTCTGTCGCTCGCGCCACCGGACGAGCATCCCGCCGCACCGATTCCCGCGTCGTTTCCGGATCCGGCCGCCGACGCGACACCGGCCGCGCAAGTGCCCGAGTGGCAGGCCTACTTCGTCGACGCCCGCCTTCGCGCGTTGATCGGGCAGGCGCTCGCCAACAATCGCGATCTGCGCGCGGCCGTTGCACGGGGCGCGCAGGCACGCGCGGTTTACGGCATCCGCAGCGCGGATCAATGGCCGACGGTCGATGGGGGCGCGGCCTATGCGCGGTTTCGCACACCGGGCGGTTTTCTCACGCCGGCGCCCATGATCGGGCAGGTCTACGAAATCCAGCTGGCCGAGACGCAATGGGAGCTCGATTTGTGGGGCCGCGTGCGCAACATGAAACAAGCGGCGCTCGAGCGCTACCTCGCGAGCGACGCGGCCCGGCAGGCCGTGACGCTCAGCATCGTCACCGGCGTAGCCGACGCGTATCTGACCCTGTGCGAGATCGATGAACGCATCGCGCTCACCCGCGCGACCATCGATACACGCCGCGAGTCATTGCGGATTTTCCGGCTTCGCCATGCGGCCGGCGCGATCTCGCGGCTCGACCTGACGCAATCCGAGATCCTGCTGCAACAGGCGCAATCCCTCGGCACCCAGCTACAGCAGGCACGCGCGTCGGCTGCCGATGCGCTGGCACTGCTGGTCGGCGCGCAGCCGGATCTGCCCGACGCGCCGCTCGCGCTCGACGACGGCGCCGTAACGCCGACGCTTGCCGCCGGCCTGCCCTCCTCGCTGCTGACCCATCGCCCGGACGTGATTGCCGCCGAGCACGAGTTGCGGGCGACGCACGCGAACATCGGCGCGGCGCGCGCGGCATTCTTTCCTCGCATCGCGTTGACAAGCTCGATCGGCTCGGGAAGCAGCGCGCTGCACGACCTGCTGTCGTCCGGCACCGGCGCATGGTCGCTCATCCCCAACGTCACGCTTCCACTCATCGACGGCGGCCGCAACCGGTCGAATCTCGCGCTCGCGCGCGCGCAGCGCGACGAGGCGCTCGCGCAGTACGAAAAGACGTTGCAGCGTGCGTTCCGCGACGTGTCCGACGCGCTCGCGGCGCGTCATTGGCTCGCCGATCAGGTCGCGATCGAGCGTGCGACGCTGGCATCGCAGGCCGAGCGGGCGCGCCTCGCGAAGCTGCGCTACGACAGCGGGGCAACGCGCTTCCTCGAAGTGCTCGACGCACAACGGGACCTGATGAACGCCGAGCAGCAACTGGTCATGACGCGCCGCGCGCTGCTGTCGAGCCGCGTCGCGCTATACGGCGCGCTTGGCGGCGGGATGACCGACACCGGCACGGCTGCCGCGGCACCCACTCCTCTTTCGACTGATTCGGAACACACACCATGAAAACCATCCCGCGCCCTCTTCTGATCGGCATCGGCGCGGCCGTGCTCGCGATCGGCGTCGCGTATTACGGATGGGCGCGCTGGCGCGACGGCCAGACGGATGCGGGGCTCGTCAGCGGCAACGGCCGCATCGAGGCGACCGAAATCGACGTCGCGACCAAGCTGCCGGGGCGCGTCACTGCCATGCTCGTCGATGAGGGTGACTTCGTGACGGCCGGCCAGCCGCTGGCGCGCATGGACGTCGTCGTGCTGCAGGCGCAGCTCGACGAAGCGCAGGCCCGGGAGCAACAGGCGGTGAACAACGCGGCGAGCATCGACGCGCAGGTCGCGCAGCGCCGCAGCGACAAGACAGCGGCGGCGGCTGTCGTCGTCCAGCGCGAAAGCGAGCTCGACGCGGCCACGCGGCGGCTCGCGCGTTCCGAAACGCTGTCGCGCGATGGCGCGTCGTCGATGCAGGAACTGGACGACGATCGCGCACGTGCCGGCAGCCTGCGCGCGACGGTGAATGCCGCGCGCGCGCAGGTGGAAGCCGCCCAGGCCGCCGTCGACGCAACGCGGGCCCAGCTGGTCGCGGCGCGCTCGGCCGTGACGGCCGCGCAGGCGACCATGGCGCGCGTGCGGGCCGACATCTCGGATAGCGAATTGACGTCGCCGCGTGACGGGCGCGTCCAGTACCGGATTGCCGAGTCGGGCGAAGTGCTGCCGGCGGGCGGCAAGGTGCTCAATGTCGTCGACCTGTCCGACGTCTACATGACGTTCTTTTTGCCCGAAGCGGTCGTCGGCCGGGTTCCGCTCGGCGCCGACGTACGGATCGTGCTCGACGCCGCGCCGGAATACGTGATTCCGGCACGCGTGTCTTATGTGTCGAGCACTGCGCAGTTCACGCCGAAGACGGTCGAGACGGCCACCGAGCGGCAGAAACTGATGTTTCGGGTCAAGGCCCGCATCGACCGCGATCTGTTGCAGCGCCACCTGAAACTCGTCAAGACCGGGTTGCCTGGCGTCGCGTGGCTGAAGACCGACCCGCATGCCGGCTGGCCGGATCGCCTCGCGATCAAGGTGCCGAAATGAAGGCGACGGCACCTGGCCGCCCGGATGCCGGCCGTATCGACGGTCCGCCGACGTCGCCTGGCCCGTGCCTGGTCGCGCGGCTGGCCGGCGTCTCGCTGCGCTACGGCGGCACGTACGCACTCGACGACGTGACACTCGATATCCCGGCCGGCCGCATGATCGGGCTGATCGGGCCGGACGGCGTCGGCAAGTCGAGCCTGCTCGCGCTGGTGTCCGGCGCGCGGGCGATCCAGCAGGGCCGGGTGTGGACGCTCGACTGCGACCTGTCGTTGCGTCGCCATCGCGCGCGCGTCTGCCGGCGCATCGCGTACATGCCGCAAGGCCTTGGCCGGAACCTGTACGCGACGTTGTCGGTCGAGGAAAACCTGCAGTTTTTCGCGAGACTGTTCGGCCACGATGCGGCGGAGCGGCGCCGCCGGATCGATACGCTTACGCGCAGCACGGGCCTGCATCCGTTCCTGAATCGACCTGCCGGCAAGCTGTCCGGCGGCATGAAGCAGAAGCTCGGCCTGTGCTGCGCGCTGATCCACGATCCTGACCTGCTGATCCTGGACGAGCCGACGACCGGCGTCGATCCGTTGTCGCGCGCGCAGTTCTGGGAACTGATCGGGCGCATTCGCGCCGCGCGCCCGGCGATGAGCGTGCTGGTCGCCACCGCGTACATGGACGAAGCCCGGCGTTTTGACCGGCTGATCGCGATGGACGCGGGCCGCGTGCTTGCAACGGGCAGCCCCGGCGAACTGCTGGAACGCACCGGGTGCGACACGCTGGAGGCCGCGTTCATCGCGCTGCTCCCGGAGGAGCGCCGGCGCGGACACCAGCCGGTCCGCATCGCGCCGTTCCAGCTCGACGAGGCTGCCGGTTACGCGATCGAGGCCGACGCGCTAACGATGCGGTTCGGCGATTTCGTCGCGGTCGATCACGTGAGCCTGCAGATCCGCCGCGGTGAAATCTTCGGCTTTCTCGGCTCCAACGGCTGCGGCAAGTCGACGACCATGAAGATGCTCACGGGCCTGCTGCCCGCGTCGGAAGGCACCGCGACGCTGATCGGCAGGCAGGTCGCCGCCGACGACATCGACACGCGCCGTCGTGTCGGCTACATGTCGCAAGGGTTTTCGCTCTACGGGGAGCTGACCGTCCGGCAGAACCTCGTGCTGCACGCGCGCCTGTTCGGCGTACCGGAACCGGACGTGCCCGCGCGGGTGACCGAAATGGTCGCGCGCTTCGGGCTCGCCGACGCGCTCGATGCGCTGCCGGAGCGCCTGCCGCTCGGCATGCGGCAGCGGTTGTCCCTCGCGGTGGCGATGGTGCACAAGCCCGAGTTGCTGATCCTGGACGAGCCGACGTCAGGCGTCGACCCGGTCGCGCGGGACGACTTCTGGCGGCTGATGATCGAGCTCGCGCGCAATGATCGCGTCACCATCTTCATTTCGACGCACTTCATGAACGAAGCGGCGCGTTGCGACCGCATCTCGCTGATGCATGCGGGCCGCGTACTCGCGAGCGCAGCCCCGGCGGAACTGGTACGCCGGCGCGGCGCGGCTACGCTCGAGGACGCGTTCATCGGCTACCTGAGCGACGCACAACGCGCGGATGGCAACGGCGACGCGGCGGCCGACGCCGGCTGGCTCGCCGCGCCGCCCTCGCCGCCCGCATCGGCCGGAGCGGGCCATGCGGCCGCATGGTTCAGCCCGGCGCGCGCCGGCAGTTACCTGTGGCGCGAAGTGCTGGAACTGCGGCGCGACCCATTGCGCGCGACGCTGGCGCTGTTCGGTTCGCTCGTGCTGATGTGCGTGATCAGTATCGGGATCAGTCTCGACGTCGACAACCTGACGTTCGCGGTACTCGACCGCGATCAGTCGATCCTGAGCCAGGACTATGCGCAGAATCTCGCCGGTTCCCGCTACTTCGTGCCGCGCGCGCCGCTCGCGGACGACCGCGATATCGAACGCCGCCTGCGCAACGGCCAATTGTCGCTCGCGCTCGAGATTCCGCCCGGCTTTGCGCGCGACGTCGCGCGCGGCCGGCGCGTGGAAATCGGCGCATGGGTCGACGGCGCGATGCCGATGCGCGCGGAGACGATCCGCGGCTACGTGGCCGGCATGCATGAAAACTGGCTGCGCGACCAGGCGAAGCGCCGGCTCGGCGTGTCGCTCGTCCCGACGGTCGACATCGCGATCCGCTATCGCTACAACCCCGACGTCAAGAGCCTGCCGGCGATGATTCCGGCGATCATGCCGATGCTGCTGCTGATGCTGCCCGCGATGCTGACGGCGCTCGCCGTCGTGCGGGAACGCGAGCTCGGGTCGATCGTCAACCTGTACGTGACACCTGTCACGCGCGCCGAATTCCTGCTCGGCAAGCAGGCGCCGTACGTGATGCTGGCCATGCTGAACTTCCTGCTGATGGTCGTGCTGGCCGACGTCGTGTTCGGCGTGCGGATCAAGGGAAGTTTCGCGACGTTGGCGGCCGCGGTGCTGATATTCAATGTCGTGGCCACCGGCATCGGCCTGTTCGCGTCGACGTTCACCCGCAGCCAGATCGCCGCGATCTTCATGACGATCGTCGGCACGCTGATTCCCGTCGTGCAGTTCTCCGGCCTGCTCACGCCGTTGTCGTCGCTCGAAGGCAGCGGCAAGTGGGTCGGCACGGTCTATCCGGCCACCTACATGCTCGCGATCAGCCGCGGCGTCTACAACAAGGCGCTCGGCCTGGGCGAACTGTCGTCCCAGTTCTGGCCGATGCTCGCGGCCGTGCCGGTCATCCTGGTGATGACCGGCGTGCTGCTGCGCAAGCAGGAGCGCTGACCATGTCGCGCCTGCCCGCCATCTTCCGGCTCGGGGTCAAGGAGCTCTGGAGTCTTGCGCGCGATCCGATCCTGCTCGCGCTCATCGTCTACACGTTCAGCGCGTCGATCTACGTCGCGGCCACCGCCCGCCCGGAAACGCTGCACAAGGTCCCGATCGCGATCGTCGACGAGGACGCGTCGCCGCTGTCCGCGCGCATCGCCGCGGCGTTCTTCCCGCCGCAGTTCGCATCGCCCCCGATCGTCGACGCCGGCACGGCCGGCCGCGGCCTGGACAACGGCGACTACACATTCACGCTCGACATTCCGCCGGACTTCCAGCGCGACGTGCTTGCCGGCCACCATGCGACGGTCCAGCTCAACGTCGATGCAACCCGCATGACGCAGGCATTCTCCGGCGGCGGCTACGTGCAGCAGATCGTATTGGGAGAGATCGACGCATTCGTGCGGCGCAATCGCGGCACGGCCTTGCCGCCCGTCGATCTCGCGATGCGGATGCGCTTCAACCCGAATCTCGACGAAGTCCGGTTCGGCGCACTGATGGAACTGATCAACAACGTGACGATGCTGTCGCTGATTCTCACCGGGGCCGCGCTGATTCGCGAGCGCGAGCATGGCACGATCGAGCATCTGCTCGTGATGCCGGTGACCGCGGCGGACATCATGCTCGCGAAGGTGTGGTCGATGGGGCTCGTCGTCGCCGCGGCGGCCGTCGCATCGCTCACGTTCGTCGTCCGCGGCGCGCTGCACGTGCCGATTCCCGGGTCCGTGCCGCTGTTCGTGGCCGGCATGGCGTTACACCTGTTCGCGACGACGTCGCTGGGGATCTTTCTCGCGACCCTCGTGCGCAGCATGCCGCAGTTCGGCATGTTGCTCGTGCTCGTGCTGCTGCCGCTGCAATTGCTGTCGGGCGGATTGACGCCGCGCGAAAGCATGCCGCGCGTCGTACAGGACATCATGCTGGCCGCGCCGACTACCCATTTCGTCGAGCTCGCGCAGCGCATCCTGTATCGCGGTGCCGGGCTTGACGCGGTGTGGCCCCAGTTCGCGGCGCTGTTCGCGATCGGATGCGTGCTGTTCTTGCTGTCACTGAAGCGATTCCGCAACACGATCGGCCAGATGACTTGAGCGGCGCGGCGCTCCCGTGACCTCAGCATTCGCTCGTTGATTCAGGTCAACCGTGCCGCGGCACCGCACGCGATCATGACGTCATGCGTTGCGCTAGCAGCGGGGGCGCCGCTTGCGACAAACCCGTGTCACCGGCAGCCACTTCGCGGGAGAACGTCATGATCCGACCGCCGTACCAAAGCACCCTTGCGACGTTCTGCATGTTCATCGCGCTCGCGTCGCTGCTGTGCGTCGTGCATGCGGTGCTGATCGAGGCGCGGGTCGTCCCGTATGCGATCGTCACGCTGGTTTCGGGCCTCCTCGCATTCGTCACGCAGCTGGCTCCGGCGTCGACAGAGCAATAACGACACGGCCGAACGCGTCGCATTCGACATCATGAACGGCATCCTGCGCCTCGCGTTCAAGCTGTCATCGATATCGGCGCGAAAATCCGGGGTGATGAACCCGGCCGACGTTTTGGCAGGGCACGTCCGCCCAGCCCGCGCCGCATTGCTCATCGAGCGGCAAGCCGGTAATGAAGCACAGTCGGTAAAGGGCCCCGGCGCCGTCCAGATTGGCGATCAGCGTCATGATGGATTCGTCCCGAACGGCTCATGGTGCCGATGCGCGGCGCGCACAGCATGCGCGGATAACGCCGTCATGACATCGCCTGCGCGCACCGGATCACTATCCTGCCGCCGCCGGGGCCGAGGGTTGATCGTCGTCAAAGGCACGAGCGGCGTGCCGCGCCGCCCCGGAACCTCGGTCGGCCACGAAATCCCCCCACTTGCTGATTTCGGTCAACCGTCTCTCGCACGTTCGGGCTGTAATCGAATTACCGTCCCGTCGACCCTGTTGAGGCGATCCATGAAACTGACTTTTCTCGGCGCGACCGAAACCGTGACCGGCTCGAAGTACCTGATCGAGCACGGCAGCCGGCGCGTGCTGGTCGATTGCGGCCTGTTCCAGGGTACGAAGAACCTGCGACTGCGCAACTGGCAGCCGCTGCCGCTCGCGCCCGACACGCTGCACGCGGTCGTGCTCACCCACGCGCATCTCGATCACTCCGGCTATCTTCCGGTGCTGGTGCGCGAAGGCTATCGCGGGCCGGTGTACTGCACGGCGGCCACGGCCGAGCTCTGCGACATCATGCTGCGCGACAGCGCGCGGCTGCAGGAAGAGGAAGCCGACTTCGCGAACCGGCACGGTTACTCGAAGCATCATCCGGCGCAACCGCTTTACACGCTGGACGACGCGCAGCGCGCGCTGCGCCTGCTGAAGCCCGTTGCGTACGACGAATGCACGGCGCTGGGCGGCGACCTGGCGTTCCGCCTGCTGCCGGCCGGGCACATCCTTGGCGCGGCGAGCGTCGTGATGCACTGGGATCACAAGGTGCTCGCCTTCTCCGGCGATCTCGGCCGGTATCACGACCCGATCATGCAGCCGCCGCGGCCGCCTGCGCATGCGGACTACGTCGTCGTCGAATCGACGTACGGCGACCGGCTGCACCCGGCGTCGGATCCCGAGGACGAGTTGGCCACCATGTTCGACAAGACCTTCGCGCGCGGCGGGGTCGTCGTGATCCCCTGCTTCACCGTCGGCCGTGCGCAGGAAATCCTGCACTACATCGCGCGGCTGAAAGCATCCGGCCGCATGGCGCGCGTCCCGGTCTTCCTCGACAGCCCGATGGCGACGGACGTGACCGAGATCTATCGCCACCATATCCTCGAGCATCGCCTGACCGTTTCGGAAGCGAATACGCTCGGCCACGCGGCGACGATGGTCCGCTCGGTCGACCAGTCGAAGGCGATCGCCGAACACCATGGCCCGATGGTCATCATCGCCGGCAGCGGGATGGCGACAGGCGGGCGCGTGCTGCATCACCTGAGCCGCTATGCGCCCGATGCGCGCAATACGATCGCGCTGGTCGGCTACCAGGCCGCCGGCACGCGCGGCGCGGCGTTGGCCGCGCACGAGCCAACGCTGAAGATTCACGGCGATTACGTCCGCGTGCGTGCGCAGGTCGAGTCGATCGCGGCGCTCTCGGCCCACGCGGACTATGAAGAGATCCTCACGTGGCTCGGCACGATGCAGTGCGCCCCCGTCCGGACCTTCATCACGCATGGCGAACCCGCTGCCGCGGATGCGTTGCGGCGGCGTATTGCGGAGCGCCTGCATTGGCCGTGCGAGG
>Ga0105239_10005482_pt1 | contig 14881 bp, 14 predicted proteins | sample KBSC44metaG_FD_92761 | JGI IMG/M metagenome (GOLD analysis project Ga0105239, IMG submission 92761) | Corn rhizosphere microbial communities from Kellogg Biological Station, Michigan, USA - KBS C4-4 metaG | ecosystem: Host-associated > Plants > Roots > Rhizosphere > Soil | place: Michigan, USA... | reverse complement strand
CGCAAGCGGGCGTTCGCGATCGGTTGCGTCATCTACGGCTGCGGCTCGTTCACGACGTCGATCGCACCGAACCTCTACGTGCTGCTCTTCGGCTGGTCGTTCCTCGAGGGCGTCGGTGCGGCGCTGATCCTGCCCGCGATCGTGGCGCTCGTCGCCGGGAACTTCCCGGTCGCCCGCCGCCCGGCCGCGTACGGGATGGTTGCGGCCGCGGGCGCGATCGCGGTTGCGGTCGGGCCGCTGATCGGCGGCGTCTTCACGACCTACTTCTCCTGGCGCTGGGTCTTCGCCGGCGAGGTACTGATCGTGATCGCGATCCTGATCCTCACCCGCAGGATCGCCGACGCGCCGCCGGAGACGAAGCCGAAGCTCGACTTTGTTGGCGCGGTGCTCTCCGCGTCGGGGCTCGCGCTGCTCGTCTTCGGCGTGCTGCGCTCGAGCGAGTGGGGCTGGATCAAGCCGAAGGCCGGGGCCACGAGCTGGTGGGGCCTCTCGCCGACGATCTGGCTCGTGCTCGGCGGCTTCGTCGTGCTCTACGCCTTCCTCCAATGGGCCGCCTGGCGGGAGAAGCACGGCAAGGAGCCGCTCGTGCGGCCGGCGATGCTGCGGAACAAGCAGCTGCGCGGCGGCCTGACCATGTTCTTCTTCCAGTACCTCGCGCAGGCCGGCCTCTTCTTCGTCGTCCCTTTGTACCTCTCGGTCGCGCTCGGCCTGTCGGCGCTCGCGACGGGCGCGCGCCTCACGCCGCTCTCGATCACGCTGCTGGCGGCTGCGATCGGGATTCCGAAGCTCCGGCCGGACGCCAACCCTCGGCGCGTCGTCCGGCTCGGCCTGATCGCGCTGCTGCTCGGGACTGTGGTCCTGATGGGCGCGCTCGACACCGACTCGGGGCCGGAGATCGTGTTGCTGCCGATGCTGCTGATCGGCCTCGGGGTCGGGGCGCTTGCCTCCCAACTCGGGGCCGTGACGGTCTCGGCGGTCCCGGACGACCAGGCGCCGGAGGTCGGCGGCATCCAGAACACGGCCACGAACCTGGGCGCCTCGATGGGGACGGCGCTGGCCGGGGCGCTGCTGATCGCGGCCACCACGGGCGCGTTCCTCACGAACATCCAGTCGAGCGACGCGATCCCGAACCGCGTCAAGGAGGAGGCGAACGTGAAGCTCGCGGGCGGCGTGCAGTTCATCTCGGATGCCGACCTCGAGTCCGCGCTCAAGGACGCCCACGTGAGCCCGCGCGTGACCGACGACACCGTGGCCGCCTACCAGGGCGCCCGCATCACCGGGCTGAAGGCGGGGCTCGCGATCCTCGCGCTGATGACGATCCTCGCGCTCGTCTTCAGCCGCGCGATTCCGACCACGCAGCCGAAGGAAGAACCATGACCGCCGCTACGAGCGGCTTCCGCGCGACCCCGGCCGCCAGAGGCTGACGAGCCCCGCGATCAGGGTCACCAGGAAGATCTGGCCCATCAACATCTCCAGCCCTGAGAGCATCCGGCCGGGCTGGGCGGCGGGTATGAGGTTGCCGTAGCCCGTCGTGGTCAGGGTCGTGATGCTGAAGAAGAGGAAGTCGCCCGTCTGGGTCGGCTGGTCGAAGAACGACCCCGCCTGGAACCGGTCGAGGCCCGCGTACACGAAGGTGAAGAGCAGCCCGAGGATCACGTAGACGCTGATCGCCCCAAGGATGGTCCGGAAGCCGACCTCACGCTCGCCGAGAACCGCTCCGAGCACCTTCACCGCGGCGATCCCGAGCAGGAGCGCCTGGATGAGCGCGGCAATCCCGAAGGGCGCCGACCCTCCCGCCGCGACGCCGATGGCGGCGAGCACCACGGCGGCCCCCGCGAGCGCGGCGGCGATCCGCACCCGGCCGACAGTCGTGCCGGCCGTCGCGAGCGCCACCGCCGCGCACGCGCCGGTCAGGGCCAGGAGCACGACGCCTCCCCAACTCCGGTACGAGACCAGCGAGCCGACGATGTAGGTCGCCACGACCAGCACGAAGACCATCCCGAACGCGTTCGCGATCCGGCCGACCATGCTGGTCCAGCGCTCCTGCGGCCGCCGGCCGAGGTTCAGGCCGCCGGAGAGGCTGGTCCGGGGCTCAGTCCGTGAGGCCTGCGATCCCATTCCGGAGCAGCGACGAGGCGAGCAGGACCAGGAGCACGAGGAAGACCGTTCGGGCATGGCGCTCGAGCCATCCGCGGACGCTCGCGAGCAGGCGCATCGTCCAGTCCCTGGCGACGAGCAGAGAGAGCAGCGCGAGCGCGAGAGGCAGGAGCGACACGAGCGCGAAAAAGACCCAGTCGACGAGGTAGCCGGCCGCGCTCGGATCGGTCTCCGAGATGTCCTTGAGGGCGAGTGGGATGAAGGCGCCGGGGTTCGCCAGCGCGGCTCCCGCCCCGGCGATCGCCGCTACCGAGGCGGTCGCGAGCGCGCTCATCTGTTCGATCATCGCCGCTGCTCTGTCCGGGTTCGGCGGGCGGCGTGAGATCACGGCGACCCAGCCCAGGATGGCCCCGGCTGCGACGAGGTCGACGATCGCGACCCAGGTCTTCGGCGACGAGGGCGTGTTCGAGGCCGCGGCGTCACCCAGAACGAAGGCCGCCACGACGCCGATCACGAGCGTCGCGCTCAGCGCTCCTACGTAGAACCAGAAGCCTGTCCGCAGCGGACGGTCCCCGAGCACCAGCGCCAGCACGGAGAACGAGAGGGTGGTCGGCGAGAGCATCGCGACCAGGGCAATCAGCACGAGCTCGGCGTCGATCCAGGCCACGTGCCCTCCTCTTCGTCAACTGGCCTCGGCCGCGCGCGCCTTGCGCTTCTCGGCCTTTCTTGCGTCGCGCGCGGCCTTCTGCTCGGCGGCCTTCTCCTTCGCCCCCTCGTACGAATCGCCGACGAGTTGCTTGCCGCCGCTCCAGCCGAACGCCCAGACGAGCATCACGATCCCGAAGATGATGTTCCAGGCGGTGGTGACCAGCTGCTGTGCGACCGAGTACGCCGTCGCCTCCTGCGCGGTCGCGACGCCGCTCAGCGACGCCACGTTGAACGCCTGGTTGACGCCCGCACCGCCGGGCGTGGCCGAGGTGACGTTCGCGATCGAGTTGCCGCCGCAGAGCCGCATCAGCGTGTGGAAGCTGACCGGAATGTCGTACGCCGTCAGGAAGACGGCCATGACCCCGAGGCTCGCGATCCAGCCGAGCAGGGACGGCGTGAAGACGCGGATCATGTACTTCCTCGGCTCCGCCAGGATCGCGCCGCCGTCCTTGGCGTCCTCCCACCAGGCGACCACTTTCGGCCAGAACCTGCGGATGAGCAGGAAAATCAGGTAGCACCCGCCGAGGAGGAAGATTGCGGTCGCCCACGGGTGCTCGTGTACGAAGCTGAACTTGATGTCGAACGATCCGCCGACGCTCAGGAAGAGGTACAGGTAGGTGAACGCGCCGATCACCGTGAAGAAGATCTTCTCGACCGCGTAGGCGCCGAGGATCGCGGCGAAGGTGGCGCCGGCGATGATCGTCGTGAACATCAGAAGCAGCGCCAGGGTGCCGAGGTTCGCCGGCAGGATCCCGTTGAGCGCGACCGAGGCCGCATAGCAGGCGAGGATGTCGAGCCAGCGCACTCGGTCCGGGTAGGCGAAGCGAAGGATCGAGTACCACGCGAAGGCCGTGAGGGACGTCTGCACGGTCTTGAGGGCTACGCCCGCGACCAGGTAGCCGAACGAGATCTCGGTCATCGTGTCCCACAGGTCGCCGAACCAGCCGCGGATGTTCCACCCGAGGAGCTGCGCGGCGGCCCCCATCACCACGACGACGGCGGCTCCGACCAGCACCTTTCGCCAGTGGAAGCGCCGGGCCGGCGGGGACTCGACGGTCGGCGCGGCGATGGTCACAGCGTCCAGCCTTGGCCAGTCACGGGCCCTAGCCTCGCGGCGGGGCAAGGAGGGCGCATCATCCGGATCGCACGATGGACCCATCCCGCGAGGGCTCCTGAATTGACCCTCCCGGGTCAGGCGGCGAGGGCCGCAGCCCGCGACCATGCTCGCCATGTCGACTGCGGTTCTGTCGGATGTCGTGCTGATCGAGGTTCCGGATGCCGGGCTGTCGGCGCTTCTCGCCGAGCGGCTCGGGAAGCGCTGGAGGATCACCGTGGATTCGGAGCGGCCGGACGTCGTCGCGGTGCTCGTCGAGCTTCGGCCGATCGAGCAGGATCTCGCCCTGCTCATGCGCGAGGTCTCCCGCTGGATCGAGCAGGAGGCGCTCGGCGCTCTCAGGTTCGAGCTGGACGGGCGCGCCTACGTGCTCGAGGCCGGCGAGGTCGACTGGTCGACGGACCTCGCGGACGAGTCAGGGGCGAACGGCGCGGGAGAGCGCGGCCGCCTCCTGAAGGCGCTGGACACGGTCGACCGCGCCATTTCGCAGCACGGGGAGCGGAGATCCGGGGGGCCGCGCATCGAAGGCCTCGAGACGCTTCGCCAGGACATCATCTTCGCTCTGCGCTTGAACGACGAATCGTCCTAACGGGGCGATCCCCTTCGGTCCGACCGGCTCGATACTCGCGGTGTGTCACAGCTACGCGACATGGGGGCCGACCTCGAGGGCGCGCTCGACCGCGTGAACGTCCCGAGCTACGTCATCGACGAGCACGGGATCATCCGCTGGGTCAACCCCGCGGCGGAGGAGCTGGTCGGCGACGTCCGGGGGCGCCAGTTCACGTCCGTCGTCGCGCCCGAGGACACGCGCCGCGCCCGGGAGGCGTTCTCGAAGCACTTCATCAGCGCGGAGGACGTCGACGCGCCGGTCAACCTCCTCGACGAGAAAGGGAATCGTTTCTCCGTCGAGGTCAGCTCGGTGGCCCTCTTCCGCGGGCACCGGGTGGTCGGAGTCTTCGGCCAGTTCGCCGACGTTGCGGAGGAGCCGCCGCGTGCGCCCCATCCCGACCTGACGCCGCGGCAGAGCGAGGTCCTACGGCTGCTCGAGCACGGCCGCTCGACCGACCAGATCGCCGAACGCCTTCATCTCAGCCCCGAGACCGTGCGTAACCACATCCGCGCGGTGCTCCGCACGCTCGACGTCCATTCCCGCCTCGAGGCGGTGGCCGTTGCGCGCCGGGATCACCTAGCGGCGCTCTGACGCCACGCCTACGCCGCCGGCCGAGGCCGGTAGCGCTGCCAGATCTCCTCGATCACGTTCGGCCGCAGGTCGCTCTTCCAGATCAGCGCATCCGCCGGGCACGACGCTCCCTGGCAAGCGAGCTCGTCGGGGTGCGTAGTCGAGAGGAGCGCGACGACCGTCGACGGATGAGCCGCCTTGATCTCGCGTGCGGCCTCGACTCCGCCCAGCCCCGGCATGTAGACGTCCATCAGCACGAGGTCGGGGCGAAGACCCTCGGCGAGCTCGACAGCTTCCTCTCCGCGCCCGGCCTCGCCGGCCACGAACATCCCGGCCGTCGCGTTGATCAGCTCGCGAACGGCGCGGAGGAATACGGGCTGGTCGTCGACCGCGAGGACCGAGGTAACCAGCTCTGGGCGTGGCTGAGTCTTGAGAACCGCATCCATTTCGCCTGCGAGCTTCGAGGCTGGATGATGACAGCCTTGTTCGTAGTCCTCTGTAGTGCGCGCACGTCTATGTCACCGCAAATCGGCTAGGCGTCGCCCGAGAGGTAGAGCAAGGCGGCTTTTACGCGCCTGCTGACGTCGTCGGCCTCACGGAGGTCGAGCTTCGCGAAGATGCTGTTGATGTGCCGTTCGACTGCGCGCTTGGTGACGAAGAGCTCCTCTGCGATGGCGGCGTTGCTGCGCCCCTGCGCGATCAACCCGAGAATCTCGAACTCGCGCGGCGTGAGGGTGTCCAGCCGCGCGTCCTCCCGCCGGCGACTCGCCTCCACCAGCCGCTCGACGACGAGCGGGTCGACGACGGAGCCGCCCTCGGCCACCGTTTGCAGCGCCCGGCTCAGCTCTGCCTGGTCTCTCAGGCTCTCCTTGAGCAGGTAGGCGCGCCGCTCGGACCCCTCCTCGAAGAGGAGGCTGGCGTAGATCGGCTCGGAGTACTGGCTGAGGACGACCACTCCGATCTCAGGATGCTCAGAGCGCAGGTCGGCCGCGAGCCTGATGCCTTCGTCCGAGTGGTCCGGCGGCATTCGGATGTCGGTCACGACGACGTCTGGGCGCTCCTCCTCGATCGCCGCGCGGAGACTGTCGAGGTCGCTGCAGTCGGCGACGAGCTCGATCCCCTCGGCCCGTTCGAGCACGCCAGCGATCGCCTCGCGCGCGAGGAAGCTGTCTTCGCCGAGTACGACACGAATGGACGTCAAAGGAGCCATTGGGGCTTTAAGCGGGCGCTTGTCGCCCAACCTGATGATCGCTCACAGATGTCAGGGCGGCATCGTGCAAAGGCCCCAGGCGGCATGAGACATTCGGCCAGGGTTGGCGCGGGCTCGCGCCGAAGGTACGCTTGACTTTCGGTCGGCTGGAGGGAGCGCCCCCGTGAGCACCCGAATCGAAGCCCTTCCCGGTCGGGAAACGGCGCGCTGGTGGTCCGGCGCACGCATTGGCTGGCCGCGCTACGCCGCAGGCGTCCTCGCGCTCGCAGCCGCGTACTACGGGGCGGCGAAGGCCGGACAGGCCCTCCAGTACACAGCTTCGGTCTCCGCGATCTGGCCGCCGGCCGGGCTGGGCATTGCAGCGCTCTACCTCTGGGGACTGCGCTGGTGGCCCGGCATCTTCCTCGGTGACCTCATCGTCAACCTCGAGCTTCTGGTCGGCCACCACTCCCTGCCTGCGGCGGCGCTCGTCGGGCAGCAGGTCGGCAACATGGCCGAGATCGTCGTCGGCGCCGCCCTGATGCACCGCCTGATCGGCCGCCGCGCGGAGCTCGACCGGGTCGAGCAGGTGACCGGCATGTTCGCCGCGCTCGCGCTCGGGACCGCCATCAGCGCCGCGGCCGGCACGCTCTCGATGCTGGGGACCGGAGTCATCTCCCTGCCGCAGAGCCCAACCTTCCTGCGAACGTGGTGGCTCGGAGACCTCTCGGGGGCACTCGTGGTCGTTCCCTTCATGGTCGTCTGGGCGCGCGCCCCGCTCGCGACCCTCCGCCGCATCTGCACCTGGGAGGGCGCCTTGCTCCTCGGCGCCGTGGTGGCGGTCGCCGCGGTCGCAGCTTCGTCGACCGTCACGATCTTGTACGTGGTCTTCCCGGTGCTCATCTGGGCAGCCTGGCGGTTCAAGGCGCCGGAGGCGACGCTGGCGGTGTTGATCCTGGCCGGCGCGACGGTCGCGATGACCGCCTACGACGTCGGCGTCTTCTCACGCCAGGAGATCAACAGCAGGACACTCGGCACCCAGCTCTACATCTCGGTCGCCGCGATCACGACGCTGCTGCTGAGCGCGGTCGTGAGCGAGCGGGAACGCTCGACAGCGGCGCTCATCGAGGCGAAACGGCACGAGGGGGAGGAGGCGCTGGAAGAACGCCACCGGATCGCACGCGATCTGCACGACTCCGTCTCCCAGGCTCTGTTCTCGACGATCCTGCAGACACGGACGGCAGAGAAGGCGCTGCGCGACGGGCAGGTGGGCCCGTCGGAGCCGCTCGCCCATGCGCTCGCCACTATCGGCGAGCTGACGAGGACGGCGCAGAGCGAGATGAGGAGCCTCATCTACGAGCTTCGGCGAGATCCCGTCGAGGACGGGCTCGTGGCCGCGCTGCACGAGTGTGCGGAGGACCGCTGCGAGGGGACGGCGCTCGCAGTCGGAGTCGAGGGCCCGGTCGGGCACCTGCCGATCTCTCGCGACGCCGAGGCGCAACTGTTCGCGATCGGCCGTGAGGCCCTGACGAACGTCGTCAAGCACGCTCGCGCGGCGAACGCGTCCGTCCGGGTTCACGTCGACGCCGACCGCGTGCTCCTCGAGATCTCCGACGACGGGCGCGGCTTCGATCCCGACCGGCGGCACGCGGGCCACTACGGCCTCGAATCGATGCGCGGCCGCGCGAGCGAGATCGGCGGACGGCTGAACATCGCGAGCGCCCCCGGGCTCGGAACCGTGATTCGAGTCGAGACGCCGGTCGCGGCGGCGGCGGCAGATGGAGCCTGACGCCCGGCCCATCCGGGTTCTCGTCGTCGACGACCATGCCGTGGTGCGCCGCGGCCTCCTCGCCTTCCTGGGGAGCGAGCCGGACCTCGACGTGGTCGCGGACGTCGGCGGCGGACACGAGGCGCTCGCCGCGCTCGAGCGCCTCGATGTCGAGGGACGCCGTCCCGACGTCGTCCTGATGGACATGAAGATGGAGCCTGTCGACGGAGTCGAGACGACCCGCCGGATCCGTGACCGGTACCACGACGTGGCGGTGGTTGTGCTGACGTCCTACGGAGAGGGCCGGCACGTGCGCGCGGCCCTCGATGCCGGGGCTTCCGGGTACCTGCTCAAGGACGCCGACGCGGACGAGGTGGCAGCATCGCTGCGGGCGGCGCACAGGGGCGAGCTGCAGCTCGACGCCGCCGTCACCCGGTCGCTCGTGGGCGCGCCACAGGGCGGGACGAGCAATCCGGCTGCCGCGCTCACGTCGCGCGAGCTCGAGGTGCTCGGCCTCGTCGGCGCCGGGAACCCGAACAAGGCGATCGCCCGCGAGCTCGCCATCACCGAGCGGACGACGCGATCGCATGTGTCGAGCATCCTGGCGAAGCTCGGCCTCAGCTCTCGTACCCAGCTTGCGCTCTGGGCCGTGCGAAACGGCCTCGCGTCCGGCGGCGACGCCGCGGACGACTCTCAGGCCGTGTCCGCCTGAGAGGTCCGCCACACCGACCTGCTTCGCAAGTAGTGGTGCCGGCACGACCACGGCGCCGAGGAGGGCCACCACGAAGACACCTGACGGCTCCATTGTCGCTTGTAAAGCCGAAAGGAATACTCGACGGCTATGGTGGCCGCCCTGCCAGCGGACTGACGGTGACTTCGTGACCAGAGGAGCCGGGACGAAGCGGGCGCTGGCCGTGGTGGGGGCGCCGCGGCACGCTGAGGACGCTGGCGGGCGGCCGGACCCAGTCCTCCTCGAGCCGCCGTTCGACTTCCTCGAGTCCAGGGTGCTCGTGCCGGCGCTCCGGGCAGGGATGGTGTCGCGGACGGCGCTCGTCAATCGACTTCGCGCCACGACGACCCCGGTGGCGACGCTGGTCGCGCCCGCCGGGTACGGCAAGACCACGCTGCTCGCCCAGTGGGCGGAGCGCGACCCCCGCACCTTCGTCTGGGTCACGGTGGACGAGCGTGACAACGACCCCGTCGTCCTGCTCAGGCACATCGCGGCGGCGCTCATGCGGGAGGGGCCGCTGGACGAACGAGTGCTGAACGCTCTCCGCGTCTCGGCGCCGTCGGTCTGGTCGAGGGCCGTTCCGCGGCTGGCCGCGGAGCTCGCGGCCCGCGCCCCTACCGTCCTCGTGCTGGACGACTTCAACCTTCTCCACTCACGCGGCGTGCTGGAGACGGTCGGAGCGCTGATCGACGACGAGGCGGAGGGCTCGATGCTGGTCGCATCGGCGCGCGTCGCCCCGAAGCTCCGGCTTGCGCCGCTGCGCGCCGGCGGACGGCTGGTCGAATTCGGCGCGGACGCCCTCGCGCTGAGCAAGCGCGAGGCTCAAATGCTCCTCCGCGCGACGGGCGTGCCGTTGACCGAAGCGCAGGAGGCGCAGCTGATCGAGCAGTGCGAGGGCTGGCCGGCGGCGCTCTACCTCGCGGCGCTCTCGATCCGAGACGGCGAGGAGCTGAGCGACGAGCCCGCGCCGCTGCACGGAGACGACCGTTACCTCGCGGACTACTTCCACACTGAATACCTGGATCGCCTCCGGCCTGGGCCTCTGCGCTTCCTCCGCCGCACGTCGGTCCTCGATCGGATGTCCGGCCCGATCTGCGACGCAGTGCTCGACGACGAGGGGTCGGGCGCGCAACTCGCCAAGATCGAGCGCGCCAACCTCTTCCTCGTTCCGCTCGACAGCCGGCGCGAGTCGTACCGCTACCACCACCTCTTCCGGGAGCTGCTCCAGCGCGAGCTCGCCGAGCACGAGCCCGAGCTCGTTCCAGTCCTGCACGCCCGCGCCGCCGACTGGTTTGCGGCGGCGGGAGACGACGAGACCGCCCTCGAACACGCCCTCGCAGCCGGCGACAGCGACCGGGCGGCCGAGATCCTCGCGGCGATCGCGCCCCGGGTCTACCAGTCCGGCCGCATCGTGAAACTCGAGGACTGGTTCCAGCGCTTCGACAGGGCCGGGCTGCTCGAACAGCACCCGGCGGTCGCCCTGCACGGCTGCCGCGTCCACGCGCTTCGCGGCGACCTGGAGCAGGCAGAAGCCTGGCTCGACGCCGGCGCCCGCGGGAGGAATCGCAGCCGGCTGCCCGACGGAAGCCGCTCGGTCGCACCCTGGATCGCGGTGATGCGCGCCTGGATGTGCCGGCAGGGAGCGATCCAGATGCTCGCCGATGCCGAGGTTGGCCTCGCCGGGCTCGCGCCGGAGAGCAACTGGCGTCCCAGCGCGCTCCTCGCCCGGGGGGCGGCGCTGCTGCTCCTCGGCGAGAACGAGCAGGCGGACGACGTCCTCGCCTCCGCGGCGGTCAGTGCGGAGGAGCACGACTCCACGGAAACGCGGGTAGTGGCGCTCGCCGAACGCGCCCTGCTCGCAGCGAAGGTCGGCAATCAAGACCTGGCCGAGGAGCTCTCGCGAACCGCGACCGAGGTCATGGACGGCTCACACGTCGAAGATGCGCCTGCGCGCGCCCTGGAGCAGGCCACGGCCGCCCAGATGCTTCTCCACCGCGGCCGGTGGAACGAGGCACGGGCCTGCCTGGACGCTGCGCAGGCGCTGCTGCCCCGGCTCACCGTCGCGATCCCATGGCTTGCGGTCCAAACGAGAATCGAGCTCGGGCGTGGCTTCGTCACGCTGCGAGACAGCCGCGCGCTCGAGGAGCTGCTCGACGAGATCGACGGCATCCTCGAGCGCGCCCCCGGGCTCACAACGCTGGCCGCGGCCGCGAACGAACTCCGGCAAGAGGCGGACGCGGTCCCGGAGCGGGCCGGAGGCGCGACGGGCCTGACCCCGGCCGAGCTGCGTCTCCTCCCGCTTCTGGCGACCCACCTTTCCTTCCGCCAGATCGCGGAGCAGCTGTTCGTCTCGCGGAACACCATCAAGACGCAGGCGATCTCCGTCTACCGCAAGCTCGGCGTGTCGAGCCGCAGCGACGCGGTCGCCGAGGCTCAGCGTCTCGGCCTCGGCGAGCACCTGCGCGTGCTCATCTCGGACAAGAAGTAAGCGCAAGGGACGAGTTCACCCGCCGGGGGTGATGACTTTCGCCTCGTGGCCGAGTGGGATGAGGGCCGGGTGGAGGGACACGAGAGCACGCTCCGCAAGCTCGCGATCGGAGACGATGCGTATCTCGGAAGGCTGATGGCGAGCGAGCCGGCGAACCTCGCCGAATCGGGGCTCGACCCGAAGACACATGCACTGGTGCGCATCGGCGCGCTGATCGCGGTCGATGCCCCGGCCCCGTCGTACCTCGAGGCAGTCGAGGCCGCGCGGGCGTCGGGCGCGTCGGACCGGGAGATCGTCGGCTGTCTCCTCGCAGTCCTGCCGGAGCTCGGTGCTACCCGGGCGATCTCCGCTGCGCCGAAGCTGGGGCTCGCGCTCGGCTATGACGTCGCCGCCGCCCTCGAAGAATCGCTGCCCCCGCGTCCCCTAGGCACCTAGCGGGACTCGCCCGGCGACGAGCGTCCCCCGACCGGGCGCCGACGCGATCGTGACGGTTCCGTCGAGCGCGCCGATCCGGTCCTTCACGTTGGCGAGCCCTGCGCCGTCCGCTCGAGCACCGACGTCGAAGCCGTCGCCTCCGTCCCGAACGGCAAACGTCAGGGCGTCACCGTCGTCCCGCAGGCGGATCGAGATTGGCGGGCCGCCGTGCCTGACCGCGTTCTGCAGGGCCTCGCGGCAGGAGTAGTAGACCGCGGATTCGATCTCCGCCGGGTAGCGCCCGACGGCCTCGGCGGTCACCTCGACCTTCCCGCCCGACGACGACGCCACCGACTCGAGCGCGTGCGCCAGGCCGAGGTTGGCGAGGACGCTCGGGTAGATCCCGTGCGCGAGGTCGCGCAACTCGTCCAGGGCTCTCCGCAGGTCGGCGGCGACCGCGCCCAGCTCGCGCTGCAGATCCACGTCCGCGGGGGCGGCTTCCGTCGCGAGGCCGAGCCGGACTCCGACGGCCATCAGCGCTTGCTGGGCGCCGTCGTGGAGATCTCGCTCCAGTTTCTGCCGCTCGCGGGCGGTGGCCGCTGCGAGCCGCGCCTGTGAGCGCTGCAGCTCGCTGATGGAGGCGCTCCAGGCGTTCTGCAGCTCCGCATTCTCGAAGGCGAGCAGCGCCGCGGCACCGGCCGCCTGGAGCAGCTCCGGGTCGTCGGCGAGCTGCACGTCGTGCACGATTGCCGCCGCCGGCTGCCCATCGTGGCCGACCTCGGTCAGCGCACGGCCCGAGTCAGGGGCGGGCGCTTCGACCGCTCGGCCCTCTCCGTCGATCCACGTCGTCGTGCCGGCCCGGAGGAAGGCGAGCTGCAAGCGGGGATCGCCGAGCGGCCCGCGCAGGAGCGCCGTGAGCTCGCGCAGAGAGGGCCGGCTCAGCGACTCGCGGACGATCGTGCGCAGGACACGTGCAGCGAACAGCTCTGCGGCTACGAGTGCGAGCAGGAAGCCGTACCAGAGGCCGGCTCTCGCCACGACGAAGGTCCAGCGCACATACGGGTCGATCGCCAGGTCTGCGTGGCCTGCCGCCACCGTCAGCTGGTACAGCGCCTGCGTCAGCAGGAAGAGGAGCGCGATCGGCGTCCCGATCGCGAGCGCGCGGCGGTATGGCGCCGTCCCGGTCGCAAGCCGCCAGACCAGCAGCGCCGCCGTTGCCAGCGAGACCGCGATGATCGCGTTCCGGTCGATGTCGACTAGCCGCTCGACCACGGACGACGACGCCGAGACATGGAGAGCGTTCGCCGGACACGCGGAGCTACAGGCCGAGATCGATCCGCCGGCGGAGATCTGCGGCGAGAACAGCGTGAGCGCCGACGAGGGCGCGACCACGAGGAGCGCCCCCGCCGCCAGGATCAGCCTGTCTGCGAGCCCGGACAGGCGCCCCGTGGGGAAGGCGAGGATCGTCGCGAGCGTGGCGAGGTAGATCACGCCTTCCCAGTGCACGGCGATCGTGAAGAGGACCGAGCTAGAGGACGACTGGAGGATGTAAGGCACGTGCACGAGCCCGAGTGCGATCAGAACCGGGCCGAAGCGGCTCCCCGGTCGGCGCCGGAGCCAGTAGACGCCGATGCAGATCGGGCCGAGGATGAGGTCGGCCTTCTGGGCGGCCAGCCAGCCCGGGTAGGCGAGGAAGTCGGCGCGAAGCGTGACGACGATCGCTACAGCAGCCGCCACGGCGCCGGTGGACAGCACCGCAAGCTCCCACCACGTGAGGCCTGCGCGGGAGGCCCGGGCCGCTGACTCCCATCGCCTCCTCGAGGCTGTTTCGAGCGAGTCGCGCGGCGGATCGACTGCGTTTTCGACCGTGTGGCCCTCCCTTTTGCGCTTCTAAGCTACCGCTCCGTCCTGAAAAGCGGTAATCCACTCAGGATGAGGCCCGCGCCGGGCGCGTGCCGAAGAATCGGGTCATGCGCTCGAGCGAGGCTCGCTCGGCGGCGGGCCAGCGACTCGCCGGCTTCATCTACGGGACGATCATCGCCCTGTCGGTCCTCGTCGCCGGAGCGCGAGCCTTTCCCAACAGTCCCGGGCGCGTCGCCGTTCTCGTCGCGGCCACGTGCGCGACCTTCTGGCTCGCGCACGTCTACGCCCACGGGCTCGCGCACAGCGTCGCGCACAAGGAGCATCTGTCGCTGCGCGAGCTCCGGTACATCGCGCGCCGCGAGTGGTCGATCGTCGAGGCGGCGGCACCGCTGGTGCTGGTGCTCCTCCTCGGCGCGGTCGGCATCCTGTCCGAGTCAGTTGCCGTCTGGGCCGCGTTCGGCGCGGGGCTCGTCGTGCTCGCGGTCGAGGGTCTCGTGTTCGCGCGGGTCGAGGAGCTGCGCTGGCCCGCAACGCTCCTCGTGTTGACGATCAACCTCGGGCTCGGCCTGGCTCTCGTCGCCCTGAAGCTCGCGCTCGCCCATTGAGCGCTTCGCAGCGGTTTCATCCGGTCCGGACGACGACCGCCCCGGCCCGCGGGCCCACACTGCGGCCATGCTGATCTTCCTTGCGGTGGCGCTGCTGCTTGTGCTTCCGTCGCCCTGGAACCTGGTCGGCTTCCTCGTCGTCCTTCCGCTCTGGGTGGCGGAGCTCTTCGGCTGGAACCGCACCGTCAAGAACCGACGGCGCGTGGTGGGCGCCGAGACGCTGATCGGCCGGGAAGCAGTCGTGAGCGAGCCGTGCCGGCCTCTCGGGCAAGTGCGCCTCGACGGTGAGATCTGGGAGGCCCGCTGTGACGCGGGAGCGAGCCCGGGCGCCTCCGTTCGCATCGTCGCCAGGGACGGCCTCACGCTCGTCGTCGAGCCCGCCGCCGCCTAGCGTGCGTGCATTCGAGCACGGCGGGAAGCTGGTCGGCGTCCTCACGACGATCGGCTTCGGCGTGGCTTTCGCGATCAGCGCCCTCGAATAGCCCCGACACGACGACGCCCTGAAAACCGGCCCGTCGGATCACCCGCATCGGACGATGCCGCTCCGTCCCCGAGACGGAAGGCTCCCCGCGATGGAACTCAATTCGACGACTAATTCGACCTGGGAGGTTGACCGTGGCCGTTGCGGCTAATTACCCGTTTCTAGACGTGATGTGGACGATGCTCGTCTTCTTCGCGTGGGTGATCTGGTTCTGGATGCTGATCACCGTCCTGTCAGACGTCTT
>Ga0105239_10005481_pt1 | contig 14884 bp, 15 predicted proteins | sample KBSC44metaG_FD_92761 | JGI IMG/M metagenome (GOLD analysis project Ga0105239, IMG submission 92761) | Corn rhizosphere microbial communities from Kellogg Biological Station, Michigan, USA - KBS C4-4 metaG | ecosystem: Host-associated > Plants > Roots > Rhizosphere > Soil | place: Michigan, USA... | reverse complement strand
CGCTACTCGCTCGCGCTCAGCAGATCTTCGAGGTAGGGCACCCCTAATGTCGCATCGGCATCGTATCGTATCGTTTGCAAGCCCCAATCCAGGTGACCTCGCATCCAGTGATGCAATCCCTGTATATACCGGTCGACGGCATCGCGCGAATGACCGCCAAGATCCGTTGCGGATATTCTTTCGCGCGACGCATCGAAATCGTCGATACGCGATGCAATCCGCTCGACCACCTTCTGCAATGCCGTTGGTTCATCGCATCCTGTCTGGTGCTCTAGAACGATGACGAGATTGTGCACGTCGCCGTGCGCCCGCTCCTTGGCAACGGTGAGCAAATCGTCGCTCCAGCAGACGACGTCGGCACATGCGGTCCGAGCTTCGAGCAGCAGCGGATGGCTGCGAAGGGCGTCCGGCAGCGGCGCATCAGCCACATATTCGAGCAGATCGAGCGACGGCCAGATCGCGCCCGCGTGACGACGGTTCGGCACGAATTCGTGGATCGGCGGTATACGGCCACGCCCTCGATTTGCCGCTTCCCACTCGCAGCCGGAAAGGTAGCCCAAATAATGTCGCGCGAAAACAGCGCGCCAATGCTCCGTCATATGCCCGGCCATCCGGTACCAGATGTCTCGTAGGGCGCTAACGAGGGGCAGGCACGACGACGGTTCTCTGGCCGGACTCACCGACCGCGCGCCGCCTTCGAGGCGCACCGGTGTCCTTCCCGTCATTTCACCGGCCATCGCGATGAAGGGCCGCAGGCGCTCTCTGACGAGTTGCAGCTCTCTTCCTGCTTCGCCCTCATCCAGTTGATCGTCGATCAGAAAGAGCCAGCCAATCCAGGCGGTTGCCGTCTGAAGCCGATCCTGATCGATGGCAGTGGAATAAACGCGGCCTGCCAGGGCACCGGCAGCAGTCTTGCGGAACCGGTCCCGGGCAACTTTCGAGCGCGTGAGCCCGAATGCGACGGCCCATTCCCGAACCCACGCTTCGGCTAGCCCGGTCCATACACTGACCGGCGATCGATCTGTGCCCAGCGCTTCGAGGAGCGTTCGAGCCGCCTGCATTTCGTCACGCACACTTGCCACCGTCCGGGAATTCACGCGTGCTCAGTATGCTTCGGGGGTTAGGACTGCGAACGAATCAAAGCCGTAGGTGAATCTCCGTGGCAAGCCGCAAGCTACGATTGCGCGCGCGTGCAATTCCCGACCATGAAGATACAGTGCAAATCGACTGGACAGGAGCGATTTCATGGCGCAGACATCGTCATACAGCCTCGATCGGCGCCTCGCGGGCTTCAGCACCTATGAAACGACGCCCGACGAAGCATTGTCATTATTTCGTGAAGCGCGGGCGTCCGGGCGCTCCGTGTTCTGGAGCGACACGCAAGGGGGCCACTATGTGTTTCTCGACCACGCCGACGTCAAGGCAGCGCACATCGATTGGGAAACCTACCGTTCCGGCCCACAGGTGCTGCGCCCGCTGGCAGAGCGGCCAAGATTTCCGCCGATCGAATACGATCCGCCCGAGCATGCGTCGTGGCGCAAATTATTTGCGGAAGTATTGAACCCCGATACGGCAACGCTTCACGAAGCAGCGGTACGGGAGGACGTGGAGGAACTACTCGACGACGTCGCTCGGCGCGGGGCATTCGATCTGCAAGCGGATTTCGCGGAGCAGGTTCCGTTGCTCGCGCTGTGTCATCTGATCGGCTTCGACAAGACCAAGCGCAGCGAAGTCCGACGCTATACGGTCGAACTGCATGCTGCTTCTGGAGACCCTCATAGAGCAGCCGCGGCCTTCCAGGCGTTTGCCGAGTTTGGCCTCGAAGAGGTTCATGCGCGGCTCCAGGAACCGCGCGATGACTTCCTGACCAAGCTGGCGCACGCGCGGCTGGGCGACCGGCCGCTGACCGCCATGGAAGTGGGCGCGACGATGAACAGTCTTCTGAACGCGGGCCACGGCACAACGGTCAGTGGGCTGACAAGCCTTTTATGGGAAGTGCTGCGCTCCCCTGCCATACGAAGCCGGTTGATCGAAGATCCCTTCCTCATCCCATTCGCGGTTGAGGAATCGATGCGGCTGCATACACCTTTTTTCGGCATCTATCGGATGACTACCCGAGATGTGACGGTAGGTGGCGTCGATATCCCGGCCGGCAGCTCGGTACAACTGATGTGGGCGGCCGCCAATCGCGATCCGAAGGTGTTCCGGGACCCCGATACATTCGATCTCGATCGCGACCTCGGCAGTAACCGATTGCTGACCTTCGGTTTCGGGATACACGCCTGCATGGGTCAGCCGATGGCTCGCATGGAGATGAACGTGGCGCTAGGTACGCTGTTGCGGAGGCTGCCGGACATCGAGCTCATAGCACCCGATGCGGTCAAGCACGAATTTGCCGGTTCGGAGACCGCCCTGATCAAATCGCTGCCCGCTCGGATCGTTCAATGACTCGAGCCATGTCTTCGAAGACGTTTTCAGACTTCCCTCCCGCGGGCTTCAAAGGTGTCGTCTTGCGTCCGGGCGACCCGGGATATGCCGAGGCCCGGGCGCTCCCCAACGCTCGATATGCGACGCGTCAGCCTGCGCTGATCGCGCGCTGCCGCGATATCGAGGACATCGTGATGGCGGTCGAGTACTGCGCCGGGCGCAGCGAACCGATCGCCATTCGCAGCGGCGGGCATGCGATCGACGGGCACGCGATGCCGCACGATGCATTTGTCATCGATATGTCGTTGATGAAGCACATCGAGGTCGATCCACAGACCGGCGTCACGACGATCGAAGCGGGCGTACTGCTCGGCGAGATGGACGCGGCGACGCAACAACACGGGTACGTCGTGCCCTCTGGTACCGTTTCGACCACCGGCGCGGCTGGCCTGACACTGGGCGGAGGTATCGGCTACCTGACGCGGCGATTCGGCATGACAGTCGACAATCTTCTCTCGGTCGATGTCGTGACCGTCGACGGCCGCAGGCTGAGCGCGTCGGCGAAAGAAAACGCGGAACTGTTCTGGGGACTGCGCGGCGCCGGGCACAATCTCGCCATCGCGACGTCGTTCACCTATCAGGCGCACAAGGTGGGACCCGACATCGCGAGCGGGCTGATCGTTTATCCCATCGAGGCCGCGGTGCCTATCCTCGGCCGAATCGACGAAGTCATGCTCGCCGCCCCGCGTGAGCTAACGCTGTACCCCGTGATTCTGCCGGCGCCACCGCTACCCGGGCTGCCCCCGCATATGATCGGGGTACCGATCTTCGTGCTGATCGTGGTCTACACAGGCGAATCGGCGAAGTATGAAGAAGCGCTCACAGGAGTGCGGCCGTTGGCACGCCCGCTTGCCGACATGGTTCGCCCATCCTCGTGGCTGGAAGCGAATTCGCTCCTCGATGTGTTGGCACCACCGGGCCGCCGCCAGCATAGCCGCGGCGGATACCTGGCGGCGATCACCCCCGAGATCGCCCAGACTGCCGTCGATCTCGTATCGCGCGCGCCGGCACCGACCGGGCCCGGCCCGAGCGTCGCGATTGCTTTTCCTTGTCTGGGTGGCGCGAACTTCGACGTTGGCGAGGATGCGATGGCGTACTCGCGCGAAGGTGCCTATTGGCTCTGGGAAGTGCTAGGGCAATGGGACACGCCCAATGAAGACGCGGAGTACGAAGGTTGGGTGGACGGTGTGATGAACGCACTGAACCCGTATTCGCTGCGAACCGGGTACGTCAATTTGTCGACCGACCGTGGCGCCGAATGGTTACGCAACCTCTACGGCTCCCCCGAGAAATGGCAACGCCTGTGCGCGCTCAAGGCCGAATTCGATCCACGCAACCTGCTGTCGTACAACAAGAACATCGCCCGGGCCCAAGCGGCTGCCGCATCGCTGCGCGCAGCCGGCGTTGCCTGGTCCCGGGAAAGGTAGCGACGATACGGGCCGCGCACGGCGGCCCATTTTCGATCAGCCGACCTGGCGCAGCGCGTCACCAACCGTCGAAAAGATCTGGTCGATCTGCCGCTCGTCGACGATCAACGGCGGCGAGAAAGCCAGGATATCGCCTGTATAACGGACGAGCACGCCCGCTTCGAAGCACTTCAGGAAGACCTCGTAAGCGCGCGCCCCGGGCGCATCCGCCCGCGATTCGAGTTCGATTCCGGCGACCAGGCCAAGGTTGCGGATGTCCTTGACGTGCGGCGAGTTGCGCAATTCGTGCACCGCATCCTCGAACGCGCCCGACAATTCCTTCGCGCGCTCGAAGAGCCGCTCACGCTTGTAAATGTCCAGCGCGGCGATCGCGGCGGCCGCCGCCGAGGGATGGGCCGAGTAGGTGTAGCCGTGGAAAAACTCGATCGCATTGGCGGCCCCTGCATTGATCACCGCGTCGTGAACGGCACGGCTCGCCGCAACGGCCCCCATCGGGATCGCCGCGTTGTTGATCGCCTTGGCCATCGTCAGCAGATCCGGTGTCACCCCGAAGTATTCGCTCGCGGTTGGCGCGCCAAGACGGCCGAAGCCCGTGATGACCTCGTCGAAGATGAGCAGGATGCCGTACTTGGTACAAATGTCGCGCAGCCGTTGCAGGTAGCCTTTGGGCGGCACCAGCACGCCGGTCGATCCGGCGAGCGGCTCCACGATGACAGCCGCAATCGTCGAGGCATCGTGCAGCGTAACGAGCCGCTCCAGTTCGTCGGCGAGATGCGCACCCCAGGTCGGCTGGCCGCGGGTGAAGGCGCATTCGGCGATATTGAGCGTGTGCGGCAAATGATCGACATGCGGCATCAGATTGCCGGAGAACGCCTTGCGGTTGGGCGCGATACCTCCAACCGAAATGCCGCCGAAGCCGACGCCGTGATAACCGCGTTCGCGCCCGATGAAGCGGGTGCGCTGACCTTCGCCACGCGCCCGGTGATAGGCGAGCGCGATTTTCAGGGCCGTATCGACCGATTCGGAACCCGAATTGGTGAAGAAGATCCGGTCCAGGCCGGCCGGCATGAATTCGGCCACTTTCGATGCCGCTTCGAAGGCGAGCGGATGGCCCATCTGGAACGTCGGCGCGTAGTCCATCGTCGCCAATTGCCGGGAGACCGCTTCGGTGATTTCGTCGCGACCGTGCCCTGCATTCACGCACCACAGCCCCGCCGTTGCGTCGAGCACGGAGCGATCGTCGACCGTCGTGTAGTACATGCCCTTGGCGGCCTTGAACAGACGCGGCGCGGTCTTGAATTGGCGATTTGCCGTAAAGGGCATCCAGAAATTGGAAAGATTCGGGTTTTCCATTGCGCTCATTCTATGTCTCCATCGATGTGCGACCGACTTTAGCGACTGTGCAGGCTACAATCACTGGACAGCAAAAAACGAATACTCAGACCGTACTGGTTTTTTCTTCCCGACTGTATTGAAATGTTCAAGCTGAATCTGTCCCGGTCCCGGAAAGACGAAGGTACGCTGGTCGAGCAGATCGTTTCGTCGGTCAGGCAGGAACTCAAGAACGCCACCTACCCCGCGGGCACTGCGCTGCCGTCGGTACGCGCGCTCGCCAAGTCGTACAACCTCAGCACCTATACGGTATCCGAAGCGTATCAGCGGCTCGTCTCGCTCGGGTTGATCGTGGCGCGCGCAGGCGCGGGCTACCGCGTCGCAACCCCGGTGGGTCAGACGCCCGCCGCGCCGGCATGGCACGCGCCGAGCCTGAACGGAGCCTGGTTGCTCTCGGATGTCTTCGCCGACCAATCGATACCGATCAAGGCCGGAAGCGGTTGGATACCGAACGATTGGGTCAACGAGAGCGGTCTGCAGCATGCGCTGCGTGTGGTGAGCCGCACGCCGGGCGCGCGCATCGGCGGTTACGGGCATCCTTATGGTCTGGGCGCCCTTCGCGAATACATCAGCGGATCGTTGCGCCGCTATTCGCTGTCCGTCGGCACTGCGGACGTCCTGCTGACACAAGGCGTCACGCAGGGGCTGGACCTGATCGTACGGACGTTGCTGCAGCCGGGCGATACCGTCGTCGTCGAGGATCCTTGCTACTGCAATTTGCTGCAGATCCTGAAGGTCGCGTTCATCAATGTGGTGAGCGTGACCCGCACGGCGGAAGGCATCGATACGGAAGAACTCGAAACCGTTATCCGCGAGCATCGCCCCAAAGGCATATTCGTCAACACTGCACTGCAAAACCCATCGGGGACCTCGCTCAGCGCGGCGTCCGCGTTCCGCTTGCTGCAGATCGCCGATCGCGAAGGTTTATGGGTCGTCGAAGACGACATCTCGCGCGAACTCGCACCGCCCGGCGCGCCGTGTCTCGCCGCGATGGAAGGATTGCGGCGCGTGATCTATCTGTCGGGATTTTCGAAGACGATCACGCCGGCCGCGCGCGTCGGCTACATCGCCGCCAACCGCGAGCTCATTTCGAAGCTCGCGCTCACCAAGATGGTCGTGGGGCTGACTTCCTCGGAAGTCACGGAAAGGATGGTGGCCAATGTACTGATCGAAGGACATTACGACCGCCATACCGCGCATATCCGCGAGCGCCTCTTCAATGCGCATGCGAGCGTGGCCGAATCGATGCTGAGCTCAGGGCTCGAAATCTTTCATACGCCCAACGCCGGGCTCTTCCTGTGGGCGAAGCTGCCCATCCGGCCCGAAGAGAGTTTGGCCGTTGCGACCGAAGCGCTGACCAAGGGAATCTGGCTCGCACCGGGATCGTATTTCCGCCCGGCCGAGGCCGAATCGGCCTGGTTCAGATTCAATGCGGCGACATCGGACGTGCCCGAGCTTTGGGAATTCATACGCGGGCTCGCGGCATAGATACGAGCGCTTCGCATGACGCTGCCAGCTTCCCGCGCGAACGGGCGTGTCGAGCCTTCGTTGCGCGCTGCTGTGCTTCGCATCGCTCGCTCGAGTGGCCGGTTCTCGCCGATAGGATCGGGACTTCCCACTACGGTTACGGACCGCCACTTGACGTCTTGGTTACCTTGGAACAGGGCCTCCCGGCCCGGACCGGCGCCGCCGCACGATAATAACGAGACGACGTCGAGCGATTCCGGGACGCCGACGTCCGCGCCCGCGTCTCATCCCCTCCTCGACCGCTTGCGGCAACTGCCACGGCGCGGCCATTCAGGTTCACCCTCCGTTGCCGACGCCGCCGATGGTCAAGCCGGCGCAGGGTTGAGGAAGGACGCCGAGCAGGGTCTATACGTCTCGCGCCAAGTCGAACATGGCAGTGCGCAACGCTTGCTCGACTTGGCCGACGAGACGCTGCGTGGGCAGGGCATATCCACCAGCGATATGGTCTTGGTACCGCCGGACAAGATGCACGTGACAGTCGTACGCAGCCCGAATCCACTACGGGCTGGCGAGACGCTCGATCCGCTCACCGAGCCGGTGACGATCGATCTGCGGACCGGCTGTCATCTGGTGCGACTGGGCGATGGCATCGCATTGCGCTTCAACGCGCCCGCCCTCGAGCAGAGATGGGAAGCCGCGAGAGGCAAAGGCGCTGGCTGGGCATACGGCGGCGGTTATATCGCGCACGTCACCGTTAGCTATGACGCGAAGGGCGCCGAATTCGAGCCGATCGCCATACATCCCGACCTGGATCTGACGCTGCTGGGCGAGCGTGCCGAAACCTACGACCCCAACTGGGTCAAGCGGCAGGGTCTGTAGAGACTCGCGCTCCCCCATTTGCCGCGCTGCGGGTAAGCTACGTCCAGTTGGCGTTCGGCAAATCGAATGAATACGAGCAGACCATGAAGCGCGACTACGCAGTCCAGCGGGGCACACTCGACGGCGTCGAGGCGTTCGTACGTGTCGCCGAACGCCGCAGTTTTCGAGGCGCAGCGGCCGATCTTGGCGTGACCCCATCGGCCGTGAGCCAAGCCGTCCGGGCACTCGAAGCGCGCGTGGGCATCGCGCTTTTCACGCGCACGACGCGCAGCGTGGGCCTGACCGAAGCTGGTGAGCGCTTTCTCGAACGCGCCCTGCCCGCGTTCCAGGAAATCCTTGCCGCAAGCAATGCCGCCCGCGAACTCGGCGCAAAACCGTCGGGCCTGCTTCGTATCGCGGTACCGCGCGCGGCCGTACCGCTCGTATTGCAGCCGCTTCTGGCCTCGTTCAGCGCCGCCTACCCCGATATCGCCGTCGAGATTGCCGCCAGCGAAAAGCTCGTCGATCTGGCAAAGGAAGGTTTCGATGCGGGGATACGGATGGGCGAGCTGATCGCGAGCGATATGGTTGCCATCCGGCTCACGCCGCCGTTTCGATTCATCGTGGTGGGAAGTCCCGCCTATTTCGCACGGCGTGGTCGCCCCCGCACACCGGCCGAGCTCGCCGCGCATTCGTGCATTCGGCTGCGGCGGTCCAACGGTGCGCTTGCCACGTGGCGGCTGAAAGAAGGGAGCGAAATGGTCGATCTGAGCGTGTCGGGCTCGTTGATCGTTCACGATTTCCCGACGATGCTGGAGGCCGCGCTAAGCGGTGCGGCGTTGGCGCAGGTGCCGGAGCCCGTCGCCGCGGAGCATTTGGCCGCGGCGCGGCTCGAAGAAGTGCTGACCAGACACGCGCCGCTCACATCGGGCTTGTTCCTCTATTTCCCTGACAGGAAACAGGTACTGCCGAAGCTGCGTGCGTTCATCGAGCATGCGCGATCGTTCACGCAGGATCGGCAGACCGAGGCGTCCGAAACAGCGAAACCGGCGAAAACGCCGAAAGCGGGAGCACGGCGCGTGCGCTCGCGCGACTAGGACGCCGCCGTTATTCGGAAGCGCCCCACGAAACGAGTACCGCGTGAATGTCGCGCGCATATTGATCGCGCAGGCGCGGCGTTTCCGAGTGATAAGCGCCGATGGCTCGCCACGTATTGCCGTGACGCAGCATTTTCTGCTTGAGCATCCACGCGGCCACATAGACATTCACGCAGCCATTGCGCAGCGCCCCGGGCGGAACGCCATTGCGGCGCAACTCATTGAAGTGAATCGAGTTGATCTGCGCCTCTCCGATATCGACGCTGCCGTCCGTGTTGCGGTGCACGGCCTCCGGATTGCCTTTCGATTCGAACCAAACGATCGCTCGCAGGATCAGCGGATTGACGCCCTGATAAGCGCCGGCCTGCTCATAGCAGTCCGCCTCGGCGTGGACAGCGCCGTTCAATGCGACCGTGCAGGCAAGCGCGAGCGCAAGGCGCATCCATACCGAGTTTCGGCAACGGCGGCTGGCCGGTAAAAGGTTCTTCATCGCAATAGGCTCCCCTAGCGCTGGCGGCGGCGAATCATCGCGTCATGGCAACGGATACGGCGTCGGCCGCCGAACGCGCATCGTTCGCGGTCCCGCGCAATACCGCATCGAGCTTGCTGGACATCGACGCGAGGTAAGCGCGCGACTCCGGGCTGACCACCGTGCGCACGACGATCTCGGCGGGCCTAGTGGAATGAGCGCGTGCACGCAACGCCTTTTTGGAACGATGAGTGCCACGCGGGACGGGAGCGTCGTCCTTCAGATCCTCGACATCCTGCGCGGCCGATGTCGGCAACGACGCGAGCGGCGGCAAGGGCGGCAGCAGTTTGTCGGGATCGGCAGGCGCGACGAATTTCATCGCCGGTGCGCCCGCCGTCGTAGCGACGGGCGTAGCGTCCGGGCTCCCCGGTGCCGCGAATGTGCATTGCGAGGCGTGCAGCAGTGCAAGCGCAATCGTGAATCGCAACATGAATCGTCTCCTGTCACTCGGTCGGCTTGACCCTGACGCTATAGGGTTGGCAACTTCCCGTCGCCACGTTATCGATGCGAACGACCCCGGCGCGCTGAGGCGGGATGCCTCGTCGTACCGCCTGATCGAGGTAGCCGAAATCCTGCGCCAGCGCGGCGACGACGATCGTCGTCGGCTGCGGCTGCTTTGCCGCCACGGCGCCAACCTTGGCAAGCACCTCGCTCAATTGCGGATCGCGCGCCCCGAGCGCATCCGGAGGGATGACGAGGTCGACGACGCTCGCCGAAGCAGGCTGCGTTTTGACGTCGGCATTGCCGGCATCGGGACGCATTTCCTGCAACTGGGCGCAACCGGCAAAAGCGGCCACGACGAAAACGCTGGCGAGCAGTCTCAAGATTCTTCTCCACGCTAAGGAATGCCTTATCGGCAGCGCGGAGAAATGATTTAGCCCTCTAGCGTCGAAAGCCCCAACCCACTGGGCTCCCCGGTAGCGAGCAGGATCGCGGAATTCCACGAACGCTGAATAGCCTCCTCACCCTTGATCGGCGCGAAGGGTTTCGCCATTTCATATGACAAAAGCCCAATAGCGAAGGGACCGCTTCAATCGCATCGTGAAAGAAATCCGAATCGGCGTTTAAAACTCGAAGACGGGCGATGTCTTCGTCAAGATCGCCTGTGCCTTCGGCGCAGTCCATAGCTCGCTTATCTCACGAGCCAGGACATCGAGCACCGTGCCAATGTCCGTCATCGCCGTAGCATGAAGCGCTTCGATAACGATCAATACGAGCTTGGTATCCGAACGAACCGCTGAAGCCGCGCTTTGCCGATGGGTCCAGCGTCGAGCGTGTGCGCACGCCGCCTCATCCGCAAAGATCACCTCCCCGGGCTCGGGCGACTCGAGTTCGCCAGCAAAGGACAGATAGTGTTCGTCGCCCGCCGCAAAGCGGACCTCGAGATACTGCGCAACGCGTGAGACGTCGAATACAGCGATCGGAACCGCGAACGCGAGCGAGATCGCGTTGCATAGATCGACCAGCGGATGAAGCCGCGGCAAAGCGCCGTCCTTTCGGAAACGCCGAAGCAACGATTCGGCGGCGCAGCGGTATTGCGTGGGCTTGCATCCCATCTTGGCAAAAGCCCGCCGCCAGGCTTGGATCTCCGGCCATTCGCCTTCTGCCACCTGACTCAGCCGCGACCGAGCCATCCCTTGAAACCTTGCGATGCGTCCATCGACGTCTGCGCCGTCGGTGATTTCCGGCGCCAACAGCACGCCGGGAACCAGAGCGGGATGATCCTCCCAAATCTCTCTAGCATGTCGAAAATACATCGAATCGCCTCCTCTGCCGATACGGAAAGTCCGTATCGTGACGAAGGGGGCGTTGGCCGTCTTGAACGAAATTGCAGCAGCTGGCGAGTCCCGCTATTGCCCGCCGCAGTAAGCCTCGATCCGATATCCATCCGGATCGATGACAAAAGCGGCATAGTAATCCGGCGCGTAGAGATCGCGTATGCCGGGCTTGCCGTTGTCGCGTCCGCCCGCCTCCAGCGCCTGTTTATAAAATGCGTCGACACTCTCACGGTCCGGTGCGGTAAAGCAAAAATGCAGCCCGGTGCGCATATCGGGATCGACGGGGTGATCGGTGGGGGATATCCAGAACCTCGGGGAATCCGCGCCATACCCGAGCAAGTCGGCAGCCTCGCGCAAACGGCGATACCCGAGCGCACCGAGCGCCGCGTCGTAGAACAATTTGGCCTTCGCGATATTCCGTACGCCGATAGAAACGTGGTCCAGCATTTGACGCCTCCTGAGATCGTTGGAACAGCAAAGCGATTGTCCAGCAGCTGTCCGTCGAAGGCTTTGCAAAAATTGCGCCGCGCATCGTTCGTCTGCCGCCGCCATGCCGGCCCGGGTAATCAGACGGCGCCGCGCAGCAGCGACAAGGGTATCTCCGTGCACGGAAGGCGAGGGGCGAAGCTGTGGCGCGTCGTTTTATACGGAAAAAGAAGCTTGTCCTGCAAGATCCGCTTGCAGATATGACGGACGCAAAACGGCTCGCCTGTCTGCCAGTGCGTAACCGAGACTCTCGGGTCTCGATAGTCGAGCAGCACGCATGGCAGATAGCGAAGCTCGAGCACAGCCGCGGCGCGTAGCCGGTGATTGCCGTCCATCACGATCCCCGACTCCTTCTCGATCGGAATCGGCGTCGTCCAGTCGCCGGCATTGCGAATCGCCACCGCGAGACGGCAGACGTCGCCCTCGTCGACGATCTCCGACGCCCGCAGAAACGAGACTGGCTTGAGCGCTACGCAGTATGCGGGTTCAGTGCGTATTTCGATGGTCATTCGCCCTCCGTGGTGGGATCGCCGGATCGCCGGATCGAACGAAAGTCGCTAAGGCGCAGGCCGGGCGTGTTCGATGCGTCACGCCACTGCCAGATCGTGCAGGGCACCATCGACGATGACGTGTCGCGCCCCCATCGAGCAGCGCTCCACGCGCGCCTCGATCCGGTACACCTCACGCAGCATCTGGCCTGTGATGACGTCTTCGCAGGGGCCGCTGGCGCGCGCAGTGCCGTCAGCGATCACGAGCACCTGATCGGCGAAGCGCAATGCCTGATTCAAATCGTGCAGCGCGATCAACACGATCATGCCCCGCGCCTTCGCAATGTTCCGGATGAAGCCGAGCACCTGAAACTGCCGGCGCATATCGAGCGCACTCGTCGGTTCGTCCATCAGCATGATTTCGGGCTCGCGCGCGAGCGTCTGGGCAATCGAAACGAGCTGACGTTGTCCGCCGCTCAACTCGTCCAGATGGCGAAACGCAAGCTCGCCGATGCCGATCGATGCCATGACGGTGTCGATCAGCGCGAGATCGTCTTCATGCACGGTCCATGTCGGCTGGCGTTGTTTGCGCGCCAGCAGCACGGATTCGTAGACAGTCAGCCGAGCGGTGGCAACCGAGTCCTGCGGCATGTAGCAGATGCCGTCCATGCCGCGGCGCGACCCGTCTATCCGCACCTCGCCGGGCCCATCGACGAGCCCCGCGATGCGTTTGAACAGCGTCGATTTGCCGGCCGCATTCGGCCCCACGACGGCGATCACTTCGGAGCCCTTGAACACGGGCGTGCTGACATCGGAAAGAATCCGGCGGGCGCCGTACGCGGCGCCGACACCCTCGAGCGATAGCTTCACCATGTGTTCCTCTTGCGGCTCAAAATCAGCGAAATGAAAAACGGCACGCCGACGAGGGACGTGACCACCCCAATCGGAAAGATCGCGCCCGGCACGATGGTCTTGCTGACCACCGAGCTCGCCGAGAGCATCAACGCACCTGTCAGCACCGAGGCCGGCAGGAAAAAGCGTTGATCCTCGCCGACGAGCATGCGGGCGATATGCGGCCCGACGAGCCCGACGAAACCGATGACGCCGACGAAAGCGACCGGAAACGCCGCCAGCACGCTGACCATGACGAGCGTCTGCAAGCGCAGCCGCGGGACATCTATTCCGAAGCTTGCCGCCTTGTCGTCGCCGAGCCGCAGCGCCGTCAATTGCCATACGCGTCGCGCGAAGATCGGCAACATGACGAGGATCGCCGCGCTGACGATGCCGAGTTTCGCCCACGTGGCCTTGGTGAGGCTGCCCATCGTCCAGAACACGACGGCGGCCACGGCCTGCTCGGTCGCCAGATACTGCACGAGCGCAAGCAGGGCATTGAAGGTGAACACGAGTGCAATGCCGAGCAGCACGATGGTTTCGGCCGTGACGCCGCGCCGCGTGCTGAGCAAATGAATCAGCATCGCCGAAACGAGTGCCATGGCGAACGCATTGAGCGGCACGATGTAGTCGACAGCCACGGGCAGCAGCTTGATGCCGAACGCCAGCCCCAGCGCGGCACCGAAACTGGCTGCCGCGGAGATACCCAACGTGAATGGACTGGCAAGCGGATTGTTGAGGATGGTCTGCATCTGCGCACCGGCCAGCGACAAGGCAGCGCCGACGGCCACCGCCATCAAGGCCACCGGCATGCGAATCTCCCACAGCACGACGCGCAGTTGATCCGGTACCGAGGCGGGACGCAGCACGGCGCGCAACACGTCGGCGGGGCGATAGCTTGCCGGTCCGAGCGCGAGATCGCAGAGCACGCTGGCGATCAGCGCGATCGCGACGATGCCGAGCAGCAGCCGCTTGCGGCGCACGAGCCCGCGATAGGCGCTACGTTCGACCGTAGTGGGCAGGGACACCGAACTCATTGATGAAGCTCCTTCGCGGGCAGGCTGACGAAATAACCGGGTTTGTAATCGACCGGCAAAAAACGCTTATGCAATTCGCGGAATGTGGCATCGGGATCGAGGTCGGCAAAAAGCTCGGGATGAAACCATTTCGCCAGTTGCTGAATCGCCACGAAATCGTATGGGCTGTTGTAGAACTGATGCCAGATCGCATGAAACGCACGATTTCGGTTGGCGGCGGTCCCTGCATAAGCCGGTCGCGCCGTGAAATACTCGAGCTTGCGCGCGGCTTCGGTCATGTCCGCGCCCGGGCCCAGACCGATCCAGTGTCCATGCGGCACGAAGGCCTCCCAATTCGCGGTCGTCACGATCACCTGATCCGGGTTCGCGGCGACGACCTGCTCGGGGTTCAACTGACCGAACGTCGTGCGCACGATGCCGTCGGCGACGTTATGCCCGCCCGCCATGTCGACGAACTTGCCGAAGTTCTCGTTCCCGAAAGTGAGGCAACAGTCCTCCGTATAGCCGCCGATGCGTTCGATGAACACGTTCGGTCTCGCCGGACGGCGGGCGGCGATGACGTCCGTCACCCGCCGGATCTGTTCGTTGCGAAACGCGATGAATGCTTCCGCGCGCGCCTCCTTGCCGAAAAGCTTGCCGATTAGGCGCATCGTCGGCTCGGTGTTTTCGATCGGATGGTGGCGAAAATCGACATACACCACGGGAATACCCAGCGCGCTCAATTTCTCCGTGTATCGCGCATCGTCGGTCGCGCGCTTCGCCTCGATATTCATCAGGATCACATCGGGCTTGAGCGAAATGGCTTGCTCGATGTCGAAGGTGCCGTCCTCGAATCCGCCGAACGTCGGAATATCTGCGATCTTTGGGAATTTGGTCCGGTAGGCGGACCAGGTATCCGGATCCGATTGGATCAAGTCCTTGCGCCAGCCGACGATCCGCTTGATCGG
>Ga0105239_10005480_pt1 | contig 14885 bp, 24 predicted proteins | sample KBSC44metaG_FD_92761 | JGI IMG/M metagenome (GOLD analysis project Ga0105239, IMG submission 92761) | Corn rhizosphere microbial communities from Kellogg Biological Station, Michigan, USA - KBS C4-4 metaG | ecosystem: Host-associated > Plants > Roots > Rhizosphere > Soil | place: Michigan, USA... | reverse complement strand
CTCGATAGCGCGGACGTGTTCAAATTCAGCAGCAAGCTCGCCAGACTACTCCGCGTAGCCGCAGCAGGTGGAGAGCCGGAACGCGCCCCAGTCAGAGTGTTGCTCGTCGCGGTCGGCGGGCGGTGTGAGACCCAGTCGTGCACGAGCAGGCTGACCTTGGGGTTCGAGAGGAGATTCCGGGTTTTGATGCTTTGAGCGTTCGTCGTCATGATGATCACGGGCCCGTGGTGCGCGGAGTTGGCGTACGTGTAGCTAGGCAGGAACGTGTAGTTCATCAGCGAGACGTGTGGTGTGGGTGTGTTGTCAACGGAGTCCGGTGAGCCGCTGGAGGATATGGTAGCCAGATGCAGGAATCGCGCGTTCTTCAGGCATTGGGAGACTTCTTGTGGGAGAGACGTCGACCTCTGTGGGTGGGTGGTGGTTGCACTGGCTTCGTAGTTAAGTGGGGGGTTGTGCGTTTCGGACATTTTGAAGAAGTCGATAAGTCGATGAGATGGCTGGTGGTGATGGATGGGGTTGGAAGTCAGGATGAGCACGTGCAAGAAAATATGATGATAGGTCTGAAGCTGAGGAACTCGCTATAAATTACTGGTACTGGAGGCCATGGTACGGAGTATCACATGGAGGAACGTGGTGGGATGTCGATTTCGAGTGTCAGCTACAAACTGCTGGATGCCATGGTGGGGTTGACCATTATCCGGGTCCCATGCCCGTAATAGTAGGAGCCGTCCTCCGTACTCCTTACCCGTAGTCCGTAGGCTGTGGTGGCTGTCGTTAGGTCATGGCCAGGGTAGTCCTCCCCCGCAAAGAGCTGCCAGTGGGTGACTTGGCTGCCGCCTTTAACTAGCTGATCTCTGTTGCTAAGTGGTCTTTAGCGTCTCTCCACCCTTGGTCTTGGTACCGCTTAACGGTATACCCTCCGTATTGGGACCCAGTCCAAGTCCCATCCCCCCAATCCCATGCCCGAGGCCTGGTACTCTGTACTACTACGGGGCTAGTATTGTATCTGCTAGCTGTAGCTCTCGGCTGAGCAGGACTGACGTCGACACACAGACTGTTCTCCTCGTACGATACCACCATCACCATCACCACCTCCATCTCCCTTGTTCCTCCAGCTTCTCCAGACGTTACCATTGGGATACACCTCACCTGTACCTCCATCTCCACATTCTCTCCACCAATTAACCCCATTCCTTTATACTCAAACGCCTGCTCCTCTCCTGCATCTCAACCTTTACGCCTGTCACTGGTACTGGTACTGGCACTGCCACTCGTCCTCTTCCTGTCAACAATAAACAACTTTCCTCATTCTTGCCAGCTCCCAGCCAGCTTCCACACTTCGCATCTTCTTGCCTCAACCCCTCCAAGATACCCATCATCTCTGCCCATCATGCTCGCTCGACGACTTCCCCGCTCTACACACCAAGCCTCTTCTCTGCTTCGTCCCTTCACCACCTCAAACGTCTGCCGAGATAGTGGTGCCCGTGCACCGGGAATGGGCGATCTGCCTCCCGACGGTGCTGCAGCTTTCAACAAGAAACAAAAGGAATTTCGCGATGGCCTTGAGGCGGCCAAAAAGAGAAAGGAACTAGCCGACAGTCAGTCCCTGTCCTTACCAACTGCTCCTTCGTCTGCCAGTGCTTCGTCTTCCTCTCCTTCATTTCCTGCTTCTCATGACGTGCAACCATTGGGCTTGGGCTCACTCTCCATTGCTGCTTCTGCAGAAGAAGCAAGACAGGCCGAAACCGATACCTCAACCAAGCGTGGTTCGGGTGGAAAGCTCTCCAGCTTTATCTATGGAACTCCCGAAGGTCAACAACTCGACAAGGATATGGAACGCTCTTTCTCCCAGGTCCTAGCGAGAGGCAAATATGTTCATTCTATCGTCTTCCACGAGGTCAAGCCCGACAAGGTCAACGAGTACACGGAATTAGTTGGCCATTGGTACCCGAAAATGGCCAATATGCCTGAAAATAAGGTCCATCTAGTCGGTAGCTGGAGAACAGAAGTTGGCGAATGCGAAACCTTTGGTAGAGTACACTTCCTAAACCAGGAGAATCTATGCTAACCTTTTGTCCTTCTCCAGTACATATCTGGGAATACCAACGATACATGGGTTACCACGCCTCGTTACACAACATCTCCCACCACCCTGAATTCCCTGCATTCGAAGAAAAGCTCAAGACACTCATCTACTCCAAGAAGATCTCACTCATGCAGGAATTCTCCTTCTGGCCAACCACCCCTCCACGAAAGCTTGGTGGTATTTTCGAGCTGCGATCATACACCCTACATCCAGGAAATCTATTGGAATGGGAGACACATTGGCGGAAAGGATTGAACGCACGAAGAGAAGTTATGGAAGGTGTTGGAGCTTGGTTCGTGCAGATTGGAGATCTCAACACTGTCCACCATCTTTGGCAATTTGCAGATCTTGAGGAACGGAAAATCAGACGTGAGCAGTCTTGGGGTGTTGAAGGATGGGCGGACACCGTTCACAAGACGGTCCCTCTGATTCAATCCATGAAGAGCAAGATCCTTGTCCCACTTCCATGGAGTCCTGTCGGATAATTGCATATTGGAATTTGGGCAATTGAAAAGGTCTCCTTACACCCAACATATTAGCATCATCGAACAGAGGACCAGGTCGGGGTGTACCACCCACACCGAAAACGGAACTGCCAGTGAGGATGGGTCACAGTCGAGTAACGGAGAATTGTGTGCTGCACAGTGTTATGCCCCTTGCCGTCAATATTATACCTCGGACAGAGTCTCTTGGAGACTATGAGGAATCCCAATGAGTTTCTTCACAATGTCTTCGAGTATTTCTCTAAATTGTAAAGTGCAGACAGAATATTCACCGTGAGCGTGAGAGTGAGGTCATTAGCGAGGTATGTCACGTGCCACACACCTTCAGCCTTGTCGCGACCCACGGACGAAGCATGCAAGGCTGATTCGCCAAGGCCATAAATTTTTGGAAATGGAGACTTCGACATTGGTCAATCCCTCCGTTTACACCGCAATCAGGTCTCCTGCGACGATCGGTATGCTTTCTCGAGTCAGGACTTCTCGTCTGTGCCATAGCTGCCGATGGGATCTGCAAGTCCTGTTCGAACGAGGATTCTGCACCACCACACCCATTCTAAAGCCGCAGCCGCTTCGCCCTCAATGGCGCAACCGGAGATTCAACTTACAGCAGTCCACTCGTCCCTACTCTGCATCGACCATTAGATTGCAGCAGGATGTCAACTCTGAAACCCCAACTGAGGAACCTGCAGCAGCGGAAGTCGAACCAACCAAAAATGCCTACTCTCGATTAGAAAAACTCGCGGACCTAGAGCGAAACCTCGACGAGTTACACAAGAGACTCTACGACTCGGTTGAAGAAGCACTCTACGAGATACAGCCGCCTTATATCGTAGATGCCTCGCGACCTATCACTCCCCAAAAGGCCCGCGACCTGTTGGTCGCGCGAGCACAACACCTCGTGGCGAATCTACGAAACTCAGGAGCGTCGCAGGAACAGATCGTGCGGGAGGCGAGACAGATCTTCGGCGAGACTTTGCCTGAGAATATACTGAGTGAAGACGAGTTCAAGATGTACACCAGGCTCTACGGGGAGCCGGAACCCGAGGAAGAATTTGATGAAGAGGAACTTCTGGAGCCTGGTACTGCGACGTTGTTTGATCAGGATGGTCAACCTGTCGAATATGATGTAAGAGAGGATGAGATTGTCGGGTCTGAAGATGTCGAAAATAACGTCGAAGAAATTGGGGAAGAGAACGAACCAGAAAACAACATTGCCCTCGGGTCGGACGGCACCCTCCCTCCAACGTTGATGGTTTCGAACTCGCAGAGAATGCAGGTAATTGCCAACACGGTAAAAGGCCAGATCCTGGAGGAGTGGGAGCTAGAGGAGGAAGAGGGAGAGGATGACGATGAAGACAGGTCGTTTTCTAGAATGCATCCTCTCACCAGGTTGGGAAAGTTCGCCAACGATCCCGGCAATGTTCAGCTGCCAATGGAGCGATTCATTCGACCCGTTGAAAGCATCATGAGTAGCTTCTCCAACAAACATCTCAAGGAGATCAGTGAGAAGACTTTCGGTGGTCCAGGTCTGCCAGACTCGGCTTTGACGCCCAGGAGTGGGCGGACGAGAGCACAAGTCCCCATTCCTCTCTCAGCGGCCGATCACAATATGGGCGAGATGGAGGCAAATGCTTTCATTGCTACTCTAATGCCTCCAATCTACGCCTCCGTCATGTCTGTCTTGGTGGAGACACGCAAGCGTCTTGGTACCACTTGGCTGAACGATGTTTTGGCAAAAGAGGGTGGCCCTCGCGTTCTCGACGTTGGTTCAGGCGGTGCGGGTATAATTGCTTGGAGAGAAATCATCAGGGCTCATTGGGATACCCTCCACACTTCTGATCTGGAGCCACCTGAGCCACCTCAGACCAAATCGGTTGTTCTCACTGGCTCACATACCTTAAGACACCGATCCGCTGAACTGCTGGAAAATACCACATTCATCCCAAGACTCCCTGATTACGTCCACCTTCGTGATGCGGCAACACTCGAGGATGATCGGCCTGTCCAGAGGAAGCAATTCGACGTCATCATTGCATCACACTCTCTGTTTGGATTGGCCCAGGAATTTGAACGAAAAGAACATGTTCAGAACTTGTGGTCGATGTTGAGCTCCAACGGTGGCATCCTGATCATCATCGAGAAAGGAATCCCCCGCGGCTTTGAGGCTGTCGCCGCAGCTCGTGAACTGCTATTGGAGGAATGCATCGCTGTTCCTGAGGGTATCAAAACACACTTCAGCAACGCCTCGGACCCTAACAATCTTGCAAGTCGAAAGACTGGTATGATTGTCGCTCCTTGCACAAATCATGAGCAATGCCCAATGTATCTAATCCCTGGTAAGTCACGGGGTCGGAAAGACTACTGCAGTTTCCAACAAAGATATACAAGGCCAAATTACCTGCAGCGTGTTATTGGGGCATCGACTCGAAACTACGATGATGTCGATTTCTCTTATATCTCTGTCCTGAAGGGAAAAGATCTCCGTCAAAGGCAAGTTGGTTCGTGGCAGAATATTGAGGATCCTCTTTCCTCTCCCGCTCTGTCTGATGTGTCCGAAAATACCATGGACTACGAAACCTGGTTGAAAAATACACACAACGGAAAATTTGGTGTTGATCCAGACACCACATTGGCAACCTTCAACGACGCAAAACAAGGTGGCCGACCGATCCCAAGTCTCCCAGGGCCTTGGAACTTCCCGAGGTTGATCTACCCTGCGTTAAAACGTAAACAGCATATCATCATGGACGTCTGCACAACATACGGGAAAATCGAACGATGGACCGTTCCAAAGTCGTTCGGCAGGCAAGCCTACCACGACGCCCGTAAATCCCAATGGGGCGATCTCTGGGCCCTGAGTGCGAAAACCAAAATCCATCGAAATCTCAATGTGGGCTTGTCTGACAGTAAGGAGGAGAAGAAAAAGCGACGTCGGTCAAGGACCAAAGAGAAGGCCGAGGTCCTGCGCGAGGAAGAGGAAATGAAGAGACTTGATGAGCTCTCCGAGGCGTACGAAACCCTACCTCGTGCTGAACGTCTAGGCCTTGAAGCCATGAAAACCAAGGAAGCTGCCGCGGCTAAGAGCCAATTGTCCAAGCCTGCTCCAAAAGAAACTGCTAATTTCCAAACTTTCACCTTCGACGACTCGGCCGCGAGAGCAATCGACCCTACAGTCCAGCCACGATCAGTCGCGGTGAAGCAGCCGCCGCCCGTGAAATATGGAAAGGCAACGTCGAGGGTAACCGCTTCAGCAGATGCCAGAGAACGCGCATCGAAGAGCCCAAAGCTCCGCACGGAAGCCCAAGAGAGACTCACATCCGAAGAAGTAGCAATGCTTGCGCAATGGGCAGAGGATTTTAACTCGGTTGACTTGCCTTTCAAGGCCAGGGACAAACCGCGACGACGAACGTTCAACAAATTCAATGCGCAGAGGCCGAAGAGAGGGCGCTCTTTCGGCCGTCCGTAATCAAGCGATTTGGGGAGGAAACCCACATGGCATCATCGCAACCATGAGAAGAGTGTGAGCTAGAGTCGGTTCTATCGAGGTTTTGAGTACCTACGGCAGAAATTTGCGAGATACAAACCCGCCATCTACCCTCCAAGCTCCGTGACCAGGATGTGTGAGCCGTCATTCCGCTCCATGTACAACCAAAATGTAATTACGAATATTGGAAGCCCAATTGGGATGGGTGGTATGAGATGAAGATCTCAAAAACTGTATTCTACTATACCACACATACAACCTAATGTACCATCATGCTGCATAATTCACCCATTCTTCATCATTCCCCGCTCCGCTCGGGTGCCGATCCAGAATACTTGAAGATCCGAAACATTATGATTCACGAAGTGGTGCGGATTCCTTCGCAATATGATCATTCCCGCTCACCACGTCCCGCTGCAAAACATCGTCTCACCCCGTTTCGAACGCGGGTGCACGGGGATTTCAGCATGATTTTGGTTCTCGAGGTAATTACCAGTCCAGGTTCAGTCATCCGAGATCAGTGACCGCTGGAAACCCGCGTGCTGGGTTTCATTCTTCGACTCCCTCCCCTTCCCTCTCCGCTCCGCCCCGCTCCATTTTCCACTCGATTCAGTGCAGTATCAAGACACGATTTTCAATTCAAAGCCCTCAAGCGTTAAATAAATGGTACACCCACCCAATATTGACTCTGATTCCCATTGTGCTTCTCATGTCTGGTTTCATCCAGTCTCCATCATCAAGGTAATCTGCATCAAATTGCAAATCTAGTCATGCAGGAACGATGTGATGGCATTCCACGAATCTCAGTGCTTCCCTTTCCATGTTTCTCTCCCTTCCTTTCCCTACATACCTCCATCCCCTCCCTACCCGCTATTTGCTGCACATGCGCTCTCAAGAACCACAACGCAACTCAAGACGCCATCCTTAATGAAGCAATGAGCGCCCAAATGATGCTCCACTCACCACATGCCACGTGACCTCGTCCAGTTTATCTTCAGGTCTCGTCTCATCTAGCCTTGTCTCATCCCCTCCCGTGTCCCAAATCCCCAAAAGTACAGTCTCTCACAAACCTACATAACAATACTCCTTGATGACGTACAGATTCCAGACAGGTGAGTCATCTGCCCTACAGAACTTGAAACACTCTTCCGCCGCTTAGGACACTTGGAACCCGCGAGAAAAGGTATAAATACCTACCTCTCCCACATGCTTGCGTCGGATTATTCGAATTGTTCATCTTCGTGTACTTGTTCGTTCTCTGGCTCTTCTTGCCAGTCAATTCTTCTTCGGGCCCTTCCTGGGAGTTCTTTTCTGTATTTCTTTTCCCATTTCGTTGTCAATTGGACTCGGGCGTTTCGATCACGGCTGTCTGCTTCGATATTGGCACCACCATTTTCTTCCCTTCTCTCGTCTGCATTGGATACTGGGGTTACGTCTTTACCCCTTGACGTTTCTCCAGAAATCAGGAACTGGATCGGCATTCGTCAGTTGGACCATGTTCTTTCTCATTCCGGTCGTTTCGAATTTTTCGACTCCCATAATGACCCAGCACCGGGGTGAATGCTGTCGTTTTGGATGTTCATCTTACCTTTTTCATTTTTTTCAGGTCCGTCTGAGTTCAGAATTCTCTTATTACACCGGCCTCCCTGCTCTACTATCCAAAATGGGTTGCATGGCTCGGCCTGTGTGCGGTACCCTGTATATGTGCGTAAGAGCTCTGCCCATACCAAATGGACATGGACCTGGATCCGAAGAAAAGCGACCTAAACCGAAATTTACCCATCTATACTGCCGGAACCGAAGCCCTCGAAGGCCTGCCCAGCATGTGGCGAACTCCAGTCATACGCAACTTTTGCTTTGCATGTTCGTTCAAAGTGCACCTGCAGCTCGCACACTCGATAGATTGAGATGTCTTGCACCACCGTGTCTCGGTCAGCGTGTCTTTTATCGAAGGTCGAGGAGTCGACATTGCAAGAGGTGCCACCCCGATACTGAGGTAGCCGATAGCCAGTCCAGGCTACTTCGCGCGATGCCTTTAAAGGGGCCGGGAAAAGCAGACAAGACAGTAAAGGAGAGATCCAGCTTTGAGCGGGAGCTCAGAGTCAAATGTCGAAAAGCGAGGAATGGGTGTGTTGATCAGCTCTAAGCACCAGTGGAGTATTACAAAGAAGAAAATACACGGTTGAAGGAAGAATTGCCAACGTTCACCAGAGTCATGGCGGCCTCCGTAGCGCCCGGCTTCATTGCTTGTAATAACGCCAAACTCAAGACCTTTGGACAGGATAACTATGGTCAGGAGAGAGATGCATATCGAGCGGCAGTCTGTTCAGGTATCCAAGCAGACAAGATTTTCCAACAGGGATCACCAAGCAGTCCAATCCTCATCCCCGCTGAGTATCACTCCAGACCAACGCATTCCCTCTCGATACCTACATACCTCGAATTCTTGTCATCGAAAACGGCGATTGACATTCACCAATTTGGGCCCAGTCCCTCTCAAGACAAGCTCAGCTACCCATCACCTACAGTTGGAAGGAAGCAGTTAAGCTGTTTACCTCGAAAGTTTCTTACGTATACTAGTTTCCACTAGTGCACGAGCCCGGCATCTATTGCAGAATTATCAATTTGCTCGAAGGATACTCGTCTCGGCGATCCATCAGTACAACGATATTGTGGCTGAACTTGAAAACAGAGGCTCGATTTCAGTCAAAAATCCAGAAATAGGTGCTGAGGAACTCAATCCAACTTGGCAGGACGCCATATGTTGATAGCGTCGAATCGTCAACAATGGTCCAAGGTTTATGACTCTTCAGCCTTGGAAGGCCTCCGGGCTGCAGATGTTCAAGGTTTTGTCAAGGACCTGCATGCAGATGACATGGATGACATCTATCCATTCCGTCAAGGCAATACCGAGCTCGATTGCCGAACATTACATGCATGCCGCCCTCGATATTGACCTGGACAAGGATGATAAGCCTGTCTTCCGTGGTACACATGTCGCCAGTAATGATACACTGGCAACCCTTATAAGCTTTATTTCTATGGTAAGATTTCCTTCCTCATCAATTTCCCATAATATTATCTCAATTCCACTTAAAATACCTCCCTTGTCACTATATCCATTAGCTCTAGCCTCAACTGTTATATTCCATTTCACTCAATGCTAACAAAAATTTATAGGTCACTGATCCGTCTCTGGACTTGGCCCACTGCTTAGCCCACTATCCCATCCCTGGAACCCCAGGCATCTGGGAAAACCCCTCTCTCTTCTCTCCCAACATCAAAACCATCATGCGCAATATCGTCTCGGTGGCCGGTTTTTCCTTCAATTTCAATATTAACGTTGAAATTAATTAGAGGGCACAATAACATAGTCCCAATCAATGAGCTATATATATATTACATCACCCCAGCGGACATCGAGTGTGATAGAAGAATGGCTCCGGGACATCGAGAAGTTTTTCGGCAACGTTCTCACAGTGCGGCTTTTTTTCCGGTCTCAGAAGCACTATGACAGCGACGGACGCATGCTGCCAGCCAATGCCCGCAAGGCACTCATCGAGTTGTCAAAGTACAGCTGTAACGACTGGCGAAGTGGACTTGTTATTGTTCCGACGGCATATGATACGTTCCAACAACGCACGTTGGTTGAGAACCCCAACGCCAGTCGGGCGGAAGATGACATGGAGAAGCTGCAGAAGCGTTTGAGTAAGTGCATTGAGAGTTGAGCCCGCACTATCTCTCGCAAAGATGCATGGTCCGTAAGAATCGAGATGACCGAAGACACTCAAAAGAAAATCAAGAAAGGCTACATGGAAGAAGAGATCTGGAAGCGGGTGCGCCATTCCCTGGCATCAGATCACCCAAACCAAGGACTCCCAAACGGAACCGGTTTCGTGGAACTGGATGGCCTACTCTACTATGAGCAAGGCACAAAACATCGCCTCTGCATTCCAAGGGCCTTGGAGAGCGAAATCTTCGCAGAAGCCCACGATCGCCGTGCCCACGCAGGTTTCCATAGGACCTTTACATAAGTTATATCTCCGAAACACTATACCTGAGAAACCTTGCGAAACGACTGAGACGATATATCGAAGGCTGTCCTATATGCCAAACGCACCAAACAAATCTCGCAAAGAGCATTCGACCAAACATAACCTCATAGACGTGCCCCTGACACAATCAACCTTCTGAGCCTCGAAGGATTGAAGGGTAATTCTAAGCCCTAGCTTCTTACCCACAACCAAGATTTTCAAGTCATGCGGACCGTGCGTGAGAAGAACATTGCTGGTAATCAAGTGGGGATCAGGGGCAAAGCTGAGCCTGTGGCAGGCCTGATCGCGAGGACTTGGTACGTTTCAACTGTGTGGTAAAGCTGGGGCATTCTCCATGCCTCACATGGAACGCCATGGAGTAATGGCGACAGTCTTCAATGATAAAGGCCGTAAGCAGTGGTCTACGTACCCTACTATGAATAGCTCGCGGCTATCGTACTCGGTCTCGCCAGCCACCAGTACAAGGAAATCGTGGACAGGCCCCGGAAAAAGAAAGCGGCGATCATTTTCAATCAACTTCGGCAGGATGCGGTGAAGTGCCTCGAGGATTGGGATCTCGCCAAACGGGCCGTGTTGGACCACTATGTGATCCAGTACCATTCGCATGACAAGCCAGCGGGATTCCAGGAGTTTATCACGTTCGCCGAATCGCAGGGACGCTCGGCCTTCTTCGCCGAGCGAGCCATCTACCGAAGCGATCTCGAGATGAAGTTCTCCTGTTGCAAGTGTTTCCAAGCCAAAGACTGTTCTCAGATCCCTAAGGCGCAACTCGGACGCACCAGTATAGTCCGACAAATACAACCATCATGGTACGGGCAAAACTCACTTGGCTGCTGAGATCGACTTTCTCTACGCCGACATGGAAGAGCACCTTGGACCTATTCTACACATCTGCCCATCCAATGACAACGTCAATAACTTGGTAAAAGATTCCAAAGAACGCTTGGGGACAAGCTCTCGTGTGGTGCGGGTATAATCACCAGGTGCTGAGAAACAGATTACTTGGTAGTAATTCGCAGCCGATTTACAATTTGAGATTAAGAGAAGGCCTTCGCTAACTAACCTGATTAATGGTAGTGAAATACAGCTTATGCTTCGTTCAGTCTTCGACAAGATCCGTAAATGCAATCATGAAGGCATCACAGACAGTCGAGTGGATAATCTAGACCTCTCCGTCGCCGTTCTCTATTGCAGACACGCCTACACAGCCATCGGTACCTTGTTTAGTCAGACTGCAGCGACGTCATCTCTTTGTTATGTTCAAATAAATTTTCTGACTCGGAAGGAGTTGGATGCCCGCGGTGCTATGAACAGCAGTGTTCCAGCACATCGACCCTGAAAAGTACCTCGAACACATACGACACCCCGACCGCGAAAAAATTGTGACCAACAATTTGGACCTGCCCATTATGCAGTTTAACTGCCCGATGATGGCGGGCATCTCTGCACCTGTTGGCGAGGCAGGACAGCATTGTATCACCGTCTTGCGCAATCGAGTTCGACGGTGCTTTCCCAATCTATCCGACCCAAACACGCCCACCAGCGATGAATCCTCGGCGGTGGTTTGCGGGCAGCACAGCTCTAGCATAACACATGTACATGCGGAATTTTTGATGTTCTTCGACCTTCTGGTATCAGGCACTATGACCTTATATATTAAAAAATCATTCAACATGGGACATCTACGAAGAACTAGATGGGACACCACTATATTCGAATGAGGCTTTCCCTATATATGCGCTTGGTTAGCAGCATATGGTTCAGTTGATTCACGGGCTGGTGCTTTCCCAGCATTGAGTCATAGGCTGTCAACGCTCCATTTGTGATACTCGCTGCGATATGAGCCGTGGCCGGTTGGACGCCCGGAACATGAGCGGTGCGCTGTCTTTCTGGGATCTTCCCAGTTCCTGTCTAAGCTTGCTGAGCTACATTTCTCCTCTTTTCAAATACGGCTTCGGTTTGGGGATTCAACGTCCACCGACACCTCTATTTTTAAGAGATGAATCCGAAGTTGGAGGAATCAGTGGTTATTGGACCTTGGGAGCTCAGATGACTACGACTTATTTACCATCCGTTGTGATCATCTACCTGGACACTACAACTACACTAAGGCCAATGGCACCTCGAAGTACAATCAGTACTTTGCATGCACTGCCATTGATGAAGCCGAGAAATACCTCAAGTTTGAGTCGCAACCAACTGTGGGCTGCATCACTCCATACGTCGCGCAGCGCAATGAGCTTTTGACAGTAAAAGCTTATAAGGAATGTTGGATTACTTTAGTCAGCGTCCAGAGCCATCACGTGGATCCCTCTTATGGTTGCATGGAACCGGTGGGAATGGAACAGGTCAGCCTAAACGACCTCAAGAAAAGCACAGTACAACAAGCACAAACGAAACAAACGAACGAATTGGGAATGCCGACGGCAACGGAGTTGATAAACCTCACCAGCTAGAGCCGAACGGAGCATACCATTGACTACTACTTGTTTGACCCCTGACAAGGAACTCGCAAAAATCAAGGGCATTGAGCGTCTCGACATCTGCACCCTGGATGCTTGCATTGGAAGAGAATGGGATATCGTGATCCTTGGGAAAGCGATCCGCCCCTCAGTTCTTAAATAGTTTCTCGGAGGAGGCGATACTTTACAGCAAGCGCTACAAAAACTAGCCTATGCTCATCTACGACCCAACAACCTCTGCGCTTCTCAGAGCGTTGCCGCCAGTCTGATCCCGATTGAGCAGCAGCGACACCTGGCCGCTTCCAGCAGCCGCCACACACAGACCACGGAGGACCAATCTCCCTCAGGGGAGCCATTCGGCATCTGCTGTCCCTGTGTTAAGAACAACCCATCCTCCAAGTTGCGGCTCGCGTCGGGGTCAGTGAGGCTGACTGTCCCTAGGAGGCTTCTAGTCTCTATGGTCTAGGAGTTCTACCAATAGGTGGACATAGCCCAAAACCCTTTGGGACTGCGCCTATATATCTATGCGCCCGTCACCACTGGTAGCATCATAAGATATACCAATCTATGGAAGGGCGGGCAGTCTACCTAGGTCGACATTAGTACCCTCTACCTATAGGAGCCTAATGTATAGGCCCTCGCGCGAAAAGCTCTCTTAGAATAGAGCCAACACGTCTTCCTAACCACTGGAGAGTCCTAAGATAGCCACCTCTACAAGAAGGGCGTCGATAAACTCCCCTACGGACGGATAATACGTGATGAATATCCCGTTGAACTATATATAACTAACTCTATGCACGCTGCCTTTCGACGCCTTATCGTCGACCGCGCCCTAGTTAAGCCGGGTGTCACCCCGAGAATCACGGCGGTCACCGGCACACCCGTGTCCAAGGGTGTCCACGACTGGCTTGGCCTTGCCTCGCTCTACACACTCTCCATCTTGATCAAGGAGGCCCAGTGCGTCCCGCCCTGGCTGAACACTAATAGCGAGGGCTTGATGGCAATGGCAGAGGTTAGTAAATGGCCAGACTTCTCGGCCAGGGTTCGCTCGAGATGTTCCACCTTAGGTTAAACCTACAACGTTAGCACAGTCCAAGTTCATTGCTTCATCGAAAGTCAAGGCAACTACTCCGACTCTAGATACACCAGCTCAAGTCCCGCTCTCCAGATGGTGGAGGGATTGGTGTCACCATTCAACCAGGGTAACCAGGGCATAGGTAAGACAGGCGCGATGTCACCATTCAACCAGGGTAGCCAGGGGATAGGTCAGACAGGCGCGATGTCACCAGTTGCCAACTATGGAGGGATACAGCAAAGCTATGGATACGGTTATCCACAAACCATGCCACAGTTCCAGATGGCGCAGCAACCCGTATGGATGCAGCCCCAGATGATGATGCAGCCCCAGACGATGATGCCACCTTAGATGATGCACCCAAACCAGATGATGCAGCTACCCCCGACCATACAACCGTCCCAAAGCACGCAGCCGGAAATGATTGTAATCCCATAAAACGAGGAAAGCGCTGTGATAGTTCCTAACCCAGCGAGCGAGATCCCACGAAATCGAATCAACCGGAGTTCGAACTGGCAGCGATAGCTCCAAGAGGCTGTTGACGCCGACTAAAATCAAGGATAAATTCGATAGGTTAATGGATTCTACACGAGACCGTTTCCCCAGCGACATTATATTTGCTACTCTATATATTTTTTACCTTTGCTTGCCCTCTCGCTACGCTTTGCAAGTCAGTTCTGATCCATGAGGACATGGATTTTCGCATTCGGTGCCGGCAGTTTGATGCACTTGCCACCAACCGGCCCCGCACACTAGCTATTTTCATACATAGGAGCCTTCGTGCTCGAGGAGTCATTCTCTCTCCTCCTCAATCAATGAATATTACAGCAATTACTTGTGCTCCATCATTATGGTAGCAACGACAAGACTAGTGGTGGTCAAATATTTCAGTCCGGCTCCGGTCCCTACCAGTGGATACACGAACAAGCCATGCGGGTACAAATCCGATGCGAGAGGATAAGAACATCCAAAAACCACTAATTCCACGTCTCGATCCCGCTCATCAGTGCGGCCTTCTGGCGCAGGTATACTTTCAGAGGTAATTCATCGCTGTTGCTGAACCTGAACCGTAGGCGTTTGGCTTCGCGGTAGGCTTCACCCGAATTGGGTTTATATTCTGCCAGCAGTTCCGTTTCCCACCTAGCGATATCATGATTCATTAAGAGAACACCATCTTCCTCCGAGCGTGGCATCACGAATGGGCTGGATGCGAGATCGGT
>Ga0105239_10005477_pt1 | contig 14888 bp, 11 predicted proteins | sample KBSC44metaG_FD_92761 | JGI IMG/M metagenome (GOLD analysis project Ga0105239, IMG submission 92761) | Corn rhizosphere microbial communities from Kellogg Biological Station, Michigan, USA - KBS C4-4 metaG | ecosystem: Host-associated > Plants > Roots > Rhizosphere > Soil | place: Michigan, USA... | reverse complement strand
GCGGCGTCACGTTGTCCCAATGCCTGCCATCGTCGCGCGTGTGCCAGATCAGTCCGTCGTCGGTGCCGGCCCAGATGAGGCCATCGGCGACAGGCGAGGGCGCGATCGCATAGACCACGCCGCGGCGCTGGCCCTGATCCAGGACATTCGCGGCAGCGCTCGCATCGAGATTCGGCGGCACGCCGGCATCCTCGCGCGTGAGATCCGGACTGATCGGCTCCCAGTGTTCGCCGTGATCGGCGGTGCGGAACAGGCGCTGATTGGCGAAATACAGCGCATGCGGCGCGCGCGGCGAAAACGTCAGCGGCAGCGTCCAGGTGAAGCGATAGATGTCGGGCTGCGCCAGCGTCGGATCGACGTGTCGCACCTGTTCGGTGCGCAGGTCGAGTTTGTCGACGCGGCCGCCGAACACGATCTGCGGATCGTCGGGATCGGGTGCGATGTTGTCGGCTTCGCCGCCGACCGCCATCTCGCGAAACTGCATCATGCTGATGCCGTTGTGATCGCGGCTGACGCTGGGCAGGCCAACCGAGCCGGAATCCTGTTGCGAGCCATATACCCAATACGGAAAGCGGTTGTCGGTACTGATGTGATAGATCTGCGCGGTCGGCTGGTTGTGCCAGGAACTCCAGGTGTTGCCGCCATTCAGCGTGATGATCGCGCCCTGGTCGACGCCGAGCATCTGCCGCTGCGGGTTCTTCGGGTCGATCCACATCGCGTGGAAATCGTCGCCGGTCTGGTCGCCTTTCAGTGCGTCGAACGTTGCGCCGCCATCGTCGGAGCGCAGCACGATCGTGTTCGGCACATAGACGCGATCGGGGTTCTGCGGATCGGCCGCGAGTTCGCCGAAGTACCAGTCGCGCTGCCAGATGCGCGCATCGGAATTCTTGCGCGTCCAGGTGGCGCCGGCATCGTCCGAGCGATACAGGCCGCCAAGCTCGCCGTCGACCAGCGCGTAGACACGCTGCGGCGCCGCCGCCGAAATCGCCACGCCGATGCGGCCGACCAGTTCGGGGAAACCGTGGCCGCGAATCGGCGTCCAGTGCTCGCCGCCATCCGTGGATTTGTACAGTCCGCTGCCGGGTCCGTTCGACGGCGGGTAGACATGCCAAGGCGGCCGCCGCGTCTGCCACAGCGCGGCGTAAATCACGTCCGGATTGCCCGGCTCGAACGCAAGGTCGATGGCGCCGGTATCGGCATTCGGCCCGAGCACTTTCTGCCAGCTCTTGCCGCCGTCGCGCGAACGGAACACGCCGCGTTCGGGATTCGGCCCGTACGGGTGGCCAAGTGCGGCGAGATAAACCAGATTGGCATCGTGTGGGTGCACGATGATGCGGCCGATCTGCTGCGTGTCGCGCAAACCGGCGAACGTCCAGCTCTTGCCGCCGTCGCTGGACTTGTATACGCCGCTGCCTTGCGAGATGTCCGAACGCATGTCCGATTCGCCGGTGCCGACATAGATCGTCTTCGCATCGGACGGAGCGAGCGCGATCGCGCCGATCGAGGCGACCGGCTGGGAGTCGAAAACCGGTTGCCAGGTGCGCCCCGCATCCCGCGTTTCCCAGACCCCGCCGTTGACCGCGCCGAAATAGTAGTGTTGCGGCTCGTCCGGGACGCCGGCCACGGCGAGTACGCGGCCGCCGCGAAATGGACCGACCAGGCGCCAGTGCAGATCCTGGAACAGGGCCGGATCAGCCGCCTGGGCTGCAAAGGATGCAAGAAAACTCAGCGCGAGCGCGGCGCGGATCTGAAACATGCGGATTCCTTCGACGGGAACGGAGCGGCGAACCGGTATCTTCAGGTACGGCGTGCGGTCAGCACAACCGGACGGAAGTAATGGTGAATTTCTTTCACGAGTTGTTGCAACGCGTGGGTGGACACGCAACGTCGCTCACCGGTAAAATTCGCACTCGCCCGCTACCTGGAAACCACGGACTGATGCCAGCCCGAGGGTTTCGCTGTACCCGAAGGTCGCGCCCGGTTCACTCAAGGCGACAGCAATGACACCAGCTCTCCTCGCGCTCGCAGACGGCAGCCTCTTCCACGGCACCGCCATTGGCGCGGAAGGGGAAACGGTGGGCGAAGCGGTGTTCAACACCGCGATCACCGGTTACCAGGAAATCCTCACCGACCCGTCGTACGCGCGGCAGATCGTCGCGCTGACGTTCCCGCATATCGGCAACACCGGCGCGAATGGCGTCGACGAAGAATCCGCGAAAATCCATGCCGCCGGCCTGGTCGTGCGCGACCTGCCGCGTCTGGCCAGCAATTGGCGCAGCGCCGAGCCGCTCGATGCGTATCTGCGGCGGAACAAAGTCGTTGCGATTGCAGACATCGACACGCGGCGTCTGACCCGCATCCTGCGCGACAAGGGCGCGCAGAATGCCTGCCTGGTCGCGGGCTCCGACATTTCCGTCGAACGGACACTCGCCGCAGCCGCGGCATTCCCGGGTCTCAAGGGAATGGATCTGGCGAAGGTGGTCAGCACGGCGGTGGCGTACCGTTTCGATGAAGGCAGCTACGACCTCGACAACGGCACATTTGCCTCGCCGCCACGCCAGCATCGCGTAGTGGTCTACGACTTCGGCGTGAAGCGCAACATCTTGCGCATGCTGGTCGATCGCGGCTGCGAAGTCGTGGTCGTGCCGGCGCAGACTTCCGCTGCCGACGCGCTCGCGCACAAGCCGGGCGGCATCGTATTGTCGAACGGGCCGGGCGATCCGGAGCCGTGCGACTACGCGATCGCGGCCACGCGCGAATTCCTCAAGCGCCAGATTCCCGTATACGGCATCTGCCTCGGCCACCAGATTCTCGGTCTGGCGATTGGCGCCAAGACAATGAAGATGAAGTTCGGCCATCACGGCGCGAATCATCCGGTCATCGATCTCGGCAGCGGTCGTGTGATGATCTCCAGCCAGAACCACGGCTTTGCGGTCGATGAGTCGACGCTGCCGCGCAATGCGCAGGTGACCCACCGTTCGCTGTTCGACGGCTCGAATCAGGGCTTGCGCCTGACCGACGCGCCGGCATTCAGTTTTCAGGGGCATCCGGAGGCGAGTCCCGGCCCGGGCGACGTGGCCGGCCTGTTCGATCAATTCGTTCGTTCTATGGAGGCGCGCGCGGCTGCCGCGGCGTAGCGACATGAAGATTGCGATTTTGTGTACAACTCTGCTTTTTGCTGCGACGGCGCATGCCGCTGATCCCGCGCATGCCGCTGCGGCCGCGAAGGCGCAGAAAACCGCGCCAGCCGCTGCGCCGAAAGAACAATTGCAGGAGGTGAGTTACGAAGACCTCGGCAAATACCTGAACCAGCGCATCGTCGTGCGCACCACGCTGCATACCGAACGCCGTGGCACGCTGGTCAAGTATTCCGGCACGGCGATCGATCTGAAACTCGATACCGGCGCCACGCTTGGCTTGCCGCGCGAGACGATCAAGAGCATCGGCGTGCCGGTTGCGCCGCCCGATCCGCTGTATCCGGCTGGCGACAAGAAGTAGGCGATGCCCAAGCGCAGCGACATCAAGAGCATCCTGATCATCGGCGCCGGGCCGATCGTGATCGGCCAGGCCTGCGAGTTCGATTATTCCGGCGCGCAAGCGTGCAAGGCGCTGAAACAGGAAGGCTATCGCGTCATTCTGGTCAACTCGAATCCGGCCACGATCATGACCGATCCGGAGATGGCCGACGCTGTCTACATCGAGCCGATCAACCGGCACACGGTCGAGGCGATCATCGCCAAGGAAAAACCCGATGCGTTGTTGCCGACGATGGGCGGGCAGACCGCACTGAATTGCGCCCTCGATCTGGCCGACGCCGGCATCCTGGAAAAGCACAACGTCGAGCTGATCGGCGCCTCGCGCGAAGCGATCCGCATGGCCGAAGACCGCGAATTGTTCCGTCGCGCGATGATCGACATCGGCCTGGAATGTCCGAAGGCCGAAGTCGCGAAATCGCTCGATCAGGCGCTGGAGATCCAGACCAAGGTCGGCTTTCCGACCATCATCCGCCCGAGCTTCACGCTCGGCGGCAGCGGCGGCGGCATCGCCTACAACCGCGAGGAATTCGTCGAGATCGTCGGTCGGGGGCTGGAGCTTTCGCCTGTGCACGAAGTGCTGATCGAAGAATCGGTGCTCGGCTGGAAAGAATTCGAGATGGAGGTCGTGCGCGACAAGGCCGACAACTGCATCATCGTCTGTTCGATCGAGAACCTCGATCCGATGGGCGTGCACACCGGCGATTCGATCACCGTGGCGCCGGCGCTCACGCTGACCGACAAGGAATACCAGCGTCTGCGCGACGCCTCGATCGCCGTGCTGCGCAAGATTGGCGTCGACACCGGCGGCTCGAACGTGCAGTTCGGCGTCAACAGCGAGAACGGCCGGGTCGTCGTCATCGAGATGAACCCGCGCGTGTCGCGTTCTTCCGCGCTGGCCTCGAAGGCGACCGGGTTCCCGATCGCGAAAGTCGCGGCCAAGCTCGCCGTCGGCTACACGCTCGACGAATTGCGCAACGAGATCACCGGCGGCAGGACGCCGGCGTCGTTCGAACCGACGATCGACTACGTCGTCACCAAGATTCCGCGCTTCGCATTCGAGAAATTCCCGGCTGCCGATGCGCGCCTGACCACGCAGATGAAGTCGGTCGGCGAAGTCATGGCGATCGGACGCACGTTCCAGGAATCGCTGCAAAAGGCGCTGCGCGGCCTGGAAACGGGCAAGGATGGCCTGAATCCCGGCAAGCTGGATTTCGCGAGCGCCGACGATATCGCCATCCTCAAGCGCGAGTTGCGCGAGCCGCGGCCGGATCGCGTGTTCTTCGTCGCCGATGCGTTCCGCGCGGGCGTGTCGCTCGAGGAAATCTACCAGCTCACGCACATCGATCGCTGGTTCCTCGACCAGATCGCCGAACTCGTCGAAGTCGAAGCGCAGGTGAAAAGCGACGGACTCGCGGTGCTGGATGCGTCGCGCATGCGCGCGCTCAAGCGCAAGGGTTTTTCCGATGCGCGCCTGGCCGCGCTGCTCGCTACCGATGAAGCGGCGGTGCGCAAGCTGCGCCACGCGTTCAACGTGCATCCGGTGTACAAACGCGTGGATTCCTGCGCCGCCGAGTTCGCGACGACGACCGCCTACCTGTATTCGACCTACGAAGAAGAGTGCGAAGCCGCGCCTTCGACGCGCGACAAGATCATGGTGCTGGGCGGCGGCCCGAACCGCATCGGCCAGGGCATCGAGTTCGACTACTGCTGCGTGCACGCTGCGTTGGCGCTGCGCGAAGACGGGTTCGAGACGATCATGGTCAACTGCAACCCGGAGACCGTCTCAACCGACTACGACACGTCCGATCGCCTGTACTTCGAACCGCTGACGCTCGAAGACGTGCTCGAGATCATCGCCGTCGAGAAACCCAAAGGCGTGATTGTGCAGTACGGCGGCCAGACGCCGCTCAAGCTCGCGCGCGCGCTCGAAGCGAACGGCGCGCCGATCATCGGCACGTCGCCGGATTCGATCGACTTGGCCGAGGACCGCGAGCGCTTCCAGCAGATGGTGACGAAGCTGGGACTCACGCAGCCGCCGAACCGCACCGCGCGCACGCCGGACGAGGCGCTCGCGCTCGCGCGCGAAATCGGCTATCCGCTGGTCGTGCGGCCCAGCTACGTGCTCGGCGGACGCGCGATGGAAGTCGTGCACAGCGACGCGGATCTGCGCCGCTACATTACCGATGCCGTGCGGGTCTCGAACGATTCGCCGGTGCTGCTCGACCGCTTCCTCGACAACGCCGTGGAAGTGGACGTCGATGTCGTCGCTGACGCCCACGGCAACGTCTTGATCGGCGGCGTCATGGAACACATCGAGGAAGCCGGCGTGCATTCCGGCGATTCGTCGTGTTCGCTGCCGCCGTATTCGTTGTCGGCAGATATCCAGAACGAGTTGCGCGTGCAGGTAACGCAGATGGCGCGCGAACTCAAGGTTGTCGGCCTGATGAACACGCAGTTCGCGATCCAGACCGACGAAAGCAGGGGCGCGACGATCTTCATCCTCGAAGTGAACCCGCGTGCCTCGCGTACCGTGCCGTTCGTGTCCAAGGCGACGGGCGTGGCGCTGGCGAAGATCGCCGCGCGTTGCATGGTCGGCAAGACGCTCGCCGAGCAGCACGCGACGCGCGAAGTCGTGCCCGGGTATTACTCGGTCAAGGAAGCGATCTTCCCGTTCCTGAAATTCCAGAACGTCGATCCGATCCTCGGCCCGGAAATGCGCTCGACCGGCGAAGTGATGGGCGTCGGCCGCAACTTCGGCGCCGCGTTCGCGCGGGCGCACGAAGCGGCGAATATTGCCGCGCCCGTCACCGGCAAGGCTTTCCTGAGCGTGCGCGAGGGTGACAAGCCGCGCCTGCTGCCGGTCGCGCGCGAACTGCTCAAGCGCGGCTTCAGTCTGGTCGCCACTTCCGGCACCTGTGCGTTCCTGCTCGAACACGGCATCGAATGCGCGCGCATCAACAAGGTCATCGAGGGCCGTCCGCATATCGTCGATTTGATCAAGAACGGCGAAATCGTGTTCATCGTCAACACGACCGAAGGCAAGCAGGCGATCGCCGACTCGTTCTCGATCCGCCGCGAGGCGCTGCAGCAGCGCATCACCTATTCCACGACCATCGCTGGCGCCCGCGCGCTGCTGCACTCGCTCGACTTCCGCGGCAACGGCGATGTACACAGCTTGCAGGAATTGCACAAGGAACTAGCGTGAAAAGAAGTCCGATGACCGCCAACGGCGCCGCGCGCCTGCGCGCCGAGGTCGAACGCCTGAAATCGGTCGAGCGCCCGCGCATCATCGCCGCGATCGCCGAAGCGCGTGCGCACGGCGACCTGAAGGAGAACGCCGAATATCACGCCGCGCGCGATCAGCAAAGCTTCGTCGAAGGCCGCATCAAGGAACTGGAAGCCGCGCTGAGTTATGCGGAAGTGATCGACGTCTCGCGGCTGACGCCGAACGGCAAGATCGTGTTCGGCGCGACCGTCGAACTGGAGGACGAGGACAACGGCGAAGCGGTGACGTACCAGATCGTCGGCGATCTCGAAGCCGACATCAAGCAACGGCTGATTTCGGTGTCCTCGCCGTTTGCGCGCGCGCTGATCGGCAAGAGCGAGGGCGACAGCTTCGAGTTCCAGGCGCCGAATGGCACGAAGAATTACGAGATCGTCTCGGTTACCTACAAAGCTTAGGGCGCGCGTGTGACCACGCTGACGTTGTTGCTGCCCGAGCTGGCCCGCACCGAAACGACCCCGGCACTCGCGCACTGGCTGGCTCGTGGCGATCGCCTGGCGCAGGCGAAGCCCGGACGCGAAGGGCAGTTGCGCGATTGCTTCGAATTCATCGGCGCGTCGCTGCCGGTGGCCGCGCTGACACGCACTCTTGATGCAAACGATGCGGCCGGCCCGATCTGGTTGCGTGCCGATCCTGCCTATGCGGTGGCCGATGCGATCACCGGCCGCCTGCTGGCTTGCGGCGATCTGGGTCTGACGCAGGTCGAAAGCGAGGAATTCGCGCGTGCGCTGCGGCCGCTGTTCGGCGACGCCGGATTTCCGCTAGAAGCGACCAGACCGTGGCGCTGGTACCTGCGCTGTCCGGCCGATGCGCGCCTGCCGCAATTCGCTGCGCCGGAATCCGCGCTTGGCGACGATCTGACGCGGCACCTGCCGAGCGGCGACAACGAGCGCCAGTGGCGCCATCTGTTCAACGAAGCGCAAGTCATCCTGCACAACCATCCGGTCAACGCGCGGCGCCTCCAGCGCGGACTGCTGCCTGCGAACACCGTGTGGTTCTGGGGCGCGGGCAGGTTGCCGGAGTGGGTACGCGCCGCGTACACGCGCGTGGCCAGCAGCGACGAGGTGGCGATTGCGCTGGCGAAGCTCGCAAAGATTCCGGTCGTCGAGCCGCGTACCGCGCTGGCCGAACTGGCGGCAGACGAAGCCGTGCTGATCGACGCGAACGCGGTTCCGGAACTCGGCAGCGCGCGATTCGGAGCGATCGACCTGCGCTTCCGCAGCGGCGAGCACGTGCAGTACAAACCGTGGCATCGCCTGCGCTTCTGGCGGCGCGCATGAAACCGCGCATCGAGCGTCGCGCTGTCGCCGTCAGCGACGGCTGGCCCGAATCGGTGCATCCGGTGTTGCGGCGGGTCTACGCTGCGCGCGGCGTCACGGCTCCGGCGCAAATCGAGCATCGCCTCGCCGCATTGCTGGCACCGCACGCGTTGGGCGGTCTGGGGCAGGCTTGCACGCTGATCGAATCTGCGCTGCGCCGCGCTGCGCGCATCGTGATCGTCGGCGATTTCGACGCGGACGGCGCCACCGGCACCGCAGTCGCGTTGCGCGGTCTGACGATGCTCGGCGCAAAAAACCCCGGGTACGCCGTGCCGAATCGCTTTCGCCATGGCTACGGGCTGACGCCGTTGCTCGTCGAGGAACTGCGCGAACAGCGGCCTGATCTGCTGATTACGGTCGACAACGGCGTCGCCGCGAATGCCGGTGTCGCTGCGGCGAAAGCGCTCGGCATGCAGGTCATCGTCACCGATCACCATTTGCCGGGCACGACGTTGCCGGACGCCGATGCGATCGTCAATCCGAACCTGGATGGCGATGCGTTTCCGAGCAAGGCGCTCGCCGGCGTCGGCGTCATGTTCTACCTGCTGCTGGCTTTGCGCGCGCATCTGCGCGAGCGCGGCTGGTTTGCCGAACAGAGCATAGCCGAGCCCGATCTGGCGGTGCTGCTCGATCTCGTCGCGCTCGGCACGGTCGCCGACCTGGTGCCGCTGGATCGAAACAACCGCATCCTCGTCGATGCCGGGCTCAAGCGCATCCGCAGCGGTCGCGCCTGCGCCGGCATCAACGCGCTGCTCGACAGTGGCAAGCGCGAAGTCGCGCGCGTCGTGGCCAGCGATCTCGGCTTCGTCATCGGCCCGCGCATCAACGCCGCGGGCCGCCTGGAAGACATGGGACTCGGCATCGAATGCCTGCTGACGGACGACCCGGTGCGCGCAGCGCAACTCGCCGAAATGCTGTCGGCGATCAATGCCGATCGGCGCGAGCTGCAGGCCGACATGGTCGCGCAGGCCGAACGCGAAGTACACAAGTGGAGAATGCAGCACGGCGACGAGGCGATTCCGCACGGCGTTGTATTGTTCGATCCGGACTGGCATCACGGTGTCGTCGGCCTGGTCGCGTCCAGACTCAAGGACACGTTGCAACGTCCGGTGTTCGCCTGTGCGGCGGCGGCGGGCGAGGAGATCAAGGCTTCCGGGCGCTCGATCGCCGGGTTTCATCTGCGCGACGCACTGGCCGACATCGACGCCCGCCATCCCGGACTGCTGCTGCGCTTCGGTGGTCACGCGATGGCCGCCGGCCTGAGCCTGCATCGCGGTGATATCGACGCGTTCAGCGTCGCGTTCGATGCGCTCGCACGCGAACGCCTTGCCCCGGAACAGCTCGAATCGGTGTTGCTCAGCGACGGTGAACTGGCTGCCGCCGATTTTTCGTTTGAACTGGCCCGCCAGTTGCGCGCGGGCGGACCATGGGGGCAGGCGTTTCCGGAAGCGGTGTTCGACGGCGAGTTCGCCGTGGAATCGTGGAAAGTCGTCGGCGAGAAACACCTCAAGCTTCGCTTGCGCCACGACGGTCTCGCTGCTCCGCTCGACGCCGTGCTGTTCAACGCGGCGCCGGCTGAAAAGCCGCCGCTGCGGCTGCGTGCGGCCTATCAGCTCGAACTCGACGAGTGGCAGGGGATGCAGCGCCTGCAGTTGCTGCTGCGCCATGTGGAAGCCGTATGAACGACGCCCGGATGGCGAAGTCTCACGCATTGCGTGAGGACATGGCTTTGCTGCTGGCGCTCGCGCTGGTGCGCTTCGCGCTGCATCTGCTGTTCAACACGCACTATGGATTCCATCGCGACGAGTTGCAGGTGCTCGATGACGCGCGGCACCTGGACTGGGGCTACGTGCCGTATCCGCCGCTGACACCGTTTCTCGGCTGGATCGCGCTGCACCTGTTCGGCACGTCGCTGACCGGTTTTCGGCTCTTCGCGGCGCTGGCGCAGTGCGCCGCGATGGTGCTGGCCGGATTGATCGCGCGCGAGCTCGGCGCCCGGCGGTTCGCGCAGGTCTTCGCCGCGCTCGCAACCGCAGCCATGCCGTTCTCGTTGATCATGTCGAGCGTGCTCATGTACAGCTCGTTCGATCTGTGTTGGTGTGGGTGGCGATCGCGTACTTCACATTGCGTCTGATCAACGGCGGCAACGCACGCTGGTGGCTCGCGATCGGCGCGGTCTTCGGCCTCGGTCTGATGACGCGCTACACGATCGTCATCCTCGCGGCCGGCCTGTTTGCGGGCGTACTCGCCACGCCGTTGCGCCGGCAGCTGCTGACACCGTGGCCATGGCTGGGAGCAGCGCTTGCCGTGCTGATGTTCCTGCCGAACCTGGTCTGGCAGGCGCAGCACGATTTCGTTTACCTCGATTTCGTCAAGCACATTCACGAGCGCGACATCCGCTGGCATCGCACCGACGGCTTCTGGACTGAGCAGCTGTTCGCGAACACCGGGCCGCTGCTGACGCCGCTATGGATCGGCGGCTTGCTTTTCCTCGGCGTCGCGCGGTCGATGCGGCCATATCGCGTGCTGGTGTGGATCTACGCCGTCGCGTTGATCCTGTTCGCGCTCTCGCAAGGGCGCGGCTACTACGTCGCCCCGGCGTATCCGATGCTGCTCGCCGCGGGTGCCGTGGCTTGGCAGGACGGGCTCGAACGCCTGCGCGACCCAATCGCGCGCTTCGCGCGCGCCTGTGCGTGCGTCGTGCTGGCGATCGCGCTCGCGGCGGGAGCGCTCGTGGCGCTGCCGATCGCGCCAGTCAATTCCGCGCTGTGGCATTTGGCGCGCAAGGCGCACGACAACTTCGCCGAGGAGGTCGGTTGGGAAGAGTTTGCGCAGCGCGTTGCCGAGGTTTACCGCTCGCTGCCGGAAGACGAGCGCGCGCATACGCTGATCCTGGCCAACAACTATGGCGAAGCCGGTGCGCTGAACCTGTATGGCCCCGAACTTGGTCTGCCGCGCGCGATCAGCCGCACGAACACCTACTGGTATCGCGGCTACGGCGATCCGCCGCCGCAGACGATCATCGAACTGGGCAATACGGCGGAGGATGAGGCAGAGTCGGCAGCGAAGTGCACGTCGTTCGGGCGCTTCCAGAACCGTTTCGGTGTCGCTAACGAAGAATCCGCGTGGGACTATGAAATCTTCGTTTGTCGCGACATTCCGCCGAAGTGGCCGGAAATATGGGGCGCCAAGCCTCGCTTCGGCTGATGTCCAGGGCAGCGGTCGCGTATAATTGCGCGCTTTGCTACAAGCGCCAGGCTCATGATCGAAACCAACCCGATTGCTGCCCGCATCGCCGACCTGACCGCCCGTGTCGCGTCGTTACGGGGGTATCTTTGACTACGATACCAAGCGCGAGCGCCTCGAAGAGGTAAGTCGCGAGCTCGAGAATCCGAACGTCTGGGACAACCCCGAGCGCGCGCAGCAGCTCGGCAAGGAACGCGCGCAGCTCGACAAGATCGTCAACGGCATCAAGAGTCTGACCGAAGGACTGAGTGGCGCCGGCGAACTGCTGCAGCTCGCTGCGGCCGAGAACGACGACGGCACGGCGCAGGCCGTGTCAGCCGATGTCGAATCGCTCGCCGCGAAAGTCGAGGCACTGGAATTCCAGCGCATGTTTTCGGGCAAGATGGACTCGCACAACGCGTTCGTCGATGTGCAAGCCGGAGCCGGCGGCACCGAGGCGCAGGACTGGGCCGAGATGCTGCTGCGCATGTACCTGCGCTGGGCCGAGGATCGCGGCTGGAAAACCGAACTGCTCGAAGTGTCCGCCGGCGAAGTCGCCGGCATCAAGAGCGCGACATTTCGCGTCGAAGGCGATTACGCCTATGGCTGGCTGAAGACCGAGATCGGCGTGCACCGCCTCGTGCGCAAGTCGCCGTTCGACTCCGACAACCGCCGCCACACATCGTTTTCGTCGATCTTCGTGTCGCCCGAAGTCGATGACGATATCGACATCGAGATCAATCCGGCCGATCTGAAAACCGACGTCTATCGTTCATCCGGCGCCGGCGGCCAGCACGTCAACAAGACCGAATCGGCCGTGCGCATCACCCACGTGCCGAGCGGCATCGTCGTCGCCTGCCAGACCGAGCGCAGCCAGCACGCGAACCGCGATCGCGCGATGAAGATGCTGAAAGCCAAGCTTTACGAAATGGAGATTCAGAAACGCAACACCGAGAAGGCGGCGCTGGAGGCCACGAAGTCCGATATCGGCTGGGGCAGCCAGATCCGCAATTACGTGCTCGACCAGTCGCGGATCAAGGATCTGCGCACCGGCATCGAGCGCACGGATACGCAGAAAGTGCTCGATGGCGATCTCGACGGATTCATCGAGGCGAGCCTGAAGGCCGGATTGGAAGCGGGTGCCAAGCGCATCGACGCATGACTGGGAAGCGACATGACGGATGAGATTCTTGCAACGGACGAAAACCGGCTGATTGCCGAGCGTCGCGAGAAATTGCGCGCGCTGCGCGGACAGGGCATCGCGTTTCCGAACGACTTCCATCCGGATGCGTTCGCCGGTGACCTTCAACGTGAATTCGAAGGCAACGATGCAGCCGCGATTGAAGCTTCCGGGCGGCGCGTGAAAGTGGCCGGGCGCATGCTGCTCAAGCGCGGACAGGGCAAGGTCAGCTTCGCGCAGCTCCAGGACATGACCGGCTGCATCCAGCTGTTCGTGCAGGCGAACGCGCTCGGCGATACCTACGAAGCCTTCAAGGCCTGGGATGTCGGCGACATCGTCGGCGCCGAGGGCCCGTTGATGCGCACGAAGACCGGCGAGCTCAGTGTAAAAGTGGAGAAGTTGCGCCTGCTGACGAAGTCGCTGCGGCCGCTGCCGGACAAGTGGCACGGCCTTGCCGACGTCGAGCAGCGCTATCGCCAGCGTTACGTGGACCTGATCGTCACGCCGGAAGCGCGGCGCACGTTCGAGCTGCGCTCGCGCGCGATCGGCTTCATGCGCAAATGGCTGGAGGCCGAACCGCGCCGCTTCATGGAAGTGGAAACGCCGATGATGCACGTGATTCCCGGCGGCGCCCTGGCGCGGCCGTTCGTCACGCATCACAACGCGCTCGACATCGACCTGTACCTGCGCGTGGCGCCCGAGCTGTATCTGAAGCGCCTCACCGTCGGCGGTTTCGACCGCGTCTACGAAATCAACCGCAACTTCCGCAACGAAGGCGTCTCCACGCGGCACAACCCCGAGTTCACGATGCTGGAGTTGTACCAGGCCTATGCCACGTACAACGAGGTCATGGACCTGACCGAGAACATGATTCGCGAAACCGCACAGGCTACGCTCGGCAAGACCGCGTTGACCTGGGAAGGCCGAGCCATTGATGTCGGTCCCGCATTCCGGCGCTGGCGGCTCGATGAAGCCGTGCGCGAGCACAATCCGGAAATTGCCACCGGCGAGATGCGCGATGTCGCGGCGCTGCGTGCGCATTGCGCGCGCCTGCAGGTGCCGGTCAAGCCTGACTACGGCTGGGGCAAGCTGCTGCTCGAGATTTTCGAGAAGACGGTCGAAGCCACCCTCGTGCAACCGACGTTCATTACCGCATATCCGACCGAAGTGTCGCCGCTGGCGCGGGCGAACGATCATGACGCGGAAGTCACCGACCGCTTCGAGCTGTTCGTCGGCGGCAAGGAGCTGGCGAACGGGTTTTCCGAACTGAACGACCCGGAAGACCAGGCCGAGCGCTTCCGCGCGCAGGTTGCGGCGAAGACGGCCGGCGACGACGAGGCCATGCATTTCGACGCCGACTACATCCGCGCGCTCGAATACGGCCTGCCGCCGGCCGGCGGTCTCGGCGTCGGCATCGATCGGCTGGTGATGCTGCTGGCGGATGTGCCGTCGATCCGGGATGTGCTGTTGTTCCCGTACATGCGCCCGGAAGCTTGAAGAATTGGCGCGACCCGCCGAATTGCCTTATCCTCAAGGCGCTGGACAGGGGCAGGTTTGTAGACAGATGACGCAGCAGGCTAAACAGAACAACGGGTTTCGCCACGCGCGCATGCGCATCAGTTCGGCGGTGCTGATGATGCGCGGCGCTGACGTCTGGTCGACCGAGATCGAGGACATTTCCGCAACGGGCGTGCTGCTCGTCAAGCCGGACGACTGGGAAGGCAAGGTCGGCGATCTGTACTCGCTGGACATGATCGTCGGCGAGGAACTCAACATCCATGTCGAAGCGACGCTGGCCCGCGTGCTGGAGCACAGCCTCGGCTTCGCCTACGCGCGCATTCCGCCGGAAAAAGAGGTGCCGCTGTGGAACCTGCTGGGTGGCTATGCCGACAAGCTGGAACCGTTCGACAAGTAATCAGGCCGGCGGCTTCGGCGGATCGCGCAGTTCCCGGCGCAGGATCTTGCCGACATTCGTCTTCGGCAGCGCGTCGCGGAACTCGATGATCTTCGGCAACTTGTAGCCGGTCAGATTTGCCTTGGCGTGCGCCTTGAGCGTTTCGGCGGTCAGGTTCGGATCCTTCCTCACCACAACGATCTTCACGGCTTCGCCGGACTTCTCGTCGGGCACGCCGACCGCAGCGACTTCGAGCACGCCCGGGCATTGTGCGATCACGTCCTCGATCTCGTTCGGATAGACGTTGAAACCCGAGACCAGGATCATGTCCTTCTTGCGATCGACGATCGTGAAGTAGCCTTTTTCGTCCATCCGGGCGATGTCGCCGGTGTGCAGCCAGCCGTCGGCGCTGATGACCTTCGCGGTTTCCTCGGGTTTCTGCCAGTAACCT
>Ga0105239_10005476_pt1 | contig 14892 bp, 7 predicted proteins | sample KBSC44metaG_FD_92761 | JGI IMG/M metagenome (GOLD analysis project Ga0105239, IMG submission 92761) | Corn rhizosphere microbial communities from Kellogg Biological Station, Michigan, USA - KBS C4-4 metaG | ecosystem: Host-associated > Plants > Roots > Rhizosphere > Soil | place: Michigan, USA... | reverse complement strand
GCTGATCTCCGGGAAGAGATGGTTGGAGATCGGGATGTTGCGTGTCTGCGCGAGGGCGACGGCGCGGAGCCAACCGGTCACGCCGCCGATCTTCATCACGTCCGGCATGACCAGGTCGGAGGCTCCGGCGTCGAGGGCGTGCTGGAGATCGAGCGCGCCCCACCAGTTCTCACCGCACTGAATCGGCGTGCGGGCTTCCCGGGCAATTCGGGCATGTCCCTGGTAGTCGTGGGCCAGCGTCGGCTCTTCGACCCAGGTCAGCCCTTCGTCGTCCAGCAGGCGAAGGCGGGCCGTCGCTTCCGTCGGAGTGAGGCACTGGTTGTAGTCCACCATCACCGCGACCTCGTCCCCGACCGCACGACGAATCGCGCGGATCACCGCGATATCTTCCTGCACGGTCGGATAGCCGATCTTCGCCTTCACCCCCTGAAAGCCGAGATCCGCCCACTCCGCCGCCGTTCGGGCAGACGCCTCCGGGCCGTCGTAGCCGATTGCACCATAAGCTCGAATCGGTTTCGCTGTTCCGCCCAGCAGCTCCACCAGCGTGAGTCCCCGACTGCGCGCCAGAGCATCCCAGAGCGCCATATCGATCGCGGAGAGCGCGATCCCGACCAGCCCCTGCGTGCCCAACAGTCGAAAGCGCCGCGAGAGTTTCTGCTCCAGTTCGACTGGCGCAAGCGATTCGCCTTGAATCAGACCTTCCAGGTTTCGGATCAGTTCGGCCGTGGGCGCGAGCGCCGCCGGTGTGTAGGTAAAAACCATACTATGACCGACAACGCCGTCCTCAGTCATCACATCCGTCAGCACCAACGGCGAGACGGAGACCACGCCTCCCGCCGTGCGATGCGGCGTCTCCATCGGCACCGAGACCGCGCGGACCTGTAGGCTCTGGATCTTCAGCATGGCTCCTCCTTGTCCACCCCACGATGCTCCGATTATACCCGTTGCGTGTTATCTCCAGGCGGAGGGAGATCTCCTCACAACGGAGACGCCCCCGTCTTGGACTTGAAGGAGCCGAACGAACCCCTAGCGCTCCTCGTCTTCCTTACTCTCCTGCTTTGCATTGGGAACCGCGGCAGGACGGGTGGAATAGGGGTAGGGCGTGTTGACGCCTTTGAGGGTGTGCCAGAGGACCTCGTTCAGGATCTGGGGATCGGGACGGTCGAGGCCGCTCCAGTCGAGGGCGATCGATTTTTCGGTCCAGTAGCGTTCGAGACCGGTCTGTTTGGAGGGCGGCGGGTTCATCTGGTCGAGGGCGATGCGGTTGGGAATGCTGGTGTAGGGAGTCAGGTCGGGCGTGTCGGTGAAGCAGCCGGTGAGCGGCGGCGTCAGGGCGTCGAAGCGATTCATGGGATCGAGGCCGAGCATCTTTTCGATGGAGCGGAGCATGGAGAGCGTCGTGTAGAGATTGTGATCCACATAGCCACGCTTCGTGTAGGGGCTGTAGGCGGCGTAGACGGTGCGGTGGCCATCGACATGGTCGGGGCCGGCCTGGGCGTCGTCCTCGATCACGAAGATACAGGTCTCTTTCCACTCTTTGCTCTTCGAGACCGCCTCCACGATGCGCCCGAGCGCCAGATCGTTGTCGGCGACCATGCACTGCGGCTTCGGATAGTGGGGGTCGCGGCCCTCGGTATGATCGGAGGGCAGGCTCATGATCATCAGGTTCGGGACGCGATTCTCCCGACTCATGCGGGCGTATTCGCCTGTGAAGAGATCGGCGCGCTCCTGGTCGCTCTGCAGCAGGGGCCAGTAGACATAGTGGGGATGGATATAGGGGCGCAGCGCCACGATATGCGTGTTGACATCTTTATGGATCGCGCGTTTGCCGCGGATACGATCGTCCCAGACCTCTTTCCAACTGGTGACCGTGGGCTTGAAGACCGCGAGTTCATCGTCGCAGGTCTCGCCGTAGACCCGCAGCGATTTGCCCTTTTTCAGCGCCGCATCCCAGAGGCCGCCCGCGGGCGAGACCGCCATCGTGCAGTCGGCGTCGTCGGGATAGGTGCGGTAGCCGGTGTAGAAGTGTTCCAGATAGTCGTCCGCGAGCGCCTGGGTGCTCCAGGCATGGCCGTCCGCGCTGTTGGTCCCGCTCACATAGCCGTTGTCGAAGAGAGTGAACTGCCGGGCCAGTGCGTGCGCGTTGGGGGTGATGTTTTCGCCCAGGATGCAGAGCGCCGGGTCGCCGTTGCCCTCCTTCATATCGCCGAACACCTCGTCGTAGGTGCGGTTCTCTTTGATGATGTAGAGGACATGCTTGATCGCGCCTTTGTAGACGGCGAGGTTGGGTTCGAGATCGGCGCGGCTGCGGCTCCAGTCGTTGTCGGCCGCGACCTGCGCGGTCGCGGCTTTCAGATCGGCCTTGAGGTCGATCACCGAGACGGTGCCCTGGAAGTCGTGGGCGTTGCCGGGCTTGCCGAGCACGGTGTTGCGCACGGAGCCGTTGCCCTTCGTGTTGACGACATAGGCCGTGCCGCTATCCGGGGAGAGCGCGACCGCCATCGGGAAGTAGCCGGCGGGCCGATAGCCGCGCACCGTGCCGCTCGGAATGTCGAACTCGCAGAGCGCGTTGTCGCCGCCGTTGCAGATATAGAGGGTGTTGCCCGAGAGGGCGAGCGCACAGGGCATGGAGCCGAACAGGTTGAGGCTGCCCCATTTCAGCGGGATGGTTCGGAGAAGCTTCGCAGTGGGGATATCGACGACGGAGAGACTGTCTCCCGCGGCGTTGGCGATGTAGGCGGAGTTGCCTGCCACGGCGATCCCCGTCGGATGCAGGCCGACCTCGATGCGGGTGGTCTTGCCGGTTGCGCGCTGGATCAGGCTGACGGTGCCGGAGGAGGTCGCGCCGTGCGAGTCGACGGCGAGCATCGTATTGCCGCTCTCCCCCATGTCGTCGCCGTCCTGGACCAGATGCCCGCCCCAATCGGTGGCGATCAGCGTGCTCTCGTCCTGGCTGAGTTTGACCTCGAAAGGCAGGTTCTGCACCGGATACTCACGCGCAATACGGCCCTCAGGCATCGCGAGTTCGACGACTGCATTGCGATCACAGGCGCAGACGAACAGATGCGCGCCGTCACGGGTAAAGACCATGCCGCCGGGCCGAGGATTCTCTTTCTCCTCCTCCGGCTTGAGGACGATCTTCCTGCCTGCGGTCAGCTTGCGGTCCGTCTGCAGGAACTCCTGCACGATGCCGTTCGACAGACTGACGTAGAGGTGGGTGCCATCCGGTGACCAGACCGCGCCCCGATAGCCCGCCCCGGCGCCGAGTGGGGCACTGGAATCCGCGATGACGCCGTCCTTCGTCGCCAGGAAGACGTTGCTCTGGTTCAGAACCGCGAAGAACGCGCCGGTGGGATGCAGGGCGATATCCACCGGGCGACCGTTGAACGCGATCGTCCCCGGCGCGATACGCCGCCCCGTCGAAACCACGAAGCCGCCATTCGCCTGTTTGCCCATCTGCAGGATCGGAAAGCGGGCTGCGGTGACGCCGAGCCCGCCCAACAACAGGCCGACTCCCAGCGCAAACGAGATCTTACGTCGCATGAAACCTCCCCGTGACACGGTCCGCCCTGTCGTTCTCGTCTCTGCCTATCTCTGACGGACGAGGCGACTACCAGCGCAGCTTGTCGAGCGCGCGATCCTCATCGCTCAGGTCGCTATCGAGCAGGATACCCCATTCTTTGCCGCCCTTATAGTAGAGAATCGTGCCGCAGCCGCCGCATTTCGCCCGGCTGGCGAACCCCTTGCCGACCGGTGGCGTGCGTGGCTGCCCGGTGTTCGGATCGTGCGGGCGCAGCGGTTTGTCGCAGACGGGACAGCGTCCAAAATCGTTTCCGGCATCCCCTGGGGTGTGGTCTACATCTGCATCCGTCGGCGGCTCCGCCGTCTCCGGCAACTCGATCACACCGATCTCCGGCGAGTCTAATGTTTTTGTACTCATCGTCGTCATCTCCTTCAGGAACCTGTCATGCACTATTATACCTGCACTCTCTCCTTTGCGTTCCTCGGACACGATCCTCCCTCTTCTCCCCAACCCGGCTGAAACGAGAAAGTCGTTCACTGCGACGGCGTACAGAGGGAATCCAGATCGAAGGAGCGGGACTGAGCAAGCACACGCTCCTGCTCTTCGGGAGTGAAGAGGCTGAGAAACTTGCGGTTCCGCGTATCCTGGATACTTTCACGTGCGGTCGCTTTCCAGGTCTCTGTCTGCTGTATGATGCGCTCCGCTGCCTGTTGGCGCCCGCTTAACATTGCAGGTTCAAAAGGAACTCCGGCGAACGTACAGAGATTTTCCAGGAGGGGAACCGGCCGGTCCAGAAGTTGTTCGTAGCGTACGACGTAGTGGGCGGGGGCAAGGCGATAGCGTGCGCTGATAGCGACATCCTGTTGCCAGCGCTCCAGGCACTGGTCCAGGGTGCGTTCTCCGTCCCACACCTCCGGATGTTTATGCGTCACTTCATACAACGAAGCGACCACATCCGGTGCATTGCGCACGATATGGATGAAGGCGGCGTCCGGCACCGTCTCCGAAATCTCGCGGATATGGTGCAGGTGTCCGGGCGTCTTTTCCAGCCAGATCGTGCTTCCCTGTCGGCGCGCGGCCTCATCCAGAGCCGACGAAAAGGCTCGGGCGTACTGCCGCAGGAGAAGCGGTCGGGGAGGCAGGAGGGCGATCAAGTCCGGATGTCCGATGAGTTCCGTCATCCGGGCATAGTGCGCCGCGCTGGAGCGCGCTGCCAATCCAAGACGGCGTGCCCACGCTCTTCCTGCGATGGTCCGCAGAAAAAAATGTGTCTCCGGAAACGAACAGATCTGTGAATGAGCCGCCAGAAGCGACTGCAGGAGCGTCGTGCCCGAGCGAGGGCAGCCTACAAGAAAAAGATGTCTTTGCATCATGGGAAGGAACCTGTTCGTCGGGAGTAGATGTCAAGTTGCCGGATGTAGGAGCTAACTGCACGGTCGTCCGGTAGCCTGCATATTAGGCGTGCCACACCTTAGATGCACGGACGACGGGAAGCATGCAATGTCTTTCGACCCTGAGTATCCGGTTGTCCAGCGCACTATCGCCGGGTTCCAGCTTTATCGCTGCCGGACGGAGTGCGAAGCACGGGGTGTTAAATACTGAGGCTGCGGGCTCCTTTCCCTCTTTTCTGATCCTTGGGGGCGCTCCATACGCAACGCGGCAGAGCCGCCGTACAGGGAGCGAAGGGTGGCGACGTTTAGCCCGAACGCATTCGGATCGCAAGCAAAACGACTCGCAACGTTGCCGACTGTCCGAATGCCTTTATCTGGTGCAGGAGAATGTTTATGACAACTGTGCGCGGCGGATGGCTGCTTCTCGCGCTGCTCGCCCTCTTACTCGCTCCGCTGGGAACATCAGCGCAAACGAGACCCTCTATGCGGGGGGTCGTCGTCGGCGGTTCGTATGTCTCCTACGGAAGCGCGGGGTACATCAAGGACCCCATCGGTACGAATACCAACTGGCGTTTCGGGTACCGGCCCGATGTGCCCCAATCGCCGCTTGCGCCGTTCGGCTCGGTCCCGCTTACCTGGGGATTCAACTCCGTCTTCGATGGCGGCTACGGTTTTGGCGATGACTGGCCCCTGGCGACCCAGCATGTCATGTACGGGCCCGGAACTCTGCCGGCGCTGGATCTGCTGGGACGCACGACCCTTTACGCCAACAATGTCGGCGCCTGGCCCGGCGGCTCGGTGATGAGCCTGTCCGCCAATGCCACCTTCAGCGATGGCGATGTGATCAACATCAATGCCGCGGCCTGGGGTGGGTTCTACGGCGTCTTCCATGGTTCCAAGGGCGATCTCGTCGCGGATGGCTTTCCCTGGAGCAGCCCCGGCTCCGATTTCGGCGTGGACAACACTCCTTTCCGTCCCGGACCCGGCGTCGTCAACTTCTACATCTACGATGTCCGCGGCTCGACCCTCAAGGTCGATGCGACCGGGCGCTTCACCTACGATCTTACCAGCGCTCCGGATCCCTTCTCCCCGATCACCAACAAAGCGCGGGGGCGTTTGACGATCCGACGCAAAGATTTCGGCGCACGCTACCTGTATGGCGCGAATCCGCCTTTCGACACCAACACCAACACCGTTCTCATGCAGGGCCTGTGGGAGATCGCCAATGTGGAGGGTTCCTTTCTGGACACCTATGGCGGCCCCTTCAGCCTGAGCGACGTCAACAAGGCGATCGGCACCTACGGGCAGCCCCGCCGCTTCTTCCCGGGAGTGAACTACAACGACTTCAACTTCCGCAATCTTCCGGCTTTCACTCGCAATAGTCCCAGCACCGAAAAGCTGGAGGCGTATCAGTTTCTGGCTTCCGGCCTGAAGATCACGCGCACCTACGACTCCTGTAGCAGCCAGATGGTGCTCACGGTTACCAATACCGGAGATATCGATCTCTACAACGTAAAACTCACCGATTCTCTGCTGGCGAATGGAGCGACCCTCACAGGCACTCTGGGGGCGGGAAGCACCCGGACCTTCGCCTTCAGCGTCGTCGGTATTCCCGCACTGGCAGGCATTGCGACTGCCACCACAACGCAGTTCAATATCGAACGTGAACTCGACCTCACGGGTGCGACCGGTCTGCTCGCCGACGGTACCGCCCTCGACTCCAACGATGTCACGTTCAACGTTTCGGCTGCGTCCGATGGAGGTACGATCCTCAAGCCCTGCAACCACATTGCGGGCGTCGTTTTCTACGATGCCAATAACAGTGGCATGCCCAACCCCGGCGAAGGCGTCGACAACGTCACGGTGACACTGACGGGCACCGATCTGAACAATGTTCCGGTGACGCGTACCCTGGTAACGTCCAACGGCGGCGCGTATGACTTCACCAATCTGCCTCCGGGTACCTACACCGTCACGGAAACCGTCCCTTCCGGCTATCAGGCCGTCAATGCGCTGCCGGGAGTCGGCGGCACGAAAATCGATATTACCACGATCGGTGTGGCGGCAAACACCCCCACCGTCATGGACTATCTGCCGCAAATCTTCACTCTGCGCCCCCTGGGCAGCATCGGCGATCGGGTATGGAATGATCTGAACTCCGACGGCATCCAGGATGCGAATGAGCCCGGTATCCCCGACGTCACGGTGAAACTCTACGATGCCAACGGAACTCTGTTGGACACGAAAACGACCGACTCCAACGGCGTATATCACTTCACCAATCTGCCTGGAGCCGCCTATACCGTCACGGTCGATGCGTCGACGCTGCCTGCCGGTTTTGTTCCCACGTACGATCTCGATGGGATCAATACGGCCAATACGGCGGCAGCGACCCTCGCCACAGGTCAGAATCGCACCGATGTCGATTTTGGTTATGTTGGAAAGGGCAGTCTGTCGGGAACGCTCTATGTCGATGCCAATACCAACTCGATGCTCGACAGCGGCGAATCCAAACTTGGTAACGTCACCGTCACGCTCAAGGATGCCAACGGCAATGTCCTCGCCACCACGACCACGGCTCCGGACGGAACCTACTCCTTTACCAGCCTGGTCGCCGGCACCTACACCGTCGACGCTCCTTCGACGGCCAACGGCTACTCTCTGGAGACGTCCAACCCGCTCACGGTCGCTGTGACCGCAGGACAGAACACGCCTAACAACGATTTCGGATACGTCGCCAACGGCAGTCTGTCCGGTACGTTGTATGTCGATGCCAATACCAACTCGATGCTTGACAGCGGCGAAGCCAAACTCGGTAACGTCACCGTCACGCTCAAGGATGCCAACGGCAATGTGATCGGTACTACGACCACGGCTCCGGATGGCACCTACTCGTTTGCCAATCTGGTCGCCGGTACCTACACCGTCGTCGCTCCTTCCACGGCCAATGGCTACACTCTGGAGACGCTCAACCCGCTCACGGTCACCGTGACCGCCGGGCAGGATACTTCCAACAACGACTTCGGCTACATCGCCAACGGCAGTCTGTCGGGAACGCTGTACGTCGATGCCAACACCAACTCGATGCTTGACAGCGGCGAAGCCAAACTTGGTAACGTCACCGTCGCGCTGAAAGATGGCGACGGCAATGTGATCGGTACTACGACCACGGCTCCGGATGGTACCTACTCGTTTACCAATCTGGTCGCCGGTACTTACACCGTCCTGGCGCCTTCGGCGGCTGGTGGTTACTCCCTGGAGACGCTCAACCCGCTCATGGTCGCTGTGACCGTCGGGCAGAACACTCCTAACAACAACTTCGGCTACATCGCCAACGGCAGCCTGTCGGGAACGTTGTACGTCGATGCCAACAAGAACTTCTCGCTCGATAGCGGGGAGGCCAAACTCGGCAACGTCACCGTCACGCTCAAGGACGGCAACGGCAATGTGATCGGTACTACGACCACATCGGCGGGCGGCGCCTACTCGTTCGCGAACCTGGTGGCGGGTACCTACACTGTCGTCGCTCCTTCGACGGCCAACGGCTACACTCTGGAGACGCCCAGTCCGCTCACGGTCGCGGTGACCGCCGGGCAGAACACTCCTAACAACAACTTCGGCTACATCGCCAACGGCAGTCTGTCGGGAACGTTGTATGTCGATGCCAACAAGAACTTCTCGCTCGACAGCGGGGAGGCCAAACTCGGCAACGTCACCGTCACACTCAAGGATGCGAATGGCAATACTCTTGCCACCACGAGCACGGCTGCGGACGGAACCTACTCCTTTACCAACCTGGTCGCCGGTACTTACACCGTCGTCGCTCCTTCTACGGCCAATGGCTACAATCTGGAGACGCCTTCACCTCTCTCGGTGAACGTAGTTGCCGGGCAGAACACGCCCAACAACAACTTCGGCTACATCAATCCTGCTCCGGTAGTAGGTAGTCTGTCGGGTACGCTGTACGTTGATGCCAACAAGAACTTCTCGCTCGACAGCGGCGAGGCGAAACTTGGTGGGGTCACCGTCACGCTCAAGGACGGCAACGGCAATCCGATCGCTTCTACGACCACGGCTGCGGATGGAACCTACTCCTTTACCAACCTGACTGCCGGCGCCTACTCGGTGTCTGCTCCTTCAACAGCCAACGGCTACAATCTGGAGACTCCTTCACCTCTCTCGGTGAACGTGGTTGCCGGGCAGAACACGCCCAACAACAACTTCGGTTATATCGCGCCTGCCGTACCGAAGGGTAGTCTGTCGGGTACGCTGTACGTCGATGCCAACAAGAACTTCTCGCTCGATAGCGGGGAGGCGAAACTCGGTGGGATCACCGTCACGCTCAAGGACACGAATGGCAATACTCTTGCCACCACGACCACGGCAGCAGATGGCACCTACTCCTTTACCAACCTGACTGCCGGCACCTACTCGGTGTCTGCTCCTTCGACGGCCAATGGCTACACTCTGGAGACGCCCAGTCCGCTCTCGGTCGCGGTGACCGCCGGGCAGAACACTCCTAACAACAACTTCGGCTACATCGTCCCTGCCCCGGTGGTAGGAAGCCTGTCGGGTACGCTGTATGTCGATGCCAACAAGAACTTCTCGCTCGACAGCGGGGAGGCCAAACTCGGTGGGATCACCGTCACACTCAAGGATGCGAATGGCAATACTCTTGCCACCACGACCACGGCTGCGGACGGAACCTACTCCTTTACCAACCTGGTCGCCGGTACTTACACCGTCGTCGCTCCTTCTACGGCCAACGGCTACAATCTGGAGACGCCTTCACCTCTCTCGGTGAACGTGGTTGCCGGGCAGAACACGCCCAACAACAACTTCGGCTACATCACTCCTGTTGTGGTAGTAGGCAGTCTGTCCGGGGTCGCCTACGTCGATCTCAATGGAGACAAGACGTACAACGTTGGCGAACCGCTCCTCTCCGGTGTCGTGATCACCCTCACCAAGCCGGGCGGCGCGACCACAACGACCACGACAAATGCCAGCGGCTACTATCAGTTCACGAACCTTCCCGCAGGCAGCTACACCGTCAGCGCGCCGGCGACGACCGGAGGCAAAACTCTGGTAACTTCCAGTCCTCTGACAGTGACAGTCGTCGGTGGAAAAGACACGCCGAACAACAACTTCGGCTATGTCACGACGAATGCGACCGGCAACTTCACGACCTTCACACAGGGTGGATGGGGAACGGCGCCGCATGGCAACAACCCGGGCGCCTTGCTGGTGAATAACTTCATCAAGGTCTTCGGAACTGCCGGAGTAACCATAGGAGGCAACTACACCTACAAGTTCACCAGTGCGACGGCGGTGCAGAACTTCCTGCCCCAGGGTGGGACTCCTTCCATCTTTACATTCAGCGCGACCAATCCGACCGCGAGAACGAATGTATTCGCTGGACAGGTACTGGCACTGCAACTCAGCGTGAGCTTCTCCAATGCCGGGATCACCCGCAACGGTCTGTCGTCTCTGACAGTCGTCAGCGGACCCCTGGCAGGCAAGACGGTCGCCCAGGTGCTGGCGCTCGCGGATGCGGTGCTGGGCGGGAATACCGCTGCTCTGCCTTCTGGTCTGACGGTTTCGGGTCTGAACGACATCGTTACCGCCATCAACCAGAACTACGACAACGGTACCACCGACAACCACTACCTCCACTAAAGGCGAGGACCTCCGCGGGAAACCCAAATCCTGCGGAGGTCCTTCTGAGGCATGGCGCGTTATGAATCCTCTTGTCATCTGTTCTCCTGCCGGCGGCGGAGTCTGCCAGTACACTTACTGCCTGGGCGACGCCCTGCAGGGTTATGGCGCGCAAACGACGGTGCTGACACAGAACTCTCCTGCCTACGAGTTGGCACAACTGCCGCATCGCCATCGCGTAAGCGCCGAACTGCGAGGCAGCGTGACATCGGCAGCCCGCCTGTTCAATTCGGTGCGGAATCTGCGATCCGTGCTGACCCTCTCCGAAAATTCGGATGTACTACACTATCAGTGGCCGCTTGGCGCCCGGCAGGATCTCCTGCAATGGAAGGCGCTGAAACGGGCCGGAAAACGCATTGTCTTCACGGCGCATAATGTGGAACCTCATGAGCCTGGACATAAAGGACAGTCTCATACGGAATGGCTCTACACGCACGCTGATGAGATCATTGTTCATGGACACCGTCTGCGTAACATGCTTTTACAAGCCCATCCCACCGTCGCTCCAGCGCGTGTCCATGTCATGAAGCTCGGCAACTACAATTTTCTCGCGGATGGTTTCTCGAAATGGAAGCGCGTGACGGCGCGGCAGTCCATGGGATGGTCCGAAGAGGAGCAAGTGGTGCTGTTCTTTGGATTTCTCCGCCGCTACAAAGGACTGGACGTTCTCATCGAGGCCTGTAAACAACTCCTCTCCGCCAGACCGGGGCTGCGGTCTCGCTTCCGCCTCCTGATAGTCGGCTCCTCCTACGGAGATCACTGGGCGAACGAGCGCTATGAGGAGCGTATTGCGGCAGCGGGACTCAAGGCGATGACCGACTGTGTCGTAGAACAGGTGCCGATGGAGGACGTCGGACGCTATTTCCATGCCGCGGATGTCGTCGCCCTTCCCTATCGTAGTGGGTCGCAGAGCGCCGTTATCCCGCTCGCCTATGCCTTCGGGAAACCTGTGATCGCAACCGACGTGGGCAGTCTTGCCGAAGCGGTCGTTCCTGGCGAAACCGGATTCATCGTGCCGCCGGAAGACTCGACAGCGTTCGCGGACGCCCTGGGCTCGCTGCTCCCCGCGACAGGAAAGAGCAGGATCATGGGGCAAAACGCGCGCTGCTACGCGGAGACGGTCCTGGATTGGAAATGGATTGCACACGCGACGGCCGACCTCTATACTACTCTCGGCGCCACGAGGCGCTGACAGAGACTTTTAGGGCCGCTGAGACGTGCGACGGTTCGGTCTGTGCGCCCGGGACGGAGCCATTCCCGGCGTAACCGGAAGGCTCGCGGTTTCCAAAAACCTGTGAATGAACGCTTTTGTTTCATGTGGCGGTTTTACAGAAAGAGCAGCATGTCTTTTGTACCACCAAAACGCATTGCGTACCTGACAGAAAGTTTCACGATGGGAGGCGTGGAGCGCTCCACAACGCTTCTCCTTCGTCACCTGAACCGGACACTGTATGATCCGATACTGATCTGCAGCGATCTTCCGAGCATCGATCTGATGGTGGACGAGGTGAAAGCTCTGGGAGTTCCGGTGATAAGAACCCCTCTTCTGGCTTCAGGACGCTCCTGTCTTAGCCTCTTTCAGATCTTTAGTCTCGTGTGGCTCTTCAAGCAGCACCAACTCGATATCCTGCATATTCAGATACTGGGAGGCACCGGAGGCCGTCTCGCGGCGCTGGCCGGTCGGTTGGCGGGTATTCCTGTCATTATCAAGACAGTACGCGGCGCGATCAGAGAACGTCTTTCATGGCCCGTACGCCGGGTATTGCGCCTGCTGGATAGAGGTGTCTGGTGTTATACCACGGCTTCCGAAAGCAACCGCCAATTGCAGATCGAGAATGTCGATCGTCTCCCCGAGAAAGTCAAAACGATCTACAATGCGATCGATCTGACTCCTTACCTCACGGCTATGGATGTCGAGGAAGCGCGCCTGCAGCTCGCTCTGCCGCAACACGGACCTATTATAGGGACTATCGCCCGCCTTGAACCTCAAAAAGGGATCGAATATTTTTTGGACATGGCCCAACGAGTCTATGCCCATCTCCCCGAGGCTCATTTTTTTATTGTCGGTGAGGGAGAATACCGTGCCTCTTATGAAGAGATCGCCAGGTCTCATGGGATGCAGTCCTATGTGACTTTCGCCGGCTATCGTTCCGATATCGCCCGCTGCCTGGCTGCTATGGACGTATTTGTGCTTGCATCCCGCTTCGAGCCGTTCGGCCTGGTGCTTGCGGAAGCCATGGCGTCTCAGCGTCCCATCGTCGCCACACACGTAGGAGGAATCCCGGAGGTGCTGGAAGACGGTGTCAGCGGGACGCTGGTCCCTCCTGAGGATGGAAAAGCCCTGGCCGCCGCCGTTCTATCCTACTTAGCGCAGCCGCAACTGGCATCCAGGCATGCACAAGCCGGCCAGGCAAGAGCAAAGCGGCGCTTTTCTATCGAACGGCTGATGTTTGATATGGAGGCGCTCTATGCAGAGGCTTACGCGGCAACGCAAAAGAGACCTTCGGCAGCATACAAGGTCGCAGGCAAGGTGTTCTCAAAAAGACCATGAGGTGTCGGGGCCGGCAGCCATGGAGCTGAATTCGGGCGTGCGAAATCGGAGCATGGTCCTGCTGCGATGAGAAGCCCCTCCTGCTGAGAGCTAGAGACCGGTGCGTGGCTGGACGGTGAGGAGAATCTCTTTTGCACCTCGAATGACCTTGACGGCTACCGGCTGATTGGGGACTGTGAGCGCGGCGGCTTCGTAGAGATCGTTGATGGTGTCGGTCCAGCGATCATCGAGAATCGTGATGTGATCGCCGGGACGGAAGCCTGCCGTTGCCGCCGCGCTGCGGGCATAGACCTGGCTGACTACCACGCCATCGTTCTGTGGAGAGGCCGTGACGGTCAGACCCCAGAGCGCACGCGGAGCGATCACGCGCGCCTTCTGCGCTCCCATGCCTTTCATGAGGCGGCTCATCATTCCGGCCATAATGTCCTCCGGCTTGTAGTCTACCGGTTCGAAGGACACACGGGCGTCGAGGTAGTCGATGGTCGTATGGAATCGGGAGAAGAACGAAAAGCCGACGATGCCGTCCAGGCGCCCGAAGACTCCCCCAAGCGCCTCGACGATCGGATGGTCCAGGATCAGTGCGGGCATCTCCTTTTGCTCGGTATCCCCCACCGCGAGCGATTTCAGCACGGTCTGCCCGCCAAATCCCAGTGCGGTCGGCGCGGGCTTGTTCTGTTCAGAAACGGGAGGAATGATTTTGAGTTCGCGGGCGACGCGTGTGCTGATGAAGGTGACCGGCGCGCCGGTGTCCAGAATCATCCGGAACGGCCCCTGTCCGTTGAGGCGCACCTGAATGGCGATATGCCCACTCGCCAGCAGCTCCAGAGGGGCGCTATGGGATTGAGCCCCGGCCAGACTGCCGCCGGAGAGCAGGAACGCCGCAAACAGAGCCAGGATCAGGAGCAGAGGACGCGGTTGGGTGTGCATGGTCAGATCCCTCCCTGTCCGGCAACGACCGTCATCGCGATCTTTTTGCCGTTGCGCAGGACTCTAAAATGTACGGTCGTCCCTGCCGCCACGGTCGCCGCCTGTTTCACCAGATCGGCCGCGCTCTGAACCTCGACTGCCGGACCGACGCCGATCGCCAGGGAGGTGATCTTATCACCGGTTTTTATCCCGGCTTTCGCCGCCGGACTGCCTGCCAGCACCGCCACGACCTGCGCGGCAGCGGCCTTGTCGGCGGCGAACTCCATTCCGAAAAAGCCGCGTGGCACCGGAGCCGGCGGGGTCTTCTGGGCAAACATGGCGCTGGCAATCTTCGTCAGGCTCTCCATCTGCGTGATGCCCTGGGTCGGCACGGTCTTGCCGTTCGCGCTCTCTCGGGCGCTCATCGGAATCAGATTGAGACCGGACTGTCGGGTCCAGGTCATTTTGGGCTGCGTCATGTCGATCTCGATCCGGAAGTTGGCCAGCAGATTGAAACCGAACACGCCGTCGATGCGCACCCCGGCCAGTCCCATCGCGTTCATGCCTTTGAGCTGCGCCGGGGACTCGATGCGCGCTTTCATCTTCTCCAGAACCGCGCCGCCCTCCACCTCCAGGCGGTCGAAGACCCCCCAGCCGTCCGCCGTCGGTTTGACGCCGATCTTATCGGCGACATCCGCACTGACGAAGAGAGCCGGCGCGCCGGTATCGATAATGAAGTTGTACGGCCCTTTGCCGTTCAGCCTGGCGCGCACCAGCAGATGCTGAGCGTCCTCCAGACGATAGGG
>Ga0105239_10005475_pt1 | contig 14893 bp, 13 predicted proteins | sample KBSC44metaG_FD_92761 | JGI IMG/M metagenome (GOLD analysis project Ga0105239, IMG submission 92761) | Corn rhizosphere microbial communities from Kellogg Biological Station, Michigan, USA - KBS C4-4 metaG | ecosystem: Host-associated > Plants > Roots > Rhizosphere > Soil | place: Michigan, USA... | reverse complement strand
GATTGCTGAACCACGAATTTAAGAACCGGAATTTCGAAAGCCACTTGCACGATATCGCCGACCTTCAAAACATGGCCCTGCATATCCGCGATAAAACCGCGCGTGACCAATTTGATGATCTGCCCTTGCACGGGTCCACTCTTACCAACGAACTGAGTTGGGATCGGGTAAGGCTTTACCTTTTTGATTTTGACGTCACCGTCCATCGCACAACTCCTCAGCCCTTTGAATCACCGAAAAAATATCTTCAAATGGTTTTGCTAAAAACAAATCTGCACCAGCCGCTCGCGCTTCCTCGGGTGCAATCCCGCCGGTGTAAGCGCTCATCAAGATCACTTTCACGGTTGGGCTTTTCTTAACCTTCTTCAAAACTTCGAGTCCCGTCAATTTGGGCATGAGAATATCGAGAAAAACTAGATCCGGTTGAAATGACGACCACAGTTCTAAACCGCGCTCGCCATCTTCGGCTTCTTTAACTTCATGGTTGCGGCCGCTACAAACGCGTGAAAGCGATCGGCGCACCAGCGTTTCATCATCCACGACAAGAACCTTCACGATGCTTCTCCCAGTGGTCGCTGCACGCCGGATTTGCTGATCGGGAGCAAGACGTGAAATGCGGCGCCCTCACCAGGCTTTGATTCGCAAATGATATCGCCGTGGAGTTTACGAACAAAATCGCGGCTAAAACTAAGACCTAATCCTGTACCCTGCCCTTCTTTTTTCGTCGTGAAGAAGGGTTCAAAGATCAAATTTTGCAGTTCGGGAGCAATACCGGGCCCCGAATCTTTAACTGTGAGAACGGCGTAGTGAACGCCGTCACGAGTTTGGTCGGAAGTGCTGACAGCAATCACACCTTTTTGACCATCGAGTGCTTGGCAGGCATTGTTGACCAAATTAAACACAACTTGTTGCATCAGCTGCGGCTCGACTTCGACAGCAAGTTCGGATTCTTGAATCTGAATGTCTTGCTCGTAGCGACCCACCGCTGATTTCAAAAACGGTAAAGTCTTGAGTACGATCTCGTTGAGATCGCAAACTCGCATCTGCGAATCGAGATTACCCTTAGAGAATTCGAGTAAGTTCAAAATAATGTCTTGGCATCGCTTCGACGCTTTTTCGACTTCCATAAGATCGTCGATCATTTGCGCAGTCGCCTTGCCCTGCATCTGCTGTAAGAGGATTTGTGCAAGACCGCGAATACCCGTCAGCGGATTGTTGAGCTCGTGCGCGATGTGACCAGCTAGATGACCAATCGCCGACATCTTTTCTATTTGAATCATTCGCTCACGCAGATCCATCGGCGTTGTAATGTCGTGATAGTGAACCACACTGGAGAGCACCGGGCCTTGGCCTTTGATGCGAATATCGTAAGTTTCAACTTGAAAAAGATTATCGCCGTTTTTAATTACGCCATGCTCATCGCCGTTGAGCGAACGCTCGACGAAATGACGATTGCTTCTGACAATTTCGCCGCTGAGATCCAAAATCGCGATGGGCTCTTCGATGCCGTCAAAAGTTTTCTCCCAGAGCTGTGAAGAGCGTTTGAGTTCGATTTCGAGAACGAGGCGATCGAGTGCGAGACTGACCGCTTGCAAGCGCTGTGCGACGCTTTCGATGAATTGCGGAAGGTCGGCATCTTCCATTCGATGTTCGAAAAAAATCACCGGATGAATTTGCCAACCACTGCTGCGCTCTTGCGCGATGGGAAATGCAATCACTTTTCCGAATGGACGACCCATTTGATTAGCCAGGAATTGACGATCGATGGGATCATGAATTCGCACGCGATGTCCTGCCGGCGGCGCTTCCATAAGAGATTTCAGATAAGTTTCGTGGCCGCGAAAATAATAGAGTTGCGAAGTCGCATGGGCTTTTGCCAACAAGAGCACCGGATCACCGACCACTTCGAAAGCTTTCATCTCTTCACGTAAACGGCCAAGCAGTTCGAAGATGTCATTGGCATTGGCAACTGACTGAATGAAGTTCATCAAAGATTCGAGTCGAAATGAGGCTTCTTTTAAATCCACGCGTGAAACGGCGTCAGGCGAATCCGAAACTGCCGCGCCACTTTTCGTTCTGAGCGCCTTCGACCAAATACGAGAAAGTGTGGCGCGATCTTTGAGATCAATCAGAAATCCAGGAAAGTGTTCGGGCTCGAGTTGATTGAAATCATCGGTTGCCCAACCTTCTTTTGCCCAGACCCAGGTGGCTTTCGAAAATTTGCTCATCCAGTGTTCAGCCGTCGACAGCGAAACATCGGGGCCAAAACAAAGTACGTCAGGATTTTTGGATGTGTTGATCTGTTCCAAGCGAAAAGCTGGATGGGGCCAAGTGCGAACTTCATCCAAGAACGCAGGCAGATCCGAAACGACAGCTATGCTGGGAAGTGGCTTCCGGGCCATTTCCTTATGCTAGCATAGACGTATCGAATTTCACGAGTTGAGTGCGCCAGTGGCTCAAGCATTCCGAAATTTCGTACTCGATGAGGTCGGCAACGTAAACGTAGTCCTGCTTTTGAAACGCGGCGATCAGCTGATTCAGGATTTCTCGGTAATCTCCATAGGAACGCGACCAGTCTTGGATGACTTGTTGACCAGACTGGACCTTAGTCGATCCGAGGTGATGCAAACCATTGCTATCGAAAAATGTCAGATGGTTGAGCAGACGCTGTAACATCGGTTCGGCTTTTGCCGTTTGATAAAGACGAAACGACAACGCGCAATTAGGTAGCTCTGTTTCGATTTCACGCAGACGCTCGAGCCCTTGTCGTTGCAGTTCATCGAAATTGGGTTCCGCATCTTGAACGAGAACCTGCGCGATCGTTTGCAGATTTTGAAACAACTCATGAGTGCGCTTAAAAGTGTGCACGACATCTTGTGGTGGAATTCTTAAGCGTTCTGTTTCAAACCAACGAATGACTGGGCCGAGTTCAGGCGCTGCTGCCGCGATCTGTGGTAAAGCATCATCGATCGCCGTTAAAATTTGTAGTGCTGTCTTTGATCCTAAATCTTGTTTAAGGATAGCCAATTGTTCGAGCGCCATGTCGCTGACTTCGAGCAAACGTTTTACACCAGAGATGGTCGCGACGTCGATTGGAGTTGGATAGTCGGCTTGCGTGTAAAGAGCTTGAATTACCTTCCAGCAGAATGAGGCTTCGCTCTTAAAACGTGGACCTGAATTTTCTGATAGCGAAATTGCTTCTTTGGGAAGAGTTTGGCTCGAAAGCATCGCCCGCGCTGTGTTGACAACGAGTTCCGGAGAAAGATCCTCTGGCTGATCGGCATGCACGACGACGCTTCGATCCGAAATCGGACCGGTCTCCCAAAAATTCACTGTCGAGAAAGATAAGTTTAAAACTTTCGTGTTCGTATGAGCGGCAATGTGAACCGGCGCACTGTCGGCACCAATCACCAAGTCGGCACTTTCAATCACCGAGAACAGCTGATTCAAACTCGTTTCACCAACCAGCGATTTCACATGTGAAAGATCAGCAAACGATTCGGCGAGCGTTTTTTCATCTTTCGATCCGACCAAATACACTCGACGCGATGAAAGCTCGCGCAGCACTTTTCTAAAATATTTTATCGGGTAACGCTTTTCAGCTTGGCTCGCACCTAAATGGACAACAACGTAGGGTTGCTCGAGTTCAATCGATTCACGCGTGCCTTCGAATCCCCAATCCGTCTTTTGCAATTCAACGTCGGCAATCATGGCAAACACGTCGGCGAGATGAAAGCGATTGTCGCGACCAATGCCCACTTGCGCATAGAAATATGCACTCGCATCGTCTGGAATATTTAGAAATCCGTCACCATGCCGAGTGTAACCTTTCACCAGCGTGTTCTCGCGGCTTAAAAAGTCCGTGAGAAAACTAGAAAACGGTGAAAACGAGAGATTGAGAATCGCATCCCAACCGACGTCTAGAGTTTTCAGCCAATCCGTGAGCTCAGCTTCGCTTGCGTTCAGATCCGGCTTGTCATTGAGCATCGGACCTAAAATTTTAGGCGTTGGCAAAGCGTGAACTTGAACATTTTGAAGTCCATCGGTCGCAAAATTAAATTTTTCCCGAACGAGAAAATGAATCTCGGCTTCAGGATACGTTCGATGGAGAGCTCTTAATGTCGGCCAAGTGAGATAGATATCACCGAACCGGGCGAGCTGGATGACGAGGATCTTCATTCTTGAGTTGTTCCTTAATTATTTCGATGAGCATGCGGAGACGAGCGGCATCTTTTCCGTACCCACGAGTCTCAACAATTTTCTTCGTTGAGGTTTCGAGGCGTTGCAAAGCTCCTTTGAGTTGTTCTTCGAGATCTTTCATTACTTCTCCTTGTCACAAACAAAAACTACAATCCCATTACTTGGGATTTGAGGGAGCGGATCAATTTCAACTTGATCTGCGTCCGATGATTCATTTCGTCGAGTTGCTTTTGCAAACGACGTAGACCTGAGAGCGATACAACTTTGTCCTCAACGGACAAGAAGGTCTTCTCTAAATCTGGCAGCCAACTCAAAAGATTCGCGCCAAATTCATTGTCTTCACAAAATTCACGTACACTCTCTAAACATTCTTGCTGACGATCTTGATCAAATGGCTTTTCTAAAACTCGACGCATCGACGATAAGAGCGCCGCAACGTTATGATCCGCTTCCACCGCTTCAGTTTCAAGGAAGTCCAATTGATCGCGCCAACGACCATCACCGAGATCGGCGAATCGTTCCGCAAATGTCTTACGAATCTGCAAGCTCTCGGTTCCAAATGGCGCCCATGGATTTTGAAATTGTTGTTGCAACAAGAACTTCCACGTCGATTTTTCGATGACGCGAAGAAGCTCCCATTCCATCGCGGCCGCTCGAACATCTTTGGCAAACCAGAAGCCCATTGGAGTGATGACGGTTTCAAGCCATTCCATTTGCGGATGAAATTCGTTGGCCACTTCTTTCACCGAACCAACACCCGTCACCATCATGTTCATCGCGAGAGCAATCGCTTCCGGCGAAATCTGTGCGGCACATGCGTGTGTCGTTTGCGAACATGGCCCTGAATGCGGGCATGGTGAGCACGCGGTCTTCCCTTGTAAAATCCAGCTTGCAGTCTTGTAAACGCCCGTCTTTTGGTAATCGCTGCTACCAAGACTGAGTTCAATAACTGGCACAAGTGAAGCGCAGCTTAAATGTTTAATGCTCGTATCGCCTGTTACTAAAACCTTGGCATGATCCATCAGAGTCAATGCCTCAGGCAACGAACATGCAACAATAGTGACATTCGAAAATTTCTCAAACGCCGGCGTTAATATTTCAACCTCTGACGGTGCCGCGAGCAGAGCAATATGAAGACCTGGCGACGTCATCTGAAAAGTTTCGATGACTTTCTTCCATTGTGACAATGGATAGTTCTTCTTTAGATCTGATGTAAGCGGCTGAATCAAAACATAAGGCGAAGGCGGAAGAAGATCTTTTCTTGTTGCGCGCGTAAAATTCCACTGGATTTCTTCGGTTTCAAGTTCACACGCAAAACGAAACAGATCCAAGTAGTGAAACACTTCACCACGGCCGGCCGTCATGTGATCATTGAGATATTGAAACCATGGCGAACCAAAGCGCACCTGCGCACGAGCATCAAAATGAAGTCCAATTGTCTCGCTCACGCCGAGTTGCGCGCAAACCCAGCCACTGAATTTATTTTGGGTCAGGTTGTAAACGCGATCAAACTTTTGCGATTTTAGGGATTCGATATTTTGTGACAGTAAATCGTGAGCAAAGAAAAATGACTGTTCGGCGTCGCCAAGAGACGATTGCAATGCCTGACGATCGATCCAATGCCAATGAACTTTGTCCTGAAACAAATTTTCGACCTGTGAGAATTGTTTGAATCCTAAGAAATGGATCTCGGCATGAGGATATTTCTTTTTCAATCCCGAGATGATAGGTGCAGAAAATAAAATGTCGCCCAATCGAAGGAGCTGGACGATCAAGATCTTCATGCGATCAACTCCCGCAAAGCTTGCAATGCCGGCTGAAGCGGCAATTCACCATTGAGTTGCTTTTCAAGAACCGGCTCCAGCGTTTTTAAATTCATTTCAGATTCTTCGATGGCCGGCATTTCCACACCACGATTTTGAAACAACCAACGCAGACCATTTTCTTTTCGACCGAGCAAAAATTCTTTTGTCTCAAGATAAAGTGACGGATTTGCAAACGCGCTCGGCTCATGTACGAGAACCGCGTATGAATTTTTTGTTGCCTCAGCCAAAGCTGAAAAAGCAGTGACGGACTCCACCGAATTCCAGTGCAGCAATTCTGATTCACTCAAATCTAGCGGATGCACACGCAAAGCCGCTTGAATCACCTCGCGTGAAGGTTCAAGCACAACAATGCGAGCATCAGTTGCCATCTTCAAAGCGCGCACGTGATAACCACATCCGAGTCCCAAAACAATAATGGAGCGGCACTCGCGCCACTTCGCCTGATGATACGAAGCCCATTGCTGCGCCTCGCGTGTTGGATGAATGCTCGAACAAAGGTGACGTTGTTGATAGGTAAAGATCAACTCTGAATTACGAGCGGTTTCAAAATGCACATCAGGCATTGCCAATGTCCGTTCTTAATTGCATGTGAAACTCTTCAAAATCGGCCAATTGATCGGCGCCGTACTGATGCGCCTTTTGAATAAAGATTTGCGACAATTGCGCATTGAATCCACCGGCATCGGTAAAGTTCGCAAAGCGCGGAATCACGCGACGGAAATCATTTTGATCGCGACACCAATCAAGGAGTAACGAAAGTGCGGTCTCATTCATTTTGTCTTGGTCGAGTGCGCGCTCGACATTGGCAAAAGCCAACTCGAGATCGCCGTAGATGCGATGACAAAGCCCCAATCCCACCCAAGCACAATCGTTGTCTGGATTTAAGAACAACGCCTGCCGAAAACATTCGATCGCTTGATGCCAATCGTTTTCTTGAATCGCGAGAGTTCCAAAATTCACTTGTAAAGCATCTGAGCCCGGATAGAGCAGAAATGCTTTTTCATAGGCTTCGCGTGCACCAGCAAAATCACCAAGACGAATAAGACTGTTGCCTAAAAATTTTAACAGCTGAAATCGTTGATCACGAAATCCCTCACCGAGCATGAGCGCTTGGCGAGAAATATGGGCGCACCGGCTCGATTCACCAAGATGGTAGAGCGCAATCGATAACGCTTCTAAGACTTCAAATCCGTTTTCGGTCTTTAAAAGTTGTGTGAGGATTTTTTCCGCTTCGCCATAACGCTTTTGCTTGATGAGATGAACTGCAAATTTGTAGGCTTGCGTTGGAAGATGAAAATCTTCGAAAGTTGTAACTGTGTCAGTGGCTTTCGAATCACTCGACGGAAGTTGGGCTATTTCGGTTTCGTGAATCGCTTCTGTATTTTTGACGAGTTCCAACTTCACCTCCAGGAATCAACATGAAGGTGAAGAGCAACTCAAATGCCATGATCAAACTGAGATGGGAACGAAATCAGCGCGAGAGGAACCTCGCACTGACAGTTTTTTGACTGGACTAAGCTTCTTCGTCCAGTTGGTTTTTTGTCTCGCCAGATTTGTAAGCGCCGACCGCTTTGCGAGCCGACTGTACCTGACGCAAGTCCTTAATGATGTCTGACTTCGCGCGCTCGATCACCGACAAGATTTGTAAATCTTGGGTCAGAATCTGCGTCACCAAATCATTTTTGCGGCTTAAAGTTTTTAAGAAATCTCTTTTGTCCGTATCCGCAATTTTGCTGCCGTCGGTTGGCGCATCTTTCAATGCCACTTCAACCAAACCGTCGATGCAACGGATAAGCTCTAAGATCGTTTCACGTGATTGATAAAAAATTTCGAGATTATCGAAATTACCATGCATGAAATTAAGCAGCTCGATTTCGTTGAGCTGAAGAAATTTCTCCAGGTGTTCATTCTTGTCTTTTAGAAGTGTCATCACGGCTTGCATGGTCTCTTCCTTTCCATGGAAGTATATTGTTGCTAAGTAAATCCTTTTACTAACCTTTAGAAGCTTCTTCGCGTTTTAACTTTTCGACGGCCTCAACCCATCCCGAGTATAAGGTTTCCATCGTTTTCAGAGCGTGTTGTAACGGCTCTTTATCGTTCTTGATGTTCGCTTGGGTCAATTGATCCGTTACGAACATGTACAACTGCTCAAGTCTCACAGCCAAATCACCGCCCACTTCAAAGTTGAGCGTGTTGTTGAGTTCCATGACGATATCAAACGCACGGCCGATATTGAGTCCGCGATCAGCAATGTCTTTTTTGTCGATCGCAACCAACGCTTGTTTCATGAAGCGAATGGCACCTTCATAAAGCATCAGCAGGATTTTTTCCTTGCTCGCGCTTTGCACCGACGTCGTTTTATATTTTTGATATCCAGCTTTCATCGTTCTTACCTATCGGTTTCCTCTAACAAAAATTAAAGACCGGTTATCCCATTCCCGGCATTCCGCCCGGTGGTGCCGCGGCTCCAAGCGCGGCCACTGCGCCTCCCTGACCCTTAAGTCGAGAGACCGTTTGTTCAAGCGCCGCAAATTTTCTCTTCAAACCTTCTTCTTTGATCTGCAATTGTTTTTCTTTGGCACCAATCTGATCATCCATTTGCTTAATGCGATCTTGTAAAGAGCGCTTACGATTGGAGACCGGACCGAAGGCTTGATCGAGCATTGTCGAGATTTCTCTGCGCAAGACCGGAATAAATCCTGTCGAGAAACCATCGCCAGCCAAAAATTTCTGGACGGCGTTTGGATCATTCGCCAGGGCTTTATTGAATTTGTCTTCGCTGTACTGAAGCGTACCGTTACGTTGGAACTCAATGCCGATTTGCGCCAAGCGACTCACGCTGCCTGTTCCGTACTGCGGATTTTGCACCAACGCACGCAAGCGCATCTCAACTGAGCGAAGCAAACCATCGCCACCAAGGGAGGCTGACGTATCCGTGTGTTCGTTCAAATTGTTCTGTTGTTGAATGAAACTTAAAACCGCGTTGTAAGCGTCGACAAAACTCTTCACTTTGCCCGATACAACTTGCCTGTCTTCAGTGACAGTCAGATTCACGGTGTGCCCAGGGCTTTCTTGTCTGAGATCGAGTGTCACACCCGGGATCGCGTCTTTGACTTTGTTATCATTCACTTCGAATTCGAAACCATCGATTTTAACTTTGCCATTCTTCGCTTCGCGCTTTTGATCGAAGTAAATATCCTGATCACCATCTAAAAAATAAAGCGTTGGATATTTGATCTCGTTGTCGTCTCCGACACCATCGCCGGAAATCATCAAGCGATAAGGTGCATCTTTGTCGCTACGATCGTTGATCACAGCGGCCTTCACACCGAGACGAGCGGCATTGATTTGATTTGCAACACCCTGAAGCGTGTTGTCGTTACCGTTGATGTAAATTTCTTTGGTTCCGTCCTTACCTTCGAATTTAAAGTAACCAACGCCAACTTCCGTTTTGTCTTTGTCAGGGAATCCATTCGTGAGGGCCGCCGCTTTTTGCGCCAGCTCTTTCACTTCGACGTTCCAGCTGCCAGGAACAGCCGCCGAAGGATCCACGGCCCCATTCACTATGTTTTGATCACCGGAAGAAAGTTTCATATCGGTGAATCCGTGCGCCGATGCCAATCCACCAATCGACGAAGTGATTGCGTTGAGTTTCGTTTCAAGATCGGTCACGAGCTTGAGTTTGGTCTCTTGTTTTCCCTTGTTGGCTTGAATTGTTTTAATAGGAATCTTCTCGGCTTCGATCAATTGATCGACCAAGTTCGGCGGTAAGCCAGTCGCAATGCCTCCAAAAGAGATTCCTGCCATAGAAACATTTTCTCCAATGAAAAGCCGAATCGTGAGTCAATAAAATGGCTTAGACGTAGTGCCTGGGCACGATCTGCCGTTGTGGACTTATGTCTCGTCTCCAAAAGGTGGGGACCACCCTTTAGAGACAATCGCCGGACGTTTTCGATTTCTCTGGAGTGGAAAAGCAACGAACATTAGGCTTTGAATATGAACTTCTCGAGGTCATATTTTTCAGCAGCTGGACTCGTGACTCTTTTGTTGGCCTCGTGTCTCTCGACACAGAAGAAAACGGAGAGCCGACTCCCCGCTGGTTCAGCATCGGAAGACGGTTACAGCTTTGAAAAAGTTGGGACCGCCGAGCTACTCGACTGCCAGACTTTCACGGACATTCTTAAGACAAAGAAATTTTCTAGCGTTGAGAGCACACTGGGATATTTGAGAAAACACTATCCAAAATATTTATCGTTTCATATTTTCATGTATGCCTCACAAAGTATTCAAACGACGACATATGAGCGCCCACGCGTAATCGTATTTGGCCCCGAGGCAAAATTTATTTTCACTTTCAATCAGCAAGATTCGAAACATTCGCTAACTGGCACGGATGCCATCGAGTTTATGTGTTTCAACGATCAGCCTGATACGAAAGCCTTTACCCTTTATGAAGTTCGTTTTCGCGACAATGCCGATGACAAAACCGAATTTCGCGGTCGGCCTAATTTGCTAGAAGGTCCGAATCCAAGCAAGTGTCTCGGCTGCCATTCGGGTCGAACTGAAAATCAGTGGGCGATCAATTCCAAGAAAGAAAATTTCAATACATTTATTCATCCAATTTGGGATCCTTATCCGTTTTGGCGTGGAGCGTACAACGGGGTTGATGACAATCTTACGGCTCGCTCGCACCGGTCGGATCTGTTCACTACCGCAAACACGATCGAACGAAGCGAATATGAAAAATTCATGAAGACGACCGGCGCGAGAAATCAAGGGCGTTACAAATTCTTGCCACCGTTGAATCCTAGCAATGACATGCCGAACGCCGATCTCACAGGACTGCTCTTTTATTTGAACTTCGAACGAATCGGACATCAGTTAAAAGAGGCGAGCACCAAGATCCGTTCGGACGCGCGAACTTTGCGTGACGATCGTTATAGTCTTTTATTTGGTTTCTCTTGTGGCGCACCCTGGAATTCGCCCAAGCCATATGCGTTTGATTCACAGCTCGATGACGCTTTTTCGGCTCGCACCGAGTTAAGAGAAGATCTCCGGCAAAATATTTTGACGTATCAACGCAGGTATTATCAAGATCGTAAATCCTTATTGAAGCAGATGCGAGATCTCGAAAATGGAATTGAAATTCCGCAGCTGCCAAGCGATGACGAAGCCTCTGAAATAGCCCGCGGATTCGGTCTCGATTTCGCAAGAATGATTGCACCCGCATTTACTTTTGCCGCAAAATCCGGAATCGATGTCGACAATTGGGGATTGAACGTGACTCCTGGCGCCGTGAACTTCCACTACGGTACTAACGAGCCAAATCTCTTTTCACGCACGATCATCAAAAATCTATTTTCAAAATCGGAGCAAGAACAGCTCTTGCGGTTCTTTCCGGCCGACGCAGATTATGTCGATAGGGATCACGCTTGCCCAATTATGATCGATGCAATCCAGAAACAAACTCGTTAATTCTCTAAAAGGTGGTAACCACCCTTTAGAGACAATCGCCGGACGTTTTTCGGATTACATCGCTTTATCGAGAAGCGAGCCCGTTTGCTTGTCTTTGTCGCGGGTGCATGCCCATAACTGAGCTTCGGTGAGACGTCGAACGACTTTGCCATTCGCATCTTCGATATAAACAGTGCGAAGGCCTTCTTGAGTTTCGATTCTTACGGAGAGATTGCTAGCATTTAATCCAGGCATGGCTTTGAGGACTTTGATCGCCTCATCGAACTCTGGGTCCGAGAGCTTTTTCTTTTCCGGCTCGCCACCACCATCTTCGCGTTTGCCGTTGGCATCGCGATCGGTGCTGCTTTTTGCACGAACGCCACCTTCTATCCGATTCTTCGGATCCACTGGTAGCACCGGATTTGCGGCGATGTTTTTGATGTTCATCAATCTCGTTATCGACCGCTAACATGAATCACTTAAGGACACTCATCAAAACTGGGCTGGTACTTGGTCTAACCACTTTCACTCCTGAAAAATCCGAAGGGGTCTATTCGTCCCCTTCGGGTAGGTATGAAAGAGAGTTACGTCTCAAAAATCTTAGCCAAGTAGTTTCATTGCTGCGCCAGAAGACTGGTTCGCTTGTGCCAACACGCTTACGTTTGCTGCTTGCAAGATGTTGTTGCGAGCCAAATCAGCCGTGCTAGAAGCAACATCTGTATCACGGATACGAGAGTTCGCAGCCGAGAAGTTTTCGATCGAGTTGCCCAAGTTTTCAGTTGTCGATACGAGGCGGTTTTGCAAAGCGCCCAAGTTCGCACGATAACCGTTCACTTGCGTTTGTGCTGTTTCCAACATGTCGATCGCTTCGCGAGCGCCTTCTTTTGTACTGTAGTCAAAACCGTCTACACCCAAATTTTCGAGTGTCGCGTTTTGTTCATTCGCTTTGAAAGCGATACGATCGTTGAAGTCGTCGTTATGGATGTCAACTTGGAAAGCATATTCAGAACCAGAACCATCAAGAAGTTGGTTGCTTCCCCAGCGAGTTGTTTTCGCGATACGTTGCATCTCGTTTTTTAATTGTTGAACCTCTTTGTCGATGAATCCGCGCTCTTTGTCACCGACTGTATCAGAAGCTGCTTGAACTCCCAACTCACGCATACGAGTCAAGATGTTAGAGATCTCAGAGAGACCGCCTTCTGATACTTGCACCATCGACAAACCGTCGTTGGCGTTTCGTTGTGCTTGTGTGTAACCGCGAATTGTTGATTTCAATGTTTCTGAAATCGCGAGTCCTGCTGCATCGTCTGCAGATTTTGTGATGCGCGAACCTGAAGACAATTGCGCAAAGTTTTTCGTCAATTCGCGTTGGTTCGAAGACAAAGTCTTCTGAGCCGCGATCGACGACATATTTGTAGAAATTCTTAATCCCATGGTAACTCTCCTTTTGGTCACAAAAGTGACCGGTTACCTGGATCCACGAGTTACCTACTAACCGTGAGAGTCCAGTCGTGTGATTGCACACAACAGCTCTTTCGGCGAGGTCTTGGGAGCCTTTAGTAGAGTCGGGCTAAACTAGACTTATGGAGTGGGAAAAATGGACGATGGTCCTGAAATTTAGGACGTATATCTTGGTTTTTATTAACCTTAGTCGTGTCCCCGACGTTTCTCTATCAGACCATCGGGCATCAGACTTCCGCCCTTACCGACCTATTATTAGTCGAGGGAAAAAGTACCCCGAGAGGCCGCTGTTACACACGCACGTCTCCTCATTAGCCTCTCGGGTAGGTAAGGTACTGGGAGAAGAAAGGAGACTCCTCCCAATGTCAAAATCAAGAATCAGATTAACCGCGGAGCAATTGCAATGCTGCCGAAGAAGATTGGTTTGCTTGCGCCAACACGTTCACAGAAGCCTGTTGCAAGATGTTGTTGCGAGCTAAGTCCGCAGTACTTGCAGCGACGTCTGTATCACGGATACGAGAGTTCGCAGCTGAGAAGTTTTCGATCGAGTTTCCTAAGTTTTCAGTTGTCGACACGAGGCGGTTTTGCAAAGCGCCTAAGTTCGCACGATAACCGTTCACCTGAGTTTGTGCTGTTTCCAACATCTCAAGAGCTTCACGCGCACCATCTTTAGTGCTGTAGTCGAAACTGTCGACGCCTAAATTGCTTGTCGTTGCATTTTGTTCGCTTGCTTTGAAAGCGATACGATCGTTGAATTCGTCGTTATGGATATCTACTTGGAAAGAATATTCTGAACCAGAACCATCGAGAAGTTGGTTGGCGCCCCAGCGAGTTGTTTTCGCGATACGCTCCATCTCGTTCTTTAATTGCTGAACCTCTTTGTCGATAAATCCACGCTCTTTGTCACCAACAGTGTCAGAAGCGGCTTGTACACCCAACTCACGCATACGAGTTAAGATGTTAGAGATCTCAGAGAGACCACCCTCAGACACTTGCACCATCGACAAACCGTCGTTGGCGTTTCGTTGTGCTTGTGTGTAACCACGGATAGTTGATTTCAATGTTTCAGAAATCGCCAATCCAGCTGCGTCGTCCGCAGATTTTGTAATACGCGAGCCTGATGACAAGCGCGCAAAGTCTGTCTGCAAATCACGTTGGTTGCCAGACAATTTTTTCTGCGCCGCGATCGACGCCATATTCGTAGAAATTCTGAGACCCATTAGGTCCCTCCTTTAAGTCATCGCGTCCGAGCGTACCGAGCAACTGTTCTACCCACAGAACATTTTGTTACCGGCTCGCTTCCGTGCGATTTGGGTTGAGTACATTGAAGCAATTGATTGATGTCTTGATTCGCTCAAACGATTTAGAGAAAGCAGTCACTCAATCTCCAACTCTCGCTAGCCTCGACTCGACCAACTACTGGCTTGTGACAAACCTTTCGGCGAGGTCTGGGCGAACTAAAGTCGGGTCGAGCAAAACTGGACCATGGTCTGTTAGGAACTAGACCAAAGTTCAGCGTGAAAACGCGAAATGGAATTTAAGAAGAGCTTGGGAAAATAAAAGCCCGACTCGACGTCGGGCTATCAGACTTAAGATTGTGTTATCGTCGCGCTATTTAGAGAAAGCTGCTTCCACGCGCGCAAACATGCGGGCGGTATCCAGACATTTTGAATGCGTGGCAGTTTGTATCCAAGCACCAGCCTCTTCCCGCGTGATAAGTCGAAATATCGCCAGAGCCATAGCCCGAATATGAAAGTCGATCGCCTTCCTGAGGATTGTCACGGCATTCAGACATGCTGACGATTCTAACTTTTCCGGCTTTTGCCAATGCATGCACCATTCCGACGCCATCGTTCGCTTTGCCATCGAAGCCCAACTCTCTCGCGACTTTCGCAACACAGCCGCAATATTTATGGCCGTTTGGCGCGTAGTAAACATCGCGGCCCGGTTTG
>Ga0105239_10005474_pt1 | contig 14893 bp, 15 predicted proteins | sample KBSC44metaG_FD_92761 | JGI IMG/M metagenome (GOLD analysis project Ga0105239, IMG submission 92761) | Corn rhizosphere microbial communities from Kellogg Biological Station, Michigan, USA - KBS C4-4 metaG | ecosystem: Host-associated > Plants > Roots > Rhizosphere > Soil | place: Michigan, USA... | reverse complement strand
CTGGTAACGCAAAGAGATGTGGAAGGGAAGGTTTATGTAGCCGAATACTTTTTTACTACCTGCCCCAGCATTTGCCCTATGCTGAATGCCAATATGCTGAAAATTTATGATGCCTATAAAAACGAGCCGAACTTTTTGATCTTATCACATACGGTTGATCCCGATCGTGATAATGCTGCCCGCTTAAAATGGTATTCAGATTCGCTTCATGTAGATACGCAACACTGGGTGTTTTTAACTGGTCGTAAAGACAGTCTTTATAGCGCCGCCCGCAACAGCTACCTGCTTGATGACCCGCAAAACAATCTGCAGAATATTAACGAACAGTTTTTACATACCCAGTTTTTTGCCCTGGTAGATAAAACCGGCCGGGTAAGAAAAATTTATGACGGATTGAAGAAAGAAGAACTGGAAGAGCTAAAAAAAGATATAAAGAGATTATTAAATGAACATAGTTCAGAGGACCGCTTTTCGAACAATATGTTTGGAAATTAAACGCGCTGATGTTTAATGATTGTCAAAATGGACGCTCAGATCGACGATATACTTCGAAGAAATCAATTAAGTGTAACCGGTAGCCGCAAAAGGATATTGGAATTGTTCCTGATGAGCAATGGGGCACTGGCACACGGTGATATCGAAAAAAAGACCGGCGAAAAATTCGACCGGGTAACTGTTTATCGCACCCTTCAAACCTTTCTTGAAAAAGGGATCATACATACCATACCTACAGCCGACAATTCAGTATTATACGCGCTGTGCAAAGACGATTGCACCGAGGGGCATCACCACGACAATCACGTTCATTTTATTTGTGAGCAGTGTTCAAAAACCATATGCCTTGCCGACATAACAATTCCTGAAGTAAAATTGCCATTAGGTTTTTTACCACACGATTACCAGATGGTGGTTACAGGTTTGTGTAAAGAATGCCAGGAGAAGGGAAATTAAAAATCAATTAAAGACTACCGCGATTAATTCAAATCATTTGCGCTACTTCGCATTAATATTCGATTAAAAAGAATAACTGCTTTCATATCTTCTAATGCTTAACCCTTTTTGCATAGAAAAATCAAAGATTGCAGAAGCTGCAGATCAATCATTCATTGATGATTAAGTACTATAAAATAAGAAAGCCCCGATGTAGAAACACCGGGACTTTTGGTTAAGGCTCTGATTAGTAGCTATTTTATGATGTAGGGCAACTTTCATTGCCCTTTGTCAAACTCTTTTTCAGGATACAAATATAATAGAATCGACTAATATTTTGCATACCCTGAACTGGGTATTTTTCCCGGCTAGGGATGAACGTTTAGTGCATCCATTTCCTGTTTTACAAATTGCATCAATTGCTTTATGTAATCAGGTGAGAAATTAAAAACAAGACCTGCTGCGTTGTACAATTCGGGTAACGGTTTAGTGCCACCCAGTTGTAAAGACATCATATAGTTGTTAAGTGCTGCTGCTTTGTTTTGCCTGAATTGCATCCACAGGCCAATGGCGCCTAACTGGGCAATACCGTATTCAATATAATACAAAGGCACTTCAAACAGGTGCAGCTGCCGTTGCCACGAATAAGTGCGATAGGTTGTAAGCCCTTCCCAGTCAACAACATTTGAAGAGAACTCATTCAGGATTTCCATCCATCTTGTAGCTCTTTCTTCCACGGTGTGGTTGGGATTTTCGTATACCCAATGTTGAAATTTATCAATGGTGGCGATCCAGGGGAAAATAGTTATTACTCTTTCCAGCTGATGCTCCCTGGCCCTGATCAGGTCTTCTTTGTTGTTGAAGAACACATCCCAGGCATCCATGCTGAACAGCTCCATCGACATACTGGCAACTTCGGCTATTTCCATGGGATACTCCTTAAACGAAGTTAACTCCAATGGATGCGCGAGGAAGGAATGTACCGCATGGCCACCTTCGTGTACCATGGTGGTAACATCACTCATTTGGCCAGCCGCATTCATAAATATAAAGGGAGCGCCTGTTTCGGCCAGCGGGCAGTTGTATCCGCCGGGAGCTTTGCCTTTACGGCTGTCGAGGTCCAAACGCTTCATTTCACCCATTTTGCGCAAACAGTTGGCAAAGAAAGGATGAACACGATCAAAGCACTGTATTGATTTTTCCAGCAACTCTGCTCCGGTGCTAAATGGGTTCAGCGGAGTTACTCCTTCTGGTTCAGCTTCGGAATCCCAGGGCCTGAATGAAGAAAGGCCCAGCTTTTTCTTTTTACGTTCATTAATAATGTTTACCAGCGGCAGCACATGTTGTTTTACTGCTTCATGAAACTGGAAGCAATCTTCCTTCGTATAATCGAAACGGCCCAGTTCTTTAAACTTATAATCGCGATAATTTTCGAAACCTGCATTTTTTGCAATCTGGGTCCTTTTTTGGATCAGCTTTGTGTACAGATCGTTTAAAGCATCTTTATCCTGCAGTCTGCGTTCGTTGATCTTACGGTAAACGCTTTCGCGTAAACTGCGATCGTGATCTTCCAGGAACTTGGCAGCCTGTTGCAATGTGTATTCCTGCCCGTTTACTTCAATCGTCATTTTACCGGCGATGGTGCCGTATTGTTGCTGTAACACGGCCAGTTCAGATTGCAGGGGAATATTTTCTTCGCGAAACAGTTCAATGCTTTTGCGTACACTGCGCAGGTACGTGAAATATTTTTTCTGATCAAGCTCATTTATATAAGAGCTTTCAACCAGTTTCCTGTTCAGTTTATCTGCATAAGGCTGAATTTTGGGTTGAATTTCTGTAACAAAAAACACAAAGGCTTCTTCCAGCGATTTATTCTCTGTATCGCAGGTCATGCGGATCTGGCGCCAGCATGCATCTTCACTAACTACAGCCTCCAGCTCACTCATGTCGTGAAGCCATTTTTCGAGGTCAGACTTCGACTGAATGGGTCTTTCGAGCAGGTTTTTGAAATATGGTTCAAGGCTTTCCCATGTAGTTACTGTATAATCTTCAGGTAAAAAATGTCTGGGTAATCTTTTTATATCTGCACTGTAATTCATTGGATCTTCTTTTAAAAGTAAAAGCTACAAACTTCAGGTATAAAAACCAGCAGTTTGTAGCTTTAGTTTAGAATATTTTTAGTTAATAGGTTAATAAGTTAACAGGTTGATAAATGGCTGTACATTTTCTTATTAACTTATAAACTTTTCAACTTATCAACTTTTTCAGAATCACTTCTTTGGCTTCTCTTTGGGCGCTGCTTTCTTTTTGGCAGGCGCTTCCTTGGTTTCGTCGTCTTCTTTTTTAGCTTTCGGAGCAGCAGCTTTTTTCTTAGGCGCTTCTTTTTTCTCTTCAGTTACTTCCTCTGCTTTCTCTTTTTTTGCAGCAGTTTTTGCAGCAGCAGGTTTGTCTTCTTTTTTAGCCGGCTCTTTTACTTCCTTAGATTCTTTGGCTGCTTTTGGCTTTTCTTCTTTGGCAGGTGCTTTTTCCTCTACCTCAACAGCAGCTTCGGCAGGCTGTTCTTCTTCTTCAGTAACTTCTCTTAATTTAATTTCGATATTATTTGACTGCAGCACACTAAACCACTTCACCATTTTCTTCATATCGCTGGAATACACGCGGTCGAAATCCAGGTCGGGGTATACCTTTTCGAAGTATCTTTTTACAGCCGAATTGTCTTTTTCATCAGGCAGTTTTTCGCTGCTGCTACCCATGGCGTTAAATACATCCACCAGATTTACATTATCACGAATCGTATATACTTCAATACTTTCGAGATGTGAAAAGTTATGTATACGGCTCGAAACAAACTTTGAGCTTTTATCTTCCAGTGACCGTACAATAGCGCCATCAGATTTACTGCTCACCAGTTCAAATAATCCCGGTAAACCCGTAACGGCAACAATTTTTGCGTATTCCATAATCAATACAAATTTTTTAAGGAGTTGCAAGATAAAATGATTTTGGCAAACGGTGTTCCAAAATGTGCTGAAGTCTGGGCCCGGAGGCCGAAAATCAGAAAAAACCCCCAGGCCGGGAAATGCGGTAGAAATTGACACTCAGGGGGATTTTGACCCTCCGCCTCCTGAAGATTTTTGTTGGAGGCGCAGGTTTTCACGTAAAGCGGCATCCAATAAGAACACTTATTTCCTATTACCTAAATTTCATAGCATGAAAAAAGTGATATTACTAATAGCGATTGCAATTACAGGGACTCTGGCCGTTCAGGCCCAGGGCGGTGGATTTCAGCGCCGTACTCCCGAAGAAAGATTAAAAATGGCTAAAGAAAAGCTGGCCGACCTGAAGCTGGATAAAGACCAGACCACAAAAACCGACAGCATTTTCATGGACTACTTTAGATCTCAGGATAAAGTTTTTGAAGATATGAGGTCTGCCGGCGGCCCTCCCGACCGCGACCAGATGCGTGAAAAAATGAAGAAACTGGGCGATGACAGAGATGATAAATTGAAAAAAGTGTTTACCGACGACCAGTTTAAGAAATGGAAGGATGAAATAGAACCTGCTATGCGCCCTCAACGTGGCGGCGGTGGTAACCGCGGCGGCGGTGCCGGCAATGGCAACTAATTGGCTTTGATGCACACGTTATAGGATGTACCCCGGTAATTAATATTATCGGGGTTTTTTGTCGTCAATGCTCAATCGTGAGTGGTCAGGGTGACTGTTTTATTCACGATTAACCATTCTTCCTTAACGATCACTGCCCCATCCACTGCTTAAATGCGGCAGCATTTTCCTGACTTATAATAATTTCTTCAGGTACAAGAGGCGTTACTTCAAGCAGCAGCTTACTTTTCGGGTAGGCTTTTATGCGTGTAATGGCGCTCATGTTTACAAGGTATTTCCGGTTAACCCGGTAAAAAACCGCAGGGTCAACCTGACTCTCGATGTCGGCCAGTGACTGGTCCATAATAAATTTCTGGCCACTGCTGTCTACCAAACACACCAGCTTATGCGTGGCATAAAAATAGGCCACCTCTTCTGTTTTAATACTGATGTAATCGGTACCACGCTTTACCAGAAAGCGCTTTTTAAACCCGGCCTGGGGTAGTGCCGTTTGCCAATTTACCAATGCCTTATAGTTGCCGGTAAAATACTGTTTTAACTTCTGGTATTTTTTAAGCGCTGCTTCCAGTTTATCCTGTTTAATGGGCTTCAGCAAATAGTCAATGCTGTTATGTTCAAACGCTTCCTGCCAGTATTCGTCAAAGGCCGTGGTAAAAATAACGGGGCACTCAACACTTACGTGTTCAAATATCTGAAACGACAAGCCATCGCCTAGCTCAATATCCATAAATATCAATTCGGGCATATCATGTTGCTGCAACCAGTTAATGGCTTCTTTAACGCTACTCAATACGGTTTCTGCTGCTACAGGCTGGCTGCATTGCAACAGGGCCTTTTGTAATTTTTCGGCAGCAGGTTTTTCGTCTTCTATAATAACACACTTCATAATCAGGCAATTTTTAAAACGGGTAAAGAAACTTTGAAATCACCGGATGCTTCGATGACTGTAATTTCTTTACTGGTAGTTAATTTATAACGCTCGCCCAGATTGTGTAACCCGATACGAGAGGATGCTTTTCGCAATACTTTTTTTCGGATATGATTATGTATGATCAGTTCATCGTTTTTCATTTCAATAGTGATCACCAGTGGAAGCGCATCGGAAAATTCATTGTGCTTGATGGCATTCTCTACTAAGATCTGCAATGAAATGGGGGGAATCAGGTATTGATCCAGCCATTCATTATTCACTGTTATCTTTAGTTGTATGGCCTGTTCAAAACGGATCTTTAATAAAGAAAAATAGTCGTTTAAAAATTCCATTTCTTCGCGCAATAATACCAGCTCACGTGCTTTGTTTTGAAGAATATACCGGTATACATCTGCCAGATTATCGTTAAACTGTTTCGCTTTTTTTGAATCTTCTTCGATCAAATGCGATAATGTATTGAGCGAATTAAAAATAAAATGTGGGTCTATCTGATTTTTGAGCGCCTCCAACTCTGCTTCTGCCCTTGCTCTTTCAAGTTGTTCTTTTTTTAATTTTTCATCTTCAGCTTCACGTACCAGAAAAACGGTTTCATATACATGCGTAATAAAAAGTACGCAAATCATAATAACTAACGTAGTGGTGGTGATCGCATTCCAGTTAACAACCCCGTTATTAAAGATCTTATACCATATAACCAGTAATAATGCACTGATAGGAATTGTATAAAAGGAAATAGCAAGAACCAGTGCAGTAATTTTTCGTATAGGTTTATCAAACCAGTCGAAGTAAATACGTAAAGTAAAAAGCAGATACCTGTTGCCTTCCCATATTATAAATGCAATGCCGGTAGTAAACAGAAAACTGAGTTTGAATTTCCACAATGAAAGAGCCGCATGATTTATCATACCGGTAACCAGTGGAATAACAATACCAAATACAGGGATCAGTATTACCCTGAATCCGATATCATTTAACCGGTCGCTTGTAGGCGTTTTTTTTATCGGCCCAATATTGTTATTAATCACCTGCTTTTCCAGTCTTGTTCCTTTTTAATTGACTATGCAAAAATTAGCAAATAGATTCGAATAATTAAAAGCTGTTTATCCCTAAAATAACTGTTTATGGCAATGCCTGTAATTAACTGGTGGGCAGTTTTGGTAGCCGGTATTTCTTCATTTGTAATAGGAGGTATATGGTATTCGCCCGGTCTTTTTGGTAAAGCCTGGATGAAGGATAATAATTTTACAGAAGAACAGATAAGAAAGGGTGGCAACAAGGGAAAAATATTTGGTTTCACGCTTATTTTTTCATTGCTCATGGCAGTTAACCTGGCCATGTTTCTGGCAACGCCTGAAAATTGCCCTCCACAGTGCATAAATAAAACAGATCTAACCTGGGGCGCCACGGCGGGTTTTCTGGCTGGCATTTGGACCTTCTGCGCTATTGCTATTCACAGCCTGTTTGAATTAAAACCCTGGCGTTTGATCTTTATAAATGGATTTTACAGCATGGTTGCCCTTTCTTTAATGGGCGCCATTATTGGTGCATGGCGGTAAGCAATGCATCTTAGTATAGCCATGAAAGCAAATGTGCCACACATCCTGAAAGTCAAAAGGAAAGTGTGGCACATTTTTATGTAAAGCCAGTATACGACTATTTCATGCGCGTTAGCATTATTTCCATTGTTTTAAAGTCCTGTCCGTTTTGATTCACGAACATTTCCATTTTTTGGGAATTGTCATTGAGCACGGTGAATACCTGACGAACGTCCACTTCTTTGCCCGACATTGGGTCTGGCATCTTTCCTTTTAAAGTGGCAGAGTTTGAGCCGCTATCCCAGTTGCCTTCCATATACATAAGGCCGGTTCCCATGTTGTCTATCCAGGTGCTGATGAGCACCTTGCGCTGGTTATCCCAGGCAAGTGTGCCCTGCCCTTCAAAAGGCTGGCCCATCATGTTGCCGGTATGATGGCTTTGCTGATAGCGACCACCTAAGATCATTTTATTTACACAGGTAGAGGTGCTTTTTGTGGGTGGAGCGCCCGGTTGCATCCATAAAGTAACGTCCTCTTTCCAGGTTCCATCCCATTTGGCCATCATCTTATGAACATCACCAGGCGTCATGTAGGCGGCCCAGGCTTTCATTTGTTCATCCTGCGATTGCTGGGCTGTAGCAGTAAAGGTGCTGAGCATGAATAGCACGGCCGAAGCCGTAATAGCAAGCTTTTTCATAAACGGTTAGTTTTATTAAAGGTACAGAAACAAAAAAAGTACCATTTCATAAAATGACAAATATCAAATAAAGCCCGATGAAGCCGGAAAGCGCTGGAATGAGGGAAACATCTGCTATGTATAATCGAATGCCTTAATCAGGAAATTGAGATTTATCAATATTTGGAATGATGCGAAGTGCGTTTTTATAATACACTTTCCTTAAGATAGAATCGGGTAAGCCCATACCATACATAGCCCAGAATGCATGGTATTTTTTATGGTATGGAAAGTACTCGTCTTCGGTTTCCAGTACTCTGAAATAAGTGGTATATTCTTCAGGAACCCAACTGTCTTTTCCGAATAGTATGCGGTCCTGATACTTTTCAAAAAACTTCAACGCCATACGGGGCTGCCTGCCCAGCTCGGCAATTACGGCACCAAATTCAACGTTTACATTCGGCATGTCATCCAATAACTGACCAAGCTTTGCAAGATTATTAGCATACCATCCAAAGTGAGCCGCAATAAAAGTAGTGTGTGGGTGCTTTTTAAACATGCGGTGTTGTTCTTCTATCAAAACCTGCCAGGGTGCAGGGTCGGTATTAGTTCTTTTTCGGCCGGGATGCGAAGCTATTTCAAGCCAGCGTTCGTTGTGCTCATCTTCAGGGTCCCAGAAAGGTTTAGGATCAGCGGTGTGAATGAGCACCGGTATTTTAAGTTCACCGCATTTTTCCCAGATCGCGTCCAGTCGGGGATCGTCTACCGTAACCCGTTTACCTGTGTTATCTTTTACGTTAAGCCCAAGGTCTTTGAATATCTTTAAACCATTGGCGCCGTATTTTACATCATCTTCCAGTTGTTTTACGGCTTTCTCTGTCCAGCCTTTTTCTCCTATGCCATCAAAGTCGATATTGGCAAAAATGATAAATCGCTTAGGACTGACAGCACGGATATTATCAATTTTGTTTCTTAGTTTACTTCCATTATCACCACTCAGGTTCACCATCACCGCCATATTCAGTTTGTCCATGTCTTTTACCAAACCCTTTACATCTGAAACTGACATTGTCCATTGATGATTATGCACATCAATAAAAGGATACTTTGCATGGGTTAGTTTATGTTCGGGAACCACAAGCGTTGACGTTGGATTGTATTTTTCAAAATCCATGTGCGTGGAAGTTTGCGCACAGGCAGTCAGCAGGCTAATTAAGGAACCCGCTGTAATGAGAAGTTTCCTCATACAAACAATTTTACCCAATTTATGGCTAAGAGATCAAAGAGAAAAGGAGAAAAAGGAGGAATGACAGCAGCAACTGCGTAACTATCATGACTACTGATTTAATGCCGTTTCGATTCTTTGCTTTAGCAATGCATAGGATGTATAACCCGATGCCAGCATAATAAACTTCGATTCGTTCACCTGCATTAAAACCGCCGGAAAACCTGTTACCTGCAACTGCTTACATAGACCAAATTCATAGTGAGCCTTTTCTTTATATGCAGGATCTTTCAGCAATGCATAAAATTCTGTTGCAGGGATCGCATACTTCTCCAGTAAATGGCGGTATGCTTCATCATCACACAAGTCGCGGCCTTCGTATTGTAAAGCATATTGCAGGTCGGCAGCAAAGGCAATCTGTTTATCGGGATAATATTCTTTAAACACGCATAAGGCGATAGCAGGTTTTTCTGAACTCGGAAACCAGTCGCTTAAATCGGGGTTTTTCATATGCCACAAAAAGTCTTCCCCGAATTTAATTCCGGTATGTTCCTCTACCGTTTTGCAATCATTTAGCACATAATCGGCTATTACGGCTACCGGTTTAGGAGTATCGGTAATAATCATGCCACCCGAAAGCACTTCAAATGATACGGTAGTACTGAAATCATTAGCTATTTGTGTTATAACCGGACTGAATCCATAACACCAGTTGCAGTAAGCATCGTAACAATAAAAAATAACGGGCTTCATAATTTCTGTGAAATTACAGCTATTGCTGAAATAGGGAAAAATGCAAAACGGCTATCTGAATCTCAGATAGCCGTTTTGCATAGTATGAGAGTACAGTTATGTTATCTTCTTATTTCTTTCTTTTTCTATATATAAGAATGGCTTCTTCAGTGGAATTAGGGGCTAAACGAACAAGACCTTTCAAGGTGAGTGTATTTTCATCAACACCAATTACCACGAATACTTTTTGATCGGTGCCATTTGCATCATTCAGCTTTAATACGGTTGGTCTGTGTTCATCAACTACTCTTTTGCCCAATTCATATTTTACTTCTTTTACCAGTTCTTCCTTTACATTCCATTTATAGTGTTTTATTTCATTAACACATCCTGTTTTACTGGTGCCTATGTAGGTTTTGGCATTGAAGTCGGGTAATAGTTCCATCTGCTGGTCTTTGTGGCATTCATCAAACTCCCAAAAAGCATCAGATGAACGATATCCATCTTTGTTCAAATCAACTGAATGTTTAAACTTTACTGATTGCAGTACCCACATACCAGTTAATTGCGAGGTATCGTATTGGGCATACAGACTTAGAAAGAGTGAGAAACAAATACAAAAGGAAATTAAAACTCGTTTCATAGTATAAGATTAAGGGTATGATTTACAGAAACGACTTCTGTAAAAAACGCCGAAAGATCAAAAATATTTCTCTAAAAAGGAAATGTTTTGACCAAAAAAAGCCATCATCTATTATTTATTAACCAATACTTCCAATGCTGATTTTGTTAATTTCCAATCAGGTTGAATAATACTGTAAACAATAGTGTTGCGAAAGCTGCCATCTTCGTTTATTCTATGACATCGTAAAACGCCCTCTCTTATTCCTCCAATTTTTTCAATGGCTTTTTGTGAACGAATATTGCTTTCTCTTGTTCTCAACTCTACCCGCATTATATCCTGTTCAAAACAATCTTTTAATAGTAGATATTTACTTTCTATATTAACCTTTGTACCCCAGACTTTTGGTGATAACCATGTGGCTCCAATTTCAAGTTGCCGGTTAATAGCATCAATGTTTAAAAACCCGGTACTTCCACAAACCATATTATTGGCTTTGTTCCTGATTACATACGTAACCCGCTGACCGTTCAGATTCGCGGTTTGTATTTCTTCCATGAAGGCATTAAATGAAGTTTCGCTGGTAATTTTCCAGGGCAGGTTTTGCCAAATAGACGTATCAAGTGCAATGGCCTGTAAGGCAGGAATATGGTCTTTTGAAAAACGTTCAATGGTAACAAAACGACCGTTCAGGATTTGTGAATATTGCATGGAAGTAGATTGTTTGAACTTTGGTGATTCGTTCTTTCGCCTTTGTTCAGGCACAAAAAAAGTCCCCGTTATAAACGGGGACTGCAAAATAGTTATTTATAAAAAATTAAAATCCTCTTCTTCCACCGCCGCGTGATCCGCCGCCAGATGAACCGCCTGATCTGCCACCGCCGCCACCTGAAGGTCTTGAGAAACCACCACCGCCACCACCATTGCTACGTGGAGTGAAGCCGGGGTTGGAAGGTCTGCTTTGTGGCTGTGACTGCATTACACGTCCGCCACCATAGCTGCCTCTGTTTTCAGAAGGTTGATAACTGCGTTGTTGGGGAGCAGAAGGTCTGCCTTCGAAACGGTTGCCATCAAACTGCTGAACAGGCTGTCTCTGCGGTTGTGAAAAATTTTGACGTACAGGAGCGTTATTCCTATCAGCCGGTTGATTGATAACACGGTTTGTGTTGCCGGGGTTTCTCCATTCACGGTTACCTCCATCTGCCGGACTGGTAGACATTCTTCCGCCATTATTGGGTTGACTGAAATTTCTGTTCAGGCTACCATCGCCATTGAAAGGACGTCTGTTATTATTGTTGCCGCTCGCATCGAACCTGTTACCGGGGCCGGTACGATCATAACTGCGATCGCGGTTATTAAAGCCATTGTTGTTGTTTGCATATCCTGTTGCCATACGGCCGCCTCTGTAGGGCACATTACCAAAACGAGGGTTGTTATTGTTGGTTACAATACCTGTTCTGTTGCGATAAATATTTGTGTTGCCATAGTAATTATTTACTACAGTAACGTTGGTTGTTTGACGATATACTGAGTAACTGTTTCGGCCATAATATCCACCACGGTAAGCGTATGAAGGTCCGTAGTAAGCGGGGCGATAAACACGTGGTCCCCACCAGCCACCACAACCCCAATAACCCCAGGGACGGCCAAAACCAATGCTCACATTAAACCAGTCGTAACCAAAACCTACTCCAAAGCCCCATCCGAACCAGGGATTATAGCGTACGGCAAATCCCCATGTATAAGGACGTGGATAATAATATCTGTGAAACCAGGGACGATAGTAATAACCGGTTCCGTAAACAACTGTAGGACCGTATACATATGCATTCAGATATCCCGGAGTGTAACCCATGTAAACATAATCAGGACCTACATCATAGATATCTACGTATTTCATGTAGTATACAGGATAGCGGGGTGGGATCAGCGCTACTGCATAAGGCCGGGATACGCAAACGCCCCAGGGACCAACAGCATTATATGACTCGAACCAGATACCATCGTCAACGCAATAGTATCTTCCTCTCCACCTGATTACCGATACGGGGCTGTTTACAGCATAATACATGTCGGTACCGTCAATAGGCTCGAAATCGGGATCGCCATCATAATCAACATTAGCATGCACTTTACTACGCTCTACTTTAGCTGTTTGAGGCACCTGTGCATTAGCTACTGCATCACTTGCCTGTGGTGTTCCGGCTACGCTGGCCAACACGTTATCTTTAGGAGACCCTTTTGGAATTTTGGCAAAATCGGCTGGTAATTTATCAGAAGGAACATATTGCCAGTCACCGCTCAGTGTTTTTGAATTATACCAGCGGCCAGAAAGCAATACGTAATAAGTTTGCGAATTGATATCCATGAAAATATCATTCTCTGAGTTGGCTACATACAGTAAACCAGTGCTTTCAACGGGAGCAAAATTAGCTTCCCCTTTTGTCTGGATCAGTTCGGCAGGCTCAGTACTTACAATGATGTTATAAATCGTATTAGGATCAGTTTCTTTTCCGTCGTTCGTATTGTTTTTACCGGCGTCTTTTACTGCATTTTCAATTTTTGAAAGGTTTGAAGGAACACTGGTGATCATTTTATAAGAACCGGTAGCTGCAGGAGCTGTGTACCAATGTTTGCCGCCGTAGAGATAATACTGGTCGTCGTGATTTTTAACAATAACAAACGGAGTGTTTACTACTGCATCAACGTCCCATTCGCTGTTATGCTGTAGTTTAGGCGCGCCATCGATCAGCACCAGTATAGATGGCACATTTGAATAAAGAACCTTTGGGGGCGTATTGTTGATCTGGCCGGCGAGATTATTTTGCTGCTTGCTCAGATCGAGTGACGCTTGCAGATCGCTCTCGGCAAAAGAAATGTTCCATGACGAAACGTTATCTTCAAGGGAGTTGGCGATATGGTCCAGCTTATCGTCGTCGGTTACGCCGGGAATTTTAAGATTGGTAATGTAAATAGATTGCACTTTTACCTGCTGGCCCTCGGTTGTGGTAGTAGCTTTTATCCAGGCTACACCAAAAACGGGCTCCGACTTACCGCTTTCCAAAATGGAAACGGCGGCATGAGCTTTCAGGGTGTTATCAGCAAATGATTCAGGTTGCCATTGGTATAGTTTAACAACGGTACCTTCAGAGGTAGTGGTGCTTTTAGGCCAGGTTTCCTGAGCCATAACGAGGTGAGTCATTAAAAGGCTACCCATCAACGCGGCCACAAGCGTAAAGATCTTCATATGGGGATGTTTATTTTTTAATAATTCATGGATGTCAGTGAGCAATTGCCACCTTGAAATTACTTCTATTTGACGGCAGTTTTGGTTAGTGGTTTGCTAAGGCCTTTGATATTGACAAAATATTAAGGAAATCAAGTGTTAACAGAAAGAAAGTTCTCCACAAAAATCTAATATCTGTTTGAAATACAATTTATTAGTCTTTTCACGACAAAAGGGCTTTTAGCCGTATTTTTGGCCGATTTTAATATGAAACAGAAAAAAAATCTATTTATTGCCCTGGAGGGGATTGATGGAAGCGGCAAAAGCACGCAAACAAAGCTATTGGGCGAGCAATTAACCCGTCAGGGACATAAAGTATATACCACTTTTGAACCCACCGATAGCCCAATTGGTTCTTTAATAAGAAATATCCTGAAAGGCAGATTAAAGGCCGATCATCGAACAATTGGTGGCCTGTTTGTGGCCGACCGCCTCGATCACCTGCTGAACGATGTAAACGGAATAGTAAAAAAGCTGGAAGACGGGTTTACCGTTATTACCGACCGATATTGTTTTTCTTCTTATGCATATCAGGGCACGCATATGGACATGGATTGGGTGATTCAGGCAAACTCGATGAGTGCCGGAATACTTCGCCCTGATGTTAACATATTCATTGATGTTGCACCTGAAATAAGCATGCAACGACTGTACAGCAATAGAAATATTATTGAACTGTACGAGAATCTTGAAAACCTGAAACTGGTAAGGGCCAAATATCTTGAGGCTTTTGAAAAATTGAAATCAGAAGAGAATATTTTTACTGTTGATGGTAACCGTTCACCTGATTTGATTGCTGAAGATATCTGGAAGGAAGTATCGCAAATGTTGAAACTACAGCAGGTGGGATAGAGACGGAGTGTAAGTACATGTTTAAAACGGATTAAACCCGCTTATTTCAAATTTGAAATAAGCGGGTTTATATATTTGGAACGATAAACTTTAAATTTTTTAATGTGCCTCCAGCCAGTTTATACCTGATCCAACCTCTGCCTCTACGGGTACCTCATTGGGTAATGGCAGTGCACTACGCATACAATCGAGAATGATGGGCTTAATAGTTTCTACTTCATCCTGTACCGCATCAAAAACCAATTCGTCATGCACCTGCAGAATCATCCGGGATTCAAACTTATGCTTTCTGAACTCGTTGTAAACCTTCACCATTGCCAGTTTGATCATATCTGCCGCAGTACCCTGTATAGGAGAATTAATGGCATTTCGTTCGGCAAAACCGCGCACGGTAAAGTTCGATGAATTGATATCTCTCAACCAGCGCTTACGGCCCATGAGCGTTTGCACAAAACCATTCTCGCGGGCAAAGTTGATGGT
>Ga0105239_10005472_pt1 | contig 14899 bp, 14 predicted proteins | sample KBSC44metaG_FD_92761 | JGI IMG/M metagenome (GOLD analysis project Ga0105239, IMG submission 92761) | Corn rhizosphere microbial communities from Kellogg Biological Station, Michigan, USA - KBS C4-4 metaG | ecosystem: Host-associated > Plants > Roots > Rhizosphere > Soil | place: Michigan, USA... | reverse complement strand
CGCCCTGGGGGTCGAGCGCTTCGGACAAAGCGGAAGCATTCCGGATCTTTATCGCCATTACGGCGTCGACGCCCAGGGAATCCTCGCGGCGGTCCAGTCGATGAGCTCCGGCAAGCCTCTGCGTCACCTCAGGCAAGGCTAGAGCTGGCCTTGCGTGTCGCGCCAGCCGGCAAGGTCGCAACGCGTCCGGGCCGACGCTGTCGCCCCCTTCACGAGATAGGCGGCACGACGGCCTCTGTCATCTCTCTAGCCCCTGGCCGACGACAGGTCTTCCAGGGCGTACCCGCCGAGCCTGACGGTGCGGATCATGTCGGCCCGCGAGAACGGTCTGAAGCACCGCCGCAACCGGCTGATATGGACGTCTACCGTCCTTGGCCCGACGAAGACGTTGCGCGGCCAGGCCGTCTTGATCAGTTCATCACGGCTCAGCACCCGCTCGGGGTTCTCGAGCATGTGGCGCAGCAACTTGAATTCGATCGGACCGAGGACGACTTCTTCGCCACTGCACCTGACGTGATACGTATCAAGCTCCATCTCGATCGCGCCGTAGCTCAGGGAAAGACCCGCTGCCGATCGAGCGGGACCACCGAGCCTGGAGCGCAGATAGGCGAGAAGCTTTGCCGGCACCATCGGTCGCACGAAGCACTCGTCGATGCCTGCCTTCAGCAATGCGATATGTTGATCCTGGGCGTCTTGACTTATCAGGGCGACGATTGGCAGGCCGCCGATCCGAGGATCCTGCCTCAGGCGAACACAGTTCGCCGCCATCCCGTTGCCGGAGTGGCAGTCAAGAATCCATGCCCGGATATTGGCCGCGTCAGCAAGATCGAACATCTCCTCGCGAGTGCTTGCCAAAGTGCTCGCGAAGCCATCGACGTCAAGTATGTGATGCAGGAAGAGGTAGACCTCTGCGTCCTGCGAGCAAATTGCAACGAGGGGCTTGGACGGTGTGCTCGTGATCTCATCAGGCAACATGGCACAGTTCATCATCGCGTCCGCTCTGCTCACCCGCCTCGTCGTCCCGGAAGCGTCCCGGCCGCTCGAAGCGGATGCCTGCCGGGATGACGATTCAGAGGTGGGTGCTTGGCCCCTCAGAACTCCGATTCTTGGGTCCTTCGCTAGTTTATGACGGGGATTTGTTCAGGGGATAAATCGCTGAGAAACTCGCTACCCGCTTCTCCGACATAGATGATCTCCTCGAACTGAAAGACCGCTCCATCCCTTTCAAGCTTGGGCTCCAGGTGAAGGATCATTCCCGGCCTGATCGGCTCGGGATTGTTTCTGGAAATGGACGGGGGCTCCGTGACATCGAGGCCCCCGCCGTGTCCGATGCGTGAAACCAGTCCATAGGCCGCTGGCAGTCCGGCATCGCGCCACAGGCGCTCGAAATCGCTGAACAAGTCGCCGCACGTCATCCACGGCCTCACGCCCTGCGCCAACGCGATGGTGACGGCACGCGTATTGCGATACGCCTCGATCTCCCATGGCTCAGGTTCGCCACCGCGCGCGATACGGTTGCGGTCGGCGGGATACCCGCCATAGGTGGAACGAAAATCCGTCCAGGCGTACTGACCAGTCTCCAGTGGGCGCATCTCGGGCGGCCGGGCGTAATTGAACTCGCCCCGGCAGAAGGTCATCGCGATCGGATCGGCACGGTCGGCGCCGTATTGCATGATGCGCGATTGAATCTGTCGACACAGCTCCACCTCGGTGATGCCAAGCCGCGCGCCTGCGACCGCGTCATCGAAAGCGGCGTTGACGATGGCAAACGAGATCCGTTTCTGTTGCGCCTCGAACGGCGTCTTGATGGCACGGGTCCGCCACAGCAGTTCAGTCGCCGAGCAAAGCAGGTGCCGGCCTCCTCTATCCCGGATGCCGTCGACGATCTCGAGGGACCCGCGGCCGCACATGTCCTGGCAGTAATCGATCGCCGCAACCGCGCTGGCGGCGGGGTCTGACAGAGCGAGACGCTGCACGATCGCCTGCGCCCCCTCGGCCAGATAGCCGTCATAGTAGAAAATCGAGAAATCACGCGGCCGAGCTTCGAGGTTGCGCGACTCGATCCTGTTGGCGACAGCGGTGACGTCGTGATGATCTATCACCAGAAACATCGGACGCGAGTGGTATCCCCATGAAAGCGTCCGGTATCCGGAGAAGTACTCGACATTCTTCTGGTCGGTCAAAACGAGAAACGCAACGTTTCTCGCGCTCATCTCCTGCCGCACGGCCGCGATGCGTAGTGCCTGTTCGCGCGGCGGCAAGTCCGGCGGGGGCGGGGCTGGCAGCATGACTCGTCTCCTGGAGGTGAATGGAAGTCGCCTATGTCGCCGCCAGCTCGACTGTGCATGCCAGGCGATCAAACGGGGACTCGGCCAGGCCAAAGACCGAAAAGGCCTTGTCTGTCGTGCTGAGACGGTAAAGGCGGCGCAGCATCGGGTAGCCGTTGGGAATTGAGAATGTATCTTGCGCATGCTCGGAGGCGGGTGCAGCGTCTATGAGAAGCTTGGTTGTAGTGAATTCGGTCCCGTGTTCGCGCAGCGCGTCGCCGACAAACTTGTCGGCGAACTCGTCGATAATGGCGTCGTCGATGGAACGAGGCAGGTAGGAGGTGTCGTACATGACCGGCACGCCGTCCGCCGATATCACCTTGCGAACGCACAGCATCAAACCGGCTGGAGCCTGAAGCACCTCGAAGGCCGGGTCCACTATCTTTTCCTGGGTGAGCGACTTGAGGCTGATCGAGGGGTTCAAGCCGAGCCGCAGAGCATCGGCGTGGGAGGTCAGCGAGTAATCCAAATCCCGAATGAACCGCCGCTGCTCACGCACGAAGGTGCCGAGCCCGGGGACGGAACGCAGCACCCCGGCCGGCTGCAGATCGCGGAACGCGCGCTTCACGGTGATGGCGCTTACGCCAAATTCCTCCGCCAGCGCGGCGGCGGACGGGAGGACCTGTCCTGCGGCATATTCGCCGGCGTTCACCCGACGGATAATCTCCTGCCTGACGTTCTGGTGGAGCACGCTCGCATTCTGTCCGGCCATCGAACCCATCCAAGAAGGTATACTAGGAATACCTACCTGATCCGGTCGGGAATGTCCATACTGCCGATGCCTTCACAAAACCCGCACATGCGCTTAACAAAAATTTGACATACCTGTTATACTTGGTCTACCTTTCGTGCCAATAGAAGAGGAGTGCCGGATGGCCATCAAGCGCGCCAACATCAAGATCGCCTTTCTCGCCACGTCTGCTCTCATTGCCGCAACGCTTGCCGGACACGCCGAAACAACCCGCGAACGTGTCCTGCGCGAGGGGACGATCGTCATCGGTATCTCGAACGGGTCTCCATGGGGCTACCGCGATGCCAGCGGGCAGCCCGTCGGGTTCCACCCAGATCTGGTCAGGGCGGCATTTGCACGGCTTGGGGTCAACAAGGTGGAGATGGTCGTCACGGAGTTCGGCGCGCTGATCCCGGCGCTGACGGCCAACCGTTTCGACGCCATCGCGGCGGGGCTTTATATTTCGCCCGAGCGCTGCCAACTGGTGGCCTTCAGTGACCCGGACCTCAAGCTTGCCGATGCCGCGCTCGTCGCCAAAGGCAATCCCAAAAACGTACATAGTTACTCCGACGTCGCGTCCGACCCCGGTGTGAAGTTCGGCGTCGGACGCGGCAGTACGACAGCCAAGAACGCATCGGCTGCTGGAGTCCCTGAGGACCGCATGCAACTCTTTCCCGATATCCAGTCGAATGTCTCCGCGCTTTTGACGGGCAGAATAGACGTCGCTGCATTCTCAGCGCCGACCGTTGCCCGCATCCTTTCGGACGCCAACATCATCGGACTGGAGCGTGTGGTTCCCTTCCAGGGCGCCTCGCAGCAGGGTGGCGGAGACCGCCTTAGCTATTCCGCGGTTGCATTCCGCAAGCAAGATAGCGACCTTCGCGACCTCTACAATACAAAGCTTCGGGAGTTGAAGTCGGACGGCACCTTGGCGAAGATCATGGCAAAGTACGGCTTCAGTGACGATGAGAAAGCCCCCGATCTCAGCAGCGATCAGGTCTGTGGCGGGAGCGGCTGACTATTTCCCTGGCGGCATCTAAATCAAATCTGGTGAAGCGACGCCGGTCTGTAAGCGTCGCCGCATATCAAGGCTAGGACGTATCCAGTGAGTTTCGGGCAACTGTTCCTTGGTGTTCTTGGCGGCCTGCAGGTAACGGCGACCGTGACGGCATACGGGTTGCTGTTTGCGATCCCCTTCGCTCTCGTCTTTGGTGTCACGCAGCATCTCACCTCGGGCGCGGCACGCATCATGATCACGGCGGTCATTGAATTCTGGCGGAGCTCCGCCGTGATCATCCTGCTTTTCGTCTTCTACTATGCACTGCCTGTCTTCGGGATACGGCTGTCGGCGACAGCGGTGAGCGCGCTTGTTCTTGGGCTCAACACCGGAGCCTATGGCAGCCAGGCCATCCGCGCCGGACTGCAGTCGCTGGACAAGGGCCAGCTGGAGGCCGCGTCTGCGCTCGGCCTGCGGCGCCAGCACAGCATGCTTCTGGTCGAGCTGCCGCAGGCGGTGCGGGTCATGGCGCCCACCTTCGTGAACGAACTCATCCAGCTGATCAAGGGCACGGCGCTGGTCTCGCTTGTGACCCTGTCGGACATGACGTTCCAGGCGAAGCAGCTGGCTGAGATCGAATACAATCCGGTCGGCGTCTACAGCGCGCTTCTGCTCGCCTATTTCGTGGTCTGCTACCCGATCACGATTTTTGGCCGATGGCTGGAGCGTCATACAGGCGGCGCAAGGAGCCTGTCCGGTGAATTTTGACCCCATCATGGCCCTGTCTTGCGTCCCGGCTATTCTCGGCGTCGTCGCAACGACGGTCGAGGTCACCTTGGCGAGCTGTCTGGGGTCCTGCATCCTGGGCTTCGGTTTGGAGATGGCACGCCGTTCAGGGGTCTCAACCGGTTACGCGGCCCGGTTCATCATCGATTTCGTCCGCTCCACGCCGGCCCTTGCCTGGCTCTACTTCCTCTACTTCGTGCTTCCCCGCTTCGACATCGTGCTGCCGCCGATGGCCGTCGGCATTGTCGGCCTCAGCATTTACTTCGGCGGCTATTTGGCGGAAGTCTTCAAAGCCGGTATCGACGCGATCCCGCAGGGCCAATCGGAGGCGGCGAAAGCACTTGGGCTGAGCCGCATCGACACGATGGCGTTCGTGCTCTTTCCGCAGATGCTGCGCAACGTGGCTGCGCCCATCGGCAACTATTTCATCTCCATCCTGAAGGCCACGCCCTATCTTGCCACGATCGCCGTGCCCGAAATGCTCGGCCGTGCCTTCGATATCGCTTCCGACACCTATCGATATGCCGAGCCGCTCGTCGTGGCCGGCGTCCTGCTCCTGCTGCTCGCCCTGGCAGCCGCGCAACTGGTGCGCCTGTTGGAGCGCAAGCTGGCACACCCCTCCCGCCGCTGAGGCAACAACGATGTCAAAAGCACCAATCAGCGAAATCGAAACCGGCGAGGGAAACAAGCAATCCAAAGCCATCGAGATTGCAGGTCTCGACAAGTGGTACGGCAAGTTCCACGCGTTGAAGAACATCGAGCTCAGCGTGGCGACCGGCCAGCGGGTCGTGCTGTGTGGCCCGTCGGGTTCGGGCAAATCAACGCTCGTGCGATGCGTGGCCCAGCTTGAGGGTTTTCAGGGCGGGACCATCCGTGTCTTTGGAAAACGGCTCCATGGGCTGCGGCAAGATGCGTCGCGTGGGCGGCCATTTGCCGGCATGGTCTTCCAGCAGTTCAATTTGTTCCCGCATCTCACCGTTCTGGGCAACTGCACCCTGGCCCTCAGGCGTGTCCTGAAGCAACCGGCGCCGACGGCGCGCGAAATCGCCCTGCACCACTTGGACAAGGTGAAGGTCCGCGAGCAGGCGCAAAAATTTCCCGCTCAACTCTCCGGCGGCCAGCAGCAGCGGGTGGCGATCGCCCGCGCATTGTGCCTTGAGCCCCGCATCATGCTGTTCGACGAACCGACGTCCGCTCTTGATCCCGAGATGGTCAAGGAGGTTTTGGACGTAATGACCGATCTGGCGAAGGGAGGAATGACGATGGTATGCGTTACACATGAACCCGGCTTCGCGCGGGCGATAGCCGACGAAGTCGTGCTCATGGACGAAGGCAGGATCGTGGAGGTCTCGCCGCCTGATGTCTTCTTTGCGGCGCCGAAACAGGAACGGACTCGGCAGTTTCTGGCAAAGGTGCTGCAATGATGGGCCAGCATGCCACCCCAGGTGTCAAGACGCGTATCTGGACCCCTGTCGATTTCACTGAGGACGGAAAACAGTCGGATTGCCTAAGGCTGCCGCATTCAACCGACCTTTCGGCATATGGGTGGATCCCGATACCCGTGGTTTGCATCAAGAATGGCCCGGGCCCTACGGCGTTGCTCGTCGCAGGCAACCATGGTGACGAATATGAAGGCCAGATAGCGCTTTCCAACCTGGCTCGAGAAATACGGGCGGATCAGATCTCAGGCCGGCTGATCATCATCCCGGCACTGAATTACCCTGCCGTTGAGGCGGGCCAAAGGGTCTCACCGCTGGACGACGGCAACCTCAACCGCATGTTTCCGGGCGACCCCTTGGGCTCGCCAACCGAGATGATCGCCGACTATGTCTGCCAGGAGCTCATCCCGATGGCCGATCTCGTGGTGGACCTGCATTCGGGCGGTCGCTCCCTGGACTATGTCGCCAGCGCTTTGGTGCGGCCAGGGCGAGACGCCGTGGAACACGAAAGGCTGATCCATCTGTTGCGGGTGTTCGGCGCGCCGATCAGCTTCATCAGCGACGGGACGGGTGGCGGGGGAATGACAACCCTTGCCGCCGCAGCGGAGGCGAAAGGCGCGCTTGTGCTGACAACCGAGCTTGGGGGAGGGGCGACGCTGTCGCTCGATGGTCTCTCGCTTGCCGCTTCGGGCCTGCGACGCCTGTTGAAGGATCTGCGGATCATGAGCGACATCGACGTGGAGACAGCATCGCCCACGCGCCTGATGACAGTCAGCGGTCATGACGCCTTCGTCTATGCTGATGAAAGAGGCGTGTTCGAACCGGCCGCCGAGGTTGGCGAGGAGGTGGCAAAAGGCCAAATCGCTTGCCGGATCCACTTTCCGGACCTGCCGACGCGCGAACCGCAAACGCTGTTGTTCGGATCGTCAGGCCTCGTTGCCTGTCGCAGGGTGCCCTCATTGACGCGGCGCGGTGACTGTCTCTTCAAGCTGATGAGGGACCTTGCGCCCGGCCGAGCCGGGCATGGCTGAAACGGACAAAAGCATCAACCCGCGCGCGATCGGTATGCGTTGCCTGCGCTGCAAGGCCATTCTTGCGATTGCCGATTATCATGAAGGCTGTCCATCGTGTCACGCACAGCGCAAGCCCGCCAGCGTGGCTATCGAATACAACAACCTCCCAAGAACGACTGAGCGCATCGCCGACTGGCAGGTGTACCCGGCTCATCCCACGATGGGGGAGGGGGGCACGCCCCTTGTCGCCATGGAAAGGCTGGCCCGCGAGACGGGCGTTCGCCGCCTTCTCGTGAAGAACGAAGGGGCGAACCCGACTGGATCCCACAAAGACAGGATGAGCCGGTTCGTCGTACAAAGGGCGTTGGCGGTGAACGCCACCGTCGTGGCGGCAGCTTCGAGCGGCAACGCCGGCGTTTCACTTGCAGCCTACGCGGCTCGTGTCGGCTTGGGCTGCGTGATCATCACCACGCCCGACATGAACCCGAACTGGCGTCGCGCAATTGAGATGCATGGAGCAACGCTACTGGCCGCACAAACACCCCTGCAGCGATGGCAGGTCGTGGCCGACCATGTGAAGACGGGCGAATGGTATCCCGCCACCAACTTCAGCTTGCCGGCTGTCGGAAGCAATCCCTTCGGGGTGGATGGCTACAGATCGATCGCCCTCGAAATATTGCGCGAGCTTGGAGCCGACTGCACCGATGTGCTGGTGCCAACCTCAAGAGGCGATCTTTTGTGGGGGATAGCGCGCGGCTGTACGGACTTGCAGCGCGCGGGCCTTCTGGAAAAGCCGCCACGCGTCCACGCCGTCGAGCCCTTTGCCAGGCTGTCGAAGGTCCTATGCGGAGCGGATTATTGTGGAACCTTCCCGGGCGACACGAGCTTGACTTCGATCGGCGGATCGACAGTCGCCTACCAGGCGATGGATGCACTCGCGTCATGCGGTGGCACGGCAGTCGTCGCCGACGAGGGCGGTGCGCGTGATGACCAGCAGCGCCTGGCTGGGTGCGGGCTCTATCTGGAGCTTTCGAGCGCGGCCGCTCTCACGGGTTTGCGCAGGCTGCTGTCCAAGGGGGTGGTGGCGCCGGATGCGACGGTCGTTATCATAGGCACGTCGAACGGGCTGTCGGAACATAGCCACTACGCGCATCCCATCCCCGCGGTGGGCTGAACTTGGCAACACCATCAAGGCGAGGCTTCTGCGATCGTTGGCGGTCAGGAACCGGTGAAGACATCGCTCATCACTGCGCACGACATCGATGCCTCAGCCCCCTTGGCAATCGTTCACATTGTTGTCCGTCGCGGAATTGACGGACGGTCGAGGGGACTACTGGCTGCTCGAAGCGAGGCCCGCGGATTGCAGGCAGGCAAGCAGCGGCATGAGCTCTCCTCGGCCGAGCGCGGCGATCGATGCGATGAGGGTCCGGCACTGGTCCGGCGAGAGAATGCCTCGCGCCAAATCATGGAGCTTTTGCTCGACAGCCGACAGGCTCATCGGGTTGCTGGCATCGCCAAGCGGCAGGGGGACGTTGGCTGTTAGCGCGCGCCGGCCCCAGACCATCCTCACACGTGCTGGCGTGCTGCCTGGAAAATAGCCGGCGAGATCTTCCGGGTAGCGGATTTCGACCTTGTCGGCGAGCGCGATCACGGCCTGGTCGACAAGCGACTGCGGACGCAACGGGCGAAACGCTTCCGCCCCCCTGAGCGCCGCGAGCGCGGCGACGAAGGGTACCGAGAATTGTGCTCCTTCGAGCGACATCGGCGCCGTCTCGTTGGGAAGCTTGCGCGCTTCGGGGAAGATGTCGATGGAAATTCCTTCGATGGGCTCCTCGTCGTTCTGGCTGGCGACGAGCTGAAGCACGGCGTCGATGACTGGGTGGGTGTATCGACAGGCAGCATATGGCTTCAGATAGGTCTCCGTGATCAGCCATCGGCCGCCGAGCTCGTCAACGATGGCCTCGACATTGTAGACATGTTCGCGATCGAGCATGTCGAGCGACCCGGTCATGCCATGCCCGGCCCTTTGCGTGGCAAACATCGCCGCAACCGTCGACCAGGGGCTGCTGCCCTTGACGGAACTGGCCTGGCAGTCGCCCTGAGGCAGGTTCTGCGGTGCCTCGGCCGCGGCGATGGCCATTGCGTGGGCGATCCGGTCCGCGGGCAGCCCCCGAAGCCAGCTGACGGCCGCCGCTACGCCGAAACCTGTCCACTGACCGCTGGCAAAACTCATCGTATCGGTGAAGCGCCGTGCCGCAGCGATCCGCAGCGCAACGTCATAGCCAATAGCGATCGCAGTCAGGGCATCGCCTCCACAGCGACCAAGCCGGCCCGCTTCGGCGAGTGCCGCAGGCACGATGGCCGCCCCGGGATGGCCGGCAGCGCGACAATGGCCGTCGTCGATGTCGAGTGAGCTGGCGGCGGCGCAATTGGCGAATAAGGCTCCCAGGGGATGAAGCCGCTCACCGGTAAACCAGACGGGTTCCGAACCTATACCGAAGCATGAAAGGGCCGAGCGGCTGGATAGCCTTGCGTTTTCCGTCGCAACGCCCGCCACCAGCGACGCGAGCGTGTCGAGAACGGCGCGTTGTGCCTTCGCCCTGACCTCGGCGCTCAGATGTTCTTTGCGGGTCGCCCCAACGAAGGCGGCCAGCCGCTCTATCACAAAAGGCATGACGATTTCCCTGCTGATATACCTAGTATACCTTGAAGCAGGAAAAGGGAAGTCCCTCAGATGGCGATCTCCAGGACAAGCTGTTCGCCGATCGGCCCGGCAACCTTGATCCGGGTGTCGACGAATCCGCAGCGAAGATAGGCGGCCATGGCCTGCCGGTTGCGTGCGTTCACGGCCAGCATCAAACGATCTATCCAGGGCCGGTTCTGGCGGATCCAGGCAATTGCCAGCTCCACGGACAAACGCCCATATCCCTGGCCCTGGTACATGCGCGCAATCCGCAAGCTGTGGAGGGTGACGACCCCCGCAGGCGCCCAGCCGGGAAGGCTTGCCCTCTCGCGAAGCACGAAGAAGCCAACGGTCACATCCTCGGCCGCAACGATTGCAAACGGATGTTCGTCGCCTGGAAATGCGCTCTTTTGCAGTTCATCGAACACCGCGTCGACTGAGCCAGCAAACTGCTCCTGGCCGGGCTCCAGGGTGACCGCTTTGATCGCGGCTCTGTCCGACGGAAGGACGGGACACAGTCTCGGCATCAGCGCAGCGCAGCCTTCTTTCGCGCCAGCCTGCGAGGCGTGAGCTTGCCATACAGGTCTGCGCAGGCGGTGCGTCTGCGCTGCATCCGCAATATGGCGCAGGTCGCCAGGGCAAACAGGCATGCGAGGGCGAGGAAGGTCCGTCTCGGCGCCATGTCACTAAGGCTTGCGACCAGGTAGACGATGATCGCGACCAGGCCTATCCCCGCCTCGATATTGCTGCGCACCCGCCCCACCAGCCGGTTGGGAAGGCTGCGCAGCACCATGACATCGCCCGCAACACGCACCATCATGAATGACAAGCCGATGAGCCCCTGCCACAGCATGGCGCTGGCCAGTGATTGGGCGGTGGAAAGCATTGCCGTTGCAAGCGACAGGAGGATCAGGCCAGCGGGGATGAAGACCTTCGCTTCGATTTTGCTGAACCGGCCCGAGAGAGCGACACTTCCGAGCAGGCCTCCGCCCGAATACATGGCGGCGAGCCAGCCATAGAGGTTGGCTGGCAGCTTCAGATCGTAGCGCGCGAAACCGGCAAGCAGCGCATTGGAGGCATGGGCGGACGCGTAGGCAAGCACGAGCGCGAAGGCGGCGAAGCTGAGCTTGCGGTTTCTGACGAGAAGCGCGAGGCCCTCGAGAATGGCGCTGGAATGGCGGCTGTGGCGCGTGCGTGCGAGACCCCTGTCATCGACCGCCAGGATCAGGCTGAACAGCACCGCGATCAAGGAGGACGTCGCGCAAAGCAAGAACCCGCCCGCAATGCCCGCGACCGGCAGGCATAGTCCCGCCAGGGCAGCACCCGCTATGTTGCCCAGCTGCGCGCATAAGATGCCGAGGCCCACGGTCCTTGTCAGAAGGCGTCCGCCGACATGCTGGATCAGGGCTTGGCTGGTCGGATAGGAAAGCAGGGACCCGAGCGAGGCCATGCAGGCACAGGCGTAGAGAACGAGGAGCGGAACGCGCTCTGCGACCAGGATCTGCGCCGCAAGACCCAGAAGCGTCATGGCAAGCGCGTGCGTTGTCTCGCCCACGGCAAACACGCGTCGGCGCGGCCAGAGGTCGAGGTGCGGCCCCATCAACAGTCCGACCGCGAAAGCCACGAACTGCCAGCAGATCAGAACCTCGCCAACCGCCGTGGTTTTCCCGGTTGTCTGGAGCGTGAACCAGGAGATCAGGACGATGAACATGCTGCGGGCGCACTGCATAAAGAACAGCATCGCGTAAAGCGCGAAACGGGCGTGCCGCGCGGCTGTCTGACTGCTCTTTGCTGCCCCGCTCACCCGATGAGGCTCATCGGCAGGGAGCGGCCGGCTTGCCAGCGTGAGCGGGCAGGGGCCCGGCGCTTTGGCTTCGGGTGCTGGGGCTCAGATCGAGGCATCGCCCGGCCCCAGCACGGCTTTAAGGGTCCTGCGGTTCCACTCAAAGCGCGACCAGCCGGGCATGGGGTCCGCCGGCGTCGAGACTGTTACCGGGGCGTCTCGGACCGAGTTCGGCCAGCCAGGGATTGAAGCGAGCCATTGCGGGTCGTAGACGGTGTCGACGTACCGGTGTCCTTCGTCCGGCATCAACGCTATCACCGTTTTTCCCGGATTGCGGTCTGCCCACCAGCCCGCCGCCCTGAAGGCGGCGCCGCTCGTTGGTCCCATGAAGAGGCCATGCCTGCGATGCAGATCGTGGGTCGCCTCATAGGCTTCGGCGGGTGTGAGCCAATGAATCTCATCGAATTGCGTATGGTCGACATTGGCCGGCAGGATGTTTCCGCCGAGGCCGCTGAGATTGATCCTGCCGCTCGGCTGGCCAAAGAGGACGCTGTTTGGCGTGTCCACGCCGACCGTGTGCAATTCCGGAAAAAGGGCGCGCAGATTTCTGGCGATCCCGCACATGGAACCGCCCGAGCCAACGGGGCCTACCAGACAGTCGACCGGCCCCACACGGTCGATCAGCAGCGCGGCGACCTTGCCGTAGGAGAGCGGATTGTCGGGATTGTCGTACTGGCAGGGCCAATAGCTGCCTGGCAAGTCGTCAAGGTAAGCGGACAGGCGTTCAAGCCTGGCACGTTGAAGGCCTCCCGAGGCAGCCGGCACTTCCACGATCGAGACCCGCGCGCCAAGCTCGGTCAGCCGGCGTTGGAGATGACGATCAAGGGCCCAGTCGCTGACCAGAAGAAGCGGATGATGTTGCTGGACCGCAAGCATGGCCAGGGCGAGCCCGAAGGTTCCGGACGAGGACTCGCAGATGGTGGCGCCCGGTTTAAGGTCGCCCCTCTCGGTGGCGCGCTCCAACATGAAGCGCGCCGGCAGGAGCTTCATCAGGAAGAAACTCGCGGCAAACAAGGTCCCCTGCAGCGGCACGATCCGGGGGTTCTCGAAATCCTCGAGTTTGCGCATCTGCTGGTTCTTGGACATGGCTCTGTGGTCCGGCAGTCAGTTGTGAAAGACGGTCGGTTCGAATGCCGAACGCCTGAGCATGTCGAGCGCCTGGCCGATGTTGCGTGGAGCATCGGCATCGCGCTTGTCGAACATCAGTCCGACCACGGTGCCGCTATGCGCGACCTGCACGCCGACAGCACCGGAGCGGGCGCCGATGGCTTCGATTTCGTCGAGGCGTGGCTTGGGAAGAAAGCGCTGGTTGATATGCGCGCTGGCCGTCGCGGCCCTGCCGAGCATTCTTGCGTCGGCCGCGTTGATGGCCGCCCGCAACAGGCTGCGAATGGGCCGGAACGCCTCGATTTCGGCCGTAGCGTAACGGGCCGGTTCGAATTCGAGCGTGTCGACGGTCGCACCCGGCGTCGTATCGATGCTGATGACTTCCATTGCCGGCAGGGCTTTTCGGAAGGATTCCACCACCAGCCCTTCGCGATGTGCGAAAAGAACAGCTTGCTGTTGAAACAAGGTGGAATCGCAGGCCGTCTCGGCACACACCGCGATGTGCATCACCTGTTCGGCGCAAACCGTGATCTGCAAGCAGTCGGCGACGGCCAAAATGCTGGCGAGTACGTCGGCGGTGGACGATCCCATGCCGCGGCCGATCGGTATATTGCTTTCCAGCGACAGGGCGCCGCCCATGCCCTGCGGGCCGAAGGCCGCGACGGTCAGCTCGGCCGCAAGCAGCGCTTTGTGCCTGTCTGGCTGAAGAGTGATAATGCGGTTGCTGTCGTCAGGCTGGAAAGAGGCTTTGGCCCTTAGCTCGGGACAAGGCAGCGACACCAAGGCGCGCTTTAGAAACCCGCCAGTGTCTTCGAACAGACCCTGGACCAGCTCGCCATGATGGCCCATGGCTTGAGCATACCCCGTTGCTGCAGGCATTGCCTCTCCTCCAACGATGTATCATTTCCATGCACCGCGAGGTTGTCAGCGAACGCTACTTGCCGCAACAAGAACTTCGTGAATTTTTGTACTATCTCATCAGCACATATATTTTTTCTTGCAGGGATCTGTATTATATTTCACAAGCGACTTAACAAGCGCATCGACACTTTAATATTAAGCAACTGCTTAAACAGCACGTTCGGAAATTGCGTCCTGCCCGCACCTCGCTGCGCACAGTCAACGGGCTTTCTGGTGCAGCGAATATCCGGCAAGCCTGACGGTGCGAATCGCGGTTTTGCGAGAGTGGCGTTTGAGGAGTTTGCGGAGTTGGCTGATGTGAACATCGACCGTGCGGGCGCTGACACGGGATTTGCCCGGCCAAGCTGCGGCAATGAACTCTTCGCGGCCAATTACCCTTTCGGGATGCTCCAAAAGATGTCGCAGGAGGCGGAATTCGATCGGCCCGACCGAGAGCGCCTTGCCGCCACAGTGCGCCAGGCAGGTCTCAGGATCCAGTTCGACGTCGCCGTATGTGAAGGAACTTGTATGCGCGGATCGGTCCCGCGCGCGCCGATCCAGGCCGAGGCTGGATCGGAGAAAGTCGACCAACTTGGCTGGCGCAAAGGGCGTGGCGAGATATTCGTCGACGCCCGACTTGATGAGCGCAATGTGCTGTGTCTGCGCTCCCGGCGACACCAGAGCAATGCAGGGAAGCGTCCGTGTCAGGGGATCTTGTTTCAGGCGCGCGACGTGGGAGGCCAGCTGGGTTTCCATGCGGCAGTCCAGTACGATCGCGCCAAGCGGCTGTTGCGCGGCGGTTGCGAGCGCTTCCTCGATGCTGGTGACCAGTAGCGTGGCGAGCCCTTCGAATTGCAGGATGTGGGCAAACATCAGGTAGAACTGGGCGTCCTGCGAGTAGAAGGCGACAGGGCGCTTCACAGCGCGGATTTCGGTTGTTGGGTTTTGCATTCGCTCAGCCATCGACCGTCTTATGGCATATCATGGAGGATTTTCGTACGCGCCAAGCTTCCAAGCCGGTTTCGCCAGAACCGGCTGGCTGCTGTTGCAGATAGGCTGAGGCCGCGAGGCAGG
>Ga0105239_10005471_pt1 | contig 14906 bp, 10 predicted proteins | sample KBSC44metaG_FD_92761 | JGI IMG/M metagenome (GOLD analysis project Ga0105239, IMG submission 92761) | Corn rhizosphere microbial communities from Kellogg Biological Station, Michigan, USA - KBS C4-4 metaG | ecosystem: Host-associated > Plants > Roots > Rhizosphere > Soil | place: Michigan, USA... | reverse complement strand
TGTGAGGCGTTAACCATGTCGGATCGTTCGGAAGGCGAACCTGCTCTTGTTCAGTTCAGCGAGCGGCTCACCAATTCGGCGGCGTTCGGCGCGCTGTTTCGCGAAGGCATGGATCTGGTCGAGGAGACTGCGGCCTACCTCGATGGCAGCGGACGCGTCGAGGCCAAGGCGCTGGATCGCGCAGCCAGTCTGACCTACGCCACCGAGAGCATGCGGCTGACTACCCGGCTGATGCAGCTGGCGTCATGGCTTCTACTGCATCGGGCGGTCAAGGAAGGCGAGATGACGCTGACCCAGGCCAACCGTGAAAAGACCAAGGTCAAGCTCACCGCATCCGATCCTTGCAACGAGGAAATGCTCGCGAAATTACCGGCCCAACTTCAGGACCTGATTGCCCGCTCGATGGCACTGCAAGCCAAGATCCGCCGGCTCGATACCAGCATCCATGCGCCACCGGCCGACCACACGCCCATTGGCAATCCGCTGGTGCCGCAACTGAACCGGCTGAAGGCCGCCTTCGAACATTGAATCTGGCGAGGAAACTCGCCCTTCGAACGGCTGCTTAAATAGAAAATGCCCCGGTATTGACCGGGGCATTTTTAATTCTGGCCGGGACCTGAAAGGCCAGTCTCCCTCCTTCTTGGGGAGACTCAGTCCTTCTTGAGGAAGCCCTGAAATTTCTTCTGGAAACGCGACACGCGGCCACCACGGTCCATCAACTGCTGGGTGCCACCGGTCCAGGCCGGATGCGATTTGGGGTCGATGTCCAGGTTCAGCTTGTCGCCTTCCTTGCCCCAGGTCGAGCGCGTCTGGTATTCGGTTCCGTCGGTCATCACGACGGTAATCGTATGATAATCCGGATGAATTTCTGGTTTCATGGCAATTCCTTCGGGCGCGCCCACGCCGGACCTAATGTGGTTTCGATGTCGGATTTGGGCGGCTCTATAACGCAGCCGGACAGGCAAGACAAGCCGCCTCCCTCACGGGATTGGTATTTGTCCGGATTTGCCAGCGAGCATCGCGGGCCCTATTTGGAGGGCTGTGTTTCGGCGATGAAACGGACCCAAAGGGTTTGCTCTCAAGGATAAAGCATCAAGCGATCCAGGGCTCCGGTTCGATCCAATCTGAATGGGAAGCGCCCTCTGAACGGGAAAGCGCCCTGGCGGCGATAGATTTCATGAGCGCGACCGAACGGCTGGACCATCAGGGCAATGCGGTGCGGCCAGCAGCCGCCGCGCAACCGGCAGAAGCGTTCGGCGAGACTCTGGCCGGGGACGCCCTCGTGAGGACGTCGCGGCTGCGGCCACTACTTGCGCTCGGGCCCTATGTCGGACGCTATCGCGGACGCGCCATCCTGGCGCTGGTCTCGCTGACGATCGCGGCGGTCACGACGCTGATCGTGCCGATTGCAGTGCGGCGGATGATCGATTTCGGGTTCACCCCGCAGGGCATCGCCCTGATCAACAGCTATTTCGGCGTGATGATCGCGATTGTCGCGGTGCTCGCCGGCGCCAGCGCGGCGCGCTTCTATCTCGTCATGACCATCGGCGAGCGCATCGTCGCCGATCTCCGGCGCGACGTGTTTTCACATCTGATCTCGCTTTCTCCCGCCTTTTTCGATTCCGCTCGCAGTGGCGAGCTGGTGTCGCGATTGACCGCCGACACCACGCAGATCAAATCCGCGGCCGGTGCCTCGGTTTCGATTGCGCTCCGCAATGCGCTGTTGTTCCTCGGTGCGATGGCCATGATGGTGTTCACCAGCCCGCGTCTGTCCGGCTTCGTGCTGCTCGCCATTCCCGTAATCGTCATTCCCTTGGTCGCGTTCGGCCGCTGGGTGCGGCGCTTGTCGCGCAACGCCCAGGATACGCTGGCGGATGCGTCCGCTTATGCCTCCGAACTGATCGGCGCCATCCGGACGGTGCAGGCCTATACCAGCGAGCCTTTCGCCGCCGGTCGCTTCGATGGCGAGGTGGAGCAGGCCTATGACGCGGCACGCCATTCGACGCGGGCGCGTGCGGTGCTCACGGCAATCATCATTTTTGTGGTCTTCACCAGTGTCGTGGTGATCCTGTGGGTCGGTTCACACGACGTGTTGAGCGGCGCGATCACGCCAGGCCGGCTCGGTCAGTTCATCCTCTACACTGCCTTTGCCGCCGCCGGCCTCGGACAACTCAGCGAAGTCTGGGGAGAAGTGGCGGCTGCCTCGGGTGCCGCCGAGCGGCTGTTTGAAATCCTGCGGGTTCGCTCGGCGATTGCCGCTCCCGTTTCGCCGCTCGCGTTACCAGAACCGGCGCGCGGCGAACTCGGGTTTGACGACGTCAGTTTTGCCTATCCCTCGCGGCCCGACGTGTTGACGGTGGACCACGTTTCGCTCTCGGTACGCGCCGGCGAGAAAGTGGCGATCGTCGGTCCATCCGGCGCCGGCAAGAGCACGCTGTTTCATCTTTTGCTGCGCTTTTACGATCCGGTCAGCGGGTCGATCACGCTCGACGGCGTGCCGATCAAGGCGGCCGATCCGCGCGAGGTGCGCTCGCGAATTGCGCTGGTGCCGCAGGACTCCGTGGTTTTCGCTGCCAGCGCGCGGGAGAACATCCGGTTTGGCCGGCCCGAAGCGAGCGATGCCGAGGTGGAGCGCGCGGCCGATCTGGCGCACGCCTCCGAATTCATTCGCCGCTTGCCGGCCGGTTTTGAAACTCCACTCGGCGAGCGCGGGGTGATGCTCTCGGGCGGCCAGCGTCAGCGGATCGCGATTGCCCGTGCCATTCTTCGCGATGCCTCATTGCTGCTCCTGGATGAAGCGACCTCGGCGCTCGATGCGGAAAGCGAAACATTGGTGCAGACTGCGCTCGAGGAGTTGATGCGTCATCGCACGACGCTGGTCATCGCGCACCGGCTGGCTACCGTGCTATCCTGCGACCGCATCCTGGTGATGGAGCACGGCCGTATTGTCGAGCAGGGCAACCATGCCTCGCTGGTCGCCGCTGGCGGGCTCTATGCACGGTTGGCGAAACTGCAATTTGAAAACGCGTAAAACGCCTTAAAAACGCGCGAACGAGTGAGAGGCTATGGCAGCCACTCCATTTTCAGGACCGGCCGGCCCGATGTCGGATTGACGTCGTGGCCCGCGATACAAAACCCTTGTCGCTCGTAGAACCGGATCGCTCTTGCATTGTCGTCATTGACGAGAAGCCTCACACCATCAGGCGATAATTGCTTGGCCTGGTCGACCAGTGCCGCGGCAAGCCCCGAGCCCCATTGGTCGGGCGCGACCACGAGCTGGTCGAGATAACCAGTCTTGTCGATGGTCACGAATCCGCGCAGCGAATCCGTGGCCGCGGCCACCATGATTGCGGCATTTGGCACGAGCTCGTTACGCCAGCGCTCCCGCCACCAGTTGAGCCGTGCGGCGAAATCGATGTGCGGATAAGCCTGCTGCCAGGTCAGCCGCCAGAGTTCGATAGCGGCCTCCTCGTCCTCGGCGCGATAGGGACGAAGCGTAAACGGCAAGGCTGTCATGTTTCCCTAGCGCTCGGTGAGCTTCAGTTCGATGCGGCGGTTGCGCTTATAGGCCTCTTCGGTCGAAGCCGTGTCGAGCGGCTGAAATTCGGCAAATCCCGCCGCGACCAGGCGAGGTGCCGGCACCCCAAGGGAAATTAGATACTGAACCACCGAGATGGCGCGCGCCGACGACAACTCCCAGTTTGATTTGAACAGCGGACTATTGATGGGGCGAGCGTCGGTATGGCCGTCTACCCGCAATACCCAGGCGATTTCGCCCGGTATTTGCTTGTCCAGATCGATCAGCGCGGTGGCGAGCTTGTCCAGTTCGGCCCGGCCCTCGGGCAGCAATTGCGCCTGCCCGGTATCGAAGAACACCTCCGACTGGAACACAAAGCGATCACCGACAATGCGGATATCGGGGCGATTGCCGAGAATGGCGCGCAACCGCCCAAAGAATTCGGACCGGTAGCGCGACAATTCCTGGACCCGCTGCGCCAGTGCGACGTTGAGGCGCTGCCCGAGATCGGCGATGCGGTTTTGCGATTCCTTGTCCCGCTTTTCCGAAGCGTTAAGCGCTTCTTCCAGCGCCGCCAGCTGTCGGCGCAGCGCGCTGATCTGCTGATTGAGCACCTCGATTTGCGTCAGCGCGCGCGCCGAAATCTGTTTTTCGGAATCGAGCGCCTTGTTAAGTTCGTTGGCGCGGCCGGCGGCGTCGTTGCCGGCGCCGGCGAGACCCTCATAGAGTCCTTTGACGCGATCGCGTTCGGCTTCCGCAGAGGCCAGTCCTGCACGCATTTGCGAGAGCTGATCCTCGATGTTGAGTTTGCCGAGTTTCTCCAGCGAGAGAAGATCGTTGAGTTGCGCAATCTTGGCGTTGAGCTGTTCCAGCGCCTTGTCCTTGCCGGTCACCTCCTGTGACAGGAAAAACTGCACCACCAGAAACACCGACAGAAGAAAGACGATGGAGAGCACCAAGGTCGACAGCGCGTCGACGAAACCTGGCCAGTAGTTGAAGCCGGATTCACTGCGGCGGGTGCGGACAAGGGCCATTCTGTTCTCCGCCTTCTCTCGCGCAGGCCCTTAATTCTTCTCTGGCTCGCGCGCGATGCGTTCCAAGAGTTTCCTGATGTCGCGGTTCTGCTCGCCCTGTCCGTCAGCCCATTCGCGGATCATCTGCTGTTCGGTCCGCATGTGGTTGACGAGACCCTGAATGGCTTCCGCGAGATTGGCCATCGCCGCAGTGGCGCTGCGGTGGCCGCCGCTTTCCTCAACCGTCGCACGAAGCCGCTCCAGCGCGTTCTGAATGTCGCTGGTGGCTGCAATCGGCTGTCCGGAAACGTCGCGCACGGTCGAAGCCAGCCAATCTTCCAGATCGGTATAGAATCGGTTTTGTGCCTGGCTCGATTGCAAATCGAGAAATCCCAGGATCAGCGAACCCGCGAGACCAAACAGCGAGGACGAAAACGAAATGCCCATGCCGCCAAGCGGGGCGGCGAGGCCTTCCTTGAGCGTATCGAATAGCGCGCCGGCGTCGCCGCCGACCTTCAGCCCATCGATCACCTTTCCGACGGATCCCACGGTTTCGATCAGGCCCCAGAAGGTGCCGAGCAGTCCCAGGAAGACCAATAGCCCGGTCATGTAGCGGGAAATGTCGCGTGCCTCGTCCAGACGGGTGGCGATCGAATCCAGGAGATGCCGCATGGTCTGCTGCGAGATCGTCATTCGCCCCGAGCGTTCGCTGCCGAGGATCGCGGCCATCGGGGCCAACAAGGTGGGACGCCGATCAAGCGCGAGACCGGGATCGGCGATCCGGAAATTGTTCACCCAGGCCACTTCCGGATAGAGCCGGACCACTTGACGGAAGGACAGGATGATCCCGATCAACAGCACCGCACCGATCAGCGCGTTGAGCCCCGGGTTGGCGAAGAATGCCAACACTATCTGTTTATAGAGCACCACCAGTATCAGGGCGCACAGCACCAGAAAGACGAGCATCCGGACCAGGAAAATCCGGGGGGAGGAAAGCTTGGTGGTTTCGATCTCGGTCATGGAGGGCGGGCTTGAAGGCATCGGAGCGGTCGCCAGCAGTTTCGGATAAGCGCAGCGCGCAATATGGCACAGCGCGGCCGGGAAAACAGGTGTTGATGCGGCTTGCGCGAGGAAGACGCAAACCGGATGAAACCCGGCTGCACGTCTCATCCTGTCGGCGGACTGCCGGACCCGGGTTCCGGACCGACAGCGGGATCGTCATCTTTTCACGATCGAGAAAGGAAGGACGCCTGAGGCGCGCGTGCTGTTCGCCAAACGACCAAGGTAGAACTACATCGTTTCGACGAGAACCGCAGCTCAGCCGATGACCTGTTGCCTGAGGTCTCTGGCCCGCCTCTAGCGTGGATGCGCTGCGGCATTTGATTGTTCTTGGGGACATCCGGGTTGTGGACTCATTAATCATTATCGCTCCACGAAAGCCTAAAGTTTGCACGGACTTGCCGCTTCCTTAGGCGATCGGCGAGGAGCGTTCCGACTCCTGACGACAGTGGTGTGACATTGCGCCGCCCACAAACATGTTGCGTTGCAACCCAACTGAATTAACCTGAACGCATCAGTCATTGTTCCCTGAATGCCGCGTGCGCGCCAGCGCGCATGATCGCGCATGGGAGCATGGCTCACGTGGGTATTGATCGCTCACGGCGAAATGGAGTTGAGATGACGACCAAAAGCCGCGCAGGATGGATCGGTTTCGCCTTGCTGATCGTCGCATCGCCGCTGCTGTCCGGTTGCGAGGAGCCCGCGCCAGCGGCGGCCTCGACCAAGTCCGAGCCTGAGGTCGGTATCGTCACAGTGAAGGCCCAGCCGCGCGCGGTGGTGCGTGAATTGCCCGGGCGAATTGCACCGACGCGTGTGGCCGATGTACGTGCCCGCGTTTCCGGCATCATTGTCGAGCGGCTGTTCCAGCAGGGCAGCGACGTGAAGGCCGGCGATCCCCTGTATCGAATCGACCCCCAACCGTTCGAGGTCGAATTGCAGGCCAACGAGGCAGCGCTTGCCAAGGCCGAGGCCGCGTTGGACTTGGCGCAACAACATGCCCGACGGATCGCTACTCTGACCAGTCAGAAAGCTGCGACAGAGGCCGAGAATGAAAAAGCGATAGCCGCGATGCGCCAGGCGGAGGCTGAACTTGGCGGACGCAAGGCCGATGTCGCGCGGGCCCGGTTGAACCTCGATTATGCCACGATCCGGGCGCCGATCGACGGCATTGTCGGAGCTGCTTTAATCAGTGAAGGCGCTCTTGTCGTCCAGAACGATGCTACCAATCTGGTGACCATTCAGCAGCTCGATCCCGTCTACGCCGATTTCACCCAATCGGTGACCGAAATGAACAGGCTGCGGCACGAGTTGGCCAATGGCCATCTCAACGAAATCACGCCGGGAGCCGCGCGCGTTCGCCTCGTGCTGGACGATGGCACGATCTATCCCTACGCCGGCAAGCTGCTGTTCTCCGATGTGAAGGTCGATGCTTCAACCGGGCAGGTAACCTTGCGCGGCGAATTTCCAAACCCGCAGCGCGAATTGCTGCCGGGCATGTATGTTCGCGTGCTGATCGAACAGGGGATTGATGCCGATGCCATTGCGGTTCCGCAGCAGGCGATCCAGCGCGATGCCGGCGGCGGCAGTCAGGTCTTTGTGGTGAAGGATGACGGGCTGGTCGCCATGCAGGCGGTACGCACCGGCGCGGTGCAGGACGGCTTGTGGCTGGTCAACGATGGCCTGAAGGATGGTGACCGCGTGGTGGTCGACGGGTTTCAAAAGTTCACGCCCGGCGATCGGGTGAGGGCACAGCCTTGGGTCGATGCCGATGCGTCCACCTCATCGCTGGGGGGCTCACCAATGAAGCAAGCGCGTCAGTAACGAGCGATGCCCTCGTTCTTCATCGACCGGCCGATTTTCGCCTGGGTGGTCGCGCTGTTCATCTGTCTGGTCGGCGCGATCTCGATCCCGCTGCTGGCGATTGCGCAATATCCGATCATTGCGCCGCCATCGATCTCGGTCAGCACCAGCTATCCCGGCGCATCACCTGAAAATCTCTACAACAGCGTCACCCGACTGATCGAAGAGGAGTTGAACGGCGCCTCGGGAATTCTCAACTTTGAATCCACCAGCGATTCGCTGGGGCAGGTGGATATCACCGCGAATTTCGTTCCCGGCACCGACACCAGCCTCGCTTCCGTGGAAGTGCAGAACCGCATCAAGCGCGTCGAAGCGCGATTGCCACGTGCGGTGATCCAGCAGGGTATTTTGGTGGAGGAAGCCTCCAGCGCCACGCTGCAGATCATCACGCTTCGCTCCACCGATGGCAGCCTCGATGAAGTTGGTCTTGGCGATTTCATGATCCGTAACGTGCTCGGCGAAATCCGGCGTATCCCAGGTGTGGGCCGGGCGACCTTGTATTCCACGGAACGTTCGCTCCGAATCTGGATCGATCCGGCGAGGCTGGTCGGCTATGGACTCACCTCCGATGACGTGACCAAGGCCATCAACGCGCAAAATGCCCAGGTGGCGTCTGGCAGCATTGGTGCCGAACCGAGTACGCCGGAACAGAGGGTCTCTGCGCTGGTGCTGGTCAAGGGGCAGCTTACCTCGCCTGACGAATTCGGCGCGATCATCTTGCGCGCCAATCCGGACGGATCGACCGTGCGGCTGCGCGATGTCGCCCGCATCGCGCTCGGCGGCATGGGTTACCAATTCACAACCAGGCTGAACGGTCAGCCGACGGCCGGTCTTTCCGTGCTGCTGTCGCCCACCGGCAATGCGCTCGCCACCGCTGCCGCGGTCAAGGCAAAGATGCAGGAATTGTCGCGGTTTTTTCCCGCCAACATCACCTACGATATCCCCTATGACATCACACCGGTGGTGAAGGCTTCGATCGAGAAGGTGCTGTCGACGCTGGTCGAAGCGGTGGTGCTGGTGTTTGTGGTGATGTTCCTGTTCCTGCAGAACATCCGCTACACCATCATTCCGACCATCGTGGTACCGGTGGCCCTGCTCGGAACCAGCGCGGTCCTGTTGCTCATCGGCTATTCGGTGAACATGCTCACCATGTTCGGCATGGTGCTGGCGGTCGGCATTCTCGTGGATGACGCCATTGTGGTGGTCGAGAATGTCGAACGCATCATGGCGGAGGAGGGACTTGCTCCAAAGGAAGCCACGCGCAAGGCGATGTCGCAGATAACGGGCGCGATCATCGGCATTACCCTGGTGCTGATCGCGGTCTTCGTGCCGATGGCCTTTTTCCCGGGTTCGGTCGGCATCATCTATCGGCAGTTTTCTGTCACCATGGTCGCGGCGATCGCGTTTTCCGCATTGCTGGCGCTGTCGCTGACGCCGGCTTTATGCGCGACGCTGCTCAAGCCTGTTGCGGCCGGACACGCGCACGCGCGAAAGGGACTGTTCGGCGTCGTCAACCGTTTGCTGGACCGGATCAAGGGCCGCTATACCGGCGTCGTGGCAGGCTCGCTGTCACGCACCGGCCGACTGATGCTGATCTATGCCGCGCTCCTGATCGTCCTTTCATGGGCATTTGCTCGGATGCCCGGTGGCTTTCTGCCGATCGATGACCAGGGCTTCATCACCACCGACGTGCAGACGCCCTCCGATTCTTCTTACGCCCGGACCGAGGCGGCCGTGGAAGCGGTCGAGAAATATCTCGCGCAGCGCAGCGGCGTCGATACCGTGACGTTCCTTACCGGCTTCAGCTTTTCCGGACAGGGCATGAACACGGCGCAGGCGTTCATTACCCTGAAGGACTGGGCCGAGCGCCCGGCAAAAGACTCGGCCGCGGCGATCGTCGACGATCTCAACCGCACCCTCGCATCGGTTCGTGATGCCAGGATTTCGGCCATGCAGCCGCCGCCGGTCGACAATCTCGGCAATTCCTCCGGATTTAGTTTCCGCCTACAGGACCGCGGACAAAAAGGCTTTGCGGCCTTGAGCCAGGCTGCAGACCGGTTGATTGCGGCGGCCAACGCCAGCCGGGTGTTGCAGAAGGTCTATATCGAAGGCCTGCCGCCTGCACCGCAGGTCAATCTCAACATCGATCGCGAGAAGGCCTCCGCGTTTGGGGTCACTTTCGAGGACATCAACAACACCATTTCGACCAATCTCGGATCGAACTACATCAACGACTTTCCGAATCGTGGCCGCATGCAGCGGGTCATCGTGCAGGCGGACAAGGCCGGGCGCATGAATGCCGACGACGTCCTCAACTACACGGTGAAGAACAGCCGCGGCCAATTGGTGCCGTTTTCATCCTTCGCCTCGATCGAATGGTCGAGAGGTCCGACCCAGATCGCCGGCTTCAATTATTATCCGGCCGTGCGTATCAGCGGGGAGGCGCGGGCCGGCTATACCAGCGGCGATGCCATCGCGGAGATGGAGCGGCTCGCCGATCGGCTGCCGCGCGGATTCGGTTATGAATGGGCTGGGCAATCGCTGCAGGAAAAGCTCTCGGGTTCGCAGGCGCCGTTCCTGCTGGCGCTCTCGGCTCTCGTGGTGTTTCTCTGCCTTGCCGCGCTCTATGAGAGCTGGACCATTCCGCTTGCGGTGCTGCTGACGGTGCCGCTCGGCATCTTTGGCGCGGTCGTTGCCGCGACCTTCCGAGGATTACCCAATGACGTGTATTTCACGGTCGGACTGATCACCATCATTGGTCTGGCCGCCAAGGACGCCATCCTGATCATCGAATTCGCGAAAGACCTTCGTGCCCAGGGTAAGCCGCTGATCGAGGCCACGGTTGAAGCATGTACGTTGCGCTTCCGGCCGATCCTGATGACCGGCCTTGCCTTTATCTGCGGCGTGCTGCCGATGGTGGTCGCCTCCGGCGCGGGCGGCGCCAGTCAACAGGCGCTTGGCACCAGCGTGATGGGTGGCATGACGGCCGTCGTAATTCTGGCGCTGTTGATGGTGCCGGTTTTCTTCGTCGCCGTGCAGCGCTTTTTCGGGCGTGACCGTGAACCCGTCGAACTCCAGGCGTCGGAATCGGGTTACGTGGCGCCGACGGGTGCTACTGAACGGACGTAGCGGGTACGGCTAAAGCGTGTCCTAGGCGGCGGGAGAGGACCTCGATTGCGTGCTCTCCGGCGTGGTCATCTCGACCGCCGCGGGTTATGGTGGTCTTCCCAATTCAGGAGAGGCGTCATGACAGGCGACCCGTTTTCGGAACTGAAGACACGCCAGCGCGAAATGTGGGCGTCCTTCGCACCAACGGCTGCGTTCACCACACCGGTCGCGGCACACCTCGTCGATTTCGCAGCCATCAAGCCCGGTGAAACCGTGCTCGACGTCGGCACCGGGACGGGTGTCGTTGCAATCACGGCCGCGCGCGCCGGCGCTTCCGTCACGGGGCTCGATCTGACGCCTGTGCTCGTTGAGGCGGCACGGGAAAACGCGCGCATCGCCGGTTTGACCGTTCAATGGTTCGAGGGGGACGCCGAGAGCCTTCCGTTCCCCGATGCCCACTTCGACGTCGTTCTCAGTCAGTTCGGCCACATGTTCGCGCCGCGGCCCGATGTGGTGGTGGCTGAGATGCGGCGGGTCCTGAAGCCACGCGGCAGGGTCGCATTTGCGACCTGGCCGCCGGAACACTTCGTTGGGCGCCTGTTTGCGTTCGTCGGCAAGAACTCGCCACCGCCGCCGCCGGGCGCCGCGCCGCCGCCGCAATGGGGCAGCCCTGCGACTGTGGCTGATCGGCTCGGCGACAAGTTCGAGGCGCCGTTCTTCTCTCGCGGCGTGATGCAGTTTCCGGCTCTCAGCCTGGCTCACTTCCGGGAATTCATGGAGCGCTCGGTCGGCCCGATGCAGAAGCTGATCGAAGCCTCCGCCAGCGATCCTGAACGGCTTGCGAGGTTGCGCGCCGAGTTCGAAGCGCTTGCCGGGCCGTACTATGCAGGCAATGTGGTGCGTCAGGAATATCTGCTGACGCGAGCGCACGCACGCTGAACGGCTGGGGCGCACGGCGGCAAGCCGGATAATGTCCCGTCCAGTGCCACTGGAACGTGGGCTTTGGGTTTTGCCGACAAGACATTATGACGCCGCGCTGCTCATATATCAGCGCTAGCGATTCCTCCTGTTCCCTCGCGACATCGGCTCGCGGATCCTTCGCGTTTGGACCAAGATCCACATGCGCGTCGTTCATTAAGATCGCGAGGTCGCGCACAGACTGGGTTCCATCCCACAAATTTCTGATCGGAACCGAAACCAAAGTTAACATATGTGCATTTCCCCACCGAGCTTCGCGAACTGTGAGAGCGAGGCATCTATTCCGGGCTGTAAATGCTCGGCGTTTGCCGCTTTAAGCAGTGCTTTTTCTCGCGGCAATGCTCGTTTTAATCGCATCGGGGCTGACATGAGGTGGGTCCAATGGCGGAACCAATTCGAAGCCGCGCCTTCAGCCGATCAGAACATTTAGATCAGGCGCACAACAAAGCTATCTGTCATGAAATCGGCGAGCGGCTTCGGATTGCCCTTGATCGGGATCAATCGCCTTTGCCTGCGAGGCTGCGCGAAATGTTGGAGCGGTTCCAGGAGATGGACGCTCTGGCACCTTCAACAGGACGCAAAACATCCGATTAGGGGTTCGGCTTTTTTCTTCATGGGAGATACGCCATGATTGATCAGCAAAGAAACGAAGCAGAGCGGCAATTTAAACTCCGGCAATTCAGACAAGTCGAGCAAGAGACGACGGACCCACTTGCGCGGCGGCTAATCAGCGACATCATCAGCGATCTCGAAGCCCAAGCATCTCCCCCAGGTGGGGTACGCAACAATAAGACAGGATAGAAGCTTCCTGACCGCTCCCATGTCCGCAATGAGTCCACGCTGACACCATAAGATGTTGGCAACGGTGGCTACATCGGCAAGCGGGTAGCTGGGATGCTGATTAATGAGGAAGGCCCGAAGCACGCATCGCTTCGATCAAAGGCGTTGCGAGAACTGGCACGCAACCGATCGCGGCGCACTGACCATGGCTGCTGAAGTTCGGTTGAAGTTGCATCACGCGCTCTGCAGCCGCGTTCGCATCTTCCATTCGTCCGAGTTTCGCCAGCGCCGCCGCCAGAAACATGTGTGATACGCTGAAACCTGGTTTGCTACGAATGGCCCGCTGTGCTGCCCTTGCGGCGTCTTCGTAGCGCCCGCGAAGAAAATGACCCATGCAAATGCCATGCAGCGCCGCGGTAATCCATGGATCGAACGGACTCAGGCGGATGCCCCGCTCGCCCCATTCGATGGCACGCTCGGCTTCCCCGCCCCAGCCCAGAATCAATGAACCCCACGAATAGGCCCACGCTGCCGATGGGGAAATAGCAAGGGCGGCTTCGAACGTTTCCAGAGCCAGGCTGCGGTCGTGTTCGACGAGCCCGATCGCGATTGCGGCGTAGACAAGTGCCGGGGCATCGTCGGGCCCAAGCGCCACGGCCGTACGGGCGTGCCGTATCGCCGCTGCGCGATTGTCTTCACGGCGCCCTGCTCGCAGATACAATATCTCATTGCAAAACGCCGCCTGGCCATGCGCGAGCGCATAGTTCGGGTCAAGTGAAAGTGCGCGCTCCAGGAGTGACACTGCTTGTGACGCCCCGTCCGGCATCCCGGTATCCACAAGAGGTGTTGCGCGCAGCACCAGATCGTAGGCGTCGAGATTTTCCGGCCGCTTGCGCTTCGCCCGTTCAATTTCGGCTTGTCGCACGCTGGGCTCGATTGCAGCCACAGTGCTTACAGTGATTTCATCCTGTAAAGCAAAGATGTCGTCGACGGCGCGGTCGTAGCGGTCTGCCCAAATATGCGCTCTGGTCTCGGCGTCAATGAGCTGCGCGGCGATCCGTATTCGATCGGCAGCCCGTCGCACGCTACCTTCCAACACATAACGAACACCCAGTTCACGTCCGACCTGTCTGACGTCAACGGACCCTCCCTTGTACGTGAAGCTCGAATTGCGGGCGATGACGAACAGCCATTTGAAACGGGACAGGGCGGTGATGATGTCTTCCACCATGCCGTCGGCGAAGTACTCTTGCTCCGGGTCACCGGACATGTTCTGAAATGGGAGAACGGCGATTGACGGCTTGTCGGGCAATGGCAACGGCCCACTGTTGTCTGCAAGCGTTGCCTTCGGCGCATTACCAAGTCTTACCGCATACAGTCTGACCATCCGGTCTATGTTCTTCAGCGATCGCTCACCCAAATCATCGAACGCGAATTTTGTTTTTCCCCTGACTTGTTCAAACGCGCTCCCCGACAGACACACGCCACCCGGCGCGCACTCGTTTTCAACACGTGCCGCCACATTCACGCCATCACCAAAGATGTCGTTCTCGTCACTGATAATGTCGCCGATATTGATGCCAATGCGAAAGGCAATCTGTCCGCTCCGGCCGGCGATCTTCTCTTGAACGGCCACGGCGCACGTCACGGCATCGACAGCGCTGGCGAATTCGATCAAGAGGCCGTCGCCTGCTGTCTTGACGATCCTGCCCCTGTGCTCCGCAAGGGCTGGATCAATGATCTCGCGGCGGATGGACTTGAGGGCTTCGAGCGTGCCGACTTCGTCGCTGCCCATCAACCGCGAATAACCGGCAACGTCCGCTGCCAACACCGCTGCTAGCCGTCTCTCAACGCGTGCCGTAACCACCACCACACCTGCCGGTTTTGACCCGAATATAGCAGCTTGAATTTTTGGGTGTAGACTGAGAAACCCAACAAAATCTCGGCGGGCCACAGATCGAGGCCGCTTTAGCCCGTACCGCTATCGCGCTCGCAATAGATCGAACCGCTCTTTAACAGGATCAAGCGATGCCGTCGGGTAGTACTCGCTGCCAACGGCCGTGCCTTTGTTCAACTCGCGTCAAAGGCGCTGGCCGGTCTGCATGAAAAGTTGTAAAACGCCGCCATAGCGCCCTGAGCAGAGGGGCAACTCAATGCGCAATCGTGGAGTTTTAGCCGTAATCTTCGTTGCGACGGTTGCCTCGCTTTCAAGCGTGGGTCTCGCTCAAAGCGACCCCGTCGCAATATTTCGTGAGGCTATCGATGCACGAAACCGGGGCGATATCGTCGCCATGATGGCGCTTTTTGCCGATGACGCGGTGCGCGAGGATGGCTCGTGCCAGCCACCGTGCGTTGGGCTGGCCGCTGTCAGAGCGTCGTTTCAAAAGAACATCGATGAACACTTCCAGGCAAAGCTGACCTCTGCTGAGGGGGCGGGTGACACCGTGACCGCCCGCGCCGAAATCAGTAGCGATGCGTTTCGCGCAAGCGGGCTTGAGAAGCGGATGACCTCCTACACGGTCAAATTGAGAGACGGAAAGATCGTCAGTTGGACTTCTCCCCTGCCGCCGCAGACTCCCGCAAAGACGAAC
>Ga0105239_10005470_pt1 | contig 14907 bp, 12 predicted proteins | sample KBSC44metaG_FD_92761 | JGI IMG/M metagenome (GOLD analysis project Ga0105239, IMG submission 92761) | Corn rhizosphere microbial communities from Kellogg Biological Station, Michigan, USA - KBS C4-4 metaG | ecosystem: Host-associated > Plants > Roots > Rhizosphere > Soil | place: Michigan, USA... | reverse complement strand
ACTGCGATTGATATTGGTTGTGGTAGCGGAAGCATAACCGTCGAGCTCTGCATTCAGACAAACGGTGATAACATATACAGTATCGATTTCGACCAAAGAGCCGTAGAATTGACCAGGAGAAATCTTGAGAAGTTTGGGCTAAATTCTAACGTGGTGCTGTCCAAGGCTGAAAGTATACTGCATTCCCTCCCTAAAGTAGATGCGGTCGTTGTAGGTGGAACATGGGGGAACACCGAACAAATCATTGAAATGGCAATAGAAAGACTAAAAATCGGTGGAAGAATTGTTGTCGACACCATCTTACTTGAAACAATGTATAAAGCGTTAAATGCATTTGAGAGGTCAGACTTACAGGAGGTTGATGTAACTCAAGTAATAATTGCCAAAGCAAAAAAGGTAAGTAAAGGGACAATGATGATTGCAAGAAATCCTGTTCTAATTCTTTCGGCTACTCGAAGCTGACTAGGGAGCAAAAAAATGTTTTTGGTTTAAATAACTCAGCTTTTAAAATTGAATCAGATGAAACTATTCTGTGTCGGATGTGGACCTGGTGATCCAGATTTGCTTACTCTTAGAGCTATTGAGTTAATAAAAAATGCAGATGTAATTTTTACACCCACAGCAAGGGAGGGAAAGCCCAGTGTAGCGTTAAGTGTAGTTAAAAAATATATAATGAAATCTACCGAAATTGTTACTCTAACTTTCCCAATGCTAAAAGATTTTGGCTTGCTAAGGGATCATTGGAAGAACAATACTGAAAAAATAGTAAGTGCTGTTATATCCGGCAAAAGAGTGGCGTATTTGACAATTGGAGACCCAGCACTTTATAGCACGTGGATCTATATTCAAAGAGAATTAGAGAAAACGTATCCAGAAATAGAAATAAACATCGTCCCTGGTATCACTTCTTTTTTTGCTTTTGCAGCAAAGGCAAAGTTAAGCCTTGCTGAAGGAGATCAGACAGTTGCAATCATTCCGGCGTGCTATGATCTGAGTAAAGTCAAAAAAGCTGCTGAATCCTGTGATACTCTAGTATTCCTTAAGGATGGTCGCTACTTCGATAGTGTGATTGAGATGTTATCTGATGCTGGTTTTAAAGAAGATTCCATTATTGCCATAGCACAGGATTTATCATCGGATGGAGAAGTTATGTTATTGAATAGGCTTGAAGACCTGCGAAAATCAAAAGGTACCACCCAGAAATATTTTTCGGTGATGGTGGCGAAGAAAAGAAATGATTGATCCTGGGACAGTTTATTTTGTTGGATCAGGACCCGGCGATCCTGATCTCATTACATTGAGAGCTAAATTGTTGGTAGAAACTGCAGATGTGATAGTCTATTCCGGTTCGCTTTTAAATCCTGAAGTTCTAAAATATGCAAAAAAGGACGCTGAACTCATTGACGCCGCTTTGATCGATAGAGAAAGAATTTACGAAATTCTTAGAGATTCGACTAAAAAGGGTAAGCTAGCTATACGATTCCATGACGGTGATCCAGCAATATTTAGCACCATAAGGGAACAGATCGATAAACTCGAGAGGGATCAAATACAATGTAAAGTAGTTCCAGGGATTACTGCTCTCCTTGCAGCGGCCTCAGAATTGAACACCGAACTTACCGTTCCTGGAATTACACAAACAATCATAATTACTAGGGCAGAATTGAGAACTCCTGTGCCAGATCGCGAGAGTATTAGTGAACTTGGAAGACATGGAGCAACTATTGCTTTTTACCTGAGCATACATTTGATATCGGAGGTTGTAAATGAGCTACTAAAAGGAGGAACCTATAACTTAGAGACCCCTGCTGCAGTTGTATTCAGGGCAACTTGGAAAGATCAAAAAATAATAAGAGGTGAATTGGGCAATATAGTATCAAAAACAAAGGAAGCTAAAATAACAAAAACTGCAGTCTTGATCGTTGGAGTAGCCCTTGCTCCTAGGACATATGAATTTTCAAAAGTTTATGATCCAGATTTCACGCATGGCTTTAGAAAAGCTGTGAATTAGTTTGGTTACCTGATTGGGTATATTTTCAAGTCCTTCTTGTTAGATTATGATTATTTTCTATCAAAGCCAACATAAATTGCGATATATGAGAATTCTGTTATTATTATACAGCATCTTTTAGTCATTGATAAAGGACATCAAGGATGCGGATATTCTACCGGAGATCGAGAATAAGAAAAAATGAAAACCAAACCCTATTGTCGAACTTATCAGTATATTAGATGTAAGTTGATAACAGACTATAAATAGTCCTAACGAAGGCAGCGTCAAAATCAATGCCAGAGCGGTACTAACCCACAACGAATTGCTCAGTACTTCTGGAGTAATATTTTCATATTTATTAGAGAAAACGAGTCTAGATCTACCCAAATAGGTTCCAGTAATACAAGGTCGATTAGGACATAATAAGATTAACCTAATAATTCTTATCCTTTATATTATCATAATTGAATAAAATTATGACATAAACAAATTATATTGCTGATTCTAAATTCTGGGACAATTTCTGTCGAAATATTATAAACTTTCAAAAGACGATTAGATATTGTGAAAGTACCGCTTTATATAAAATTGCCCGTAAAAGACACGAAAAGTTGTACCTGGCTAATAAAATTCATTAAGTTTTAGTTAATTTTATTTAATAGTAATTAGTTATTAATATAATGCTTCCATCCTTACAAGAGGATATACTAAATGACAAAAATATAGATATGCTAAATAGGTTTGAAAGAGATGTAGCTGTTTATGATAAGCTATCTGAACTATCTGCGGCAATGAGTTCTGTAGGTATATTGTGTTCTATTTTTATCCCCATCTTGTTATATCACCTTTTTGTTCATGGTAATCCATTCAGTGGAATTACCATTTTTCCCTATCTTTATTGCGTTATCGGAGGTATCTTAATGACCATGCTTATAACCAGATTGGCTATCATTTATGCTGATCACAAGAAGCATCAAGTATCCAGAACCATATATCGGCCAATTACTGGCTTTTGTATGTGTGACCTGAGTATATTTCGTTCACATGCAAGAAAATTGGAACGGGCTAAAACGATGGGGGACAGGTTGAGATACGTTAAACTAATGAATTACTATAGCGAAAATATTTTACGACAGCGGTACAGAATGGAAAAGTTAGGTATAACGCAATAATAGTAATAAGACTACCCCACTAATTTGATTATTCAAAACTATAGAAAGTAATTGCACTTTTCATTGTATAAAAGTGGATGCAATCAATCTTGAATGATGACTCTAGACCTGTAAAAATGAGTACAGCAAAACTATTTGCATTGTCCACGGTCCTGGCAATTATTATTACGGTTCCAGCCATAGCTCTAACGCTGCTGCTTCATTACATAGTAAAGACAAATATCGTTACGACTATGATAATAGGGGTTTTAGCCTTTCTTACTACTATGGGCTTTGGATTCAAAATTTCTAAACGGCTAATATCTCACAATAAGAATGCGATAGATATGTGAAATGCGGGGGAGGCATGTCTAAAATTAAAGCAGATCCAAATCCATCGTTATCGATATTCTTGCTGACGACTAATGTTTCGATTTCTATCACGTTAAGCAAATAAAAGATACCACAGGCTTGTAAGAAAGCGAAGTGAAAGAGGAATAATCCATTATCGCAATAGGTGTCGCATAGGGGTTCAGTTATCCTAAAAAGTTACAAACTGTATGCGCTGTGAAATCGGAATGAGGGTTGCAAATCCCACTGCATTTCGTTTAAAGATTCTTGAAAAATTGTGACAGATACTAAAATTGAACTGTTAAATTCTCTAGAAACGACTTAATCAGATTGTTCTTTTAATAAATGAATGGAACATCAGATAACACAAACGCTTAAAAAGCATCGCATTTTAATATTGGTTTACTATGACATTACCAAAAGGATTCGGTCAGCAACCAAAAAGTGTTGGGAAAAGGAGTTTTAATGACTGGTGGGCCACGGTGCCAGACGATCTCAAGACCAAAAGCCGAAAAGGCGACGAACAGAACAAGCCGTTGCTAAATCAAGTTAACTATGTTCTCTTACATCTCCATTTGGCTGGAAAACACGACGCGAAGCCCAGTCATGAAGAGTTGAAAGATTGGCTTCACAGTGGCCAAGTAGACGTGCTCCGAATGACTAAAAAATAGGTAAAAACAGTTAGGTATCCTAAACATCATTTCACATTTTTTATATTACATGTAAATTAGATGCAAAGTATTTTTTTAATGGACGAGGCTTGAAAATAATGGTCTCGTAAAGGTAGATATCGTAAACATACACCCTCTGCTCTTCATAAATATTGCTGAATTTTTCTTTAGCAAAAATTTGGTTGTAGTCGATGACTAACAGAATGACGTTTGTTAGTCAGCAATTCATGTTCTCCTATATTGTAACAGATAGATGATCGATTATTGGATGAAAGTTTACGACCAGGTGAGAACCAGCCGTAGCATTGTTGGAATTATTACATTTTTGGCAGTAGGAAATTCATAAGCTGTTATAATATCTATCTGGAAAATGGTTAGTATTTTGACAATTACAAGCGTGAGAAAAAATTCATAAGGGGAATCATCTCCAGTCCATTCTTGTTTTCTCTAGTACGCAGGTAGAGTGAAAATTAGTATACGGCAATGTGTTTCCATTTAGAGGGATATTAGGCAGCTACCCTCAGTAGCTTCCTGAAACAGTACGACCAGTATATATTATATCTATTGATTCTAGATAGAGTAAATTAGTTTATGAAACTAAACTCTCAAGTCATTTTAAGTGAGGCTATATTTGTGACAAATTAATGAAATAATGTTACCCCTATCTCTATTTGGACTATATTTTATTGTAAATAGAGTCGAGCAACCACACGAAAGACATCCCGAGTAAATATCCCAAGATAATGCTAAGTCTGCTATTCAGGTTTGATCAGTCTAGTAAGAATTGTTTCAGGAGGCACCATCTGCTCGATCCCTGCTGCTATGGCGGATAAATTTCTAACCTCTATTATCATTAGCTTTATAGCAGCAACCATAATACCTACACTAAACATGGAGCGAAACGCTCCCAATACCCTACGAACGCTCATTGCTTCGAAGTTTGTTTCGAGCTGCAAAATAAATTCGATATCATTTGCAGCATTTTGCGGGAGGATATCTTTATAAACGGTATTGGCAAGTTCTCCTGCTGCCTCGGTAATCTTTTCAATGTTTATCATCTTCTGAAGGAGATCATTTGGAACTTTCGGTGTTGTAGTCACTATTAGTTCGCTTATAGCTGTCGAACTCAGACCCCAAAATTTGCCTCGTAAGATTGCGAGTATATTATAAGAATCTATATCAACTGAGGCAATTTTTTTTGCATCTATAGATTGTGATTCTGCATTCATTGCCCTGCCCAAGTCGTGGTAAAAGACATGGTCCAGATAAATATCAAATAGTCTCAAATCACCTTTTTCTTTATAGGCTACTGCAGCTTTAGATGAGTCTTCATGGAATTCGCTGCCTGCAGTAGCAGCTATTGCCTCATCCAGACTCTTAGCAACCAAGGCCTTAACAATAATATCCCTTCTTCCAACGAGCTCTTCGGCGCGAAGATTCACCTTAGGCAATAATTCCTCGTAAGACTTTCCCAGGGCCTTTCCTTTCAACACTATCTTTAAATTCCAAATAACATATTTGATAAAATATGCGTTTAGAATTCCTGAGCCGCCGGTAATATTAACCATTTTAGCATGGCTGTTTACTAAATACTCTCTGAGTGCTCCCTCGATTTTTTCTGCTGTATATGGCTTGACCAATTTTGCAAATGCGTCCAAGTAAACAGTGTTCTTTATTCTGGTAACTAACTCATCCATATCTCTGGATTCAGCAAGAGTTTGTAATTCGCCTTTCGAAAGCATTCGACCCCTTATACCGTGGGATAGTACTGTCCCGAAGATTTTGGCTGGCATACTAATCTTACTCATATGAAGTTACCAACAAGAATTTTGATATTTTAGCCTATATAAGAATCTTAATTCAATGTACAAGAATTTGAGTTCCCCTCACAAGCCAAAACAAGAAGATGTCTGATTTGCAAATGTTATAGTACTATTCGTTGGATATCTTTTCTTTCTATTGAGGTCCAAGCTCCCATTCCTGATTGATTTTTGCCATCGTTTTTACCCGTTATTTCGCTCACTACTATCTCACGTGGAGATATAGGGGGCCACACCATGGCTACATACTCTCCAGGTTCTCCAGCTTTGTCGAGACTAGCTAGTTGCATACGCTCAGATTTATAACCGTTCGATACCAGTTTTTCTCTAACTTTATCTTCCAGCTGCTTCTGGCCGTGAACAATCAGATAGATAGTTCTAGCAGGATCTAAGCTTACCATATGTATTTTTCAGACTCAGGTGACACCTTCATAATCTATAAACGTGTTGGTAATGTGAATTGTATTATTGCTCATGAGCATTATAAACGATTCCTACATGAATTTGATCCTTCCAGAAGACGTTTCAATTCGAATTAGGGATTTTATAACTGGAGGCCGAGATTTTCCCTACATCAAAGAAAATGAATTAATGTGTGTGCTGTTTGTCTATGGCAGAGATCACAGAGTTAAGACCGAGACTGAAGTAAATGAGACATTCGATCTGGTTGAGCGTACAGTAGCAAATATTACTAAAGAAATTGAATATTATAACAATTCAAAAGCAAGGTTCAATACAGAATTTATCAAGAGTAAATATATAAGAAGGGAATTACAGATAGTGCAAGAACAGCACACCTCCAAACCTCAAATCTGGAACGATCCGACTGTCTTAACTGATTCCTTTGCGCGGCATATTTCATTCCATAGACAGGAATACTTTTTTCAGGTATTTGGACCATTAAAGGAATCGGAATTACTAAATGAGCTGAGGGGAGATCTTATGAACAGAATAGTAATGGTAGGTTTTAACAGAAGAGATCAGAGTTTTGTTCCGTTTAAGCATTCATTGGTTCCTGTGTATATTTGGTTCAGGGATAGGCTGAAGTTTAAAGTTTAAGCACTGGCCAGTTTTAATTCGCTGCCCTAACTTTTTAATCGACTTCTATAATCCGTGTAGTGCATACCAAGTACTATTTATTGTGTGAAGCAGAGGAAAATCACAACAATTGAATGAGGTCTGGCATAACTATATGTACGCAAAAATCGTTTAACAGCAACGTTGCTAAATAATCCTATTGCTGTCTTTGATTCGGGTGTAGGCTCTCTCTCGATAATAAAGGAGCTGAGGAAGACAATTCCTAGTGAGAATCTGCTTTATTTGGCAGACAAATCTAACTTTCCGTATGGTGACAAATCACGTAATGATCTACTGGGCATTGTGCTTCGGACAATTGATTATCTTCGTCGATACAGACCCAAACTGGTTATTATAGCCTCAAATACGCCCTCGATTCAAATATTAGAGGAGGTTAGGAAAAAAACAGGCCTCTCAATCATGGGCGTAAAACCTCCATTGAGACAAGCCTGTACGTTAACAAAGAAAAAGCATATCGGTATCATGACAACTGGAGGAGCTCTGCAAAGTAACGAATTGGAATCCTTAATTCGTAAAGAAGTTCCACAGAACATATTTATTACTAGGATTAATGCTTCAGCAGCGGTTCAGCTAGTTGAAAATGGAACATACCTAACAAATGAGAAGATGACATTTAAGACACTCTTGCAGATAGTGGGGGAAGACCTTGACGAAAGACTTGACGTTATTACTTTATCCAGCACCCACCTTCCATTTATAAAAAATTATCTCGTGGCTCTTTTGCCTACGGTGAAATTTCTCGATCCTGCGAAGATGATGGCGCAGGAAGTAAGAAAATTTCTAAAATTTAATCGAATGCTAAGAAAAAGTGGCAACGGGCAATTAGAAATTCAAGTGTCAGATAAAAAAAATGAGTTTGAGAGGGTACTACGGACCATGGGTGTACGAGAGTCAATAAAGGAAGTTTTTCTACCTATTTGATACTAGGAGATAAAGACCAAGGTTTTGGATAGGCTTTAAATAATCGATTCTTGACTTTGGATTAGGCACACCTAACGGTTTTTAATTATGACAAAAAAAATAAGAATTGGGATTGACGTAGGAGGAACATTTACAAAGGCTGTTGCGTTGGACATTTCCAATTGCAGCGTTGTTGGTAAAGTCACTGTACCTACCACACATGGTTCTAAAGAGGGAGTGTCAACTGGAATAATAAATGCACTCACTAATCTTGTGAACATATGTAACCTTCAACATTCTCAAATCGAACTGATTGCCCATAGTACAACCCAAGCAGTTAACGCTCTGCTGGAGGGTGACACAGCGAAAGTTGGTATTATTGGTATGGGGGTTGGTCTTGAAAAATCGAGTGTTATCAGACGTACAAATATTCATGATATAAAATTGGCATCCCATAAATATCTAAAGTCTTGTTATCGATTTTTAGATACTTCGAAATATTTGAATGAAAAAGAGGTAACGTCAGCAATCTGTCAACTCAAGAAGGAAGGAGCGGAGGTGCTTGTAGTAAGCGAAGCCTACGGCGTGGATGATCCCAGCAACGAAATATTCGTGATGAAAAAATCAGACATTCCATCGACTTCTGGCCATGAGCTAACAGGGATCTACGGCCTTGAAATTCGGACTTTAACTGCCGCCATCAATGCTAGCATCTTACCCAAAGCTATGACCACAGCTGGATTTGTTGAGTCAGCAGTACGAAACGAGAATATTGTAGCTCCTATTATGCTGATGAAAGGCGACGGAGGAGTTACCGATATGCAGACATTTCGAAATAGGCCTATTCTTACGGTTTTGTCTGGACCTGCAGCAAGCGTAGCGGGTGCATTGCTGCATCTGTCGGTGCTAGATGGTATATTTATCGAAGTGGGCGGGACATCCACCAATGTCTGCGTTATAAAGGGCGGGAAACCAGAGGTTAACTATGTAACCATAATGGAACATCCGACTTGTATTCGCTCCCTAGATGTTCGGGTCGCCGGTGTAGCAGGTGGTTCTCTAATACGATGGTCTGGAAGAAAAATAACCGACGTCGGTCCACGTTCAGCGCACATAGCAAATCTCCCATATTCTTGTTTCGCAAATCCTGAAGACTTGGAGAACGGTCAAATAATTACCTTCAGACCCAAGGATGGTGATCCCATTGATTATATTGCTATAGAAACAGGTGGCGCGAATCGCTACGCTATTACGAATACCTGCGCGGCTAACGCGTTGGGACTAATCCCAAACGGGGATTATGCAATGGCAAATCAGAAGTCTGCGAGGATTGCATTGTCAATACTTGCAAATAGAATGGGAATGGATATGATAGAAGTAGCACAATCAATTCTTGAGATTTCAGCAAAGAAAATTATCAAAATTATAGAAACTATGGCGAGAGAATACAAATTAAAGGTAGATAGTATTTCGTTGGTCGGGGGAGGAGGGGGCGCCTCAGTTTTAATACCATTTCTAGCTCAAAAACTTCAGTTACCGTTTCACATTGCTGAAAATGCAGAGGTTATATCCTCTATAGGAGTGGCGGCGGCTATGATTAGGGAAGAACGTGAAAGAACAGTCAATAATCCTAATCCAAGCGACATTGCATCATTGGCAGATGAGGTAAAACAATCAGCACTGAATAGGGGGGTTTCCCCAGAGTCGCTTGTTATAGAATCCCAATTTATTAGTGAAAGGTCAGTGTTGCGTGCTATCGCCACCGGTAATGTGAATCTGGATATTGGTTCATCAAACTCTGAAGTAATCGATGAAGAACAGGCCAGAATACTAGCGTGTGAATTATTTGGGATTAATCAGGGCCTTCAGAAATTATACGACATGAAGAACTATCATGTTTTTGCATGCGAGATCAATAAGAAAAAGTTATTTCTAAAATCAAAGAGGAGGCCAGCTCTGGTACTTGATAACCATGGTCGAGTGAAATTATCGATTGATAATGCCTCGATAATTAATGGGAGTCCAGGAGAAGTCGCTAGTAAAATTGACACCATGCTTAATCAATCGGAAGAATCAAATAATAATGTGAATCTAGCCCCCCAGGTCCATTTATTGGACGGCACGAAAATTGTAGATTTCTCGAGCTTAACATCTCGAGATCATGTGTCAAAGGCTATCAGGGATGAACTAGAAAAATCCACTAGTGCTGAGATTGTAGCCATTATTAAAATATGATTACATCTGAAGTGCAAATTAGTTGTCAAATGTTCTGTTTCGGGGTATCGATTTATATTGTCAGTCTGGATAAAGTATTTATATAAAATATTCTAACCCTTTCATTTTGTCGAGTTTGCAGTTGACCTCCATATTCACTAAATAAAATCACTAGCATGAAAACATTATTTGCCCCTTTGATATTTGACTGATTTCGGCCAAAAGTCCTAGGAGAAGTGCCTTCACATTTTTTTATAGAGTATTTCCGAGACCGATTTGGATATTTCGTAGTAACTTGGGATTCAGTCAGTATGCGAATAAGCATCACTTATGAACTAAACCCTCACCAGCTATATTCTATCTATTTTTGGGATGGGTTCTAACCAACAAATCATCCCTATGAGTCATGAAATAAATATAATTGTCTATAAGTGCAATATCATCAATGCCAAGACTATTTGACCCACATATCCATATGTATTCTAGAACGACTAATGACTACGAAGCTATGTCAAAAGCCGGGGTTGAAGTGATAGTTCAGCCTTCATTTTGGCTAGGCAGCCCTAGGAGATTTGTCGGAACTTTTGAAGATTACTGGGAGAACATAATTTCTTTTGAACCCTTGCGGGCTAAGGAATTTGGAATAGAGCACTATTCATGCATTTCTGTAAATCCAAAAGAAGCTGGTGAACGGCCACTTGCTCTTGATGCGGTTGAAGCAATGGTAAAGAACGGTTACTTAGAAAGAGATAGAGTAGTAGCAGTAGGTGAGATCGGTTACGATCAAATAAATGAATTGGAGGAAGAAATTTTTGTTAAGCAGATGGATATAGCATCTGAACGACATATGCTTATGACTATTCATCTTCCACATAAGAACAAGTTAAAGGGAGTCCAAAATATTGAGAGGATAATGAACGATAACTCTGATAGTAACAAAGTAAGATATAACAGTAAAAAGATGCTTATTGATCACAATGTGGATGAGACAATAGGAAAAACACTAGAAATGGGAATGTGGGCAGGATTGTCCGTATACCCTGTCACAAAATTGTCTCCTGATCAGGCAATTAAAATTCTGAACAAATACGGCACAGAACATGTGATGATTCATAGCGCGGCTGATTGGGGTCGTTCCGATCCTCTTAGTGTTCCAAAAGTTGCCAAAAAAATGAAAGAATCTGGTGGATTTAGTGAGAACGAAATTGAAAAAGTTACCTTCTCAAATGCAGTCGAGTTCTTTAAGCAATCACCAAAATTCACTTGGAGGCCGTGAATTTATTTACAAATTGACTGAGAATGGAATAACCATAACAAGACCTTAGCGACAACAATTAATGCGATTTAAGTTCAAACCTTTTAGAAATCTACATAGTTGCTTGGTTATTATCTTAGATAATAAAGTCATAAATCTCTTAGCTTTTTATATTATTACTAAAGATAGTTCATCTAGGCTCATTTATCGATCACAACAAACAATCATTGTCTCATTGTAGCTAGTTCCCGAATGTTTCCAATCGTCATCTGACAGTTGAATCCGTTGACGAAACATTAACTAAATTCTGACCCAGTAGCGGCAAATAATGTATAGGATATTTCGAGACAAATTTGAAGTCTTAATGATCGATGGGATAAGTCCTATTTGTGCATTATTATAGCAGCAAGATATAATCTACGTGATTTTATCATTGAACACTTGAATAAGTCATCGTATGAATGGTAAAGTATTAACATAACATGTTGCAATTGAATTGCTGGATGTCATCTGATCTAAATGGAAATAGTAATGATGACGGTAAAGACGTTCAACCTACCACTTCCAATGGCAAAAAAAATAAATTTATCACTCTAAAGGTTGCAGAGGCAGAGCAGAGAGATGTGGGAAGAAAGATCGCTCGAGTAGACCCAACTGTAGCCGAACGACTAAATATATCAACTGGTGATGCGCTTGAGGTATCTTCACTTGGGAAAAAAACCACAGTTTTAAATTGGCCGGCACGGGAAACTGACAAAGACAAGGGTCTAATTCGGATCGATGGCTATGCCAGAAATAAGCTAGACGTAGGTATTAATGATTCGGTGGAACTTAAAAAGGTCGAATCAAAGGATGCAAGGAGCATAACCCTAGCTCCTACGGAACCCCTTAGAATAGTCGGTGCTGAAGACTATCTTACGGATTATCTTAATGGCCATTTGATGACCAAAGGTGACACAATACCCATAAGCGTGATGGGTCAAAGGATTGATTTGGTTGTAATATCCACCAATCCTTCCGGTCCAGTTATAATCACTGACTCTACAAAGATTACAGTTTCTGAAGAGAGTGCGAAGGCGGTACAGATCTCGAAAGAAGGCGGCGCTCCTTCCATCACCTACGAAGACATTGGCGGAATAAGAAACGAAGTTGCAAGAGTTCGAGAGATGATAGAACTTCCGCTAAGGCATCCTGAATTGTTCAAAAGGCTTGGAGTCGAAGCTCCTAAAGGTGTCCTCTTGCACGGACCTCCTGGTACAGGAAAGACACTATTGGCAAAGGCAGTTGCTAACGAAACCAATGCGAGTTTTTATACGATTGGTGGGCCAGAGATAATGAGTAAATACTATGGAGAATCCGAGGAAAAACTTCGTAATATCTTTGAACAAGCAGAAAAAAATGCGCCGTCAATCATTTTTATTGATGAAATAGATTCTATTGCTCCTAAGAGAGAGGAAGTGTCAGGAGAAGTCGAAAGAAGAATAGTCGCCCAATTACTTTCGCTCATGGATGGAATGTCTTCAAGGGGTAAAGTAGTAGTTATCGGAGCAACAAACAGAGTGAATGCAGTCGATCCAGCCTTGCGACGACCTGGAAGATTTGACAGAGAAATCGAAATAGGCGTACCTGATAGAGATGGCAGACTTGAAGTATTGCAGATTCATACTAGAGGAATGCCACTTGCAAAAGATGTGGATTTGGAAAAACTTGCTGACATATCTCACGGATTTGTTGGCGCAGATTTGCAGGCTTTATCTAAAGAAGCCGCAATGAGAGCGTTGCGAAGAGTGCTTCCGCAGATAGATCTGTCGTCTGAGAGTATACCCAGTGAGACTCTAAAGAAGATCATAGTCACCATGCAGGATTTTACAGGTGTAATAAAGGAAATGGAACCGTCAGCAATGAGAGAGGTCTTCGTAGAAGTACCTAATGTTAAATGGGATGACATTGGTGGGTTGCCTGATATAAAAGAGGAACTCCAAGAAGCTGTAGAATGGCCTTTGAAATACCAAGGACTGTTTACAGTTGTAGACGCCGCACCTCCAAAGGGTATCTTGCTTTATGGCCCTCCTGGAACAGGCAAGACTTTGATGGCTAAGGCTGCGGCAAATGAGAGCGAAGCAAATTTTATCAGCATAAAAGGGCCCGAGCTTCTTTCAAAATGGGTAGGAGAATCAGAAAAAGGTATCAGAGAGGTCTTTAGAAAGGCACGACAGGCAGCTCCTTGCCTAATCTTTTTTGACGAAATAGACGCAATAGCCCCTACGAGAGGGGGTGGCTTTGGAGACTCAAACGTAACAGAAAGAGTGATAAGCCAATTGTTGACAGAATTAGATGGTCTCGAAATTTTGACTAACGTAGTTGTAATTGCGGCTACGAACAGACCAGACATTATAGATCCTGCTCTTTTGAGACCGGGCAGATTTGACAGACTGTTATATGTCTCGCCCCCTGATCGCGAATCTAGGCTTCAAATTTTGAAGATACATACAAAGAATAAACCTCTTTCTGACGACGTAAATCTACAGCAATTAGCTGATTTGTCAGAAGGATATACGGGCGCAGACATTTCATCTATGAGTTCAGCAGCGGTTATGCTCGCTTTGCGTAAACATATCCTCAAATATCCAGTTCCAGACGAGGCTGAGAAGTTTGCTAGAGAACTAAAATTACATATGCAGGAATTTGAAGAAGCAATGAAGAAGATAAGACCGCTCTCTAGTCAGGAGTTGACCATGTATAAGCGCATATCAGAAGAGTTTGGAAAACCAGAGATTGGAGCTAAAAGAAGGGGCTCTAAAGACGCAGATGTTACTGCGGGCGGCATCACTTAATTTATATATTCAATAATATTCTCGCCAAGACAATCAGAAGAAAAAATGTCTCGCATGAGGCCATTCAGCGACAGCCAGGATCTAATAGTGCTAGTTTGTTTGATTTTGCTTTATCAAGTTCTTAAAAAGAGTACTTATTTATTTGATCTAGTACCCTGGTTATCTTTGAGGAAAAGATAATTCTATTAATATTCCTCTATCTCCACTCTTCAATCTCTGTTATTCGTTTGATTTTATCAAGCCAAGAACCATTCAGTTCTTTTGCGACTAATGATTCTGTACGTCTTGAAACCAAGCCCCGTGGTTTATCGACTGGTATCCCGCTATCATCTGCCAATTGTCTAAAGTCACTAGATACCGATTCATCTTTACGAGATGCGACTAGTTGAACTTCACCTTTCAACCCTTCCGAAACTAAATTACTGACTTGCTTTAACAATCCCGATCCTCCTTCAGACGCTTCATTTTCTTTAAGACTTGAAGCCGGATCAATTTCGGCGCCATTTTCAGGCCTCTGTGTTACCCCCTTTGGCATAGGTTCTTTTTCTCTAACATCAGTCGTATTTTCCTCATCAATTATAATACTATCACCTAAGCATTCTCTGATCAGAGATACTCGT
>Ga0105239_10005469_pt1 | contig 14909 bp, 19 predicted proteins | sample KBSC44metaG_FD_92761 | JGI IMG/M metagenome (GOLD analysis project Ga0105239, IMG submission 92761) | Corn rhizosphere microbial communities from Kellogg Biological Station, Michigan, USA - KBS C4-4 metaG | ecosystem: Host-associated > Plants > Roots > Rhizosphere > Soil | place: Michigan, USA... | reverse complement strand
TTGACGCCCCAAGAATAATCGCATCTCCCTCTCCTAAAGCTGAATGGTGTACAATCCATCTCAAACTGACTTCTGTCGGCGTCACTCCTGCAGCCTCACATTTCTTACAAAATGCAATCATGGCAGCGTGAATAACCGGCTTATCGAATGCTTTAACATAAAATGGCAAACGACCTGGGTCCCAGCGACCTCCAGAAAGCGTCTCTGCTTCAGTAGCCAGGCTTACCTTTCCGGTTAGGAAACCTCCTGCTAGTGGACTGCAAAAAATCAGCATTTCAATAAGCCAATCAAGAGTGTAGCGGACCTGTAAGCATATATTCGGATATTATGCTGTTTCAAGAAAGGGAAAAGTTCGGCTTCAGGCGCTCTCCTGATGGCGTTGTAATGGCCTTGCCATACGGTTGGTTTAATATAATTATGTTTCTCGCAGACTTGCAGCCATTCTCGCATTTGCTCGAGGGAGTGGTTGCACAAGCCAAGCTACAACGTTGTTAGCAGTCCAAAAGGCAATGTTAAGCTGGGAAGCACCTCTTTGAAAAGTCCTGCTCGGTAATGCTTATCAAAAGCCCGAGCACTCTCCTCCACGGGAGTGTTTGGGTCTGGAAAATGCGCATACAGTATGTTAACTTGCTTCACACCCAGTAATTCCAAACTTTTCTCCAAGCTGGAACCAATCGCCGCCTCGGACAATCCACCACTGATGGCTGTCCGCTCAATTTTGGTATCAATCACAAATTCCTTCCCAGCTGCCCGGCTCTCACCCAGCAATCGTTCACTGACCCGTGGACTTCCCGGTGGAGAGGATGCTGCTGAGTCTAATTCGGTGAGTTCCAATTCCTTCAATACGTCGAGAAGTTCGGAAGTTTGCTCGCCAGTGGTCCAGGTGTGGGTTATGGCACCCTCTCCGATACCACCAGCACCAAAAACAAATCGAACTGGAGAAGGAGTTGCCATAGTTTGTACTTGCTGCTCTTTTTGGATGGTAAATGATGGGGTGTCGGGGTTTATATCACTTGTTTTGCGGCTCTTGTGGTCGATGTTGATCAGTAATTGTAAAATGAGCGGACGAATAGCGGCGGACGTGTAGCCTCGCAGCGGAACAATTTTGCTTTCCAGCTGTTCGCAAGCTGATGATTTATAACAGCAGGCATTCAGCCAGCTGGCGCAGAGTATACCGATCTCGTCGCACCGCTAAACTAGGTCACCGAATAGCGAGACGAGCGGGACGACCACAGCAATTAGTCTTCTGATGACACAGCTCGGAAACATAAAGTATGATACTCTTGCCGACGTCTGTACCTAAATTAACGAATAGCGGGCTCACATTATCCAGAATCGCTCGCACTGCATCCCGCTGCTTGCCACTAAACCGAGTGTCCAACCCGTATAGCCGATCCAGCTCTCAGTAGATAGCAGGGAGCTTGGAGCAGCGCGCATCCCAACTTTCATCTTTCTTTCCTGGTTGATAAGGCTGGCAATTCTCATGACTTATTTCTGTCCATTTCTCTACATTCGCGCCAATCCCCCAAAATCCTGTCGTTGGTATAGCAGCGATCGAACATTCTTGTCCTCCGTCTGAGTCCATCACTACGCCCTCTAGTTCGCCTCCCCCGCCCGAGGGCATCTTACTACAGGGAACCGCTGCTTCAACCAGGGCGCCGTCGCGTATCGCGTCTTGGCCCACAAGCTCCGCGCCGCCTACCATCACTCTTAAAGTTTTGTGACACGAAAATCAGACTCTAAATTCCTCTATGAAGCGAAAATTAGGCTCTTAATTTCATACTTCACCGAGAAACTCTTTAGTCTTGACGTATATCCAGACCACCCAAAGTGGCTCCCTCAGCACCGAGCGCAACGGCGAACATAACTGCCCTTGTTGTCGTACTAATGTTTGTCCACCTATGCCATGCCTCCCTCTGGATTACAACCTCTCCCGCCTTAACAATTTTTTTCTCCCCACTATCAAGTTCAAGCTCCAGCTCACCCTCATGCATGAAGACATAATCCAAACTCTGGGTACGGTGCATGAATCCTCGAGTGACTGTTTCAGTTGGGCCAATACACGTCACCGATGCTGCAGTGTTTCCTTGTGTTGGGAAAAAAGGAACAGGCGGGCCTGCGGCTAGAATCTTTTTGTGGTGCTGGATGTCTTGACCTTTGACGACAGAGAAAATCGCAGGCGACGACCAGATGACCGACAAAGACGCGACTGGACTGAGCTGAACAGTTTCGAATACTTTTCCGTCAGGGAATGTTGCTGGGTCGAGGAAGGTTGTCGTTCCATCTGGTGCACTTTTAGTGACATGGACCACTGGGAGTTGGCTTTGGGCTGCCATCTTGATTGTGGGTGTTGAAGATGATCGTGGAGATGAATTGAGATAGATGTGGGATGCAACAATATGGGTGAGGGAAGACTCGTTTATACCTAGGAATGCAACCCAGGACTGCACCCCAGATGTCACGGGACCGTTTTATATTCGTGCCCATCTATAAGGAAGAAGGAGGAAACATTTCGTCCCGCCCCAATGATTAGTGGTGGATGACGAATCATTTGGCGCTTGACCAATGCATTCGTAAGGGGTTCGTGTTTACAAAATGTTCCGCCCCGAACGAGGATGGTCCACGTCATGGTGCTGGTTGGACTGGATAATGACCACATTGAAGAGATATGGATAATACTGCCCGTCTCGTAGAGCTTTCATTGCCACTCGGATAAGATCATGTAGTTCTTGTGCCAGAGGGAAGGTGCGTTGTGATAATCGGCAGCCTAAATACTGAAAGTGTAGAACAAAGGCTGTCGAGTGCCAAAATCCATCAAGAAACGCCGAAAGGTACGAGGCCACATATCCAGCAAAGAGATGATGCGCCGATCTAAGAGCGGGATATAACGCCTTTATTAATGGAAGGTTCTCACAATGTCGAAAATGGCCGAGAGACAAGCTACGATGGAAATATTGCTCTCGATAGTGAGCTCTTTACATTCGACCTGGGTCTCGTAAACACTGGAGCGGAATACCTTGAACGGAATAATACAGATATCGATTTCACCTCCTTTTTAAACCCACAGGCGGATGAAGAGACTATTCAATACCCATCATCGGGTTCACCATCTTTAGCTCGTAGATCGACAACTTCGACCAATTAAGCAGTTCAAGTATAACAACCCAACTCTTCTCCCTATGCATCGATACTAGGAGCACCCACTTTGAAGGTACGGTTGCCTAACCTACGATTACAGATGAGGAGAGGGCCATAGAGAATGGACAATCTCATACTCCACTCCCTAAAATCTTATCCCCTGATGATGCTGCATCACAAAATACTGCCACTCTTTCATCCATCCGTATCTACTATCTTCATATATTGAGACCGATAATATGGAGCCACTTAACAACTGTATTAGTCTAGTTCATATGATTAGCGGCGGAGTCCGAGGGAGCAGAAAGTTGTTCTGGAAGGTTGTGCGGTTGGAATATAAACTGGAATTGCTTGCCGCTATACAAGCCCTCTCCATTTTATCTTCTTACTGGATTAGGTGAAGGCGAGACGGACCACCATACCCATGATTCTCTATTGCTGGCAACGGTGACCATAGGTCGAGCTCCCCCTTCCTTCCTACCTTGGCTCTAACGTTAAAGCTTTTTAGGTGCTAGCTAAACAACTCTGTCACAGCGATATCACATGCCACGGCTGGCCCACTTCAAGCAAATACAGTCTCGAAAGCAGCTGGAAAGATTGGATTTTTGAGGAACCAAGACGAAGGCTGGTCTTCTACCCACTTAATTCAACGAGTTGAATGTGAAGATAATAATTGAATCCAAGGTTAGCCGTGATCTATAGTGCCGTGATTATACTAGTCTATGAGTCAGTAGAACTGTGCGATCAGAAAACTGAGCTTATTCTAGCACCATTGTCGGTAAAGAAACAGCTATGGGAAGCAGGTGATGCGATGTTTGTGGAAGGCAAAAATCGAGAGAGAATGTGGGACTCAGGCTGACTTTGTGTTGGCTGCAAGCGGTGAAATGGTCAAACTAGCGGAAGGCTACTTATATTGTGGTAATACAGCAACACTCAATAAGTCATTGAAGGCCAGAAATTCGTCGACGGGCACTGCGAATTGGCAGGAATGGTGCTTTGGAAGGGATGGATTTGGCGGGCTTATGATGCTTACTGCCTCTTGATAGCATAACTCAGTTTAACCACAGAACCGGCTTAGAACAAAGACACTAAGCTACAGATGCAGATGAATCTGCTCTTCTTTTGGCCCAATATGCTTAATTCGTCTAATCTCCTATGGTCTGGCGGCTGGAAAGGAGAGGACGCGTTCGATTGTCTCCATCATGTTTGGAAGTGCTAGAGCTTCGATGACCCCAGTGGTTTATTTTGTTTTGTTTTGCTCTGTTTCTTGTCTTCGCGATTCAATTTTTCGTGGTTTCGGCTTGGTTAGGCACGCACCAGCCGAGTGAGTCGGACGGTGGTGTGATGTATGTATCTGCGAGGATCCTTGACCGGTTGTTGAATATGGGTGAGAGCGTTGCTGTGATCAATAATCGAGAAAGAAGGAAGAACAGAAATAGCTTGGGATCTGGGAATAGGACCTGATGGCTGACACATCAACGGCCTCTACAAATTGACAAGCCCCGAGGAGTTATTGCGCGCTAGGAACGGAGTAGCATGAAATGATATTATATATCCATGCTTTACATAATGCTACTGAGACTTCAGGCGCCCTGGATAATTCCAGTTGTTCTCAAGACCGTCTTCTGTCTTTGATTGTGTTTTATACATGCCCCGATTGCTCTCTCCAAAATCATCCAAAGATAGCTCATCACGACGTCAATCCACCTCCTCCTGGGCCCAACAGCCAAAAAAACTTCCGCTGATAACGACCTGGATAAACCAGAGCTCGCTGCGACCTGCCGCAAGGCAGATAAGCAATACCAGAACAATCGACGTTGTCACGAGGGCAGCAGCGGCATGAAAGTTCGTATTCTGGTGGTTGACGGTGTGTCAAAGCTTCCTCCAGAAGCAAACGGCGCCATCGTTGTTGGCGGTTCGAATGCTGGAATTTACGCGACGTATTTCTCGGTCAACGCTGGCGCTCGCGCTGCTATACATCATGATTGCGGCATCGGTCGAGATGAAGCAGGGGTCAGAGGCTTGCTTTGGGCGGAACAACACGGCATGGCTATGGCGGCCGTCGCTACTGACAGCGCCCGCGTTGGCGACGGTGCGGACATGCTCCAACGCGGGATAATCAGTCGTGTCAACAGAGTTGCGGCTATATATGGTGTAGAGAACGGTCAAACCGTCGTACAAGCAGTGGAGCTTTTGAAATCTGCGCCTTGGCCTCACGCAGATGTGGAGGCGCCCGTCGAGGGACGCACCTTTATTCACGGCGTCCTCTGCATAGACTCCATCTCACTCGGAAACCCAGAAGATGCAGGCTTGGTTGTGGCGAGCGGTAGCCATGGCGGTATAATCGCGGCCGGCATGACGCGTTCATTTATGCCACGACTCGCTTTCTTCAATGATGCCGGCTTCGGCGCTGATCGAGCGGGCGGGGCCTGCCTTCCTATCCTCGGTTCTGAAGGTATTGCCGCCGCTACGGTCGCCGCAGACTCGGCGTGCATCGGTGACGGCAAGTCGACGCTGACACAGGGCATTATCTCGGCCGTGAATGAAACGGCATACCGACTCGGCGCCAGGGTTGGGGAGACGGCCCTTAAAGTGGCGCGCACCGTGGTGGAGAGAGAGTCTGAATAGTTCACGCAGAACAAGCCAAAATGAAAAAACAAACCAAATCAAAACTGTACTGACCCCATCTGCTGAGGGGAGAAGGTCAGGCTAGATACTCGCTATATCATTTGAGGACTGTGAATGTGAGTATTAAAGTGATAGAAGATTTATTTCCGGATGAACCTGTGGCTAGCCTGTTTTTGATGGTAGCATGTGCTGCAACAGGTAGCGTGCGCCACAAGTTGTGTAGCATCACTGCGATGTCTACGGAGATCAGGGATCACTCATCCTTTGTTGCCGAAAACTCCTCTTTGACAGATCTTGCGAAACTAGAATCCTTAAGAACCTGGATTGCTAGCATGGCCAGTCCTTTTCCGCACTGAATAGCTGCCTTATGCGCCTCATCACCACCCGCAGCCTCTGCGAACTTTGGATGATGTGGGGAGATATTGTCTTCAGTCGGAATAGTGAAACCACCATGGAAACTAGGCACCTCATGGGAGACGTTCCCTGAAGGATATCAGTCAACATTGTGGGAAATCGACGAGTTGGCTCACCCATATCAGTCGAAGCGGTAAATGCATTGGCGTCTCGGAAAAGTACTCGCTCTCCCAAGCTGGCCATGTCATTGACATATTGTCTACAGAGTGTCTCATTGACCCTTATATTCTTATACGTTGGGGCTCTAGGAAGAAGATCAGTATCATCGGTAGTTCGTACGGCAAGGCTTACCGGATAAAGTTGAAGTCGCAACCAGCACTGAGGGCACCCGCTTCGCAACACTTCTCAACCTTTCCCAACAGCTCCTCGCATCGCTTCATGGATGGACTGCGCACATACCAATTCATGCGAGAATACTGTGTGATGACATTTGGTACTGTTCCACCATCTTCGATTACACAATGAACCCGCTCATCAGGTCTCATCTGCTGTCGTAGCATAGAGACGTTGTTGTAAGTCGCGATTGCAGCGTCAAGTGCATTCAAACCATTCCATGGCTGCCCACCAGCATGGGCCGGACGTCCATGAAACTCGACTTTGAATTTATAAGACGCAATCATATCCATACCTGCTAAGCCATTATATCCCCCGTCCAATTGATGAGGAGAGATTGGATGTGCCATTATTGCAGCTGCAATGTCCTCTTCTTTGAAAGCTCCTGCTTCAATTAACTTGACTTTCCCACCTTGACCTTCCTCAGCTGGTGTGCCTAGAAGCCTGACTCTTCCAGGCTTTATTTCAGTCCGGACCACCCTCGCTACGGCTAGGAATGCTGCGATTGAGGATGTTGCGATCAGATTATGGCCGCAAGCGTGTCCGATATTGGGAAGTGCATCGTATTCTGCACAAATGATAACCAATGGGCCCCCATCTCCCACCTCGGCGATGAAGGACGTTTCTAGGCCGTAAGCATGATCTTGGACTTTGAATCCTTCACCCTCGAGGAAGGTGGTGATCGTTTTGACAGCACCGAACTCTTGGAAAGCTAACTCTGGATGGCTGTGGATAGCCTCGTTTAGTTGCCTCAGGTTTCGCTCGGCATCGTCAATAGTTGCTACACAAATGTCTACCAAGGCATCCCGGGCTTTGGAGTCCGCTCTGGGAGCTGTGGCCGCCATTTGAAAGGACAGTGTGGTCTCACAAAGCTTGTGCTGGAGTAGTGCAGTGGCAGCGTCCGTTGATAAGGCTCGGTAGCGCAGCGGCTTGTTTAGCAGACGTTTGATGGTAGGTTCCAAGGGTGTTGAGAGACGCGGAATTCTAGCAGAACAAATTTTAGGCACGTCGACGTCATCTCCAGGCGCCCAACGCCCACCAGGAGACCGAGGGGGTTGCCAGGGTCCCATTCAACTCGGCATGGAAAAACTTAAACCCTTAATCATTTAGGTGCCCACATTGGGGGCACTCGGGGGAAGCAATTGGGGTCCAGCCCTGGAGAAACTCCAACCTCTTATCAATGTTATCTACCTACGGAGTACTTGCTTTCCATCTGAGCAGCCACAAATGGTGCATCTCATACTCCCAGCTGTACCTATCGTACAACATTCCCTGGCCTATCTATCATACAGGACAGGCATCTGAACAAGGGCAGCGCGTCTTGTCAGGAACTGACCATTACTTGAAATAAATAGATGGCCCTCGTAGCTCTGATGGACAATCAACCAGCTGCCGCCACAAAACTCCGAAGAGCGACGCAAGCTTGCGATTTTTGTCGTGGACGGAGCATTAAATGCAAGCAATATCCTGGATTTGACTCCGGAAGCCAACACGTGTCATCAATAGCCAGTTGTTTGACTTGTGTTGAATACGGACGAGAGTGCATTCGCAGTCGACAACCCAAGAAACGGGGAACAAAACCTCGAGGGCAAAATTGCCTGGGAGAAGCGAAGCTGGTGTCACACGGTGATGATCTCCTGGGTGACAACGTCAAACTTAGACTTCAGCAACGCCGAAAAGTATTGACCGCTTTACTTGATATTTATCTCGACACGATTCACCCATTGTACGTTAGACAATTGCCTTGCGACACATAGCGTTGATAACAAGTACGAATAGGTTCCCTGTTTTCTGCGAGCGTGAACTTTGGGTTGGATGGAGAGAAGGTACATTTCCAGCAACCATCGCTGAGTACACTGGCCTTATCACCATGTGTGCACTGAGTGCCCAGCACGCCAAAAACGGTGCGCTGTTCAACGACGAAAAGAGCCAGCTAGAAGTCGCTACCTGGGCATCGGAATACCTTCAAGAGGCTCTCACGCTTGTCCCACTAGACTTTGACATGATGAGTCCACTGGATTTGATGCGCTCGTACGGATTTCTTGCACTCCTGGGCACTCAGATTGGTGATAGCAATATGGTACAGAAGTACCTAGGCCTATATCACGGTATTTGTGGCCGATACAGCCTGAATGAGGAATCAAGATGGCCTCTAGACATTAGCTGCTGTGAGAGAGAGGTGCGACGAAGAATTTTCTGGTCAATTTATCGCCTCGAGGTTCATACTGCATGCGTTCTAGGTCACTATGTACGGATTCCAGAAGCACAATGCGACGTTGGTTATCCAAGTGGCATTCATCATCCGGCGTTTGTGCCTGGGAGAGATGGCAACTTCGAAGATTGGTTTTCCGGTTGGAATTACTCGACTGACCTTTACCGAATCCTGGAGCACGCAGTTATTGCATTTCGGACGAGGAGACGCACCTATCCGCCTTCGCTAGGTTTTGATGGCGGGCTCTCAAGCGGTGCTCTGAGCAAGAAATTGACTACTATCAAAGATGGTCTTCTTCCTCAGTACGAGAGGGCATTTCTCCGCTCCGAGGACAGTGGGCGAAATCGTTGTGGGTTTCAGGCGACAAATATCTTCTGCATTATTCATTTAGTTCGGATGCTGACATCATTGTCGGATGACCATGATCTTGACAGCATATGCGGTACTGCACAGGAGATGATTGACAGCATGCGGCAAATACCACCAGAATATATCCGTGCTTGTGGAGCGACTCTCCTCCAACAAGTGGCCGGAGTAGGGCATATGCTCTGCATTGTTGCAACCAAGCAGTTACAATCAACCTATTCTCTTGACAGGCTAAGTCGTGTCCTTGAATCAATCACCACCTTCTTGGAAACTTCGAAACAACACCATGATCCGCTCGGAACGGCCGCATTACGCCTACGGGAACACCTGGGTAAGCTCAGGAGTGCGCAAGATGTTACTGGCACTGGAACCAAGCACCCTGAAATCGAAATACGAATTCCTCCCCGTGTGGAGGGAGATAATCCACGGATTCCAATGCTTGATGAGTATGGTACAATTTCAGGTTTTGGTCATGACATTTTCCCGGCGACATTCCTAGGCGACATCTCCCGGCCTTTTACATGGTCCGCTGAGTCCTCCACGTCCTACTGAAGATCTACGATTTGATCTTAAATTCCATCACCTGTCATTTTCGATGATTCCTTCTGCTTTCCAAGCCCCTTTTGTGTCGTAGATCTCCAATGATAATATTCCCCACCAGTAACAACGGGATACTTCATTGGGTTCTCGCTGCTGACACATGTCGGTACAGGCTCCAAGGGTTTCATACGATCAAACCCCCAGAAGAACGGAACAGAATATCTCTCCTTGCCGGTCTGGTTGATGACTCTGTGCACCGTGGAAACAAAGAAATCATTCGTCTGTCGCATGAAGCAGTCCGCAATATTTACAACGAAAGAGCCTTCAATTGGAGTTGCCTTGATCCAACTTCCATTCTTGCCGAGCACCTCAAGTCCACCACAGGAATCTTGAGTTACAATGGTGAAGCACTCAACATCTGTGTGGGCACCGATACCCTGCTGATCGTCTCTGGAGCGTTCTTGCACTGGATAATGAAGAATGCGCATACCAGCTTCTGGTCTCTTGACGTACTCATCGAAATAGTCCTCAGGGAGATACAGCGCTAATGCGAAGATCTGGGTCAATCGCCTTGAAAGTTGCAATAACTTGGTGTGATATGCATAGAGGCCCTCTCGAAATCCAGGTAAATCCGATGGCCAAATGCTCACCGACTTTGCGTCCTTGTCAACAGCTTCTGGATCTTCGGCTGGATCATACGCCCAATTGAAGGCCTCACTCAAATCTGCAACATATCAGCACCGTTCCAAACCGCAACACTCACAACGAACCTCGATGCTTCCAACCATTCCGATTATAATGTTCCATAGGATGAAACCCGACATATTCGTTGGGGACCAAGCCCGTGAAGACTTCCATCTTCTTCTCCTCGGGCAATGCGAAGAATCTCTTGGCTTGGTTCATGGCCTCATCCGCATAGCTCATATCGATACCCTAATCCGTGTCAGAATTATGCCATGCACCAGAGGACAAATTTCAGACATGATTTATCATATAGAAGAAACCTATCTCTCTAGATGCATTTCGTATCTCCTCTGCGACGGCCTGGCGGTCTTCAAATTTATCACTATAAATGCGTGATACATCGATTACCGGGATTTGCGCCGAGTCCACCGATTCGTTAGAATCGAAGTGGAATATCTGGCCATTTAAGAGGGTAATGGTCTTGCGCGGTTGCTCAACTGTACTCGTTGTGGATTGCGACATTGTCATAATTCGACAAGGGCGATCTGGAGATCGTAGAGCTTTCTTGGATACCAAGAAAAACGAACTGAGGGCCTGGTCATCTAGCAATATAAAGCCCAAGAATTGTGAGCCGTGAGTCCTTTTGCGACGGAGTGTTCGCTTAAACTGATAAACTATTGAGGGGTGAACCCCAGAGCCAGGAGTCAGAATCCGCCTGAGTGGATCATCAGATGTTGAGGCCAAAAGACAAAGTATGGTCAGAGGACAAGTCACGCGCACACCCGAGGCTGGTGAAAAAAGTGGTTCCCGTGAAAACGATACACTTATTCGCTGTAAACGGTAGTGTCCGTTTTCCCCTTATCTTGATAACAGTATTCGGCCTTGTGCGCTATTATGAGTGGACCACCTGGTAAACAAACAGCTTACACCTGCCAATCAAAGAGTCTCTGATAAGCCAAACTTGACGGGTAAACTGATAAACTGCTTAAACTGAAAAACTCATGCTGAAGGTATTCTCCAACTACATTGGTTTCCGACTTAAGATGGAGTTATTCCATACATTCAACCCAAGTGGTGTTGTAACCAGCTCGATGCAGATCCTCCACATTTTTGATATTGCCTTATCAAGTATTCCGAAGGGCAGTGATAACAGCGACAGGCACTATCACCGCTATGCAGCGTTCACAAGACTCTGTTGCGAGTAATTGACCGGATCGGCCTGAATATATGATGGGCTCCAGCGACCAAGTTCCACTGCCGTCAACCATAACCAGATCTGCTTTGAGGGTGCTCCCACAAATCTCATCCGCCATGAGCCAGAGTTCTTTTCGGCAGCGCATCATGCGCCGCCTCGAGGTCAACCGAGACACGGACACGGAAGTGGGCGCCTACATCAACAAAGATACTCGCCCTCTGCCGCCATCAAGGCGACCATACGGCCCATGGCATTTCGTCGGTCTATGGATGGTGACTGGCAGTTTCAACGTCGGCGGCTGGGCGACGGGCTCATCTGTGATATCGCTCGGCCTTAACGTGTGGCAATCGATGCTCGCCATCATCATCGCTCACACTTTCGTCGGCTTCGTCTGCATCGCAGGCGGCCACCCTGGAGCGAAATGGCATATCGGGTTCCCTTTCTGGATGAAGCAAGTGTGGGGTGTCTGGGGCTATTTGTGTCCTATGGCAATTCGAGTGTTCCTCTCTTTCGTCTGGACCGCCACGAATACCTGGTACGGAGGCCAGTGCTTGAAAGTGTTCTTTACGGCCTTGTGGCCATCCTTCGCGAACTTGAACACGAAACTCGCTGGAGGGACTATGGATACCGCCGACTTTGTCGCGTTCCTGGTCTTCATCCTTTCCTGCTTGCCCTTGGCCGTCGTAAGTCCTGAAAGGTACCGAAAGCCCTTCCTGGTCGCATCGGTCACAGTTGCTACCACTGTCTTTGTTCTCCTCATCTGGGCCATGAAACGCGCTGGCGGTGGCGGGGCGTTGCTGTCTGATGTGAGCGGCGTTTCTGGCGTCGCTCCAGCCAAAGGCTCCAAGCTCGGCTGGTCATTCGTGGCCGCGATTACGGCTAATATCGGTGGAATCGCCACACACATGTTCTCGCAGTCCGACTACACGAGATATGCTCGCAAGCCTGGTGATCAAGTTCTCGCACAGCTCGTCATGGTGCCCCTGGGAACCATCATCGTGGCCTGCATTGGCATCGTCTGCACATCCTGCGCCGCTCAGCTCTACCCTGAGACCACAAAGCTTTTGTGGCAGCCCTACGCCTTCCTGAGCGCCATTCTCAAATATGAGAATAATTCCGGTGCTCGTGCCGGAGTTGCGTTCGCCAGCCTTGCATTCGTGCTCTCCCAGTATGGTATCGTGGTAGCCTCTAATCTTGTAGTTGCAGGTATCGACCTGGCTGCTCTTCTCCCACGCTGGTTTACGATCCGAAGAGGCGCCTATTCCACCATCGGCTTCGCCTTCATCATGCAACCGTGGCAATTGCTGAACAGCGCCACCAATTTCCTGACTGTCGTGGGCAGCTTCAACGTGTTCCTCGGCCCCTTCATGGGCATTATGTTCGCCGACTACTTCATCCTGCGGAAATGCACCATGAAGCTGACTGATCTCTTCGAAGAGTCTAACAAGAGCATATATTGGTACACCCGCGGCTGGAACTGGAGAGCGGCAATTGCGTGGGTCGCAGGCGTTTGGCCTCTCATGCCGGGCCTAGTACAGCGCGGTGTTGCTCCCAAAGCCATCTGGCCTGGCTGGACGCATCTCTACTGGCTAGCCTGGTTCCTAGGTTGTCTTATCTCCGGTTCGGTCTATATGGCTCTTGAGTATTGCTGGCCCATCGCGGACAAGACTGCCGTCGATGATGAAGATTATTTTGGAACGTTCAGCGAAATTCCTACGCTTTCGGGACTACCCAGAGACTCCGAAACCGCTAGCTCGGCAGAGCAATTGCCTGAGAAGATCCAAGAGGACAAATTGGCTAGAGGCACTGTGGCGGAAGTTTGAAGTTGGTTGAGCTCTAGTGTACCTACCCGCGAACAAACAGTCGTGTGAAAGCTATAGTATCAGTTCCAGTTGCTCACTATTGAGACAACTTTGCTTTGTTGCTCACAAATCACCGCCATAGATAGCATTTGCATCCAATAAACTTCGACGTTGTTTATATTTCGTTCCAGAGTCAAGGCCTAGCTTAGATTTTATTTATATTTTTATAGGGGTAGGTTAATGTTTATTGATAGCGCCCCATCCCCTAGCCCTCGCTCTTACCGTTCCTAAGTCATCCATGTTCAGGATATCGACTTCTCTTTCAATCAAGACCCTCCACGCGATCTCCCTCAGATTTGGCGGTTGTTCAGGCACATTCCAATATCTGGACAACAAGCCCCTCGCCCTAGCTTGCTCGATTTGCGAAGCTGTCAAGTCCAGCAACCCGGGGTTCCCCTCCCAAGGTATGGAATCACCGCGCCAGGTCCACAGCCTGGCGTTCTCCCACTCCGTCGAGGCAAAGTACGAGTTCGATTGGTTGTAACCGTATCGATAGGGTTTGGTGCTGAAGTCGTCGTCGACGTGAGGTAGCTGCTCTAGCTTCGCGTCCCAAAAGATATCTCGATGCTGTGGATCAAGAGAAGTGACAGCCTCGAATGGTGCGTTGCCCGATGCTACGATGGTGAGGGGTCGCATCACTCTCTCCGTGCCGTTCCAGTATGTCAGGTAGTCAAGCTCACGAAGCGGCTGTAGCTGATCGTGCAATTCTGCGAATGTTTCTGGCCCGGAGGTTTTGAGGTCGACAAGAAGCACGAATGTTTGTTCAGGAGCGAGATTAAAAATCCCCCGCCATGAGCCATCAGTGGTGTTGGCATTTTGATCATCTAGCATGCGCTGCAGAGGTTCCAGGTACATGGACCGTAACGTCGCATCATTGTGCAAACTCCTTCCCGAGTGGCCGACGAGAAGATCAGAGTTGCGTAGGTGCACGTCAGCCTCCACGCTGATGCAGCCCGACCCAATCGCCTCGAAGAGAGGAATGCGGCGCCAGTAATCGTTGTGTGAGTGTACAGGTACAGGGAAAGCGTTGTGGATGAAGGGTTGGCGCTCGTCATCCCAGATCGCATCGCTGTTGCGGTCAATCTGTTGGTTGAATATGTTGTCGTAGGGGTCGTTTGCAACGCGGATTAAGCCCTCTTTGAGGCGTACAATGTACACTAGTTGAGCGATGCATCTTTGAGAATAGGCTTGCGTCAGTAAGGTTGTCAACATCTGGTCTTTATCCGGAAGACTCACAATAAAGTCATAACGCAAGCGATGTTTGCTAACAAATCAGCACGTATTTTCTGCTGTCGCAATGGAAGGGGGATCTTCCAAACGTGAACCACGGATCGAGCTTGTGGCGATTGCCCCTTTGCACCAGCATTTTCAATGTCCATACGAAATAGCTGGTCATCAGACCTGGCAGCGCTGGAGCTATGATCGCTAGGTGGAGAAGACATAGTGGAATTGACCTCTGGTAAGCATGGGAAATCGTAATCGTAAAATACGAGAGCTTGGTTGACCCGCTACGCCTCGAGTTGATGTCTTGGGGGGG
>Ga0105239_10005467_pt1 | contig 14910 bp, 18 predicted proteins | sample KBSC44metaG_FD_92761 | JGI IMG/M metagenome (GOLD analysis project Ga0105239, IMG submission 92761) | Corn rhizosphere microbial communities from Kellogg Biological Station, Michigan, USA - KBS C4-4 metaG | ecosystem: Host-associated > Plants > Roots > Rhizosphere > Soil | place: Michigan, USA... | reverse complement strand
GGATGGGGGGTCGGCGCAGGTGATCAGTGGGACGGTGGTGGGGTCGCCGGCGACGATGAGTGTGGTGGTGAAGCAGGCCCGGGCGGTTCTCGTCCCCAACCCCAACGACCACTGAGCCGAATGATCAGCGACGCGACGGCCCGCTCAGCGAATGCTCTCGCCGAAGCCGATGTACGCGGAGCTGGTCGTCGAGCGCGTCCTCGTAGGCGACATCCTCGCCCGGGGCGGCTGGCGTTTGCAGCGCAGCCCCTTCGCGGGCAACTGCCTGCATGATCGACTCGCCGTCCCGCGCGCCGTCGTGGACAAACTTTCCGCCCCGCATCAATGACGCGCCCGCCGCGATCAGCAGCATGACGACGGAGACGCCGAATGCGATGAACAAGCCATGGCGGAACGGATCCGAGATCAGTTCGGGGAAGAACGACTTGCCGTAGAGCGTGGCCGTGTCGACGCCTGGCCCTGGGTGCGGCACCAGCGAACGCAGTGGGTTGTCGCCGAGGAACGCCGCGAACAGCGTGCCGACGGGGGAGACGTGAGATGCCTGCGTGGCGGTCGACTGATCCACACCGACCCCGGTCAACCCGCTGTAGAGCGACGAGGGCAACTTGCTCGCCAACCCGACCGCCATCAGAGTAAAGAAGCCGCCCATTGAGATGACCATGCCCGCGTTCATGCCGGTGGCGCGGATGCCGGACGCGGCGCCGCGCTGATCGGCTGGCACGGCGTTCATGATTGCGGCCGCGTTCGGGGCCGAAACGAGGCCCATCCCGATGCCGTTGAGCGCAAGCAGGGCCGCGAACACCGGGTAACTGAAGTCCGCCGGCAGCGCGATCAACCCGACGAACGTGCCGGCCGTCAGCAGCAGGCCGCCAGTGGCGAACGCCCGGGCGCCGAAACGATCCGAAATGGCGCCGGAGGCAGGCCCGGCGAGCAGGAAGCCGGCGGTCAGCGGCAGCATGTAGATACCCGCCCACAGCGGCGTGTCCGCGAAGTCATAGCCATGCAGTGGCAACCAGATGCCCTGCAACCAGATGATCAGCATGAACTGCAGGCCACCGCGGGCCATCGACGTCAACAGATTGACGGATTGTCCGGCCGTGAACGCGCGCACCTTGAACAGCTTCATATTGATCATCGGGTTGGCCACCCGGTTCTCGATCAGCCCGAAGGCGATGAGCAGGACCACGCCGCCGATCAAGCCGGTGAGCACGAGGGGAGACGTCCATCCCATGGCGTGACCCCCGTAGGGCTGCAAGCCGTACGTCAATCCGATCAGGACCGCGATCAACCCGACGCCGAACGTGATGTTGCCCCACCAGTCGATCGTCACCCGCGACGTGCGCTCGCGTGGCTTGTCGCGCAGGGTCCGGTACCCGATCCACGTTCCCCAGATCCCAATCGGCACGCTGACCCAGAAGACGGCGCGCCAGTGCCACTCGGAAAGCAGCCCGCCGATGACCAGACCCATGAAGCTGCCGGCGAGCGCTGCGACCTGGTTCACGCCAAGCGCGAATCCCCGCCGTTCAGGCGGGAAGGCATCAGTGATCAAGGCCGTCGAGTTCGCCGTGAGCATCGCGCCGCCGACACCCTGGACGATCCTCATGGCGATGATTTCCATGGCTCCGGCCGAGCCGGAGTTCGGGACCAAGGCACATCCGATCGACGCGATTGTGAAGATCAAGAATCCGAGATTGAACAGCCTCGCCCGTCCGTACTGATCACCTAGGCGCCCGAACGTCACAACCAACACCGCCGTGACCAGCAGGTAACCCATCAGCATCCAGAGCAGATACGAGATGTTCTGCGGCGCGAGCGGGTCCAGGCCGAGCCCTGTGAAGATAGCGGGCAGCGAGATCAACAAGATTGAGGAGTTGAGCGTTGCGGCGAGGATGCCGACGGTGGTCACGGAGAGCGCGACGCGGCGGTCGTGTCGTTGAGATTGAGTCACAACATCGCTCCTTTCGTTAGCCAGACTAATGACTTTCAGCGGCGTCCGCCAGTATGCGAGATGTGATGTCCGTTGCGGTCCGAGTTCGCAGACTTCCTAGACTGGGCTCCGTGACAGTGCAGCCGATCCGACTTTTTGGTGATCCGGTGCTCCGGACCGCCGCCGAGGCCGTGACCGACTTCGACAAGGAGCTGCGGACTCTGGTCGCGGACCTGACCGAGACGATGATGGCTGCGCCCGGCGCTGGGTTGGCGGCGCCGCAGATCGGCGTGGGCCTGCGAGTCTTCGTATTCCACGTCGATGAGGAACAGTCGGGGCATCTCGTCAACCCGGTCCTGCACTTCCCGACTGATGAAGATCAGGGTGGCCCCGAGGGCTGCTTGTCGATCCCCGGCCTGAGCTGGGATTGCCTGCGAAAGGAGCACGTCGTCGCGCACGGTTTCAACATGCACGGTGACCCGATCAGCATCGAAGGCACAAGCAAACTAGCCCGCTGCATCCAGCATGAGACGGACCACCTCGACGGGGTGATGTTCGTCGACCGCCTTGACCCGGACACTCGCAAAGCTGCGATGAAGGCGATCCGCGAGGCGGAATGGTCGGGGCTGGCCAGGCCCGTCGTCAAGGTCAGTCCCCACGCCGGAACCCGGTAGCCGGTGAAGCTCGTCTTTGCGGGCACCCCGACGCCGGCGGTACCAGCTCTGTCGGCGCTTGTGGAGTCCAGGCACGATGTCGCCGCGGTGGTGACCCGCCCGGCGCGGGCCGCCGGACGAGGACGTGGCAATCGCGTGTCGCCGGTCGAGACGCTGGCTCGTGACTTCGGCATCGAGGTCCTCACGCCGGAGCGACCCGGCGATCCCGCCTTTCTGAGCCGGCTCGCCGAGATCGCGCCGGACTGCTGCCCGGTCGTCGCCTATGGGGCGCTCCTGCCTCCGTCCGCTCTGCGGATCCCGAGGCGAGGCTGGGTGAATCTGCATTTCTCGCTGCTTCCAGCCTGGCGGGGGGCAGCGCCAGTCCAGCACGCGATCTTGCACGGGGACGACGTGACTGGCGCGTCGACGTTCGAGATCGAGGCCGGGCTGGACACCGGTCCGGTGTATGGCGTCGTGACCGAGACGATCCGGCCCTGGGACACTGCTGGCGACCTCCTTGACCGCCTCGCTGTCTCCGGCGCGTCCCTGCTCGTCGCGACCATGAATGGGATCGAAGACGGCTCCCTGGTGGCCCGTCCCCAACCGCTCGACGGAGTGTCGATCGCCGGCAAGATCACCGTGGCCGACGCCGCCGTCGATTGGCACGCGCCGGCCATCCACGTCGACCGGTTGATCCGCGCCTGCACACCGAGCCCCGGAGCCTGGAGCCTGCTCGCTGACGCCCGGATAAAACTCGGCCCGGTCCGCGTCCGCACCGCAAGCCTGGAACCGGGCCGGCTCAAGGTGACGAAAGCGACGGTTCTTGTCGGCACGGCAACGGACCCGGTTGAGCTCAGCACGGTCCAGCCCGCGGGTAAGCGAGCGATCCCCGCGGCCGACTGGGCGCGAGGCGCCCGCCTCGGCGACGGAGATCGACTTGGCTAAGCGACCAACCATCGGGGTTGATCCTGCACGGGTGGTCGCTCTGCGCCTCCTGCGTGAGGTCGCCGAGCACGACGCCTACGCGAATCTGCTGCTTCCGCGGCTGATCTCCGAGGCCGGGCTGCACGGGCGCGACGCGGCCCTGGCCACCGAACTTGGATACGGCGCCCTGCGGGCCCAGGGGACCTTGGACGAGATCATCGACGCCTGCGTCGACCGGGCCGTCGACGCGCCCGTCCGTGACATCCTTCGGCTGGGGGCGTATCAGGCTTTGCGTACGCGAATCCCCGTTCACGCGGCGGTTGCCACGAGCGTCGATCTCGCTCGGGCCAGCGGGCAGGGCCGGGCGGCGGGTTTCGTCAACGCCGTTATGCGAAAGATCGTGCGGCACAGCTGGACGCAGTGGGGCGAAACCCTGACCTCAGGCGCCGGCCTTCATCGACGCCTCGCCGTCTCCACAGCGCACCCGGAGTGGATCGTCTCGGCTTTTGACGACGCGCTCGCGCACCCGGATGAACTGGAGCCTGCGCTGCTGGCGGATGACCAGCGCCCGCAAACCCATCTGGTCGCGTGGCCGGGCCTCCTCGACCGGGCGGAGTTGGCCGCGGCCTCCGGCGGGGAGCCGGGACCGTGGTCGCCGTACGCGGTCCGCCTCGACGGCGGTGACCCCGCCGCCTTGGCAGCAATCCATGAGCGGCGAGCCGCCGTGCAAGACGAAGGAAGCCAGCTCTGCGCGATAGCGCTTACTCGAGCGCAAGTGGAAGGTCGCGACGAGCGCTGGCTCGATCTGTGCGCTGGACCCGGAGGCAAGGCGGCCCTGCTCGCCTCGCTCGCTGCGCCCCGCGGCGCACGGCTTACCGCGAACGAGTTGCATCCGCACCGCGCGGAGCTGGTCCGCAAGATAACTGCGGAATGGCCGGTCGACATCAGAGTCGGCGACGCTCGGGAGCTGGACGGCGAGTTTGATCGGGTGCTCCTCGACGCTCCGTGCTCGGGACTCGGCGCGTTGCGCCGCCGCCCGGAAGCCCGGTGGCGGCGATCGCCGTCCGATGTCGAAGCGCTCGCGCAGTTGCAGGGCGAGTTGTTGGACGCCGCGCTGCGGCTCACCCGCCCGGGCGGTGTCGTCGGGTACGTGACGTGCTCGCCGCATGTCGCCGAGACCGTCGGCGTCATCGCTGGCCGCGAGATCGAGGACGCGCGCCCTTTGTTCCCCGGCGTTCCTGACCTGGGCGGGGGTCCGTGGGTGCAGCTCTGGCCGCACCGACACGCTACCGACGCCATGTTCTTCGCACTGCTTCGCCGCGACCGAGCTGCGACTAAGCTGCGCTAGTGACGAGATCGGGCGCCGCCGAACCGATGATCGCCCCGAGCATCCTGGCCGCCGACTTCGCCCATCTCGCTGATGAAGCCGATGCGGTGGCCAACGCCGATTGGCTGCACGTCGACGTCATGGACGCTCATTTCGTGCCCAACCTGACGCTTGGGCTTCCGGTCGTGAGAAGCCTCCTGAACTCGACCGACATGCCGCTCGACTGCCACCTGATGATCGAGGACCCCGACCGCTGGGCGCCTGGGTACGCGGAGGCGGGGGCGGCCAACGTGACGTTCCACGTCGAGGCCGCGGACGACGCCGTCCAGACTGCCCGGGCGATTCGCAGGGCCGGTGCTCTCGCCGGACTGAGCGTGAAGCCCGGGACCGCGATCGAGCCTTACCTGGAGATCTTGTCCGAGTTCGACACCCTACTGGTGATGAGCGTCGAACCCGGTTTCGGCGGCCAGAGGTTCATGGCCGAAGTTCTGCCGAAAGTCACGTGGGCGCGAGGTCAGGTCAAGTCCGGGCATTTGCGGCTTTTCATCGAGATCGACGGCGGCATCGATGCCGACACGATCGTCGCCGCGGCCGAGGCCGGAGCCGACGTGTTCGTCGCGGGTTCGGCGATCTATGAAGCCAGCGACCCCGGGAAGGCTGTGGACGCTTTGCGTGTTGCAGCACGTGCCGCGATGAACCCGTCGAGCTAGGTGGTACATGAGCGTCACTGAGGTCGAAGTCGCCGCCATGCGGCGCGCGCTCGCCCTGGCGGAGACCGTTCGGGGCCGCACCAGCCCCAACCCGGCCGTCGGCGCGGTGATTCTGGATCGCGCCGGCGAACTGGTGGGGGAGGGGGCTACACGGCCGAGCGGTGGGCCCCATGCCGAGATCGTCGCCCTCGATCAAGCGGGCGGGCGCGCCGAGGGAGCGACCGCAGTCGTGACACTCGAGCCCTGCGCCCACACCGGGCAGACCGGACCGTGCGTGGACGCGCTGGTAGCCGCGGGGATTTCCCGGGTCGTCTACTCCCTCGAGGATCCCAACGTGGTGGCGGCGGGCGGGGCAGTTCGGCTGGAGGTCGCCGGGGTCAAGGTCGAATCAGGCGTACTGGCTGACGAGGCCGCCAGGGGCGCGCTTCGGCCCTGGCTGCACGCGATGATCACCGGCCGGCCGTACGTCACCTGGAAGGTGGCCAGCACGCTCGACGGCCGGGTGGCCGCGGCTGACGCGTCGTCGAAGTGGATCTCATCGGTGGTCTCGCGCACCGACGCGCACGCGATCCGCGGGGGCGTCGACGCCATCATGGTCGGCAGCGGCACCGTCCTGGCCGATGATCCGCAGTTGACCGCTCGAACAGGCGACGGCTCGCTCGCCGACCATCAGCCCTTGCGAGTGGTGCTCGATCGCCGTCATCGGACTCCTCAGCGCGCGCGGGTGCTCGACAACGCCGCCGAGACGCTGGTCCTGGACACAGCCGTGCCTCGGTTTGCCCTCAAGGCCTTGTTCGACCGTGGCGTCCGTCATCTGCTGCTCGAAGGCGGCCCGACTCTGGCGGGCGCGTTCATCGAGGCGCGCTGCGTGGACGAGATCATCGTCTATCTGGCTCCGAAACTTCTCGGATCCGGCCCCTCCGGACTCGGTGATGCCGGAATCGTCTCTATCGGCGGTGCTGTGACATTGGAGATTGACGAGGTCGAAAGACTTGGTCCGGATGTCAAGATCACGGCACGCCCAGTGTGGGCGGAACCGGCGACCGAGGAGAAGTAAGTGTTCACCGGCATAGTGGAAGAGCTGGGCGAGGTCGTGTCGCTCGAGCGGCGCGGCGACTCCGCCGTGCTGTCGGTGCGCGCGAGCAAAGTCGCCGCTGAACTGGTCCACGGCGCCTCGATAGCAGTCAACGGCGTGTGCTTGACGGTGATTGGCTGGAGCCAGGACAACCCGGTCGACGTCGGATTCGACGTCATGGCCGAGACACTGGACCGCTCCGACATCGGGGCGTTGCGGCCGGGTGACCGCGTCAATCTCGAGCGAGCAGTCCGGGTAGATTCCCGACTCGACGGGCATATCGTGCAGGGACACGTCGACGGCACCGGCACCCTGCTGTCGCGGACGCCGGGCGACGGATGGGACTCGTTGCGTTTCAGCCTGCCGAAGTCGCTGTCCCGCTTCGTCGCCGAGAAGGGCTCGATCGCGGTCGACGGCGTCTCCCTCACCGTGTCGGCCGTCGGCGGTGAGTGGTTCGAGGTAGGTCTGATTCCGGAGACGCTTCGCGCGACCAACCTCGGAGTGAAGGTTCCGGGCGAAGCGGTTAATCTGGAGACCGACGTGCTGGCCAAGTACACCGAGCGACTGCTGTCGCAGCGACAGGCCACGCCAGGAGCGAGTGACGTGCCATGACAGTGCCTCTCGATTCGGTCGAACGCGCCGTTGCCGATATGGCGGCCGGTAAGGCGGTCGTCGTGATCGACGACGAGGATCGCGAAAACGAAGGGGACCTGATCTTCGCCGCCGAGCTGGCGACGCCAGAACTCGTCGCGTTCATGGTCCGTTACTCCTCCGGCTACATCTGCGTGTCGATGTCAGAGGCCAACGCCGACCGGCTCGATCTGCCTCCCATGTTTCGGGTCAACCAAGATCGCCGGGGCACCGCCTACGCGGTCACGGTCGACGCGCGTGAGGGCATCACCACCGGCATCTCGGCGGCGGATCGCTCCCACACGATCCGCTTGCTCGGCAGCCCGGACACCGACGCCACCGATCTTGCGCGCCCGGGTCATATCGTGCCGCTCCGCGCCCGCGACGGCGGCGTTCTCAGACGCCCGGGCCACACCGAAGCCGCCGTCGACCTTGCCGTGCTCGCCGGCCTGCACCCGGCCGGCGTCCTCTGCGAGATCGTCAGCGAGAAGGACCCCGCTGGTATGGCGAAGAGCGACGAGCTACGCGTCTTCGCCGATGAACACGGCCTCGCACTGATCTCCATCGCCGACTTGGTCGCGTACCGGCGGCGCTTCGACAAGCTCGTCGAGCGCGTGGCCGAGGCGCGGGTTCCGCTGCGCTACGGCGAGTTCAACGCGGTCGGTTACTCGAGCTCCTACGACGACCGCGAGCACGTCGCGTTCGTTTTCGGCGAGATCGGGGACGGCGACGACGTCCTCGTGCGGGTGCACTCCGAGTGCCTCACCGGAGATGTGTTCGGTTCGTTGCGTTGCGACTGCGGTCCACAACTGGATGCCGCCCTCGCCGCGGTGGCGAGGGAGGGACGCGGCGTGGTCCTGTACATCCGCGGTCACGAGGGCCGAGGCATCGGCCTGCTCCACAAGCTGCAGGCATACCAACTGCAGGACGCCGGCGCCGACACAATGGACGCGAACCTGGCGCTGGGGCTGCCGGCCGACGCTCGCGACTACGGGACCGGGGCGCAGATCCTGGTCGACCTTGGCGTTCACACGATGAGGCTGTTGTCTAACAATCCCGCGAAACGCGCAGGACTGGAAGGGTACGGGCTGCACATCGTCGGCCAGGTCCCGCTGCCGACCCATCAGAACCCGCACAACTTGCGCTACCTCCAGACGAAGAGAGACCGGATGGGCCACGACCTGACTCTGGATGACGGGCCGGACTACATCGCCGGGCGGGCCGGCCAGTGAGCGGCCACGGGGCTCCCGACATCAACGTCGTGCCGGGAGCCGAGGCGCTGCGAGTGGCAATCGTCGCCTCCCAGTGGCACACGACGGTGACCGACGGGCTTCTGGTCGGCGCCCGGCGGGCCTTGGCAGCTTCTCGGGTGAGCGACGTGACCGTCGTGCGGGTGCCGGGAGCATTCGAACTGCCCGTGGCCGCGGCCCGGCTGGCGGCCCATTTCGACGCGATCGTCGCTCTCGGCGTCGTCATCCGAGGGGGCACGCCGCACTTCGACTACGTGTGCCAAGCCGCGACGATGGGCTTGACGGACGTGGCCCGGACGAGCGGAGTTCCCATCGGGTTCGGGCTATTGACTTGCGACGACGATCAGCAGGCGCTCGATCGGGCCGGCCTTGCCGGATCGAAGGAGGACAAGGGGCAGGAAGCGGCGCTCGCCGCCCTGGCCGCGGCTGTCACGCTGGCCGCGTACTCAATCGATTGATTCGACGTCGGTAGGCTTCGGCCGTGACCTTCGACGAGCTCTACGCCGTGTTGACCGAGCGTCAGCGCCTTCGGCCGGCTGGATCGTCGACGGTCGAGGCGTTGGACGCAGGAGTACACGCTCAGGGAAAAAAGGTCGTCGAGGAAGCGGCCGAGGTTTGGATGGCCGCGGAACACGAATCGGCCGAGCGCACCGCCGAGGAGATCAGCCAACTGCTCTACCGCATCCAGGTGATCATGGTGGGGCAAGGTATCGAGCTGGCCGACGTCTACCGGCACCTGTGACGTTCTGCCATTCATGATCGAGAGAATGTGATGACCGAAACCATCCGCGTCGCGGTTCCGAACAAGGGCTCGCTGGCCGAGCCAGCCAGCGACATGCTGCGCGAGGCCGGCTACCGGCAGCGCTCGGACAGCAAAGAGCTGGTGCTGCTCGATTCCGAGAACGACGCCGAGTTCTTCTTCCTGCGCCCCCGCGATATCGCTATCTACGTGGGCAGCGGCCGCCTCGATCTGGGGATCACCGGCGAAGATTTGCTGCTGGACTCCCGAGCTGCGGCGGAACCGATCCTGCCGCTCAGCTTCGGACGGTCCACCTTCAGGTTCGCGGGGCTCGCTGGCAAGCACGAGAAGGTGGAGGACCTCGACGGTTGCCGAATCGCGACGGCCTACCCGGGTGTGGTCAAGACGTACCTGGTCGGTCGAGGGGTGAGCGCCGAGGTGATCCGTCTTGACGGAGCGGTCGAGACGGCCGTGCGCCTCGGCGTCGCCGACGCGATCGCCGATGTCGTAGAAACCGGGACCACGCTCCGCAACGCGGGGCTTTCCACCTTCGGCCAGCCGTTGCTCGAGAGCCAAGCCGTGTTGATCCGGCAGACCGGCGCCGCAGCTTCCCCCCGCGTCGATCAGCTCGTGCGACGACTGCAGGGGGTGATCATCGCTCGGCAGTACGTGCTCATGGACTACGACATCAGCAACGACCTGGTCGAGAAGGCAGTTGCGATCACGCCGGGAATCGAGTCGCCCACGGTCTCGCCGCTGCACGAGCGTGGCTGGTCGGCCGTGCGTTCCATGGTTCCGCGCCGGGACACGAACCGCATCATGGACGAGCTCTGGGAACTCGGCGCCCGAGGCATCCTCGTGACCGACATCCACGCGTGTCGCTTGTGACCGTTCCGGTCGTCCGCGCTCGCCCGGTCGTGATGGGCCGGATTGGCTGGGCGTGCGCTGGACTCGTCCTCGCCGTCTTCGTACTCGTCGCTCTGCTCATGCGCCGCGACAACGCCGGCGCGCACTTCGGCCCGAAGGATCAGGTCGGCACGGTCGTCCTCGGTGTGTTGATCGCGGCGGCGTTCTGGCTGCTGACCCGGCCGCGGCTGATCGCCGACGAGCGTGCGGTGCGCATCCGGTCATTTGCCGGCAGCTACCGGACTGTGCCGTGGGAGGTGGTGCGGGCGGTCGAGTTTCCGAGCAACGTGCGTTTCGCCCGCTTGGTTCTGCCGGGTGACGAGACGTTCGCCGTCTACGCCGTCCAGCGTGTAGACGGAGAGCGAGCCGTTCTCGTGATGCGTGAGCTGCGAACCCTGTTCGCCGTGACGCACCCCGGCTAGGAACGCGCTAGCGCAGATATTTCTCGCCCGGACCCTCGCCCGGCTCGTCCGGATAGGCGGACGATTCGCGGAACGCCGACTGCAGGGTCCGCACGCCGTCACGCAGCGGCTGACGGTGGATGCCGAGAAAGTCTTGGGACGCGGCGACCAAGCCGGCGAGGGCGGTGATCAGCCGACGGGCCTCGTCCAGATCGATCGACGGCGCGCCGCCCGGGGCCAGCCCGAGTTTCTCGGCTGAGGAACTCATCAGCATGACCGCGGCTCGGCTGATGACCTCGACAGCCGGGATGTCTGCGAGTTCGCGCACGGGGAGGTCGTCGAGCTCGTCGAGACGGTCGAATCCATGCTCTGGCAGCGGGATGCCGGCGTGCGGGTGCGCCTGCGACGCGCTACCGGGAATGCGCCTGGTCGCCTCGGCGCTCGCAACCCGTGGGTCGTCATTAACGGATTCGTCAGTCACGCTGATACCCTGTCACTGCGACCAACCCCCGTCACAGGCGGGGGTGTGCAAGCGGAGCTCCACGAGCATCCCACCCGAGCCGCCGGATTTTCCGGGCGTGCCGGGTTCGGTCCGCCGGGTGGTGCTTCGGCGCCGCCCGACCTGACTCGCCCTAGGCGAGCCGGACGCGGCCCGGTCGGATGTATCCGTGGCCCCGTGCGCATCGCGCCGGGGCCCTTTTCGTCGGGCTTGCGGCTTGCACCGCAGAAGTTCGGCCAACGTAGGAGGTCCCATCAGTTCCGAACCGAGGATCAACGACCGGATCCGGGTGCCCGAGGTGCGTCTTGTCGGGCCCGAGGGCGAGCAGGTCGGCATCGTGCCGATCGGCAAGGCGCTCGAGTTGGCCGCCGAGGCCGATTTGGATCTGGTCGAGGTCGCGCCTATGGCTCGCCCCCCCGTCTGCAAGCTCATGGACTACGGAAAGTTCAAGTACGAGAACGCGCAGAAGGCAAGAGAGGCGCGCCGCAACCAGGCGTTGACTGTCATCAAGGAAATGAAGCTTCGGCCCAAGATCGACTCGCATGACTACGAGACCAAGAAGGGTCATGTCGAGCGGTTCCTGAAGGCCGGCGACAAGGTGAAGATCACGATCATGTTCCGCGGTCGCGAGCAGTCGCGACCCGAGTTGGGTTTCCGGCTGCTGCAACGGCTCGCTGAAGACATCCAGGAGCTCGGCTTCGTGGAGTCCTCGCCCAAGCAGGACGGCCGGAACATGATCATGGTCGTCGCCCCACACCGCAACACCAAGATCACCCGAGCCTCTCGGGAAGTAGAACCGGAGCCCGTGGGCGAGTAGCCCGCGCGACACAGAAGCGGGGGCGCAACGCGTCCCCAGATGGATAGAGAGAGCATTTCGATGCCGAAGAACAAGTCCCACAGCGGGATGAAGAAGCGCGTCAAGGTGACGGGCACGGGCCGTCTGCTGACCGAGCAGGCCGGCAAGCGCCACTTGCTCGAGCGCAAGTCGTCACGCATCACGCGCCGTCTCACCGGCACCGTCGAGGTCGCTCCCGCCGACGCCCCGCGCGTCAAGCGTCTGCTCGGCCGCTAGTCGTCGTCCGTCGTCCCGCATCATCGAACAGAACTGAGGAAGCACCGTGGCACGCGTCAAGAGGGCAGTGAACGCCCAGAAGAAGCGCCGGAGCACGCTCGAGGCAGCGTCGGGGTATCGCGGGCAGCGCTCGCGGCTCTACCGCAAGGCCAAGGAGCAACTTCTCCACTCCGCGACGTATCAATACCGCGACCGCAAGGCCAAGAAGGGTGATTTCCGTCAGCTCTGGATCACCCGCATCAACGCCGCCGCCCGCGCGAACGACATGACCTACAACCGGTTCATCCAGGGTTTGCGGCTGGCGGGAGTGGAAGCCGACCGGAAGGTGCTCGCCGACCTTGCCGTGACCGACCCGCCGGCGTTCACGGCTCTCGTCGAGATCGCGCGGGCCGCAGTCGCCGCCGAGGGTATTGGCGGCGCGGCCGCCCAGTCGTCGGCGGCCTGAGGAACGCTTCGGCGCAGTCTGCGGTGCTCAGCGATAGCAACGCCCGGCTAGCGGCCGCCCGGCGGCTCACCAGCAGGAAGGGCCGCCGCGAATCCGGGCAGTTTCTCGTCGAGGGTGTTCAGGCCGTTCGCGAGGCACTGGCCGTTACCGAGGCACTGGCCGTTCGCGGCGCAGTGGCCGTTCGCGACGAACTGGCCGCGGATGGCGCGGACGGGCCGGTGCAGGCGTTGTTCGCCACCACCGACGCCGCCGAGCGCAACGCCGAGCTGCTTGCCGGTCGCGAGTTCTCGCTGATCAGCGACAGGGCAGCCCGGGCGTTGGCCGAGACGGTCACCCCGCAGGGAATCGTCGCAGTCTGTCGCGAACTGGACGTCGCCCTAGACGTCGCTCTCGCAGGGTCGCCGCGGCTGATCGCCGTCCTGCATGAATGCAACGAGCCCGGCAACGCCGGCGCGGTCATGCGCGCGGCTGACGCGGCGGGGGCGGACGCGGTCGTCTTCGTCGGTGGTGTGGACATCTACAACGGAAAGACCGTGCGCGCCAGCGCGGGCAGCCTCTTTCACCTTCCCGTCGTGCTCTGCCCTGACCTTGGCGAGGTAGTCGCCGCCGCTCGGCGCGTCGGTGTGAGACCTCTGGCCGCCGCGCTCTCTGGCCGCCGCGCCATCGACGACCCCGACTTCGAGGCGACGCTGGAGGAGCCGACCTTGTGGCTGTTCGGGAGTGAAGCGCACGGCTTGCCCGAGGAGGCGCTCGCGCTGGCCGACGAGGCCGTGCGGATACCGATCTATGGTCGGGCCGAGAGTCTTAACCTGGCCGCGGCCGCGGCCGTTTGCCTGTACGCGTCGGCTCGCTCGCAGCACCGACCGTCCCGCCATGTCGCTCGCGCCTCCGAATAGGCTGGCGATCGTGGCGCAGAACCCGAGCTTCGATCCGGTGGAGGTGAGTGTGCTCCAGCCGGAGGCGATCGACGGCTATGTCGCGGACGCCGAGGTCGCCGTGGCGGACGCCGAGGACCTGGAACAACTCAAGCTGGCCCGGTTGGCGCACGACGGCGATCGCTCACCCCTCGCTCTGGCCAATCGCGAGATCGGCGCGTTGCCGCCCGCGGCGAAGAAGGCGGCCGGCCAGCGTGTTGGTCAGGCTCGCTCGCGGGTGCGTAACGCCATCGAGCGACGCCAGGCCCAACTCGAGAATGAGCGCGACGCCAGGGTGCTGGTCGAGGAGACCGTCGACGTGACGCTGCCCTGGGATCGGCGCCTCGCCGGCGCCCGGCACCCGCTCACCACGATCCAGGAACGACTCGCCGACGTGTTCGTCGCGATGGGCTACGAGGTCGCCGAAGGGCCCGAGGCAGAGGCGGAGTGGTTCAACTTCGACGCGCTCAACATGGGGCCCGACCATCCAGCCCGCTCGATGATGGACACATTCTTCGTCGCTGCCTCCGACGGCGCGGCGGAATCAGGCGTGGTGCTCCGGACCCACACGTCGCCCGTGCAGATACGCACCATGCTGACTCGTGAGCCGCCGATCTATGTGGTGTGCCCGGGCAAGGTCTTTCGCACCGACGAGCTGGACGCGACCCATTCTCCCGTCTTCCACCAGCTCGAGGGCTTGGCGGTGGACGAGGGGATCACCATGGCCCACCTCAAAGGCACGCTCGATCACATGGCTGCCGCGATGTTCGGGCCAGGCATCGTCACCCGGCTCCGGCCGTCCTACTTTCCGTTCACGGAGCCGAGCGCCGAGGTGGATCTGGTGTGCTTCGTGTGCCGGGGCGAGTCGATCGGCAACCCGGAGCGACCCTGTCGCACCTGCGGCAACGCCGGCTGGATCGAGTGGGGCGGCTGCGGGATGGTCAATCCTCGGGTGTTGATCGCCTGTGGCATCGATCCCGATCGGTACTCCGGCTTCGCCTTCGGCATGGGTATCGAACGCACGCTCATGTTCCGCAATGACGCCGGCGATATGCGCGACGTCGTCGAAGGCGACGTGCGGTTCGCGTCGGCCTTCGGCGTGGAGGCCTGAGATGCCAGGCGGGGGAGTCGTTCACGCGCCGGTCGGTTGGATCGCTGAGTTCGCGGAGCTGCCCACCGGGCTGACTGCTCGGGACCTGGGCGAGGCATTCGTCGGCGCTGGTCTCGAGATCGAAGGCGTCGAGGCGCCGGGCGACGCGTTGTCCGGCCCTATCGTGATCGGGCGCGTCGAGTCACTCGTGCCCGAGGCGCAGAAGAACGGCAGGACGATCAACTGGTGTCAGGTGGACGTCGGCGGCTTCAATCTCGACGGGCAGCCTCGTGGGATCGTGTGCGGAGCCCACAACTTCGCCGCGGGCGATCTCGTCGTGGTCGCGCT
>Ga0105239_10005466_pt1 | contig 14914 bp, 9 predicted proteins | sample KBSC44metaG_FD_92761 | JGI IMG/M metagenome (GOLD analysis project Ga0105239, IMG submission 92761) | Corn rhizosphere microbial communities from Kellogg Biological Station, Michigan, USA - KBS C4-4 metaG | ecosystem: Host-associated > Plants > Roots > Rhizosphere > Soil | place: Michigan, USA... | reverse complement strand
GGCGACGTCGATCGCGAGCGACGTCGGCGCGGAGATCGTCGCGATCATCGGGATGCCGACGCGTGCCGCCTTGCGCACGAGCTCGTAGCTCGCGCGGCTCGACAGGAACACGAAGCCCGCGCGCAGGTCGGCGCGGCGCCGCGCGAGTCGGCCGATCAGCTTGTCGAGCGCATTGTGGCGGCCGACGTCCTCGAAGACTTCCAGCACGGCGCCGTCGCGGTCGCACCACGCGGCCGCATGGATGCCGCCGGTCGCGCGCATCAGCGGCTGCCGCGCCGGCAATGCGCGGGCGGCGCGCGCGACGGCGTCGGCGCCGATGCCGGCCGCCGCGCCCGCGGCCGCGATGCGGGGCGGATGCAGATCGAGCTGCGCGATGCTTTCGATCCCGCAGACGCCGCAGCCGGTGCGGCCGGCGAGCGCGCGCCGGTGCGCCTTCAGCGCCATGAACGCCTGCTGCGACACGGTGAGCCGCACTTCGGCGCTATCGGGCCGGTATTCGGTTTCGATGTCGAAGACGTCGGACGCGCGCTCGACGATCCCTTCGCTCAGCGCGAAGCCGAGGCCGAACGCGTCGAGGTCGATCGGCGTCGCCATCATCACCGTGTGCGCGATGCCGTTGAATACGAGTGCGACCGGCGTCTCGTCGACGACGCGATCGACGGCGCCCAGTGCGTCGCCGGCACGATGACGCGTCACATGACACGCGCGGCTGCCGGCCGGATCGTCGGGGCGGTCGCTGGGCTCCATGCGGTTTTCTCCAGGGGGGAATCGGGAATCGACCGGCGCGGGCGCCGGGCGACGGAAACGAATTCTGCGAAGGGCGGTGCGCGGCGTCGCGCCGGCTCGCCACGGGCAGGCTTCGAGTCGATGGTACGGGCGTTCGGCCGGGTCGCGGATGCACAGCGTCGCGATGCGGAAAGCAGTACAGCTGACGGCCGCCCGGCGCCGAAACGGGTTTTCCGTACACACATCTTCCGACCGGGGGAAAGCACAGTTTCAGCGCACGTTCGCGCGATTGCGAGTATCGTCCAAAACGCGATATCGTCATTCACGCTTCGTTGCCGTGCACCGCGATCCGTTCCAGTTGGTGCGTGCCGCCGCGAAGCCGTCGCGCGATTTCCTGCTTCGAGCTGACGTCCTCACAACCACGAGCAAATTACGGTCATGGAAATCTTCGATGCGTTCCATCTCGCACGATTGCAATTCGCGTTCACGGTGTCGTTCCACATCGTGTTTCCGGCGATCAGCATCGGCATGGCGAGCTTTCTGGCGGTGCTGGAATGGCGCTATCTCGTCACCGGCGACGCCGCCTATAAATCGATGTTCCAGTTCTGGTCGAAGATCTTCGCGATCGGCTTCGGGATGGGCGTCGTCTCCGGCGTCGTGATGGCCTACGAGTTCGGCACGAACTGGGCGGGCTTCTCGCGCGTCGCGGGCAACATCACCGGCCCGCTGCTCACTTACGAAGTCCTGACTGCTTTCTTCCTCGAAGCCGGCTTCCTCGGCGTGATGCTGTTCGGCTGGCAACGCGTCAGCCCGCGTGCGCACTTCTTCGCGACGCTGATGGTCGCGGTCGGCACACTGATCTCGACGTTCTGGATTCTCGCGTCGAACAGCTTCATGCAGACGCCGCAGGGCTACAAGATCGAGAACGGCCTCGTCGTGCCGGTCGACTGGTTCAAGATCATCTTCAACCCGTCGTTCCCGTATCGTCTCGTGCACATGACGATCGCGGCGTTCATCGTCGCGGGCTTCATCGTCGCCGCGTGCGGCGCGTGGCATCTGCTCAAGGGGCGCCGCGACGAGCCGGTGAAGCGCAGCTTCTCGATGGCGCTGTGGATGCTGCTGCTGCTCGCGCCGATCCAGATCGTCGTCGGCGATGCGCACGGGCTGAACACGCGCGAATACCAGCCGGCGAAGATCGCGGCGATCGAGGGGCTGTGGGAAACGGAGAAGGGCGGCACCGCGCTGAACCTCGTCGGCCTGCCCGACATGCAGGCCGAAACGACGCGCTATGCGATCCAGGTGCCGCACCTCGGCAGCCTGATCCTCACGCACAGCTGGGACGGCGAGATTCGCGGGCTGAAGGAATTCCCGCCGCAGGACCGTCCGTATTCGCCGATCGTGTTCTGGACCTTCCGGATCATGGCCGGCCTCGGGATGCTGATGCTGCTCACGGCGGTGCTCGGCTTGCTGTTGCGCAAGGGCGGGCGCCTGTATGAAACGCGCTGGTTCCAGTGGTTCGTCGTGTGCATGGGGCCGTCGGGCATCGTCGCGCTGCTGGCCGGCTGGGTCACGACCGAGGTCGGGCGGCAGCCGTGGACCGTATACGGCGTGCTGCGCACCATCGATTCGGTCGCGCCGCTCAGCGCGCAGCAGGTCGGCGTGTCGCTGCTGATTTTCGTGGTCGTGTATTTCCTGGTGTTTGGAACGGGGATCTATTACATGTTGAACCTGATGAAGCGCGGGCCGGCCGCACACGCCGGGTATATCGAGCTGCACCGGCATCCAGGGCTGCGCAAGAGCGCGCTGTCCACGCCGCTGAACGTCACCGAAGCGGAGTAAGCCATGCAAATCGATCTTCCTGTCGTGTGGGCCGCGATCATCGGCCTCGGCGTGTTCATCTACGTGATGCTGGACGGCTTCGACCTCGGCATCGGTTTGCTGTTTCCGTTCTTCGACGCGAAGGCCGAGCGGCAGGTGATGCTCGACACCGTCGCGCCGGTGTGGGACGGCAACGAGACCTTTCTCGTGCTCGGCGGCGCGGGCCTGTACGGAGCGTTCCCGGTCGTCTACTCGACGCTGCTGCCGGCGAACTACCTGCCGCTGATCCTGATGGTGGTCGGGCTGATCTTCCGCGGCGCCGCGTTCGAGTTGCGCGCGAAGGCGAACCGCACGCAGCACCTGTGGGATCTCGCGTTCATCGGCGGTTCCGCGCTTGCCGCGTTCTGCCAGGGGATCGTGCTCGGTTCGCTGCTGCAGGGCATCCGGATCGTGGACCACCAGTTCGCGGGCGGGCCGTTCGACTGGCTGTCGCCGTTCAGCCTGTTCTGCGGGATCGGCGTGCTCGTCACCTATGCGACGCTCGGCTGCGGCTGGCTGATCCTGAAGGTCGACGGCGAACTGCAGCGCAAGATGCGCGTGCTGATGAAGCCGCTCGCGGGCGTGCTGCTCGCCGTGATGGGCGTGGTCAGCCTGTGGACCGTGATCGGGCTGCCGGCGGTCGCGCACCGCTGGTTCGGCAGCGGCTACCTCGGCTGGTTCCTGCCGGTGCCGATCCTCGTCGCCGCGTGCGTGTGGGGCATCTTCCACACGGTGAAGCGCCAGCACGAGGCGACGCCGTTCCTGCTGACGCTCGCGCTCGTGTTCCTCGGCTACACCGGGCTCGTGATCAGCATCTGGCCGAACATCGTGCCACCGTCGCTGACGATCTGGGAGGCGTCGTCGAGCCATTCCAGCCAGCTGTTCGCGCTCGTCGGCACGGTGATCGTGCTGCCGGTCATTCTCGTGTACAACGCGCTGCAGTACCGCGTGTTCCGCGGCAAGGTGCGCGAGGGCGACATCGGCTATCACTGAGCGATGCACCCGATATCGCTCCGATAGCGGCCCGCCACGCGCGGGCCGTCGCACATCGGGCGCAGGCATTGCGTATTTCCTTGGCAGTCGAGACAACACCATGATCGTCAGACCACGACAAAACTGGCTCAGGATGCTGTTCGTATGGAACGGCTCCGTGCTGCAGTCGATCATTCCGCAACTCGTGTTCATGGCGATCGTCAGCACGCTGGCGGTCTTCACGAACGGGCGCATCTTCGGCGAGAAGATTCCGCTGAACACCGCACCGTTCACGCTGTTCGGGCTCGCGCTCGCGATCTTCCTCGCCTTTCGCAACAACGCGAGCTTCGAGCGCTTCAAGGAGGCGCGGCTTCTGTGGGGCAACCTGCTGATCGCGGCGCGCACCGTCACGTCGCAATTGCACCGCTACCTGCCCGACAGCGTCGGCGACGCGGAGCGCAACCGGCTCGCCGATCTGCTGATCGCGTTCACGTATGCGCTGAAACATCAGCTGCGTCATACCGATGCGACGCAAGACCTGCAACGCATCCTCGGCGCCGAGCGTGCCGCCGCGTTCGCGCACAAGTGCTACCAGCCTGTCGCGATTCTCGATGAACTGCGCGGCGGGATCGTCCGTGCGCTGGGCCGCGCGCCCGGCGGCGACACGACGTGCTGGATGTTCGATGCGCAACTGGTCGAGCTGGGCCGGGCGGTGGGCGGCTGCGAGCGGATCCTCACCACGCCGATTCCGTTTTCGTACAGCGTGCTGCTGCACCGCACCGTCTATGCTTATTGTGTGCTGCTGCCGTTCGGTCTCGTCGATTCGACGGAGTTCTTCACGCCGCTGATCTGCGTATTCATTTCGTATACGCTGATCGCGCTCGAAGCGATCGCGAACGAGGTGGCCGAGCCGTTCGGCCTCGCGCCGAACGCGCTGGCGCTCGACGCGATGGCGCGCACGATCGAACGGTCGGTGCTGGAGCTTGGGGATCGCGCGATGCCGGAGGAATTCGTGCCGGCGTCGACTTACCAGATCACGTAAGCGCCACCGCGCGGCGCGCGGCGGCACGCACGATCGGCTATTCTCGTTGAAAGGACGGCCAGCGCAAAATGTTTCCGATTGTCGCCGGTCGCATCCCGTGCCGGCGCTCGTTTTGGAAGCGCAAGTCGCATCGGGAATTTTTTCCTGAAAGATTGTGAGATTCCGGCCATTTCACGCACGAACGACAGGCCGCCTTTTTTCGAGATAGGTCGGTATGCGAGGCGCACTATCGCCTTGTTCCGAAAGGCATTTATAATCAGCCCTCGGCAGAAACCCCACCTGAATACCAACCAAGGGAAAGCTGCATGGGCCACACCGCACTTTATAAGACGTTGCGTCTGGGCGACGCGCAATACAATCGTCTTGTCAAACTCGACACGCCGCTTGGCGTCGACTGGTTATTGCCGCTCTACGTGAAAGGAACGGCTCGACTCGGTCGCGATTACGAATTCGTGATTGATGCCGTTTCACCACGCGGTAGCCAGATTGAACTGAGTGCGCTGCTCGCCAAGCCGGTTACGCTCTGGATTCAGCAGACGGACGGCTCATACATGCCGATCCATGGCTACGTTCACCGGTTCAGCAGGCTGGGCGCGGATGGGCCGCTGACCTTTTATAAGCTGGCGTTCTCGTCGTGGCTCTATTTCTTGCGCCTGCGCCGCGACATGCGCGACTGGCAGGAGCAGAACGGCGAGCAAATTCTGACCGATGTGTTCAATGAACATCCGCAAGCGCGCGGCGCGTATCGCTTTGATCTGCACAAGCCGCTGCCGTCGTATTCGAATCGTGTGCAGTGGGAATACGACCTGAACTTTGTCCATCGTAGTCTCGAAGAAGTGGGTGTGTTCCCATACTTCGAGCATGCGGACGATGGCCGGTCGCACACGATGGTTTTGACGGACGACGTTTATTTCGTCCCTCAACTGAAACAGCCCGTTGTCGAGTTCGGACCTACGGAAATCAGTGGGGAACTGGACGGGTTCGCGCAGTGGAAGGAGCTGCTTCAGATCGACAGTGCGCAGCTGACGTCTCGTTCGTTCGACTATAAGCGCCCCGATCTCCCTAGGCAGGTGCAGGGCGTGACGGACGTGAACGGCGAGTTGCCGACCGATGGGGAGATCTACGATTACCCCGGCGCGTACATGTGGTCGGACCGTGAGCAAGGTGAGCGTCTTGCCCAGATTCGGCTTGAAGAGCGCAAATCGCGGATGAAACGTTTTCACGGAATAGGCGGCTTGCGCTGCGCGACGCCGGGGCGGCGCTTCGAACTTCGCGGTTATCCGGTGCATGATGCGGGCAGTCAACCGGATCGTGAATTTGTTCTGCTCGGAGTTGACTGGCTGATTTGCAATAACCTGCCTGGTCTGGACGAGGCGGATCAATTTCCCGACGGGCTGGCTGTGGAAGTTGCGCAAGCGAAGGCTGGCGCGACGGTTCGCCACGCAGACGGCAGCGAAGGTTTCTTTCAGGTGGTGGTTGAGGCGCAGCCGCGCAACGTCCCGTTCCGTAGCCCGTTCGAACACAAGAAGCCGGTGATGCAATTGCAGAATGCAATCGTCGCCGGGCCGAGCGGGGAAGAGGTATACACCGATTCACTGAACCGGGTGAAGGTGTGGTTCCACTGGAATCGCCGCAATGGCCAGGATGAACGTGCATCATGCTGGGTGCGCCCGACGTTCCTTGATGCAGGCTCGAATCGTGGTGGGATTCAGCCGCTGCGCAAGGGCGACGAAGTGGTCGTCGGTTTCATGGAAGGTGACTGTGACCGGCCCGTCATCATCGCGAGAATGTACGGGGGGGCTACGCAGCCGGTGTGGCACACGAACGGCTTGCTGTCCGGTCAACGCTCGCGTGAGTACGGCGGCACGGGCTACAACCAGCTCGTAATGGACGACTCGACGCAGCAGAATCGGGTTCACCTTTACTCGAGCAGCTATCGGTCCCACTTGCACCTGGGGTACCTGATCCAGCAGACCGACAATACGCGCGGCGCTTTCCTTGGAAGCGGCTTTGACCTTAAATCAGACGCCTACGGCGCCATCCGGGCGGGGCAGGGCTTGTTCGTATCTACCCACCCGACAGCCGCGAACCAACCATTGAACGTAACGGCTGCGTCCGAGCAGTTAGCCAGTGCGGAAACCGTTGTGGATTTGACGTCGCAGGCGAGCTCGGCGAATCAGGCCGAAAGTTTGCAGGAAGGGCAGGACGCACTCAAGAAGTTCACCGATGCGACGCACTATAGCGTGAGCGGCGGCGCCGGCAGCGGCGGCCGGACTGGTGGCGGCGGCACGGGTAACGCGAACGGCTTTTCGACACCGATCATGCTGATGGCGAGTCCTGCGGGCTTGGGGCTGTCGACTCAGGATTCAGCGCAACTGACGGCCAATCAACAAGTCAATATCGTCAGTGGTAAGAGCACGCACGTGGCGGCCGGCAAATCGCTGATCGTAAGTGTGATGGAGAAGATTAGCCTGTTCGCGCAGAACGCCGGAATCAAGCTCTTTGCGTCCAAGGGCAAGGTCGAGATCCAGGCGCAGAGCGACGAGATGAAGCTCGCCGCGCTCAATGACGTGACGATCACGAGTTCGAACGGGAAAGTCGTGATTTCGGCGGAGAAGGAGATCTGGATCGGTGCAGGCGGTTCGTACATCAAAATCACGCCCGATCTGATCGAGAACGGGACCAGTGGTCAAATTCTCGAAAAGTGCGCGAGCTGGGACAAGCCGGGTGCGTCGTCGATGCGCCTGCCTTCGCAGATTGCGAGCGTGCCGAAGGGGTGTGCCTGGAAGACGGCTTCGGCGTCCGCAGATAGCGCTTCAAGCGTTGTACTGGAGTAGTGGATATGGAAGACTCAGACGCGCTCGGTATGGACGAGGGGCCGGAGGCTATTGCGATAGACGCTACCGTCAGCAGCTTGCGCACATATTTCAGCAAGCAGCCGAAGATGCACTGCTATCTCGTCGTCGATCCGAGTCAGCGAGATTTCACGAATGACGACGAGGAAGCTGAGCGGTTCCGCGAATTGAAGCGTGCGATCGTCGAGGTGATGCACGACGGGTTTCCTGACAATCACCGGCCATATCTTGTCGAGTTGGATCTTAATACTCCCGAAGGGGCTGGAGTGTTTGCGGAGAGTGTGAGGATTGCCTTCGCGGATCGCCGCCCTATGTCAATGGCCGAAGGACTGGGACAGCGCGTCGGTGGATGGCTAGCCAGTGAGGCATCGTTAGACGAGGTCGCCGAGCATTGGGGACGCCACGTTTTGCAGTACAACGAGGAAGGGTTGCCGTGTGTGCTGCGCTTCTACGATACGCGAGCCCTTAGTTTGATCTGGCCAGTGCTCTCCGAAGAACAGCAGCAGACGCTACTGGGGCCGGTAAGGGTATGGCATGCGCTTGACGCGTGCGCTAAACCTCGCGCGTACAGTGTGTCGGCAGGGTCGCGTGCCGATCTTTCGTTGACGACTGAGCAGTGGCAGCAGATTCATCGTCACGGATTGATCAATAGAGCGCTTGCGTTGTATGCCATGAAGGTTGATCGTCAGCCGGAACCCTCCGAAATTGCTGCGGCAGTCGCTGCCGCTGAGCGTGCGGAGCACTATGGACTGTTCGACCGGGACGATCGCGTGGCATTCGTTGAGAGTGCTCTGGGATGGCACCCGCAGTTCGACCTACATCCGAAGGTGCTGCAGCTTTTGGGCGCAAGAGCGCCAGACACGTTTTATACGGCAGCCGTTGTTGGTGCACTGACAAAAGAGGACGTCGCGGAGATTCGAGACGGCGCTTGGTACGATCGATTGAGCACTTCGTCGTCTCGTTGATTGGTGTTCGCAGAATTGCCTGAATTCAATACGAAGAGAGCGTATGGCAGCAAATAACCAGAAATGTGCCAACTGTGAGAAGAGTGGGTTGCCGATCTTGCCGGTACGGTACACAGTCTTGCCCAAAACGGTAAAGGCCAAGATGCCCGCCGGCATCGTTGGCGACCGTGTCACCAATGTCAGCCTCTCCGAGCATCAATACGGTCTGCGGACCTTGCGCGATGGTTGGCTCTATCTTTTCTACGAAGTAGGTGCACGTGGTCCCAATTACTGGGAAGTGTACAAGGTGACTGAAGACGGTCGGTTATGGAAGCAGTCGCGACCGCTGCCGTCGGTTCCGACGACCCATCCGAATTGTGCGCAGTGTGCCATCGCCGTACCGATGGATGTCATTGCGATCGAGCAACCCGAACTGTGTACGGGGAAGGTCTATATCGCGTTCTCGCAACTTGCATGGCATCCGCGAACGTTCGACAAGTACGAGATATACGTCGACTTGCGTAAACAACGCATGCAATGGATCGAGCCGTCAAAATGGGTCACTACCGGAAAGGATGGGACAGGCCACGCGGTCGTTGCAACGGAATCGTCAGTTAACGATGTACTCGAGTACATGCCGGGTCTGGATGCAAAGCAATTGGGCGTATTTGACGACAAGCAGCGCTTTACTGCAGACGATGGTAGCTATCGAGAAGATCTACTTGCCCGTGAGGTGTCTCGTTATCCTTTGAACATTCGACAGGCATCGCCAGCATCGGCGAGCCAGGCGCTTGTGAAAATGATGGGCCACATTGGAAAAACGGATGCAGGTGGAAGTGGGGCTACTCCGTCGACCTATCCCCCAATGTTGATCGCTTTGTGGGATGCGGTCGGCAACGTTCACGAACTGAACGGCTTTCGCAACGACCCGGTGTCCTGGCTCGACCGATATGGGTCGCAGCAGGAACTCGGCATGAAAGTGATGGCCCTGAACGACATCGACACGGCCAAACGTATCGTCGATTCGCGTACAAAACAGAACCTCGCAACTCAGGAGGCCATGGCGAAAGAGGCGCATGCCATGACTCCACTCGGCTCGGCGACGGCCCGCGCGGGTTTGGCGGCGCAACGCACCAGAGCACTGGCGGGCGCGGATGCTGCACGTGCCCAAGAGGTCAATGCGTACTATGATGATCTCGACTGGATGGCTGCCAATAACATTCCGGGGAGCTATCAGACGCGTCTTATCCAGATTGGACGATTTAGTCGCGCGGGCAGCGCGAGTTCAAGCGCGCCTTACCTTGGCAAGTACCGCGATGAGATCATGAACGAAGCGCGTGAGTATGCGAAAGCGCAACCCGGGTTCCATGATCGCAATCTAGACAGAATGCAGAAGTCTGAATGGTCTCGGTACGAAACCCGACTTCAGCGCAAGCAGATCGAGGATTTCCGCAAGCCATACAAGAAATTGCAGAACGCGGTGTTCCAGTTGCAGGACACACGCAGCAATGATGTTGGAAAATGGCTGCGAGCACCGCTTCTTGCGGATACGCTGGAGGACTATTACTGCGACGATCTCAGTGATAGCTTCGAATTCGAGGTTGTCGTTGCAATGGCAATCGACGGGTTGGGATCGACGCCCAAAGGGGTTGCGATTCTCGATGATCTGATTGGCCGCTGGAAGCCGACGGACAAGGAAAGCATCGTTTGGCGGGCAGTTGCCATGAATCATCCTGCGGGGCGCGAGGAACTTGAGAAATTTCTCGCCAGCGCATTGGAGCACAAGGATAAGCCGCTAGATGACGATGGTGTCAAATACGTCGTAACGGCGGTGAAGTACATTGGAAAACTGGTCGACTATTACAAGAAATATTCAAAGTTGGCGCTCGAAACAAACCCGGCGAAGATCTCGTACTTAGGGGCAATGTACAAAGAGCAAGGGCGTGACGTATTACTCATGGCTATTGGTGATCGGGTTTTCGAAAAGCTCCGAATCAATAAGTTGGGGGACTTCGTCGGGGAGAAGATTATTCAGACGCTGTTTCTCCAGCGAGCGGGTATAGCGGTCGAGGATGCACTGGCACTTGTTCGCAAGCAGGCTCAGTATGACAAGGTGAGCCGAAGCGAAATCTTGCAGCGTTTTCGCACAGCACGAACCGTGTTAGCAGGGGCGACAAAGGCCGGGCCTAACCCGACCACCGAGTTGTATGAGGTATGGGAAAAGTTGAAGGCGGACAAGGACGCGAACGCGATGAAGGAGCTTCGCCTCGGTCGTATCGCGGTGATTGCTGCGCTATGCGAGTTGATGAACTTCTGGCATCTGTTGTCGGAAGCCAAGGACGAAGATACCAACGCCAAGTTGATCAAGTCTGGTGCATCACTCAGTGCGTCGATCATCACAATCACGATGACTCCGTATTACGGGACGCTGAAGAAGGCTGTTCGGACGATGAGTTGGAAGATGGTAGGTGGCTTTTTGTCGGGGGCTGGGGCATTTGCGGCGGCGTGGTTAGATGCTGGGGCAGGGAGTAAGAAAGAAAAGGCCGGCCAATATGATGTGATGGCAGTGTTATTCGTGAAGGCTGGGTTAGGGGTAGCCAGCGGCACGGCGTTCGTGATCGACGCCATTAGTACTGCAGCGCCACTGTTTAAGAAACTGGCAGCCCGTACTGGAAGCCGCGTCGTTATTATGGCGGTCGAGACCGTGGCGCCGCGAGTGGTAATGATTGCATCACTGCGCGCGGTGAGCATGTTAATCACGTGGGAAGCGACGATTGGATTGTTCGCATTGCAGGTACTTGCCGATACCCTAACCCCCGATGAGTTGGAATCTTGGTGTTCTCGCTGTGTATTTGGTACCGGGAAAGAGGCTATCCTTCGAGTGAAAGATCACGGCATCGAAAAATACACAGATATGGAACAGCAGGAAAAAGCCTTTGATAAGGCAATGACGGAGATGGCATGAGTTCTGAGCGAGAATATGCGGTTCAGGTGCTGCGAGGCACGATCAGTAACCTTAAGTGCCGGCGTCGCCAGCAGGACTTTGTTTTAAGTGAAGCGCAGCATGCTTATATACAAGCGACGGCTGCTGGCGCAGCGTTGGCGGGCATGGGTGCATCTGCAATTGGGTTAATTCAATCTTCTGCGAATTCGGAGGAAGAAGCGGACTGGGTGGAATTTGAACTCGACGGCAAGCAGATCGAGGGGTGGCTCTGGAAGATGCCGATGAAAGACGGTGATGAGGTCGAGATCGTTGCCGAACCGAGGCCGCGTGATCGGTACTTTGCCTATTCAGTCCGGAGAGTTCAGGACGATATGGTGGCAGTGTATCCGCATGCGACGAGAGGGCGATCGGCACTTTATCGCTGGCTTATGAAATTCATGTTAATCACGTGGGGATTTTGCAGTGGCATTGTAACGGTCTTGATGTTCTTGGACCACGAGGGGATTGATTTAAGTACGCATATTCTGGTGATGACTGGTGCTTGGGCTTTTTCATTGATTGTTTTTTGGATATTATTTCACCGTGCTTATCTGAAGATGAAGCACTTTGCTAGATTGGCCGAAGTAATTTTCTCGTGCTACGGCTGGAGCGACGTACGTAGGATTAGTCTCGTGCGTTCGTCGAAGCAGATGAGGCCGGATAATCGAGATCTCGAATATGGCATTCACTATTTTCGCTATCGTTCGTAAGGCATTCTACGATGATGAATCTCATCCGCGTCGGCGATGATACCGACCACGGCGGCAAGGTGATCACGGGTTCGTCGACGATGCGCTTCGACGGTCGTTTCGTTGCTCGCAAGGGGGACAAGGTAACTTGTCCCCAACATCCAGACGTCAAACCGAATTTGATCGAAGAGGGCGATGAATCGATGACAGATAACGGAATTCCGATTGCTCGGCACGGTCACCGGGCGACCTGCGGTTGTCACCTGATTTCGAGCCTTACCTGATCGGCACGCGCTACAGAGTGACTTGATCTTCGCGGTTTGGAGGCAGGAGATCAGGCGAGCATGATTGTGCCTGGCCGCGGCGTGCAACGTCGAATTTCCGCGCCAGTGTTGGCCGACATCACGACAAGTTGGACAAAACTCGTCGCTGGCGCGTGCACCGTGAAGAAGTGGTCCATCACGCTGATGAACGCGTTCAAACTGACGGCGGCAAACGCTTGTTCGTCGACCGTCAACGTCACTTCCAGACCCCGCACGAAACTCGGCATGGGTTTTCCTGGAAGCCAGAGTTGTTTGGCCCGATGGCTCAGGTTCATCAGTCCGTCGAGGAGTTTCGCGTGTCCAGCGGACTGAGCGGTGAACTGGCGGAACACGCGTTTCAGCTCCGCAAGCCCGGTGTGGGTCAATTCGATCGAGTGCGGGGCAAACTGCGTGAGGAGCCGCCAAGCCGCGTCGCCTTCGCTCGACAATCGCGCGACTTCCGTCGGTGCGTCCAGCATCACGATGCGTGAAACCATCGTTCCCTGCTCGTTCACCAGATCACCATCTTCGGCGCCGGCCCGCATCGTGCGAGGGAAATTGCCATTCGAGCAGGTGACGTCTGCCGTTATCTGTTCGATTCCGGTGTCGGTTGCCGGTCGGCCGTCGAGGTCGACTAGGCTGAGTGCGGTTTCCTTCTTTCCCAATGGCGAGGCTGCGTTATGGTGCATGAGAACCCAATAGGGGCCGGCCGGTTTGCCGGAACTTCCGTGCATGAGCGACACGAATGGATGGATGATGCTCGCTCTGGAGCTGCCTGTCGTAGCACGGACCGACTCGACAGACCAAACTTCGACATCCGCAACGTCCGTATTCTGGGATTGCACGGGGTAGGTGTTCGTGATCGGATTCCGCTTGAATGGTAGCGATGTAAGCCGGAACAGGTTGACGATCGGCGTGCAAAAGAGCTTCAGGTTGTCCGCCGACAGATTTTTTAATCGCTGTGCCGTCCACGAATCCGGATGAACGCCACAAATGGCGAGATGCAATGTGAGCTGCTGGCTGGAACCCGTCGCACGCGCGAGCGCGGCGAGGTCCACGTCAACGAAATCGAATTTCTTCGGAAACGCAAAATATTCGGTCAGTAGCCGCAGGGCCGGCGGCCCGTCGTCTTCGCCGAGCAGTTTCTCGGCTTCATCGTAGCCGGCGGCGGCGAGCGGTGGTATGGTCAGCGTTGACCAGCGACGTTCGGCGTTTTCGACGAAGGCGGCTGCCGTGCGCATCGTCATCGTATCCATTGCCGCGCCGACGACTTCGCGAGGGCTGTTGACATGGATGCGCAACGGGCTGGGAACGGCTTCGATGCGAAAGTCGGGGCGGGTAACTGCAAAGGTGATGGAGAGCAGACCGGTTGTGCCGGCGGGCAGGACGACATCGGCGGGAACTGCAGTTGCCGGGGCGTAGCGCGCAGCCGAAATTCGCACGGGAGCTAACGTTACGTCATATACGGTTCGGAACAGGCAGTCTTCCGTTTTGCTCGCCAGTTCTGTGCCGCGGGCAATGAGCGATGGCTCAGTGAGCTTTTCGAACATGTCTGAGACATCGAACTGGGCGATTGCACACGCAGGAACCGTTCGAAGATACTGGGGATACAGCATGCCGAGGAGGGCTTCGGCGAATTCCGGATAGTTGTCGTCGAGCCGATTGCCTATATCCGCGGCGAGGAGAGCGAACGACTGAAGCATTCGTTCGACATGGGGATCTTCGGAGCGGTCGCCGGAAATCCCGAGACGGACGGCAATTTTGGGATAGCGTGTTGCAAAGATCGCAACTGATCGGCGCAGTAGTGAAAGTTCTCGTTCGTAATGCGGAAGCAGATGATCCATCGCGTGAAATAATGAACCGGCCGGACAGTAAAACTCCATGTCTCCGTCTGGCCCAGTTGCGCTGAATGGTGTCGGGCACGCTAATGTTTGACGTTGCTATGATAACCGCTTAACGGGGAAGGCCTGAACGTCGATCGACTCGGTGGCTCGCTGGACGCCGCGATCAGCGGGATCAAGGTTTTGTACGGCCCACGACGCATCTTTGTCGCACATGTCCGTTCAACAAGACGAATCGACGATCTCGGTCAGCGCCTGATAAGTATCCCCGGCGTTGGCCCCATCACGGCCAGCTTGCTAGCCGCCGAGATGGGGGACGGCAAACAATATGGTTGTAGCCGGGATTTCGCCGCTTCCGTTGGACTCGTGCCACGCCAGTACACTACTGGAGGTAGAAGCAACCTGCTCGGGATGAGCAAGCGGTGGGATAAGAACCTACGGCGCTTGCTGGTGCAGTGCGTGAGGGGCTTATATGTTGCAGTTGCAGCGACCGAGCGGCGCGCCCGCCGACGGTGCGAGGCATGCTCATACGACGGCATGCGAACGTGGGTGGCCTGCGCACGACGATACTCTCCGCCCGCACCGCTCAATCGAAATACGTGAGCCCCATCGCGCCTTTCACCTCCGCCAGCGTCGCGCCGGCCACCTCGCGCGCATGCAGCGTGCCGCGCTTCAGGATCGCCATCACCTCGGCCTTGTCCGC
>Ga0105239_10005465_pt1 | contig 14916 bp, 9 predicted proteins | sample KBSC44metaG_FD_92761 | JGI IMG/M metagenome (GOLD analysis project Ga0105239, IMG submission 92761) | Corn rhizosphere microbial communities from Kellogg Biological Station, Michigan, USA - KBS C4-4 metaG | ecosystem: Host-associated > Plants > Roots > Rhizosphere > Soil | place: Michigan, USA... | reverse complement strand
GTTCGAAGGGGTGGCGGTCATTTCCAGGATTTCGTCGCGTTTCGTTTAGCTGCTGGTGATATCGGCGGCATCGCCTTCGCCACCGGGGGCGCCATCAGAGCCGTACGAGATTATCGTAAAGTCCTCACCGCCCTCTCCCGGCGACTCGTAGGTGTACTCGTTGCCCCACGGGTCGGTCGGGATATCCTTGGTGGCGTACGGGCCGCGCCAGTTCGGAGCGCTGCTCGGCTGAACACGCAGGGCGTTCAGTCCCTCCTCCGTGGTCGGATACTTGTCGGTATCGATCCGGTACTGCTGGAGTAGACTGGAGAGGGTGGCGATATCGCTTGCCGCCTTGGCGCGTTTGGCATCACCGGTGCGGTTGACGACGCGCGGGACGATCAGGGCGGCGAGGATCGCCAGGATCAGGATGACGACCAGCAGCTCGATGAGCGTAAACGCCTTACGACCTCTTCGACGCGGCATGCGGCGGGCGACGTGGTTGTGTAGTTTCATTTGACTAGATTCTGCGCCTCGTAGATAGGCAGTAGGACGGACAGGACGACGAAGCCGACGAAGGTGCCCATGGAGAGCACGATCACCGGTTCTACCAGTGATACCAGGCGGCGCATCCCGGTATCGACCTCGAAATCGAGGCTATCGGCGACGCGGCCAAGCATTTTGGGGAGATCGCCAGTCTCCTCCCCGATGGCCACCATATGTGTCAGCACCGGCGGAAAGGCGCCGGCATCGCGCATCGCCTCGGCGATCGGACGTCCGGCGCGGACCTCCTGCTCCACCGTCTGCGCGCTGACATGGAAGACGCGGTTACCGGCGGAGAGGCCGGCGATCTCCAGCGCCTCCAGGATCGGAACGCCCCCATAGACCAGGGTACCCAGAACACGGGCAAAGCGCGAGATGGTCGCTTTGCGGACGACCGGGCCGACCAGCGGCGCGTGGAGCAACAGGCGGTCGCGGGTGTAGGCGCCGCCGGGGGTGGCGACCCAGAGCCGGAACAGGACGACGATACCGACGATCATCCCAATGCAGAGTATCCAGTTCTTCGTAATGAAGTCGGTGCTGTCGAGCAGCATGCGCGTGGTCACGGGCAGGTCGTTGCCCATGTCCTTGAAGAGACCGGAGAGTTTCGGGATGACGAAGGTCAGCAAGAAGATGACAACGAAGATAGCGGTGGAGGCCAGGACGCCGGGATAGACCAGGGCGCCGACGATCTGGCTGCGGCGGGCGACTTCGGTCTCCTGGAAGTCGGCGAGACGTCCGGCGACCTCGCCGAACTGGCCGCTGGCTTCACCGGCGCGCAGGGTCTGCGTGTAGACCTCCGGGAAGTAGCGGGGGTGTTTGGCCAGGGCGTGGCTGACGGGCATACCGGCGCGGACATCAGCCAGGGCCTCCTCGGCGACATCGCGCAGGACCAGGCTTTCGCTCTGCTCGCCAACGACCTGCAGGACGCGGTCGAGCGGCAGGCCGGCCGTGGCGAGGTCCGCCATGCGCCGGGAGAAGAGCGACAGCTCCTGACGGGAGGGGGGGCGCCGGTTGCCGAAGACCTGAGCCGAGGCGGATGCCGCGGTAGCGGAGGCGCCGCCCCCCTCTTTGATCTCGGTGACGAACCGACCACCGGCCGCCAGCTGGGCGATCGCCGCCTCCTTGCTCGCCGCCTCGATGACGCCGGACTTGCGCGCGCCGCCGGTATCGATGGCAGTATACGAGAAGGTGAGGGCCTGCGACATTTAGAGCGCCTCCCTCTGGCAGACGCGCAGCACTTCCTCGGGGGTGGTGCGGCCGGCGAGAACGGCCAGCCGCCCGTCTCCCAGCAGGGTCCGCAGCCCCTGATTCCGGATAGCGTGGTCTTTCATGACGTTGGAGCTGGAGCGATCGACGGTCATTCGGCGGATCGGCTCATCGACGACCATCAGTTCATAGAGCGCCTGGCGTCCCTTGAAGCCGCTGTGCTGGCACTTATCGCAGCCTTTTCCACGGCGGAAGGGCGGATCGTCGGGGATATCCTCCGGAGAGAGGCCGAGCGCCTCCAGCGCCTCCGGGTTGGGCGTATCCGGCTGGGAGCAGAACGGGCAGACGCGGCGCACCAGGCGCTGGGCGACCGCGCCGATCAGCGACGAGGCGACCAGGTACGGCTCGACGCCCATGTCGAGAAGGCGGGTGATGGCGCCGGGGGCATCGTTAGTGTGCAGGGTGGAGAAGACCAGGTGGCCGGTAAGCGCCGCGTGGATGGCGATCTCGGCCGTCTCATGGTCGCGGATCTCACCGACCATGATCACATCGGGGTCCTGTCGGACGATGCTGCGGAGGCCGTTGGCGAAGGTGAGGCCGATCTGCGGCCGGACCTGGATCTGGCTGATGCCGGGCACCTGGTACTCGACCGGGTCCTCGATGGTCAGGATGTTGGTGGTCGGCGACCAGATCTCCTGGAGCGAGGCGTAGAGCGAGGTCGACTTACCGGAGCCGGTGGGGCCGGTGGCCAGGATGACGCCGTAGGGGACATGGATGAGTGTCCGGTAGCGGGCCAGGGTATCCGGCCGCATGCCCAGCTCTTCCAGTCCAAGCATGGCAGTACCCTTGTCCAGGATACGCATAACGGCGCGCTCGCCGAAGACGGTCGGGACGATGCTAACGCGGACATCGATCGAGCGGCCGGCGATCACGAGTTTGATACGGCCGTCCTGCGGGAGTCGTCGCTCGGCGATATTCATCTCGCCCAGGATCTTCAGGCGGGAGACCAGCGCGGCGTGCATCCGCTTCGGCGGCTTCATGACATCGCGGAGCATGCCGTCGATGCGGTAGCGGACCTTGACCTCGCGCTCGTACGGCTCAATATGGATGTCACTGGTGCCATCGCGGACCGCCTGGGCGAAGATCAGATTGACCATTTGAACGACGGCGGTCTCACCGGCCATCTTCTGCAGGTCGGCAAGATCGGTCCCGTCCTCGATCTCGGTCGCTGTACCGGTGCTGTCCTCGCCCTGCCCCGGCAGCCCGGCCAGGATCTTCTCCAGATAGACCTCTTCGATCTTCTCACGGAGCATCGCCGGATCGCCAAGCAGCGCGCGGGTCGGCATCTGGAGCAGGACACCTAGCTCATCGACGGCGGTCAGCGCCAGAGGCGAGCCGATGACGACGACCAGAGCGCCTCCTTCGATAGCGATCGGAAGCACCTGATTCTTGAGGGCGAAGTCGCCGGGGATGCGCAGCAACGCCTCATCGCTGGGTTTGATCTCTTCTAGATCAACCGCTTCAAACCCATCTGCGGTGAGCTTGTGGCTGCCATCCGGCGCTGAGAAAGTCAACGAGGACATGCGAATCGTAAAGCCTTACTCGGGATCGAAGACACAAGATCTCCGTGAACCTGGACGTATCGATCGCGCAACGAGTTCAGTATTTCCCCCAGGGTAGCATCGATCGGTGGAACAGTGCCACGACACAGGGCGATCTTCAGGGCGCTTCTTCAGGATACCGGCGGCAAATTAAAGAAGGATTAATCGGGCAGAAATGCCCGATCGGCAGCGGGTAGACCGGTAATTTGCCGGGCAGGCGGTGCGTTTGCTTGCATTTTCGACGACATTTTTGCGATAAAGGCGCATTCGCGCCAGATAATAATCGCATTGCGATTATTATCTGGCGCGAATGCGGATCGCGTGTGTTGTGATTGTTGCCATGGGCGACAGCCAGAAGCGTTACTGCAAGCCCCCTCCCTCTCGCCGGGTACCCACACTACGCGCGGGTACCCGGGGAGAGGGGTGTATTTGGACTGGCAAGCGGGCGAGATTCTGCGAGGCTTTTCCTAACGATTCCGTTACGGATCTGGCGGGGGGATTTGTTGTAATGGCGGCGGAGGGCTTTGTTGAAGGCCTGGAGGTCGCCTAGGCCGACCTGGGCGGCGATGACTTTGATGGGCAGGGTAGTGGCCTGGAGCAGATGGCGGGCGCGTTCGACGCGGCGTTCGCGGATGTAGCTGACGACGCTCGTGCCGTACTCCTGCTGGAAGAGACGGGCCAGGTAGCTGTAGGAGACGCCGGCCTGCGTAGCGAGCTCTTGGACGGAGAGGGGTTCGCTGAGCCGCAGTTCGATGGTCGCGACGCTGCGGCGGACGGCGGGATGGGCGGCGGTGGCCTCGTCGTCGGTGGCGGGGTGCTCGACCAGCTCGTAGAGGAGGTCCCAGAGCCGCGCCTGGGCGCGGCTCTCGCCTCCCCCACCCCGGCTGACCATCACCTCCGCGGCGGTGTAGAAGCGAGCAAAGTCCTCACCGAGCGGTTGCATGGCGGGAATGGTGGTAACCGGCGGCGCGCCCCGCGGCGGATCGACGCATTGAAAGTGGACATAAAGGTGGTGCGACGGGCCGTTATAGGCGTATTCGACCGGCGTGTTCGGCGGGGTCAGGCCGACATGGCCGGGACGGATGGGGAGTGTCTGCTCTCCCAAACGCAGGGGGCAGGCGTAGGTATAGAGGTGCAGGCTCCAGAGGTCGGGCAGCAGGTAACGCTCTGTCCCGAAGAAGCCGTGCACGCCCATTCCGGCGGAGACGATCCTTGGAGGCGCCTCCAGGGCGATCGGCCAGCGGACGGATCGCCAGTTCCTCTCTCCGGTCATATTCATCGCGAAATCTTACCAGTAATCGCGGCTGCAGTCAATTTAATCTGCACCTATCGATCGCTAAAATGAACCATCCTTAAAGGAGAAGCTATTTCATGATCGATACGCAACCGAGAAGTGTCGGTGGCAGTCTTACGCCGGAGCAGGTGAGCTTTTATCAGGAGGAGGGGTATCTGGTCCTTCCGCATCTGCTTGGCCCGGAGGATCTGGCGCCGGCGCAGGAGGCGATGATGCAGAAGGTGGAGGAGATCGCTCAGGAGCTTCTGGCAGAGGGATCGGTCGACCGGGCGTGGAGCGAGGAGGGGTTCGCGACGCGGCTTGCCCGCCTGTTTGCGGGTAAGACGGACCAGGAGTTCCTGCGCTACGGGCGCTCCTGGCGCGAGCGGCGACCGGGGTACTTCCCTCTGATGGCGAACCCGAAGGTCCTGGATGCGGTGGAGTCGCTGATCGGCGGGGAGATCTTCTCTAACCCGGTCTATAACACACGGCCCAAGGTGCCGGGTGTGGCGGCGGGCGCGGTCCCGTGGCACCAGGATAAGTCGTACTGGCCGGATGCGAACTCGAACCCGGTGATCACAGTCTGGATCCCACTGGTGGATGTGAATGAGGTGAACGGGTGCCTGCATATCTGGCCGCGGACGCACCGGAAGCGGGTCCTCTCCTGGCACGCGGACGATCATACAGGGACCGGTTACACCGAGATCGACAGTAAGCACCTGAAAGGGCTTCGGCAGGTGCCGATCCCCCTGGAGGCGGGCGGAGCGATCCTGTTCAACGATCGGTGCGTCCATATGTCGACGCCGAACCGGTCGGATCACGTCCGCTGGAGTGTCGATCTGCGTTACCAACCGACGGATCAGGACCCAATGCCGCAGCACGGCGCCGGCTTTCTGGCAAGAAGCCATCGATTCCCGGAGCGAGTCGCGACGCTGGCGGACTGGATGGCATCGCGGCCGGAGCATGTCGAAGAGGGCGCCCTGGCAGCCGTTTAGGGGCCGGTCGATGCCGTCGGTTGCCAAACGGTCGCGCTGCGACCGTTTGGCAATGATTGCCCGCCCCTCTCTTGACAGAACGGCAGGCTTCCTGTATGTTATCGATAACACAATGCGCCTCCCTAGGCCCGCCCGCACATTCGAGGGAGAATGATTTGTCCGTTTTACGTCGGGTAAATCCCCGGGGCTCTTCGGGATCACATTGCTTTTTGCTATCGCTAGCATCGCTGCACTGGCACCACTACAAGTTTTCCCGTTCATCTCGACGCAGGAAAGACCCGAATTGACGACCTTAGAGAGCAGGAGCGCGGAGGCCGCGCAGGAGGACGGGGCGGTCCCGGCCTCGTGGGCGACGGAGACGCCGACGATCTACTTTGTGGACGGTTACCACGGCGGTATCAAGGGGCATATGCCGGCCGGAGCCTGGCGAGACATCCTCACCGTCCTGCGCGCCCTTCCGGAGTGGAAGATCAGCCTGGAGATCGAACCGGCCTCGTGGACGGCCCTGAGACGGGAGGACCCCGCGGCGTATGAGGAGCTGAAGGTCCACCTGCGCGATACGGCGTCCGATACCCGTGTCGAGATGCTCAGTGTCACGTTCGCCCAACCCTACGGCTGGGCTGTCGGCGGGGAGAGCAATATCCGGCAGCTTCAGCGGGGACTGGAGTTGACGCGCGCCCACTTTCCGGAGGCGGTCTTTAAGACGTATGCCGTACAGGAGCCCTGCTGGGCCAGTTGCCTGCCGCAGATCCTTCGCTCGCTGTCCTTCGAACAGGCAGTGCTCAAAAATCCGGGAACGGCCTGGGGCGGCTACTCCGCCGGTAGGGATGCCGAGACGGTGTTCTGGGTCGGACCTGACGGCAGCAGGATTCTTGCGGCGCCGCGCTATGCGTGCGAGGAGCTTGTGCAGGCCTGGGAGACGGAATCGCTGCACGCGACCCCGGAGTTCGGCCGTAAGTGTGCCCGAAACGGGATCGCACATCCGGTGGGGATGTGTCTTCAGGACCTGGGGTGGCACGTCTCTCCCCGCGTCTACGGCGCGCATATCCAGTATGTGACCTGGCGGGAGTACTTCGACCGGATCGCCAGTGCCCCCGAGCAGGATTGGGCATTCGGCATCGAGGATATCCTGGTCGCGCTCCCCTGGGGCGATCGGACGATCCAGAGGGTCGCGCAGCAGGTGCGTTCGGCGGAGACACGACTGTTGACCGCCGAAAAGATCGGCGCCCTCGCCTGGCTGGCCGCCCGGCGCCCCCCCCGTGCCGCCGCGATGACAGCGGCGTGGGACGATCTGATGTGGGCCGAGCACCACGATGCCTGGATCACCGCCACGACACGGCGTGATCGGGCAGCCTGGGCGTTTCTGGTTGCCTCCTGGACGCTGAACGCCGAGTGCGCCGCTCAGGCCGAGATCGACGCCGCCGCGGATGCGCTGCTGGGCTCTGGCTGTGCCAGCGGATCTCCCCGCAGCGGGCAGAGTATCCGGCTCATCAACACGCTAGGGCAGGCGCGCACCGATCTGGTCGAGGTCACCGTGCCGGTAAACCGCGCCACGCACGATATCCACGTCTTCGATGATCAGGGCAACCGCATAGCCAGCCAGATCCTCCCGCAGCGCTACTACCATCCTCTCAGCGTGGAGACGCCGTTCGATCAAGAGCGTAGGCTGCCGGCGGGCTTTGCCGAGGATAGTTTCAACACCGTCACGCTTCTCTTCCGTGCGACCGTTCCGGCGATGGGATACACAACCTATCGCATCGAGCCGGTCACCGAGAAGCCCGAGCCGGTCTCCCCGGCGGCCCGAGTCGAAGCCGACGGCAGCGTGGTGCTGGAAAACGATTTCTACCGCCTTCGGATCGATCCGAAGCATGGCGGCGCTATCACAAGCCTGTTACTCAAAGAGGCGCAAGCAGAGATGATCGACGGGACGGCGGAGCGCCTGTTCAACGAGTACCGGGGCTACTTTATCGACCGGAACGCCTGGTGCAGCAGCGCTGATAGCGCCGCGAAGGTCTCGATTACCGAGAGTGGGCCGGTACGAACGGCGGTGCGTGTGGAGGGGACGGTTGGAGATGCCGCGTTCCGTACCGATATCTCCCTGGTCGAAGGACAGCCCTGGATCGACTTTCAGACACGGCTCTCCTACGAGAGCGATACCCGGGTCGGCGATCCCTGGGAGATGACGCCGGAGGACCGGTTGACGGAGCGCCGTAAGTCCCAGCATGATGGACGCTGGAAGCTACAGGCCCACTTCCCCACGCGCGGAGAGAATCAGGCGATCGATAAGAACGCCGCCTACGATGTCTGCCGGAGCCGGCACGAGGATACGTTCTTTCAGCGCTGGGACGAGATCAAGCACAACATCGTGCTGGACTGGGTGGATGCTGTGGACGAGTGCGAGGGCCTCGGTCTGGCCGTCTTCTCCGACCATACGACCGCCTATACCCATGGCCCCGCCCACCCGCTGGCGCTGGTGCTCGCCTGGGGTGCGGAGGGCGGATTCTGGTGGGGAAAGCAGCCGCTTCGCGGTGTCCAGGAGATCCGCTACGCCGTCGTACCGCACACCGGACGCTGGGATAAGGATCAGATTGCAACGCGAAACGGCCGATGGAAGGAGCCGCTGCTAGCGCGACTCCTGGGGGATGCCGCGCCGCGCAAACCAGGCTCAGCCTCCTTTCTGGAGACCGAGGCGGGCATCCCGATCCCAACCCTGCTCGTGGAAGATGGGCGCCTGCTGGTCCGGCTGTTCAACGAGGAGGGGAGCGATTCCCAGCACACCGTCTCATTTGGCATCCCTCCCTCCCGCGTGGAATTGGTGGAACTCGACGGTCGCGTCGTCGAGGACCTGCCGCTGACCGAAGGCCCAGGCGGGCGCGCACAGGTGAGTCTCGCCCTCCCCCGCTTCGGCATCCGAACCCTGCGCTGCACCTTCGACGCGGCGTGATCTCTTCTTTTCTCTACCGCCGCGAAGGCGGCGGGTCATTATTTCTGTCAGGCACACGAAAACTATGCTCCGAATTCGAACCAGCGCCGTCCCGAATCTTCTACTCACCACCAGCCTTCTTGTCGCGGGAAACGCGACCGCCCGGGCGCAGCAGGTCCTGCTCAACCTCGATAGCACGAACCCGGCCGTGCCATGGAAGATCTGCCCAGTGGCGACCGTCGGCGAGGACGCCGCGGCGATCTTTGCGCCGCAGGATAACACGACCGCCTGGGTGCCCGGTCTGGTGCCGGGGACCGTTTTCGTCTCCTATGTCCAGGCCGGTCAGGAGAAGGATCCGAACTTCGGCGACAACATCTACCAGGTCGATAAGACGAAGTACGATCGCGACTTCTGGTACCGCACCGAGTTTCGCATTCCCCCTGCCGCCGGCAAGACGGTCTGGCTCAACTTCGAAGGGATCAACCGGCAGGGCGAGGTCTACTTCAACGGCACGCACCTCGGGCGCCTCGACGGCTTTATGCAGCGTGGCCACTTCGATATCACCGCGCTGATCCGGCCGGACCAAAAGAACGTGCTGGCCGTCCTTGTCCGCTATCCCCACCCCCCAATCCCGAACTATGCCAGCCCAACCTATATCTCCAGCGCCAGCTGGGACTGGATGCCCTATGTGCCCGGCCTGCTCAGCGGCATCACTGATGATGTCTATCTGACGACCTCCGGCCCGGTCACGCTGGTCGATCCCTGGATACGGACCGATCTGCCTTCCCTCGACCGGGCAGAGCTCTCCCTCCAGGTCGCGCTGAACAACCATACGCAGGCCGCGCAGAGGGGGACGCTGAGCGGGGTCATCCAGCCCGGCAATATCCGCTTCTCCCAGCCGGTGACGATCGCTGCCGGCCAGACCAGCACGGTGCGGCTGACCAGGGAGCAGTTCCCGCAGCTCCGCCTCGCCAATCCCCGGCTATGGTGGCCCAACGGATACGGCGCCCCGAACCTCTACCACTGCGACCTTACCTTTACCTGCGACGGGAAGGTCTCCGACACCAAAGACGTCGCCTTCGGCATTAAGAAGTACAGCTACGATACCGACGGCGATGTCTTCCATCTGCACATTAACGGCAAGCGTATCTTCCTCAAGGGCGGCAACTGGGGAATGAGCGAGTATCTGCTGCGCTGCCGGGGCAGCGAGTACGATCTCAAGCTGAAGCTTCATAAGGACATGAACTTCAACATGATCCGCAACTGGATCGGCTCCACGACCGATGAGGAGTTCTACACGGCCTGCGATAAGTACGGCATCCTGGTGTGGGACGACTTCTGGCTGAACTCGCACCCCAACCTGCCCAGCGACCTGAAGGCCTTCAATGATAACGCCATCGAGAAGATCAAGCGGCTGCGAAATCATCCGTCGGTCGCGGTCTGGTGCGGCGATAACGAGGGGAAGCCCCTCCCACCGCTGAACGACCAACTGCGGGACGATGTGATGACCTACGACGGGGGCGACCGCTGGTATCAGCCGAACTCGAACACGGGGGCGCTCAGCGGGAGCGGCCTGTGGACCAATATGGAGCCGGCCTGGTACTTCACCAGGTACCCGATGAACTTCAGCAATCGGCCGAGTTGGGGAATGCGAACCGAGACCGGGACCGCGGTCTTCACCAACTTCGAGAGCTTTAAGAAGTTCATGCCGAAGGAGAGCTGGTGGCCGCGTAACGAGATGTGGGACCGACACTTCTTCGGGCGATCCGCCGGGAACGCGGGGCCGGATAAGTATGAGGCGACCATCAAGAACTCTTACGGGGAGTCGAGCGGGATCGAGGACTTCTGCCGCAAGGCGCAGCTTCTGAACCTCGAAGTCAACAAGGCGCTGTTCGAGGGCTGGGAGCACAACATGTGGAACGATGCCTCCGGCATCCTGACCTGGATGAGCCAGTCCGCCTACCCCTCCTTCGTGTGGCAGACCTACGACTACTACTACGATCTCAACGGCGCCTACTGGGGCGCCAAGAAGGCATGCGAGCCTATCCATATCCAGTGGAACAGCGGCGATAACTCCGTCAAGGTAATTAATACGACCGGGAGCGATCTGGAGCATGTCCGCGCGGAGGCCACCGTCTACAATCTGGACGGAAGCGTGGTGCCGACGCTCGGTGTCTCCCGGGTCGTGCCCCACGCCGCGAGCGAGAGCGCCACACCCGCCCTCGACCTCAACTTCAACCCGGAAAATCTGGCCTACCGGGCGCCCACGGTCGCCTCATCCGAAGAGGGGGAGGGAAAGGAGGCCGCCGGCGTGACTGATGGCGGCATGGGATCGCGCTGGAGCAGCCACTACACCGACGACGAGTGGATCTATGTCGATCTCGGCGCTCCTAAAACGATCACGCAGGTAAACCTGGTGTGGGAGGCCGCGTATGCCCGATCCTATAAGCTGCAGGTCTCGGACGATAAGACAGACTGGCGGGATGTCTATAGCACCGACCAGGGGACGGGCGGCACCAATGCGATCCGTATTCCGCCTACGAAGGCCCGTTATGTGCGCCTGCTGGGACTAAAGCGGGCAACGATCTACGGCTACTCTCTGTATGAGTTCGAGGTCTACGCGGAGCATCGCACCAAACTATCGAACGTCCACTTCATCGCGCTGAAGCTGACAGATAGTAAGGGCAGCCTGCTCTCCGAGAACTTCTACTGGCGAAGCCAGAGGGGCAATGATTACACGGATTTCAACACGATGCCCCCGGCGAAGCTACAGGTGAATGTGACCACCACCCGGAAAAACGGCCAATACCGGATCAAGGCGCTGATCCACAACTCGCACAACGCACCGGCCGCGCTAGCGATCCGGGTGACGCCGGTACGGGCCGATAACGGCGAGCAGATTCTCCCGGTCCTGATGAACGATAACTACTTCTCGCTGATGAAGGGGCAGTCCAAAGAGGTCGATATCACGTTCGATGCCTCGCTCCTCGGCACCGGGCAGGTCCGGTTACGCGTCGAACCCTATAACGGCAGTACGCCGCAGTACGCCCCTGCCGTCGCTCAGGCCGCTCGCTAACGGCGATCGCCGTTAGCGTGCGGAGGAATCGCGGATACGGAGGCGGGCTTCGACGGTCACCTGTTGCAGGGGGATATCAGGGTTCTTGATGCGGTTCTCCAGGAGCCGCCAGGCAACCACGGAGAGCTCCTCGATCGGCTGCACGATGGTGGTGATACGGGGATCGGTATATTCCGTATCCTCGATTCCGTCGCATCCGACGATAGCCACATCCTTCGGAACGTTCAATCCCAGATCGCGGAGCACCCGGAAGGCCGCGATCGCCATGTCATCGTTGAAGCAGAAGAGGCCGTCGGGATAGCCGTTCTTCAGGATATAGGACTTAAGCATCGCAGTGACATCGCTACGCGACTCCTGCGGCGTCAGGATAAACTCCGGCTCACGCCCGGCATCCTTCATCGCATTCTCGTAGCCGCGCAGTCGCTCGTCATTGATCTGTCGGAACCACTCAAACCAGTCCGGGACGAGGTAGGCGACCCGCTTGCAGCCGACGTGGATCAGGTGCTGCACCGCCGCATAGGCCTGTGCGGCAAAGTCCATCCGCACGTAGTCCGCCTCCGGAATGACATAGGCGCCGATATTGATGAACGGCTTGCCCCAGAGCAGGCTGCCCTCCAGGCCGGGAATGCGGCCACGGGGAAGATCGATCGTGAGTACGCCGTCGACCGGTAAGGACATCAGCTTGGAGGTGTCCAGCGTGCCGTCCTCGGTGACCTGCGCCCCGCTGATCATCAGATCGTAGTCGTGGCTGATGATCTCCTCACGTGCATGCCCGATGAACTGGGCATAGTAGCGCGTTCGCAGGTTGGTCACCCACACAGCGATCGTCTGTGTGCGTCCGGTAGCCAGCGCCTGTGCCGCACGGTTCGGGGAGTACCCCATCTCCGAAGCGATCCGCCGAATCCGCTGCTTCGTCTCCGTGGAGATGGTGACGTTGGCGGCATTGTTCAGCACGCGCGAGACTGTTGCACCGGAGACTCCGGCCCGTTCGGCAACCTGTCGCAGCGATGTGCGCATTTCCGACCCCTCATTACCGCCAGAACAGAATTAGCGCGTCACCAACCCGGTTTACTACGCAGGATGACAGTGCAAGCGCTTTCTGCATTATAACCTGACCCTGCCCCGGAGGCAATGCGAGGCTTGCTGCAAACAGAGAAAGAGCGGTGGATTCTTGCATTTCACGCCGGGTGCGAGCGGCTGGTAAGAGCAAAAAGATGCATAATCATGCAATCGCTTACGCATATCTATAGTGCGCTCGCCCCCTTTTTCCGGAGGGATCGTACGACCTTAACGCGCCTTGCCGCTGTCGGCGACGGCGGGAGCGGGGTTCTTTGGCTTGATCCGCAGCAGCAGGCTGCCGTGGGAGGGCAGGCTGACCGAGTAGGTGTCCGTCGCTTTGCCGAGGTCGACGTTCTTGAGGACGCCGGTGAGCGACGCTTCCCCGCTGAAGCCGAGGGAGGCGAAGTCACAGGTCACGGTCGCAGTCGCACCAGAGAGGTTGAACAGGCCGGCTAGATAGACCTTCTTCTTCGCATCGTAGTTCGCCCAGACCTGCAGATCTCCCCCCTGCTTCTGGAAGGCGATATTGCCGCTCTGGTCCTGAGCGATCAGGGCAGGGTGCGTCAGCAGCCAGATCCCGTGCTCGTCCAGCCTGGTCAGATCGTCGCCGGTGTACCAGTTGGAGCACTCCAGCGCCCAGAAGGTCGCCATGGTGTCGCGCTCGTCGTCGGTCAGGCCGTCCAGCGCGCCACAGCCGCAGTCCAGAGAGTCCAGATCGTTCCAGACTCCCTTCCCCGACTTTCCCTGATAGGCGACAAGGTCCTTAAAGCGGGAGGCCAGGTTCGGCCAGGCGGTGAGCGTCTTATCGTACGGCTCGATATCCCAGTCGGTGCGCCAGGCGTCCACATAGGGTGCGAACCGATCGGTGGCGTCGGGCGCGATGGCCCAGGAGAGGACGAGTTTGATCGGCCGGCCGCACTTTTTGATCGCGAGATGGTACGCCCTGACCTCCGGACCGCAGTCGATCGTGTTGGGCCCCTGCGATCCGGGCGTCACACCGTCGAGCTTGATGAAATCGATACCCCAGGAGGCATAGAGGGCGACGACCGAGTCGATATACTCCTGCGATCCCGGCTGGCTGTAGTCGATCTGGCTGGTGCCGCCGAAGCTGTTGGCCTGCCGGGCGGGATGGAAGAGGATGCTCTGCAGCTTGATATCGGTGCCGGCGATTACGGCGCCATCGTCGGCGTCCTTCTGGAGGACGCCGGGAACGAGGTAGAGCCCGAGTTTCTGTCCCCGCGCATGGACGAAGTCGGCGAGCCGCTTGAGACCGCCGGGGAAGCGGGCCGGGTCGGCGATCCGGCGGCCGTTTTTATCCTGGCCGGAGGACCAGCCGCTATCCAGGTTGATATAGGTGAAGCCGGCGCGACCAAGAACGCGCTTCATGGTGACCGACTGCTCCTGGATCCTGGCTTCGGTGGCCCAGGTCATGCCGCTCGTGCCGCCGTAGGCGGGCAGTTTGGTCGCCTGCAGGGTCCAACTGCTCCAGCCCATGATCGGCGGATCAGCCAGTGCAGGTCGTGTTCCCGCGGCAAGAAGGGCCAGCGTGGAGGTCGCCAGGAGTCCGGCGGACACGGCAGCGCCGATCCCTCGGGGGCGTAAACGTCTTGATTGGCTGATACTGATCATGACCCGTCCTCATTCCTCGTCGATGAAGCAGCGACCGCCGGGCGTTGTAACGTAAGCGCCATCACCGATCATGCAACCGCTTGCACATTCTAGCCCGGGGTTTTGTTGGTTGTCAAGGATAACCTATCCCCACACGCTGTGCATGTGGGGATAGGTTATCCTTGACACCATTCGGGCCTTCCAGTAAGATCATGTAAACGCTTGCGCAATTCCTATCAGCTTTCCCTATCGGCTCTCAAGGAATGTTTCTATGATAAAAGTCGCAATGATCGGCGCCGGGAGCGTCGTCTTTTCCAAGAACCTGACCGGCGATATCCTCCGCTTCCCTGAGTTTAAAGACGCGACGCTGTCGTACATGGATATCGATGGCGATCGGTTGGAGGTCGGAGTCAACCTCTGCCGCAAGGTGGCGGCGGCGCTCGGGGCTACGCCGACGATCGAAGGGACGCTGGATCGGCGCAAAGCGCTGGACGGCGCCGACTTCGTGATCAATATGGTGCAGATCGGCGGCTTCGATTCGACGCTGGTCGACTTCGAGATCCCCCGCCGCTATGGGCTTAACTTCACGATCGCCGATACGACCGGGCCGGGCGGTCTCTTCCGGGCGCTGCGCACCTACCCGATGCTCACCG
>Ga0105239_10005464_pt1 | contig 14919 bp, 14 predicted proteins | sample KBSC44metaG_FD_92761 | JGI IMG/M metagenome (GOLD analysis project Ga0105239, IMG submission 92761) | Corn rhizosphere microbial communities from Kellogg Biological Station, Michigan, USA - KBS C4-4 metaG | ecosystem: Host-associated > Plants > Roots > Rhizosphere > Soil | place: Michigan, USA... | reverse complement strand
CGCCGGTAACCAGGCCGGGTCCAAGGCAGGCGTACCACGGTTTCTCCTCCACTTTGCAGTCTTCCGGAGGTTTTCGCGCCTGCTCAAGATCAGCCTTGTCTTCCTTTCGTGCGGTTGCGTCGTCTGCAGATGCCATGGATTTATTCGGGGTGTTGCCTGAGTTGGACCAGTGGCTCGCCCATCGCGTTTAAGGTGCGGAGGGCGCTGGCGGCAACTGTTGTGGTCCGCGATCCCAGTGGCGATCTTCCGCTTCGGCCAAAAATGCGCTCGCGAAGCGGTCGTCCGCATGCTCCTTCTTAAGCACGACACCTCGCTCGCGAGTTGGAGAGGAAATCCCGTCTGCTTTGGGCAGCAGGCTCGCAACCAGTGCCGCGGCGTTCCCGCATGCGGCGATTGCCTTGCCGTGCTTGTAGGCTTCTCGGATGAACTTCGTCGCATCGTCGTCGTCCGCCAGTGCCGCGACCTTCGGCCCTCCGCCCACTACATAGATGGCGTCATACACCGCCGAGGGCGCGTTCAATACCGTGCGCAACGGCTTATTGCCGGCGACCTCGCCGAGGTTCTGGGCAACAATTTCCACCACAGCCCCGGCCGCCAGTGCTGCCGCCGTCACCAGGTCGATCGAGTCGCCATCCGCGTCCGGGCCCGCCAGGATGCCAAACTTCATCCCTTTGACACCCGCCTTCGGCAACTCCGTCATGCTCAGCCCCTTCGCCTTTTTGATTGGCGGAGTCTCCACCGCTGCCGGCGTCGGAACGCCGATGTACGGCGCCACTTTGGACGCGTAGTCATGATCGATCCGATTGATCTGATCGACCATCCGAGTCCGCACGTCTACTGAATCGCACTTGCTGAGCTCGAATCGCGTGGCCAAGATCAGGTGATCCTGTTCCCACGGCTGAAGACTGTGAAAGAACATCGCCGCCTGTGAGACATGATCCCCGAAGCTCGGCGACCGTTCACGGATCTTCACGCCTTCTATCCGCTCAGGGTAGCTGACGAACCCCCGTGCCTTATCCTCGTCCGGCTTGTTTTGGTCCAGGCCGTTCGGGAAGTAGGCGACGCGCCCCTTCGGCACCGCCTGCTGCATGTGGCCGTCCCGCTGGTTGGTTGCAAACGGACACCGCGGCCGGTTGATCGGAAGCTGCTGCCAGTTCGGCCCGCCAAGCCGCGTGAGCTGCGTATCCATGTAGGAAAACAGCCGTCCCTGCAGCAACGGGTCGTTCGAGAAGTCGACGCCGGGCACGATGTTCGTCGGCAAGAAAGCGACCTGCTCGGTCTCCGCGAAAAAGTTATCCGGGTTCCGGTCGAGCGTCATCTTGCCGATGCGCCGCACCGGCACGAGATCCTCGGGCCAGAGCTTGGTCGCATCCAAAATGTCGAAGTCAAAATCGAATTCCCGCGACTCCTCGATAATCTGAACGCCGAGCTCCCACTCCGGAAAGTCTCCCCGCTCGATCGCCTCCCAAAGGTCGCGACGGTGAAAGTCGGGATCCTTACCCGCTAACTGCTGGGCTTCCTCCCACGCGAGCGAGTGAAGCCCACGTAGCGGCTTCCAGTGAAACTTGACGAAGCGCGCGACTCCTTCCGCATTCACGAGTCGATACGTGTGAACGCCAAAGCCCTCCATCGTGGAGAACGAGCGGGGAATTGCCCGATCGGAGTGGACCCACATGATCATGTGGAGCGACTCCGGAGTAAGGGAAATGAAATCGTAAAACGTATCGTGAGCTGAGGACGCTTGCGGAATCTCGTTGTTCGGCTCCGGCTTCACCGCGTGGATAAGGTCGGGAAACTTGATCGCGTCCTGGATGAAGAACACGGGAATGTTGTTGCCTACCAGATCCCAGTTGCCCTCGTCGGTGTAGAACTTCACCGCAAACCCGCGTACATCACGCGCAGTATCCGCCGAGCCCCGAAAACCCGCGACTGTGGAGAAGCGGACAAACACCGGCGTCTTCTTACCTGCCTCCGCGAAGAGACCGGCCTTCGTCAGCTCAGTGAGCGGCTCGTAGTTTTCAAACACGCCGTGCGCTCCCGATCCGCGTGCGTGAACGACGCGCTCCGGAATGCGCTCATGGTCGAAGTGGGTGATCTTCTCCCGAAGGACGAAGTCTTCCAAGAGGGTCGGCCCGCGAACGCCCGCCTTCTCAGAGTCTTGATCATGGGCGATCCGGACACCAGCCTGCGTGGTCTGTGTGTCCAACTGCTGCAGGTCGAGGGCGCCTTGTCTCGGGCCCGAGATCGACTGGTTGCTCGGAGCATTGCTGTTGGTCGAGGCGTCCTCCACTGGGGCGTCTAGGTTTGAGGAGTCGTTGCGAGGCATTGCGCTACGACTCGCTCAAATCTTGCAAGGTTCACGAATGCTCCTGCACTTTCGCGCACGTATTGCCCAATCGTGGTTCTTCGCTGCGCAAGCCAACGTTCATTTCACGCACCTGTTCTTTACAGCGCTCTCGCTCCGCCCCTGATCAATCGAAGGAGCAGCACGATCACGGCGGCCACGAGAATGATGTGAATGAATGCTCCGAGATGAAACGCGAAGAAGCCGAGCGCCCAACCGAGAAAGAGGAGAACGATGAGGATTTCTAGCATGGGTTTCCTTGGAGTTCCGCCACTTTGTTCTGTTTTGTTAGAAGCAGCAAAATCTACGTCCATATGAATCTTTCCGGCCAGCATTTGTTCGGCGCTCTCCTCAGAGTGACCGCTTCGCAAAAACCTTGTCACGGTTTTGTGCATCCTTTCGTGGAGCGGGTGCGTCTTGCGGCAGAATTTTTCTCGCGCAAAATTGCTGGTGTGAGGACCTCGACGAGATGCTTCGAGAACGTCTGCCGGATCCTTCACGTTGTTCTCGAGACCTGTGGGTGATTATCCTCCCAGTTCCGGGCTCCCCAGGCTCCGAATCTGCCCCCCTTCGCCTGGATTCGCCTCCTCGCGTTGTGAGAACCTACGTCAAGCGTGTGGCTGTGGACGGCACCCCTGCTTGGAGCGAACAGTTGCCCTAAGATCCACGTTAACTTTGCACCGGGACGGACTGCCCACGTGCAAGTAAGAAGTGCACTCATATTTTCGAGCGAGAAGACCATACCTTCCTCGCTTGGAGGCAATTATCGGGAGGTTGGGCCAGAAATGGTCACTGCAAACATGTATGGCATCGTGTCCGAGCCATTTCCTGCAAACGGCGGCAAACTCCGATGACAACCCACGGTCCTCAAGTATTGCAATGCCTTGGCGTGAGGCAGGCGGGCCTTGCAACGCTACCAGTGAGAAGCTACGCGTCGAACTCGGCAAAGTAATGCAAAGGTTGCGGCGGTAATGCCCCATCGTGCCTGTATCAAATATTCTTAATTGATGAAGATTCGTGCGCGATGTAGCCCGTTAAGTTTCGCAAGTCGCCAAATTAGCGGACACAACACTTAACCATTAGTTCTTCGCTTCAATGAAATTATCGCGGGAACCGAGTTCTCGTAGGGCTAGTCACAATACCCGGAACTCGCGAGGAACCAATCTGAACTATCGATGTAGTCTTGCATAGCGGATTTTGTTATGTAGCTACAAATTAACGGAGAGCAAAAATGGCACAGAGTAGTGAAAGAGGCGGTACACACGAACAACACGTGAAGGCCGGCCAGCAGAGCCACAAGAACACGTCAGGCGGCAGCCAGTCTGCCCGTCGCGACACCGAACGAGACTCGGCAAACAACCGAGGCGACACTTCAGGCCAGTCCGCAAATCGCGGGGGCAACGACGGATCCGGTGAAGGCCGCGGATGGCATGGCGATGCCGCGGGCCATGCGGAAGCGGCCCGAAAGGGTGCAGAGGCCCGAAGCGATAGCGACGCTGATAAGGGTAGCAACCGCACTGCATCCGCCAACGGCGGGAACTCCAGCGACGATGTCAGGCGGAACGGTAAAGGCCGCGCCGATGGAACGGGTGACGAGGGTAGTCAATCCAGCGGTCGGGGTGGCACACACGAGCAACATGTCAAGGCTGGCCAGCAGAGCCACAAGAACGGCTGAGTGAAGAAGGGTTGGACCATGTTCGCGGGATCTGTTTAACCGTGGGGGTCGATACGATTCGACCCCCGTCCATCGTCCATGGGCTGATTCGAAGCATGGTAGTCGGTACCAAGCGGGAGATGCTTGGTCGCAGCAGCAACAGTAGCTGCCGGTTTCCGGACTTACGAACGCTTGGGACGGCGGTTTTGACGACGTAACGAATTCAGGCGCTACTGGGACAAACAGTGCTCTCTTGCCTTGCGGCGTGAAAATTCCGTCTGTCAGGGGACCTCGCCAGCCGATCCGAGCGTAGAGCGGCAGAGCTCAATGCATGAGGGCTCTGCCACGTTTGGCTGGCAGCGGGGCACCCCTTAGCCCTCGGGCAACGCTTCCCCCTATGAGCGGTGAGCGCTCACAGCCCTGTACTCAACGCATTTGATCAACACTCAATCTCAATACTACAATTTATTGAGGTTGGGTAAATACGCACGTGCGTTGCTTTAGACGGGCGGGCTGAGACCAGAACCGCAAACAAAGCTTTTTCGGCGAGGTTTGTCACCAGATATGGGAACAAAACGGCAGAATTTGTAACCAGTAGTTGAGGAATTGCATCAGCGACCCAGGACTTGGGCTTACGGTGTCGCCTCGGGCCGTTGTGAACTACCATGCTTGAACCCTGGATCTTAGTCGTCGAAGACGATATCGAAGATTTCGAAATGGTCCGCCGGGCTTTCGCAAAGTCAGGGAGGGCGGAGACCATTTGCCACTGCTTGAGCGCAGAGCACGCGCTCGACCGTCTTCGGCTACCGACCCTACCACCCCGACTGATTCTCCTTGACGACAAACTGCCGGGCAGGTCGGGGGTTGAATTGGTGCAGGTTTTGAGGCAGTTACCCCACACCAGGAGGACTCCGGTTGTTCTGTTTTCCGGAAGCTCACCGGCACGCCAAATTCGCCTCGCATTGCAGAACGGAGCTAATTCCTTCGTGTGCAAGCTCGTTGGTTTCGAGGAGTTTCGGGACGCCGTCCTCGCAATCCTGACGTATTGGTTGGACCTGCATTGTGACCCCGAGAGCGACGATTCGGAACGAGGACGACCCGTACATTTATGTGTACAAACGTAAACGACCGGATTGTTTTTTTTGCTAGAATCTTCTCGGCCAATTCTATCGGGAACTCGTCTGAATCTTGGAAGTTGGCCGTGAAGGTGATCGCACGCCCCTCGGGGACCGCTTCGGACACTCCGACGACCTTCACGAACCTTCCTGCGAACACCCTGGATGTCGGCGTTGCCGCGTACTCCACGGCTGACGGCACGAAAACGCTCGAAGTCTCCGCAACGACGACAAAAAACGCTACGATTTCGCTCTCCTCGACCGTGGCAAAGCTGTTTGCGAGCCCAACGCCGATCACCCTAACCAAAGGCGCCACGGCTCAAGTAAATCTCTATGCGAAGGATACGAGCGGAGATATTGTCCTCCTCTCGGTTGGCCCGTTGCGGAACCAATAGCTTGGACTTCGAGCGCTCCCGCCATCGCGTCGATTTCAGGCTCGACGCCAGCGGCAACGGTCTCGGGAAAGACTGCCGGCACGACCACGGTGACGGCATCGTTCAAGGTGAAAGACACGTGAACAAACGTGTCGGTGACCGTGCCGGTATTCGTTGTTGATCCTTCGACTGGTTTGGCTACGTCCGCCTTGCCGAGTACCGCGGAAACGCCTGGAACCAGGGGCTCGGTCCAGTATCGCAAAGCTCTGGAGCCCTTCGGTGGACGTACCAAACCAATTATCGGATCTATCCAGACGCAACTCCTGCCATTGGATCTGACGGAACGGTCTACATCGGCTCCGGAGACAAGCGGATCTATGCCATCGACGGCACTTCCGGTCAGGTGAAGTGGTCTTTCCTGACGGGTGGGCCAATTATCTCGTCGCCAGCCATTGGTGCGGATGGCACGCTCTACGTAGGCTCCGATGACTACAACCTGTACGCCCTCGACTCGTTGACCGGCACGAAGAAATGGTCGTTTGCCGCAGGCTCGTTCGTCCACTCCTCTCCGGCACTCGGTCTGAATCACACACTGTACGTCTCGACATCTCAGAACCTCTACGCGCTCGATGCCAGAACGGGAGCACAGAAGTGGTCGGTGCCGATCGGCAGTTCTGGTCCGTCGTCAATCGCGGTTGGGCAAACTGGACTGGTCTATTACGCTGGTGGCACGAAATTCTACGCACTCGACGGCGCAACGGGCCACACGTTGTGGTCTTTGGCATCTCCAGAAACTCTTCACGCGCCCATTTATGCCAGTCCTGCTCTTGCCGCCGATGGGACGGTGTACATTGCCTTGGACGACTATCTGTACGCCCTTGACGGCATTTCAGGTGCAACGAAGTGGGCATACAACTTCCCCAAGCCCTCCCCAAATACCATGGAAGATGTGGGTTCGGCGGCAATCGGAGCGGACGGCACTGTGTTCGTAGCTTCCCGACACCTCTACGCCTTTAGTGGGCAGACTGGCGCCCTCATCTGGAAAACCGCCGACCTCGGGAGTTGTGGTGATCCAGTAGTTAGCCAGAACGGGACCGTCTACATACCAATTCTGCCGACCTCCCAGAACGGCGTACTGTATGCGTTTGATGCAGGAACGGGTACCGTCAAGTGGCAGTTCCGTAACAACTCGACTGACGAATCTAGTCTGGCGTTTGGCTCTGCGGCGATCGGAATTGACGGAACGGTGTACTGCGGGTCCTTGGATGCCACTTTATATGCGATCCGTTAATTAGGAATACTGCCACTCATAAGTCACCTTCACCAAAAGCCACTCTGATAGTCAGAGCTTTACACTTTAAATAAATCTTCGATTTTCGCAGGAGCGAGGCTCAACCGATTGCGATATCTATGGATCGATTACATGTTCCGCCATAGTGTTTCTACCACACGCGGATCAAATGCTGAAAAGATTGTTGTTGACTTTTTAGATGATGGGGCATCCAGCTTTTTAAGGAATTTACTGAGTTCTACTTCTATCGAACCGCGGTCTATGCCATTATTGCTTGCTAAGATCTTTTCAGCTACATCTCTTCGCTCTTGTTGTGACCTGGGAATTCCTGTTGCGGCAAACCATGCTCGAGGAAGCATGCGAAGCCTAAGCGATTGCCACTCCACTTGTGAGCCGGAGCTGGATAGGGTTTTCAACGAGTTCAGTGCCGCTGAGTACCGCTCCGGTATTTGGAAGATGTCATTTTTCTTTTCCCCTAATACGAAATGTTGAATCCCTAGAGCGGTATGTAGCTCAAAGAGAGGGATCTGGATCGTAGGTCCAACTACAACAATTTTATGAAGCTCCCTCGCAGCATAGACGTCGAATCTAGCAAGTTCATCGTTTAGGGTAGCTATGCATGTGCGGCTCGGAAGCGCTACAGTAGGCCAGTTCTCCCATTTGATCGGGCAAAGGAGACTCCCTTTTTCATGTATACTTAACCCTTTTAGAATGGTCTGCAAGACTAATTCTTCCGCGTCGATCGAGTCCTCGACGAGGTAAGTAATGTCATAAAGGATGAGACGATCCAAGTAGTCGTAAGGATCTGATGGCTTTCTTACTACCATTGGGCCACGAATTTGATACACTCGTGGGAACTGTCCAAATAGCCCTTTTGGGATATCGCATTTCGGGACAATAACGTATGCATGGCGACGTTCCCATTCCGCCTCTGAAATCTCGGATGGAACAATCCCGCACCGGCTATAGTGCTCGGATCTGTGCTTGTGCACAAGCCTCATGTAAGACTTATTCCACTCATCGTAATCCTCTTTGGATATGGTGCTCAGCGCCGTACTGCGACAATGTTCATCGACTTTACGTGCCAGATCTAGAGGAAGCGGTTTTCTGAATGCGAAGATGTCGTGCCACTGTGTCTGAAGACTCTGCTCCGTCTTTATGGATTTCCATCGAAGATCACGGGCCAATGTCGTTGCGAGGTCTTTGACACTCCCGTACGGTCGCCCGATGCCAATCAGGAACTCCTGAAGTCGACAGCTCATTCGATCAAGAATGATCGATGGCAACAAAAAAAGTCAAAATCCCGATTAGCCAGCGGGAAGATTAGCCCGAGCGCGACTGGCACGCCTCCGCCTCTCACATAACCTCGATGCTCGTCGGACGCGGTTAGTCATTCATCCGCATCTCGGCCGGTTTGCGGACAGAGTCTTTGAACCGCTCTACAATGCACTTCGCATCTCACTGATGCCACCGCAAGAGGCTAATCAGGAAAGAGGAATTCCACTCTCCGGACCGCTGTCCCTGCTGTGAATTTCATAGTCGTAGCCGCCTTTCTCCGCGCGCGGATAAAGGAAAAGGGGCCGTGAGTCACCACGAGCCCCAGGTGAACTCCGGTGTTTTCGCTTGACGTTACCAAGCTCGACAGCCACGAGTCCGTGTTCCAAATGCCCAGAAAAGTAGACGTTTGTCAACTAAAGCCATAGGCATGGAACTCGCGTGTTCCTGTCGGGCTCCCGAAGGAGCCTCATGAACCTCAACTTTGCTAGTGTACGCCCGAAAAGTCCGTACATCGCCATTTGTCTCGCTGCAACCGGCTTGTTTACTTGTGCGGGCCTCAGCCTCACCTACCTCTTCATCAGACCCCAACAGCCATCGCACATTCTGACGCCACAGAACGCCCCACTCGGCATTTATGTGGCGCAAGACTCCTCCGCATCAAACCGAGATTTAATGGGTGACGAGACCGTTTCAACCGGCGGATTGGTCAATGCCGCCGATGCGAGCCGAACCGTCATTACGGTCGACCGTTTCGACTCAGACGTCGAGGAGATTTACTCGGGCTCTGGCATCACGGACGAAGAGTATTACGCGTCGGTGGGCAAGAAGCTCCTTCCGGTGTCAAATCACGATGGCACCCGGATCGACCTCGCGGTCAGTTCAATGCTTGCCAGGGTCAGAAGCGCTGGCGGTCGATCGGCACTCGTCATCGCAACCGATGGATGGGGAGAAGGGATGGACGCCCACGCCTGGTCCGACCTCACTGCTATGGCCAAGGAATTGGCGGCGAGCCCGAAGGTCGTGCTCGTTACCATGATGGGCGTTCGGCCCGTCAACGTGCTGAAATTGCGACGGGTGCTCGCTCCTCTGGCGGCAAAACTCGAGTTCGTCGATGCCGGAAAGCTCGATGCCTCGCGAGTCGTTGATCTCCTTGAGCGGGGTGAGAAGTGAGCATCCGCGAACTTACCGCCACGGACACCCCCTTCGGGGGGTGTGCTCCGTCTCGTTCAACTCGCGTCCCATATAGCCTCGAAGCTCCGAAGGACGAGGAAGCTGCCGGGAAGTATGGTGCCGGACCGATTGAGTCAATACCGTTCTCCGAGACCGGGCTTCAAGAAGCCCTTGTCGAGGCAGGCGTTAATCCCATCGACCGGGCTCAAGTTTGGTTGCGCTTCATGCGCCTCACCGGTCGGACAGAGGAAGCCGCCGCCGCTCGGGCTGATGCTGACGCCCGTATGCGAAGCCACAATGCTCGCGCAGCCCTACGAAACGCGGCGGTCGAGCGAGACCTCGCTGAACTCACCGGGCTTTCGCATGAGGCGCTGCGGAAACACTTGGACCGATGCGACGTGCTCGAACTGGCGCATTTCGAGGCTGTCATCGCGTGCGCTGAAGTGGCGGCAGACGCAGGCCTCGCCTTTGATCCTGAGCACCCCGTGCCCGTGCTCCCTCCCACGGAGTTGGTTACAGCGGTGGAGGGGCTGGCAGCGCGCCACCAACTCCACCATAATCCTGCCGAAAGTAAACACTTTCTCTCGCCGATTGGGCACGGTATTGTCTCGACTCTTGTAGGCAGCATCGCTGGCGTTAGTGCGGCCGGTGGTGCTGGGCTCGTGCATTTGTCCAATATTCCTCGCGAACCAGTGCAGGCGGTGCTCGCTTCCGGACTGGGAATCGCGGTCACCGTCGTTTCTGGCAACGCGGTCAAAAACTTTTGGCGTGAAGCGTCGGAGCGTCGAGACCTCGGCCTTCAGTGGTTCGGTAGCGGGCTCGTCGCCGCCATGTTGACGACCGTCGTGATGGCAATCGATGTCGCCGTCGATCAGTTCGGGCTCGTAGCCCGGTCAAAGGTTCTGAGCAGTGTTCCAGGACTAAGCCACCACTCGGCCTCTTCGTCTATGGACTTGGTTTTCTATCTCGTAGCTGCATTCGTGAGCGTCGGCTACCTTGCTGCGGCCGCAATTCGTGGTTGGCGGCACGATCGTGCGGCGGCGCGAAATCGTGTCGTCCTGGCACAAGAAGAGGAACGGCTCACCCGGATCAAGGAAATCACCGATCGCCTCCCGTGGGGCGCGGCGCTTGCGGCGGGCAACAAGGTAGTTGCCCTCGAAGATGCCGCGCATAGAGCCGAAGTCGTGTACGGCCAAAAACTGGAGGCGATCTGTGAACGAGAGACGAGGGTGCGCGAACGACTCGTGCAGTTTCGTGAGTTCCCGACCTCGGTTGATATCGCCGTTTGCGAAAAGGCCGATATCGAAGCCCAAGGGCAGCAGGTTGAATTCGATCGCTTGATCGCCGCGATCCGCGACGGCGAGCGCTATGTGCCTCAGGTGAGGTCGAATCGCAAGACCGGTCGTTCGTTCTGGAAACGCCTCATGAACTTCCTTGGAAAGCCGTTCGCTCGCCGAGGAGGTAGGTGATGCCCGGACTCTGGGAGTTCATCGACACGACCGCCACCGCACTCCTCAACGTTGGTCGCCCGCCGCTTCGGCGGGCGGTCCCGCCGGCTGGCATTCCTACGGGGCACTTCCTTGTAGGAACTGCTCAGCCGTTCGGAGAAAGCTCCGTTGCCGAAGGATTGCCTGTTACAGTGCCGCTCGCGACGTTCTCAAAGCATTGTTGCATGTTTGGTGCGTCAGGGTGTGGAAAGACCACGACCGCACACGGGCTCCGGGATGCATTCGTTGTTGACGGAATGAACCTCGTCGACATCGATTACCGAGGTGATGGATACGACGAGACCCTCCGTCGTCTCGTCGCCTTAGGCGTCGACTCGGATCGGCTAACGCTCATCGATCTCCGCCTCCGGGACCAAATCACACCGCTTAATGTGCTTGGGTGGGGACAAGGAAGCCCAGAAACCCGTGCGGCCGTTATGTTTGGGGCGATCCGAGACTCAGTCGATCTCTCCGGCGTGCAATTGGCGATGGATCTTCGGATGGCGTTGTCAACACTTGCCGAGATGCGCGGCTCGCTTCTCGATGTGTCTCGGCTCCTCCTTCCCGAGGGTCAGGAACTACGGGATCGCGCCATCAGCGAGTCGACGGATGGATACGTACGTGAGGCACTCGTGACATTCGACGCGCTCGCGCCTGAGGTTCAGAGGACGCGGGAGGCCGCGGTGCGCAACAAGCTTGATCCATTCCTCATCAACCCAACGCTCCGCGCATCTTTAGCGCTTAGTGGTGCGCCCGACATGGGTCAAATCATGAATGAGCCGGGACACTGCTGCTTGGTGGCTCTTGGGGCGGATAGAAATCCCGAAGCTCGACTCGTTGGGCGGATGCTCGTTTCGGCGGTACAGCGCGCCGCCATGGCCCGTGTAGACGTGTCCCAAAGCGAGCGGAACCCGGTTCGCCTCGTCGTCGATGAGGCGCAAAATATCCTCGGAGAAGAGACGTGCCAAATCCTCGCCGAAGGGAGACGGTATGCCTTGGGCATCACGTTGATGTGCCAGTTCCGCGGGCAACTGATTCCCGAACTTCGTGAGTCGGTGAAGGTCAACTGCGCAACTCAACTTCAGTTCCAGACCGCCGCCTCGGAGGCTTCGGACTTCGCAAGTGAAGTGGTGGCTTCGCTCTCGCGGGATGAGGTGAAGCGGCTCATCCAGTCTGCCCCTGTAGGAACGGCAGTGTGCCTGCGGCGAGGAGAACCAGCTGCCTACGTTTCGACGCCAAACGCCAGTCCACCTCGATTCAGTGGCGCGACCCACACGCGGGTCCGCGAAGCAGCGCTGACGCGGACAACGACGTCGCGCGTCGACGCAGAAGCGTTTCTGGCGGAGCGGTCGGTCGTATCCCGGCCGTCTGAAAAGGAGGTGGGCAAAGATGTCCGTAAGCCATTTAGGCGGTAACAGACGGAATCGCCTCGTCCCCGATTCGCGCGTCAGGATAGCTATTCAGTCCAGAGATCGCTGCGTTGCGGTCGAAGTGTTCTTAATGCGAGCGCTCACGCGAAGGCACCTCCAAGCATTCGGTGCGCTTCCAAGATCGGCAAGCGTTGCGAATGCTCGGCTCCGAAAGCTCTTCGATGCAGGATTTGTCCGGCGAGCATTCGTGCCACGGGGTGCCTATTCCACGGAGGCAGTCTATGTGATCGGCCGGGCGGCAATAGCTGAAATCGTCGCGGAGACCGGCATGAGTGCTTCGGAAGTGCAAAGGCTGGCCGGAAAAGGTGTCCCAGCCTTTCTGGAGCACTGCATCCTGTGTGCAGAAGTACGGGAGATCTGCCAACGCTTCAAGCCGGAGGCGAAATGGCTCTCAGAAGTTGAATGCCGGCACGAGTTCTCCCTTCGTTCAGCACGCGGCACCGAGCAGTTCATCTTCAAGCCGGACGGCGCCTTGCTTTCGATTGAAGCTGAAGCCTCCGTGTGCTTCTTCGAGATTGATCGCGGATGCGTCGGAATACGGCAGTTCGAACACGCGTGCAGGACGTACGCGCGCTATTTTGCGAGTTCGGCGCTTCAGACACACTACGAATCTCGTCGGGGCCTCGCAGCCTGTGTGACAACTGGCGGCGAGAGGCGGATCAGGCACCTGATGCAAGCAGCGGAGCGAGCGAACCTGCCGATGCGGTTCGCGACGTTTCAAGAACTCCGGTGCTTGGGACCTGACGCACCGATCTGGCGACTCAACGGACTTTCAGAGCCCCACGGGCTTGATGTCGAGGTGCAACGATGAGAATGTGCCTTCGGTGTCGGAAGGTGTGCCCGCGGCACGCCTTGTATTGCCCATCATGCTCACTCTCGCTCTCCGGATCTCGCTGTCCGAAAGGGCACGTAACTCCGGGGCTTGGTCGAGTCGCGGTGTGTCCGGTGTGCCGCTCGCCGGACGTTGTGGCGGCGACGCCTGCGGTATCGCTCGGACTGCTGACGCGAATCCTGGCGTGGTTTTTCGCGCTCATGTCGCTTCGGTGGGGGATCGCCCACCGAGACGTTTTTGTCCGGGAAGTTCTCGTGTTACTTGCCTGGCTCTACGGAAAGAGCCTGATCGCCGGGCTCTGGTCTCTCATCTCGGTTGCCGTCACCTTGCGCATATTTGTGTGGTGCATCGGGGTCTTCAACAAGGAGCTAGCGGATCGACTGCAACCGCTCGGACAACTCCTCCCGTGGCTCGTACGGGGCTGCTGGGCCGTGCTCGTTGGCACGGCGCGCCTACTCTGGTGGGTAGTTGAGGGCCGTGCCACGCCCAAACCTCCCGCCAAGGGGAAGAAGGCGGAAGGAGCCTCAGATGCCCACTAAGGAAAGTCAAGAGTCCGAGGCAGCGCTCCTGCTGTCGGTCCGCGAGGTTTGCAGACTGCTCCACCGGAGCCGAGCTCGCGTCTACGAAATGGTACGCATGCGCGAACTCGGGCACATCAGGGATGGACGAAGCATCCTAGTACCGCGAGAAGCTGTGACAGAGTGGATTCGCAAGAAACGTCGGCAAGCCGGCTGCTGATGCAACGTCGCTCGGAGCTAGCCTCCGAGCGGCGCCCAGCCTTCCGATAGGCGCTTCCGAGCATCTTGGAAGGCGATACTCGTTACGACCGTGTAGTCCCTCAGGGTAACGGTTTTTCCTAGGTGTCCCAGCGTCTCTTCCCGAGTCGCCTCGCTGATCCCAACTTCGTTCATGAAGGAGGCGAAACTGTTTCGCGTATCCCGGAAGTCAATCGCACCGAACTGGTCCGGCAACCGATAGCGTGCTACCGCACGAGCTTCAGGAACGAGCGGGCTATGCGTCCAACCTCGTCGCTTTGCGGCTTCCGGCCAAATCGAACCAACATGGTTAACGGGAGCAAGCGTTGCCAGTTCGTGGAGGCGTTCTCGCAATGTCGACCACGCCGTTCGGAACCGTGTCAGTTCTTTGAGTTTTCCGGTCTCGCTCGGCCAGAGAAAATCCCATTCTGCTCCGTCCACTCCAGGGCGATCGTAGATGGGTTTCAAGACTGCGGCCAACTGGTCGGACATCGGCACGACTCGACTTCGTTGGTTAGCGGCTGACCCTCCTTTGGGGTAGTTGACCGCCTGCCGCAGCACCGGTCCCATTTCCAACCTGGTCTTAGGGTCTATTGCGCGCGATGTTCTGCGAAGTGCTCGATCTACAAAGATCGCGCCGTTCTTGAAGTCGAGTTGGTCGCGACAGAGCGCCATGATTTCGCCTTCCCGAAGTCCGGCCAAGAGGCCCGTTTGGAACATCTCGATGATCCACTCTGTAGCGAGTTCTTCCTCGGCAAGTCGACGGCATGCCCGCGTAACCGCTCCGAAGTACGGACTCTCGATCGTCACCTTAACGCGCGGCTGTGGGGCAGTGAAATCGAGACCCGCAAACGGGTTCTTACGGTCTTCGAAGTCTGCGGAGAATGCCGGTAAGCAGCCAAACAATGCGTGGAGATCCGTTCGAACCTTCTCGAATTGCGAGAGTCCAAGTCCATCGCTGCGGCCCTCCTCAATCTCCTCCTCGACTTCGCTGACCCACTCTTGCGCCGCACGCGTCGTGACGGTGGAAAGGGGGAAGGAACCCCACGCAGGCTGTATGTACAGCCGCCATCGGGTCTTCTTATCCTTCTTTGTTTTCTCGCTGAGTATCTTCTGCCGGTGGGGCGTGTACAAATCGCCTACGTGGGATACCTTGGGCTTTTCAAGCGGAGCCCCCCGTGTGGGGTAT
>Ga0105239_10005462_pt1 | contig 14923 bp, 11 predicted proteins | sample KBSC44metaG_FD_92761 | JGI IMG/M metagenome (GOLD analysis project Ga0105239, IMG submission 92761) | Corn rhizosphere microbial communities from Kellogg Biological Station, Michigan, USA - KBS C4-4 metaG | ecosystem: Host-associated > Plants > Roots > Rhizosphere > Soil | place: Michigan, USA... | reverse complement strand
GGAATGCACGCGCGACCACGTGGTCTTCGACAGATCGAGGTCCACGATGACGATGTCTTCGAAATTCACACCCCTGCCCTACCTTCTTGTTGCTCCTCACAGCAGCGCGCGGCGCATGTCGCCCAGCAGCTGCGCGAGATACGCGGTGAAGCGCGCAGCCGACGCGCCGTCGATCACGCGATGATCGTAGGACAGCGACAGCGGCAGCAGCAGCCGCGGCTGGAACGCCTTGCCGTCCCACACCGGTTTGGTCGCCGATTTCGACACACCGAGAATCGCCACCTCGGGTGCGTTCACGATCGGCGTGAACGCCGTACCGCCGATGCCGCCGAGCGAGGAGATCGAGAAGCAGCCGCCGGACATGTCCGCCGGGCCGAGCTTGCCGTCGCGCGCCTTGGCCGCGAGCGCGCTCGATTCCTGCGCGATCTCGACGATGCCTTTCTTGTCCGCATCGCGCAGCACCGGCACGACCAAACCGTTCGGCGTGTCGGCGGCGAAACCGATGTGGAAGTATTTCTTCAGGATCAGGTTCTCGCCGCCGGCGTCCAGTGACGCGTTGAAATCCGGGTATTTCTTCAGCGCCGCCACCACCGCCTTGATGATGAAGCCGAGCATGGTGAACTTGATGCCGGCTTTCTCGTGCTCCTTGTTGAGCGCGACGCGCAGCGCTTCCAGATCGGTCACATCCGCGTCGTCGTGCTGCGTGACGTGCGGAATCATCACCCAATTGCGCGCCAGGTTCGCGCCGGAGATCTTCTTGATCTTCGACAGGGGTTTGCTTTCCACATTTCCAAATTTGGAGAAATCCACCTGCGGCCACGGCAGCAAATTGAGGCCTCCGCCGGCCGCCACCGGGCCCGCCGCGCGCGGCGCGGCGCCGCCGGCAAGCGCCTGCTTGACGAAATTCTGCACGTCTTCCTTGCTGATGCGGCCGTTGCGCGCGCTGCCGGCGACACGCGCCAGATCGACGCCGAGTTCACGCGCGAACAGGCGCACGGCGGGACTGGCGTACGGGACTTTGTCCGGCATCACCGTGTCGGCGCCGAATTCCACCGGCGGCGAACGCGTCGCGGCAGGTTCGGCGGCGGCGGGCGCAGCGGCCGGCGCAGGCGCCGGTTTGGGCGCCGGTGCTGCGGCCGGAGCCGGTGCAGGCGCAGGTGCGGGCGCGGGAGCCGGCGCACTGGGTTTCGGTGCCGGCGCTGCCGCGTCGGCGCTCGCCTCGATCAGCGCGACCACCGCGCCTTCCGACAATTCGTCGCCGACCTTGACCTTGAGCTCTTTGATCGTGCCCGCGAACGGCGCCGGCACTTCCATGGTCGCCTTGTCGGATTCGAGCGTGACCAGGCCCTGGTCCTTGCTCACCGTATCGCCGGCTTTGACCAGCACTTCGATGACCGGCACGTTGCTGTAATTGCCGATGTCCGGCACTTTGACTTCACTGATCTGGGCCATGGTTCCCTCTTGTTCTACCGGCTTTGAAAAAAGGCTCGGGGCGAACTGCGAGGATAACTCAAGACGACGGCCGTTCAGCGGCACGCTGACAGCATCGCCCCCTTCACTCAGCCGACGGACGCTTGCCATGTTCGCGGCGCATGACTTTTTGCCCATTGCCGCATTTTCTCCGATGCGTAATAGTGTTGTATCTATGTATTACACCTGCCCGACGAGGATTCAGGCCCATGCTGGAAATCAAAGATCTTTCCAAGACTTACGCTAACGGTGTCCGCGCGCTGAAAAATATTTCCCTGCAGATCCCAACCGGCATGTTCGGCTTGCTGGGGCCGAACGGGGCGGGCAAATCGTCCTTGATGCGCACCATCGCCACCTTGCAGGACGCCGACAGCGGCAGCATCCATCTGAATGGGCTCGATGTGCTCGCGGACAAGCCTGCCGCGCGTCGCGTGCTCGGTTATCTGCCGCAGGAATTCGGCGTCTATCCGAAGGTCAGCGCCGAGGCGATGCTCGATCATTTCGCCGTGCTCAAAGGCGTGGTCGCGCGCAGCGAGCGCAAGGCGCTGGTCGAGGCCTTGCTGCGCCAAGTCAATCTGTGGGAAGTGCGCACGCGCAAGCTCGGCACCTTTTCCGGCGGCATGCGCCAGCGCTTCGGCATTGCGCAGGCGCTGATCGGGTCGCCCAAACTCATCATCGTCGACGAGCCCACCGCTGGTCTCGATCCGGAGGAGCGCAACCGCTTCCTCAACCTGCTCGCCGAGATCGGCGAGAACGTCGTGGTGATCCTGTCCACGCACATCGTCGAGGACGTCACCGACCTGTGCCCGCGCATGGCAATCATCGCGCAGGGCCAGGTGCTGCTCAGCGGACAGCCGAGCGAGGCGTTGCGGGCGTTGGAAGGACGCGTCTGGCGCTGCATCGTGACCAACAACGCGATCGAGGGCTACCGCGATCGGCTGACCGTGCTGTCGACGCGCCTGTCCGCCGGCCGGACCATCCTGCACGTGCTCGCCGATGCGCGCCCGGAGGAAGGTTTCGAAGCGGTCAGCCCCGACCTCGAAGACGTCTACTTCGGCCAGTTGCGCCGCCACGCGCTGCAAGCGGCCTGAAGGAGACGGCAATGCTCAGGGAAATCTATCGCTTCGAGCTGCGTCAGCAGCTCCGGAGCCCACTGTTCTGGATGGTCGCCTGCGCGCTCGGCGCGCTCGCGTTCGCGGCGCTCAGCTCCGATCACGTGCGCCTCGGCGGCGGCATCGGCAATACGCTGCGCAACGCGCCTTACGTCGTGATCAGTCAGCTCACGCTGTTGAGCGCGATCATGGGCTTGTTCCTGGCGCCCATTTTCGTCGGCGGCGCAGTGCTGCGGGATTTCGACGCCGGCACGGCGGAATTGTTCTTCGCCACGCCCATTTCGCGTTCCGCCTACCTCGGCGGACGTTTTGCCGCGGGTTACTGCGCCGCGATCCTGATCATGCTCGTGATCGCGGCCGGCGTGCTGCTCGGGCCGATGATGCCGTGGGTGGATGCGGCGCGCGTCGGGCCGAACAGCGTCGCAGCGTATGCTTACGCGTTCGGCGTGTTCGTCCTGCCGAATTTCGTGTTCGTGTCGGCGCTGCTGTTCCTGCTCGCCACGGCGACGCGTTCGATGCTCGGCACCTATGTCGGCGTGATCGAGTTTTTCGTGCTCTGGCAGGTCGCCGGCGCGTCACTGCAGAACATGGACTACCGTACGCTCGGCGCATTGCTCGATCCGTTCGGCGCCGACGCGTTCGACCTGGCCACGCGCTACTGGTCGGCCGAAGACCGCAACACGCGCCTGCCCGAATTCGGCGGCGTATTGCTCGCCAATCGCGCGATCTGGCTCGCGATCGGCGCGGCGATGCTCGGTGCTGCGCTGGCATTGTTCCGTTCGGATCGCGAAGGATTGCGGCTGCGCCGGCGCAAGGCGGCGGCGGGCGCAGCGCCCGCGATCACCGCACCGACCAGGACCGTGGCGCGTCCGACCTTCACGCTGCACACCGGGTGGCGCGCGCGCTTCGCGCAATTCCGCCAGCTCGCCTGGTTCGATACGCGCGGCGTGCTCGGCGGCGCGGCGTTCCTGGTGATGCTCGTGCTCGGCCTGGCAAACCTCGGCGCTTCGCTCGCGTTCGACGACCAGCTGTTCGGAACCCAGATGTATCCGGTCACGCATCTGCTGACGCGTCAGCTGGACGGCAGCTACAACTTCCTGCTGATGATCATCGTCGCGTTCTACGCCGGCGAGCTGGTCTGGCGCGAGCGCGCCGCGCGCATCAACGAGGTCACCGATGCGTTCGCGCTGCCGGATTGGATTCCGTTGTTGTCCAAACTGGTGGCGTTGAGCAGCGTGATCGCGATCTTCCTCGCCGCGGGCGCCGTGGAATGCGTGCTGTATCAGTTGAGCCGCGGCTATCACGCGATCGAGCCCGGCCTGTATCTGTCCGACATCGCGCTCAATACGCTGACCTTCGTGCTGGTCGGTGCGCTCGCGCTGTTCTTCCAGGTCATCGCAAACAACAAATTCCTGGGTTATCTGTTGATCGTGCTGTATTTCGTCAGCCGCATCCTGCTGGCGCAGCTGTACTTCGATCATCACCTGTACAACTTCGCAAGCGCCCCGGAAGCGGTGTATTCAGACATGAACGGCTACGGCCACTTCCTCGCCGCGCATCTGTGGTTCGATGCTTATTGGGCGTGCCTGGCGAGCGCGTTGCTGGTGATCGCCGCGTTGTACTGGGCGCGCGGCACCGCGACCGGCTGGCGCGAGCGCACGCGCCGCGCGAAGCAGCGCTTCGGCGTCGGCGCGCGCGCGCTGCTGGCCGCATCCTTGCTCGCCTTCATCGGGCTCGGCGCCTGGATTTACTACAACACCAATGTGCTCAACGACTACATCCCAGGCGACTTGGCCAAGCAGCATCGCGCAGACTACGAAAAGAAATACGGCCAATACCGCGATCTGCCGCAACCGAAGATCACCGACGTGCGCGCCGACGTCGACATCTATCCGCACGAGCATCGCGTCGACGTGCGCGGCCATTACGTGATCGCGAACAAAACCGATCAGCCGATCACCGATCTGCATGTGCAGCTTCCCGCCCAGATCAAGCCGCTGCGCATGGAGTTCGCGCCGCACGACGTAATCATCGACGATCGCGTTTCCGGCTACACGATCTATCGGCTGAAACAGCCGCTGGCTCCGGGCGCGAGCATGGACTTCGATTTCACCGTGCAGTTCCTGAGCAAGGGCTTTCGCAACACGCCCAGCGACACGCGTGTGGTCGACAACGGCACCTTCATCGACAACACCTCGTTCCCGCATTTCGGCTACAGCACCGACGGCCAGCTCACCGACCGCAACGACCGCCGCAAATACGGACTGCCGCAGCTGCCACGCCTGCCCAAGATCGATGACGTGGCGGCGCGCCAGTTCCATCTGCTCGGGCGCGATTCCGACTGGGTGACGTTCGAGGCGACGCTGTCGACGGTGCCGGATCAGATCGCGCTCGCGCCGGGCTATCTCGAAAAGGAATGGACGCAGGACGGCCGCCGCTATTTTCACTACAAGATGGACAAGCCGATCGCGAACTTCTTCTCGTTCCAGTCGGCGCGCTACCAAGTGCGCCGCGACCAATGGCACGACGTCGCGCTGGAGGTCTACTACGACCCCGCCCACGCCTACAACGTGGAGCGCATGGTCGAGGGCATGAAGAAGTCGCTCGACTATTTCACGACTAAGTTCGGGCCGTATCAATTCCGTCAGATGCGCATCCTCGAATTCCCCGGCTACGAGCGCTTCGCGCAGAGTTTCGCCAACACCGTGCCGTTTTCCGAGGCGATCGGCTTCGTGGCCGACCTACGCGACGCGGACGCGATCGATTACGTGTTCTACGTCACCGCGCACGAACTGGCGCATCAATGGTGGGGACATCAGGTGATCGGCGCGCGCGTGCAGGGTGTGACGATGCTCGACGAAACGCTGGCGCAATACTCAGCGCTGATGGTGCAGGAGCACGAGTATGGCGCGCAGAAGATGCGCAAATTCCTCAAGTACGAGCTCGACCGCTATCTTTCCGGGCGCGGCGGCGAGGTTGCCGAAGAGCTGCCGCTCGCGCTCAACGAGGAACAGGATTACATCCACTACCGCAAGGGATCGGTCGTAATGTACTCGCTCAAGGACTACATCGGCGAGGACGTTGTCGACAAGACACTGATGCGCTACGACCACGACAAAGCGTTCCAGCAGCCGCCGTACACCACCACGACGGAGTTCCTGGATTATCTGCGCCAGGACGCCGGGCCGCGCTGGTCCGGCTTGATCGGCGATTTGTTCGAAAAAATCACGGTGTTCGACAACCGCGTGGTCGCGGCCACCGCGCACAAGCGCGAAGACGGCAAGTACGACGTGACGCTCACGCTGCACGCCGCCAAGAGTTATCTCGACGGCATCGGCAAGGAAACACCCGCCAAGGTCGACCTGCCGATCGACATCGCGGTGTTCGCGCGTGCCGACAACGGCAAGGAGCAGGACGAAAAGGTTTTGCTGCTGCAGAAATATCCGGTTGCCGACGGCGACAGCTCAGTGACGTTGACGGTCGACGCGGAGCCCTATCAGGTCGGCATCGATCCGTACAACAAGCTGATCGATCGCGTGTCCGAGGACAACCGCATGCGCGTGACCTTGCAATAAGCGGCTGCAAAACGTGAAACGGGCGCCGATATGGCGCCCGTTTCGTTTCCGGCATTCGAAGAATGCTCAATCGCCGCGCGGCTTGTCATTGTGCTTCTTGTCGTAGACGCGGTTGCTCTGGCGGTTTTCCTTGCCCTGGATACGCGCCTGCTCGCCGGCGCCGACGTGGCCGTTCGCCGCGGCGTTGGCTTCGGAGCGGTTGACGCGCGCCTGACCCGCTTCCAGGTGCCCGGCTTCCTTGTTGGTCAGCTGGCCGTTGTTGACCCCGTTCGCGATGCGCTGTTGCTGGTTCGCGTTGCGCTGCACGTCGGCTTGCATGCGCTGCGAGGACGACGAGTTCGGGTTGCCGGTGACGCCGTTGTGCTTGTCGTGGGAAATATCCCGGCTGACCTGGTTCTGCTCGCGGTTGATCTTGGCCTTTTCCTGCGGCGTGAGCGCACCGCCCTGTTTCAAATCACGCGCTTCCTGGTGATCGATGTGTTGCTCCTGACGCTCGAGCTGGCCGGCTTCGCGCGTGGACAATTGGCCGGACTGCAGGCCCTGTTCGATGCGTTGCTGCTGGTTGCCGTCGCGCTGCGCTTCGACGGCGGCGCCTTGTTCCTGTGCGTAAGCGGCGATGGTGAACGACGCCAGCGTGAACATCACGGCACCGGCGATAAGATTGCGTTTCATGTGGGTTCTCCTCATGTGGATTCTCCCTTGGGTGGACACTCGAGGCGCAAGAACGCGCGGATCGCGTGCGCGTTGACCTCTCCCCTAAACGCCAGGTGACCGGCGCCCCAAAACGTGCGCCGTGGCGTTACGCTATCGTGATCCCGTCGACGTTAAGGTGAGCCATGGCAACGCGCAAACCCTCCAAACCCCGTGTCCTTTTGATCGGCGCGAGCGGCACGCTCGGCCGCGCCGTGCAGAAGGAGCTCGCGCCGCGTCATACCGTCGTCGGCGCCAGCCGGCGCGGTAAATTCAAGGTCGACATCGCCGACGCCGCCAGCATCCGCCGTTTGTTCGAACAGATCGGCCAGGTCGACGCGATCGCGTGCGCGGCCGGCAACGTGCATTTCGGTCCGCTCGCGCAGATGACGCCGGCGCAGTTCGACGTCGGCCTGCGCGACAAGCTGATGGGCCAGGTCAATCTCGCCCTGATCGGCAGCGAATACGTGCGCGACGGCGGCTCGATCACCGTGATCACCGGCATTCTAGCCGAGCATCCGATCCGCCAGGGCGCCTCCGCGAGCCTGGTCAACGGCGCGCTCGAAGCCTTCGTGCGCGCGGCCGCGATCGAATTGCCGCGCGGGCTGCGCATCAACGCGGTCAGCCCGAACGTGTTTGCCGAGTCGATGCCCGCCTACGCGCCGTATTTCCGCGGCTTCGAAGCGATCCCGGTCGCACGCGCCGCACGCGCTTACAGCCGCAGCGTCGAAGGCGCGCAGACCGGGCAGGTCTACCGCGTCTACTGAGCCGGTGCGGCGGGCAGCGCCGCGTCTGCCGGCACCGCGCCGGGATTTTCCTTGAGCCACTGCATGGCGCGGTGCACGCGCGCGTAGCCGCTGGGATGGTCGTAGAACACGATTTCCTCGAGCGCGCCCGGGTGGATCTTGCGATACGTCGACAAGCGCATCGCCGCCATCGCGAACCCGTGCGGCTCACGCGCTGCGTTCAGCCCGAATGCGTCCGCCTCGGCTTCGGCCTGGCGCACCATCGAGTTCAACACCGGCGAGGCCAGGAAAAAGAACAGGCCGAGGATCGCCGCCGCGAGCGGCAAGGCAGCCGGATCGGCGCGGTTCTCCAGCCCGAGCCGCGCGCCCCACCGGGCCAGGCTCCAGTCCAGCAGGCGATGCACGAACCAGAAGCCGAACGTCAGCAGCAAGGTGAGGTACACGGTCAGGCGCAGACCGTGATTGAGCACGTAGTGGCCCATTTCGTGGCCCATCACGGCCTTGATCTCGGGTAGCGAGGTCTTGTCGATCAAATTGTCGTTCAAGGCCACGCGCGTGGTGCCGCCAAAGCCGGCCACGTTGGCGCTGATGCGCGTGGTCTGCTTGGACGCGTCGAATTCCACCACGTGTTCGGTCGGAATCTGATTGGCGCGCGCCAGCGACAGGATCGCTTGTTTCATCTCGCCGTCGCGCAGCGGCTTGTAGTCGTTGAACAACGGATCGACGAACACCGGCGAGAGCATGATCGTGAACAGCGAGAACACGAACGACAGGCCGCTTGCCCAAATCCACCAGCGCGCGCCCGCGCGCCGCACCGCGGCGTACAAGATCGCGATCACGAACGGCCCCACGATCACGCTGACGATCAGCGCCTTGAGCTGATCCCAAAACCAGCCGCCGAAATCCTGCGTGGCCAGTCCGTATTGGTGCTCGCGCACGAAATCGCTGTAGATCGTCATCGGCAGATCCAGCACGAAGCCGACGATCAGCCAGAGCAGGGCATAAAAGAATGCCTGCAGCCATTTCGATTTCGTCCAAGCGCGCGCCGTGTCGCGCATGCGCCGCGACAATCCGCTGCCGAGCAGCACCGCGGCGACGCCGAAGCCGTACAGCAGGTCCCACAAGCGCAGCCAGTAGCCGCCCTCGAAATAGGCGTCCGACTGCGCGCGCTGGTCCGGCGACAGCAAGCTCAGGTATGCCTCGGTCGCGCGATCGACGTCGAAATCGGTCCCGGGTCTGGCCGCGGCGGGAATCTGCAGCCCAGGCGGCAGATCGCGCGCCAGCGGCGTGTCCGCGTGCGCCGCAGCGACGAACCAGCAGGCAATCAGCAACGCGAACGCAACGATCACGGCTTTCATCAACGACCCCTCGTTATGGTCTTGCGGCAGGCGTGGAGCGTCGTTGCCGGGCATGGGGCACGTCAAGTCCCGAGCGGCCTAGACCGTGCAAAAACCCCTGCCGTACGCCGCGCGAATGGCGACGAACGGCACAAATTTTGACGTGAGCCTGCGCTTTCATGTTTATACTGCTCCGACTCGGGAGGGTGGCATGGTTTGGATTATCGTCGCTGTGTTGCTGGCGGCCTGCGGCTGGCTCGGCTTCATGCTGATGCGCGCGCAAGCCGAAGCGCGCGGGCTGCGCGCCGGCCACGCCGAAGCCGAGGAAGAGATCAAGAAACTGCAGGCGACCCAGTCGCAGGTGATCCATACCACCAAGCTCGCTTCGCTCGGACAGATGGTTGCGGGCGTCGCCCACGAGATCAACACGCCGCTCGGCTTCGTCAAGAGCAACGTCGAGGTGATCGGGGACCTGCTCGACGACTACCGCAAGCTGGTCAAGCAATACGACGCCGCGGTGCAGTACTGCCTGCAGCCGGTGGACCTGATCTTCGGTGCCGACAAGGCGAGCCTGGACAAGCTCGTCAAGCATGTCGAGGAAGCGCGCCGCAAACTGTTCGAAGCGCGCACCGCGCTGGAGAAAAGCCCGCTGCTCAAGGACGCCAAGGAACTGTTGGTCGACGCCAGCGAGGGCCTCGGTCAGCTCGCCAGCCTGGTGCAGAACCTGAAGGGTTTTTCGCGTGTCGACCGCGACGGCATGGATTCGATGGATCTGAACGAAGGCCTGGAGAGCGCGCTGACTATCGCGCAGCACCAGATGCGCGACCGGGTGCGGGTGGTGAAGCACCTCAATCAGCTGCCGAAAGTGCGCTGCATGCCGTCGCAGATCAATCAGGTGTTCCTGAACCTGATCACGAACGCGGCGCAGGCCATCGAGGGCGAAGGCACGCTGACGATCGAGAGCAAGCCGGTCGGCAACAACGCGGTCGAGATCAGCTTCGCCGACACCGGCTGCGGCATTCCCGACGACGTGCTGCCGAAGATTTTCGACCCCTTCTTCACCACCAAGCCGGTCGGCGAAGGTACCGGGCTGGGCTTGTCGATCGTGCACAAAATCGTAAAAGGACACGGCGGCTCGATAAAAGTGAGAACGACGCCAAAGAAAGGATCGGTTTTCACGCTTAGCCTGCCGGTGGATGGAGCAGGGGCGAATAAATCCGTTCAGACCGCGGCAGCGGCCTGAGTTCGAGGGTGGGTGAAACGAACGTGAGCGATACCCTGCGCATCCTGCTGATCGACGACGAAGCGCGTATTTTGCGCGCGCTCAAAGCGTTGTTCCGCGACTATGAGACGTTCCAGACCACCAATCCGCTGGAAGCCTTGACGCTCGCCCGGCAGCACGATGTCGACGTGGTGATCTGCGATCAGCGCATGCCGGAGAAAGTCGGCATCGACGTGCTGCGCGACCTCAAAGAAGCACATCCGCGCGCGCTGCGCATCCTGCTCACGGGTTATTCGGACTTGAAGGCCGTGCTCGGCTCGGTCAACGAGAGCGAAGTGTTCCGCTTCGTCAACAAACCGTGGGACAACGCGGAGCTGAAAGGCCTGGTGGCGAACGCCGGCAGCATCGCGCGCGAAGCGCCGGTGATCGCCAAGGACGCGCTGCCGCAGGCCGAGCACGACCGTGCGCGCACGCAAGTCGGCGTGCTGGTGATCGAGGACGACACCACGGTGCAGCAGCGCCTGCGCGAAATCCTGCAGCCGTACTACAAAGTGAATTTCGCCAGCAGCGCCGAACGCGCGCTACAGATCATGGAGCAGCACGAGACCGGCGTGGTGATTTCCGAAACCGAGGCCGGGCGCAGCGATTTGACCGCGCTGCTCAAAGCGCTCAAGCAGCATCACCCGCACATCGCGACGGTGGTGATCACCGAACGCGCCAACGCGCAAACCGCAATCGAGCTGATCAACGAAGGCCAGGTCTATCGCATGTTGATCAAGCCGGTGCGCATGGGCACCTGCCGGCTGAGCGTGGATTCGGCGATCGGCCGCTACTGGCAGTTGAAACAAAACCCGCAAGCCGCGCGCCGCTTCACCGCGGCCGCATCGAAGGATCACGGCCTGCACTCGCCGCTGCGCCTGCCTGCCGCGATACTCAACCGCATCCGTTCGTTGCCCGGGCGGTTGCTCGGCACGGCACGCGTCTGATCCCGCCTCGCGTGGCCGACGCGAGCGCGCAAGACGTTCTCGATTTTTGGTTCGGACCCGGCGACGACGACACGGTGATCGCGCGCAATGCTGCGCGCTGGTGGCGCGCCGATGCCGGCTTCGACGCGCAAATCCGCACGCGTTTCGGCGCATTGCGCGATCGCGCGATCGCAGGCGAGCTCGACGACTGGAAACAAACGCCGCATGGCCGGCTTGCGTTGATCGTGCTGGTCGACCAGTTCTCGCGCAATCTGTTTCGCGGCGACGCACGCGCGTTCGCGCACGATGCGCACGCGCGCGTCTGGACCCACGAGATGCTCGCCGCCGGCGAAGATCCCGAGCTGCGCCCGATTGAGCGCGTATTCTGCTATTTGCCGCTCGAGCACTCCGAGGATCGCGCCGACCAGGAACGTTCCGTCGAGTTGTTCACCGCGCTGCGCGACAGTGCGCCGACCGCCTCGCGCGACGTCTTCGCGGGCTATCTCGAGTACGCGCGGCGCCATCGCGACGTGATTGCACGGTTCGGCCGCTTCCCGCACCGCAACGCCGCGCTCGGACGCGTTTCCACCCGCGAAGAAATCACCTATCTCGCCGAGCCCGGATCGGTATTTTGATCAACCGAAAAACCAGTAGCACACCAGGATCGAGGTGATCATTCCGGCCAGATCCGCGAGCAATGCGCACGGCACGGTGTGGCGGATGTTGCGGATGCCGACCGCGCCGAAATACACCGCGATTACGTAGAACGTCGTTTCGGTGGAGCCCTGCACGGTAGCCGCGACCAGCGCCGGGAAGCTGTCCACGCCGCGCGTTTTCATCGTCTCGATCAACATCGCGCGCGCCGCGCTGCCGGAAAAGGGTTTGGTGAATGCGGTCGGCAGCGCATCGACGAAACGCGTGTCCCAACCCGCCGCGCCGATCAGCCAGCGTACGCCGTCGAGCGCGATATCGAGCGCGCCGGACGCGCGCAGCACGCCGATCGCGCACAGCATCGCGACCAGATAGGGCAGCACGTCGCGCGCGATCTCGAAGCCCTGCTTGGCGCCGTCGACGAAACACTCGTACACAGGCACCTTGCGCAGCGCGCCGGCAACGAGGAAACCGACGATCACGGCAATCAGCATCAGATTGCCGAGCAACGACGAGGTCGCCGACAACGACGCGGCCGGCAGTGCAACGAGCAGCGCGACAAACGCAGCAAACAAAATCGCGAACCCGCCGAGCCAAGCCAGCACGACCGGATTCCACAATGGCAACTTTTGCACCACCGACACGCTGAGCAGACCGACCAACGCAGACGCCGCGGTGGCGAGCAGAATCGGCACATAGACCAAGGTCGGATCGTGCGCACCCTGCTGAGCGCGGTACATGAAAATCGTCACCGGCAGCAGCGTCAGCGACGAGGCGTGCAACACCAGGAACAGGATCTGCGCGTTGCTCGCGGTGTCCGCGTTGGGATTGAGCGTCTGCAATTCGCGCATCGCGCGCAGGCCGATCGGCGTGGCGGCGTTGTCCATGCCGAGCAGGTTGGCGGCGAAGTTGAGCGTGATCAGGCCGATCGCCGGATGACCGCGCGGCACCTCGGGCATCAGGCGCGCGAACAACGGCCCGAGCGCGCGCGCCAACAGATCGATCAAACCTGCCTGTTCGGCAATGCGCAGAAAGCCGAGCCACAACGCGAGCGTGCCGAACAGCACGATCATCACCTCGACCGCGAGCTTGGCCATGTCGAACAGGCTCGCGACCATCGCGGCGAACACGTCCGCGTGGCCGCCGATCAGCCATTGCGCGAGCGCCGCGATGGCGGCAATCAGGAAAAACGCGAACCAGAGGCGATTGAGCATGCGGCTCGGTGCGGACCTTAAGCCAAGAGAGGATGCACATAGTAAGGCGTCATTCCGCGAAAGCCCTACTCCGGCCACTCCAACCGATAACCCACTCCATACACCGAGCCCACCGGATCCGTGCCCGCGTCAGCCAGCTTGCGGCGCAGGTTCTTCACGTGACTGTCGACGGTACGTTCACTCACCACGCGATGATCGCGATACAACGAATCCATCAGCTGCTGGCGCGAAAAAACGCGCCCGGGTTGGGCCGCGAGTTTGGCGAGCAGCCGGAATTCGACCGGCGTCAGGTTCAGCGCCTTGCCCTGCACGCGCGCCTCGAAGCGCGCTTCGTCGAGCTCGATCGGCGGTGTCCGCGCCGCTTCGGCGGCGGCGTGCGCGCGCCGCAGTACGGCTTTGACGCGCGCGACCACCTCGCGCGGGCTGAACGGCTTGCAGATGTAATCGTCCGCGCCGAGTTCGAGTCCGAGCAGGCGATCGATTTCCTCGACGCGCGCGGTGACCATCAGGATCGGCACCGTGGAGAACGCGCGAATCCCGCGGCAAATCGACAGGCCGTCCTCGCCCGGCAGCATCACGTCGAGCAGCAGCGCATCCGGGGCGTGCTCGCGCACCCAGGCCACCGCGCCGGCGCCGGTGGCAAGCACGCTGACGCGGTAGCCGGCGGCTTCGAGGTAATCGCGCAGCAAGGCGCCGATCTTCGGTTCGTCCTCGACCACGAGCACGTGCGCGCTCATGCGGGCGCTCCGGGGAATTCCACGACCACACGCACGCCGCCGAGCGCGGAATGCTCGGCGCGGATGCTGCCGCCGTGCGCGTCCACGATCGCGCGGCAGATCGCCAGTCCCAGCCCCGCGCCGCCCGTGCCGCGGGTGCGTGAGCTGTCGACGCGATACAGGCGCTCGAACAAATGCGCCAGCGCTGCGTCCGGCACGCCGGGCGGCGTGTCGTCGATGGTGAGGCGCGTTTGCGCTGCGCTCGCGCTGAGGACGATCGCGATTTTGCCCGGTGCATCGGTATAGCGGCGCGCGTTGGCGAGCAGATTGTCGATCAGCTGGGCCAAGCGTCGCGCGTCGCCGCGCAGGTAGGCGGGACCGGTGATCTTGCCTTCCAGACGCAGGCCGGCATCCGCGCAGCCCGGCCGCTGCAGGTCGATCGCCTCGGCCACGAGTGCGGCGAAATCCAGCCGTTCAAAACGATATTCGAGCGCGCCCGCGTCGGCCAGGGCGAGCTGGTACAAATCCTCGATCAAGTGGCCGAGCCGTTCGCACTCGGTGTGCAGCGAATCCAAGGCTTGCGGCGATACCGGCCGCACACCGTCCTGCAAGGCCTGGATCTCGCCGCGCAGGATCGACAGCGGCGTGCGCAGCTCGTGCGCGATGTCCGCGCCCCATTGGCGGCGCGCGTCGCGATGCTGTTCGAGCGTGGCGGCGAGACGGTCGAAATCGCGCGCCAGCTCGCCCAACTCGTCGCTGCGCCGCGCACCGATGCGCTGCGAAAAATCGCCCGCCGCCAGCGCATGAGTGCCGGCCGCCAGCGCGCGTACCGGCGCGAGCAGCCAGCGCGCCAGCGCGAATGCCAGCACCAGAGCGCCGATCAATACTGCTGCGCCCGCAACGAGCGCGCTCTGCAACTGCGTTTGCGCAAAAGCCAGATCGGTGGCGCCGGAAATCTGCGGCATCGGCGCGAGCCGCAACGTGCCGACCGTGCGGCCATCGACGACGATCGGCAACGACGCCGCGTTCGGCGCCACGCGCGGACTGCCCGCGACCCGTTCGCCGGCGATGTCGAACAAGGCCAGGCGCGGCATCACGTCGGGCGGACCGTGCGGACGCGGCGGACGGTCGCGCGGCGGACGCGGGCCATCCGGCGGTTCGCGCGGCGCGGCACCGTCGTCGCCGGGCCTGGGTGGCGGCGGACGGTCGCGTGGCGCGGGCGACG
>Ga0105239_10005460_pt1 | contig 14923 bp, 13 predicted proteins | sample KBSC44metaG_FD_92761 | JGI IMG/M metagenome (GOLD analysis project Ga0105239, IMG submission 92761) | Corn rhizosphere microbial communities from Kellogg Biological Station, Michigan, USA - KBS C4-4 metaG | ecosystem: Host-associated > Plants > Roots > Rhizosphere > Soil | place: Michigan, USA... | reverse complement strand
GGGGAGTGTCGGGATCGGCAGGTGGGGTAGCCCGGCTTGCCTTGGCGGTAAAGAGTACGGCTCTTTGACAGGCAAGCCGGGCTGAAGCGCCGACCATTGGGTTTCCTTGGGGGGAGCCGGCGCAAGGACAGAGTGTCCGTTTCCAGCTACGCCCGCAATTGTGGCTGAGGTCTTATGCAACAACGCAAAGGTCCGAGCGAATCCCGTACGCTCAGGCCCGGGCAAGGCTACCTTTTTGGAGCATCCTTTTGACGAAAAGCTCGGCGTGCCGCGCCCATTCCGCTTCCGTGACGTCGTTCTCTTGAACGGACCGCCTGAAAGCCTCCCGCAGTGCCTCAAGCTCGAAAATCGACAGCCGCTGGTTTGTTCTGCGCTTTTTTGTGCCGGCGTCCATAACGTTGCCAAAACAGCAAGGTGATACTCATCGTATAGGCTGCTCTTTTTCGCTCCATCAAGACCTTGGCCTTGACTTCTTTTGGGGGCAAATTTTGCAGCGACTTTCGCATCTTGTACCGGCACGGAGTGGCCGGCCTGCAGGGTTCGAGCAGCCCACAGGTCTATCGCTATATACTCGTATCTACAACGACGGATGAAGAGACCGGGCCAGACCACGGCAGCTGCGGCGTGTCGCTATATTCCGGGAGGCATATGTCTTTTGCTCTGGACCCGGGGCTCGATTGGTGATTGTGTCGGCGTTGCGAAAAATAGTCCCGTGAATTCAGGTGGCAACCGGCCCGCGTCTTCCCGTCGACAGGAGGGGCGCGGGCTTTTGCTGTTCGGGAGAATGAGGACGCTCGTTGCGAAACCGGGCCTTTTCGCGTATGCGGGCCAAACCGGCGGCCATTAACCTTCCCCACGGGCACGGACCAAGGTCGGTGTCGCAATTGCCTCCCCTCACCTATACTGTCGCGGACGGGTGGGTGAATGGTGCCGATGTTTGGGAGGTATTTAAAACGACTTGCACGAGTCTGGAGCGGGCTCTCGCTGGCCTGGCAGTTCGTTATCGCGGGCGGCATCGGCCTTTTGGCGGTGATGCTTGTGGTCGGGCTGTGGGTGACATCGCAGATCCGTGACGGCGTCATGCACAATTCCGCCGCCACCACCGCGCTCTATGTCGACAGCGTGATCGCGCCGCTGCTGCCCGACATGCGCAAGAGCCAGGAGCTCGACGACACGGTCAAGCGGGCGCTGGACGAGACGCTGGGCCAGGGCGCGCTCGGGAAAAGGCTGGTCTCGTTCAAGCTGTGGCGGCGCGACGGAACGATCCTATACTCGAAGGACGCCGACCTCATTGGCAAGCAGATCAAGCCCAACGCCAACCTCCTTGCCGCTTTCGCCGGCAATGTCATGGTCAAATACAACAGGCTCGAAGACGAGGAAGACGACAAGGAGCGGTCGATGGGCGTGCCGCTGCTGGAAATCTACAACCCGGTGCGCGAGCCCTGGTCAGGCGAGGTCGTGGCCGTCACCGAATTCTACGAATTGTCCGGCGACTTCGAGGAATCCCTGCACTCGGCGCTGTGGTGGAGCTGGCTTGTGGTGGCGGCCGCCACGGCGGCAGCACTTGCCCTGCTCTCGGGCATCGTTTTCCGCGGCAGCCGCACCATCGTCACGCAGCAGGAGGCGCTCGAGGCCAAGGTTTCCGAATTGCAGGCGGCGCTGGCGCAGAACTCGTCGCTGCGCCAGCGCGTTCAGCGCGCCTCGCGCCGCGCCACCGCCATCAACGAGCGGTATCTGAGGCGCATCGGGGCCGACCTGCATGACGGGCCGGCGCAACTGGTGGCGCTTGCCGCGCTCAGGATGGACAGCCCGGCGCTGGTCGATCCGGCCACGTCGAGCACGCTGCGCGAAGCCGAGATCGCCGGCATACACAAGACGCTCGGCGAAGCGATGCGCGAGATACGCGGCATCTGCAACGGGCTGGTGCTGCCACAGATCGAGGCGCAGGCCATCGCCGATATTTTGCGGCTGGCGGTAGCCGAGCACGAGCGCCGCACCAGCACCAATGTGTTGCTAACTCTTCCCGAGCGCTTGCCGGAACTCGGCACCTCGGAAAAGATCAGCATCTATCGCTTCGTGCAGGAAGGCCTGAACAATGCCTACCGCCACGGCAAGGGCAAGGGCCAGCAGGTCAGAGCCACGACGAAGGGCGGCAAGCTCCTGGTCGAGGTGCTGGACGCCGGTCCGGGCTTCGATCCGGCCCGTAGCGAAGGCCTTGGGCTTGCGGGCCTCAGGGAACGTATCGAAAGCATCGGGGGGCAGTTCGAAACGCTGACCGGCCCGGGAGGAACCAGACTGGTGATTACCTTGTCTGTCGAGGAGCAACCGTGAGCACATCCATCCGCATCGCAATAGTCGACGACCACCCACTGTTTCGCGAGGGCGTGGCGCGCAGCCTCGGCGAGATAGGCGGCTTCGAACTTGTCGGCGAAGGCGCCAGCGCCGAGGACGCCGAAAGGCTGGTGCGCGCCAGCACGCCCGATGTTCTCCTGCTTGACATCAGCATGCCCGGCGGCGGCCTCAACGCGCTCGGCGGCATCCTTTCAGCGGTGCCCGACCAGAAGATCGTCATGCTGACGGTGTCGGAAACCAACGCCGACGTCGCCCAGGCGCTGAAGGCGGGCGCGCGCGGCTATGTGCTGAAGGGCGTCGGCTCCAAGGCATTGGCCGAGATCCTGCGCGATGTCGCCAACGGCCAGAGCTATGTGTCGCCGAGCCTCTCGGCCAGGCTGCTTTCCGACCTTCTGCAGCCGACCGGCAGCAAGCCCGATCCGCTTGCCCAGCTCACCGGCCGCGAGGCCGAGATCCTGAAACTGGTCGGGGAAGGGCTGAGCAACAAGGAGGTCGCCGCCCGGCTGTCACTGCAGGAAAAGACGGTCAAGCATCACATGACCAGGGTGCTCGCCAAGCTCAACGTGCGCAACCGCACCGAAGCGGCGCTGCTGATGCATGAGGCGAGGGAGAGGAATTGAGGAACTGAGGAGGAGTAGCTTGGCTCCTTCAATTCGTCAGTTCCCATTCCCCGACGCAATCACCCCCGCCTCGAAGGACGGGGGTGACATGCGAGGGCTCCGAAAAAGGGGGTAGCTCCTCCAGGCCCTCACAAGTTCAGCAGGCGCGAGATGTCCTCCTGCGTCGCCTGGCGGTCGACGATGGTGCGGCCTAGCGCGTCCGTCATCTCGAAGCGGCCGTTCTGGACCTTCTCCTTCATACCGTTGCGATGAACGACGGTGATCTTGTCGCCGTCGACGGAGAGCGTGTCGCCGGTGGTCGCGTCGGTATAGCTGTTCTTCCCATCGGGATTGGTATTGCCCTTGCCGCTGTTGTTGCCCGGGCCAGCATTGGGATTGCCGCCGGCGGCATTGGGGTTGCCGCCCCCGGCATTAGGATTGCCGCCGCCGGCATTGCTGTTGCCGCTGTTGCCGCCATTGCCTGAATTCGAGCCGCCGGCCGAGCCGGAATTCGAGCCGCCGGCTGAACCCGAATTGCCGCCACTGCCGTTGCCGCCATTGCCACCGTTCCCGCCGCCATTGCCATTGCCATTGCCATTGCCGGCATAGGCGGCGGACGCGAGCTTGGTCCCGTTGTCCGGCACCAGCAGACAGGGCGCGACGACAAGCGCCAGCGCGGCAGCGACGCGCAGCGTGAGGTCGGCAAGCCTTTTGCAGGCGGGTTGGCGCATTCTGTCCTTTTCCTGCCGGTTCCGCCTCGGCATGGCCGAAGTTCCGCTCGCGGCACAGGCGAGGTGGAACCGGTGTCTTGACCGGACAAGGATTCACATTCTGTCAGGCCCACGAAAGCGGCCCACGACCCATGCCCCGGCCAGTCGGACCATTTCCGCCGTCATGGCTGACCAATGTCGCAACGGGCAAGCCGTCGCCGCAACTTAAAGCGCGTCACATCGAAACGGACTTACGCGACGCGCTTTAAGCCCTTGTTTTGATGCATGTCTCCCAAAACCGCTGCGCACTTTTGGGAGACATGCATTGAAAAAATTACCCCCGCACGGAGGCGGGGGTAAGGTGAGTAGCCAAGTTCTATCGTAAGAAGATCAGGACCGCAGAGACGAAGCAAAAGGTGGCAACCTGATTTTGCAGCGCTGACCTTCGGTCCCTTAAGATCTAATCCCGATAAAACCTCGCTCTCACAAACTCTGTCTCATAAACTCTTCAGGCGATTGAGATCGGCCATGGTGGCCTTGCGGTCGACGATGGTGCGTCCGTATTTGTCTTCCATCCTGAACCGGCCGTTCTCGATCCTTTCCTTCATTCCGTTGCGGTGAGTGACCTGGATTCTGTTGCGGGTGGCCTCGACCTTGTCGCCGGTAAGGGCGTTCACATGACTATCGACGTCTGCGGTGCTTGCCGCGCTGGCGCTGCTGCTCGTCGAGCTATTGCTCGTGCTGCTGCTGTTCCCATTTCCGTTGTCGCCGCCGCTATTACCGTTATTCCCGCCGCTATTACCGCTGTCGCCGCCGCTATTTCCGTTACCGTTTCCGTTGTTGCCGCCGCTATTGCCGTTGCCGCTATTTCCGTTGCCGTTACCGCTGTTGCCGCCGCTGTTGCCGTTGCCGCTGTTGCCGCCGCTATTACCGTTGCCGTTTCCGCTATTCCCGCCGCTGTTGCCGTTCCCGCCGCCGTTGCCGTTTCCACCACCATTGCCGCCACCGTTTCCACCGCCATTGCCGCCTTTGCCGGCATAGGCTTTGGTCACGACGAGACCATCAACGGAGAGACTGAAAGGCGCGACAACGAGCGCCAACGCAGTCAGCGCTCGCAAGACAAGCCTGCAGCCCCTGCGCGATGCGCGCATTCCGCTCTCCCCCTGCCAGTCCTTCAGCCCGTCGGCCGAACTACCCCACCGGCAATGTCGCAGCATAAGCATCCCCAATCCGCACATCATAAGGAAGTGGCCCACGACCCTTGTCTTGTCCACTCGGACCTATTGCGACACTGTTCTAGGACCTAAGTCTTATTTCAACCGCCGGATGTGGTCGGATGTTGCCGCCAAAGGATCGATTTTTTCCAGGCCGACCAAACCCTTAACGATAAGCTGGCTCGGATCGCGGTCAGATCCGGAAGGCGGGTTCAGGCCGGCGAAGGCACTGGCCGCCGCGCTGCAACCGCCGTGCCGAAGGCGGCGGCAATGACGGCGGCGATGCCGGCGCATTGCAGCAGGTTGAGCTTCTCATGCAGGAACAGGAAGCCGGTCAAGGCACCGCCCGCGGGCTCCAGGCACACCAGCATGCCGTAGACCTTGGCCGGCATGCGGGCCAGCACCAGCATTTCCAGGTAGAAGGGCAGCGCGCTGGAGAACAGGCCGACCACGGCGGCGCCCGCCATGATGTGCGGGTCGCCGAGATAGGGCTCGGCCGCGCTGAAGCCGAAAGGTAGCGCCAACACCGCGGCGATCGCCATGCCATAGGCGGAGGTGCGCACGCCGAGCTCGGCGCCGGCCTTCTGGGCGAAGATGATGTAGAGCCCCCAGCAGGCGCCCGCCGCAAGCGCCAGCGCCACGCCCAGCGGATCGAGCCCGCGGCTGGCGTCGGCAAAAGGCGAGAGCAGTGCAATGCCGGCTATCGCCAGCGCCACCCAGACGAGGTCGAGCAGGCGTCTGGAGCCGAGCGTGGCGACGAACAGCGGCCCGGTGAATTCAAGCGCCACGCAGATGCCAAGCGGGATGCGCTGGAGCGCGGCATAGAAGAGCATGTTCATGGCGCAAACGGTGACGCCATAGGCGGTGAGCCAGGGCAGGTTCTTCCTCGAGGGCAGCACCTGCCAGGGCCTGAGCACCACCGCCAGCATCAGCGCACCGATGGCGAGCCTGAGCACCGTCGTGCCTTCGGACCCGAGGACCGGGAACAGGCCCTTGGCGAACGCAGCCCCCACCTGCACCGACAGCATGGAGCCGAGCAGGCCGATGACGGGCAAGGTGCCGGCATGGGCCGGCGTTTTTGCAATCGGCGTCGACGTCACTTCCTCTCCCCCTCGCCCGCGTGGCTGAGGGAGATAAAGCCTGCCGGTCGCGCTGTCGTGTGGCACGAGCCGACGGATGGTGGGACAAGGCGCCTATCGCTCTACCGGTCGACTTGCTGCACCGCACAAGCCTTTGAAGCTCAAGATGCTTTTCGTTGGATTCCAGAAGAAATCACGAGGCGTGCAAAGACACCTATTTCGATATTTCCAATGTTCACGCTATGGTTGCTGACGTTACCTATCAACATCTTTTGCGTTAAGTGCCATTTCAAACCATCAGACTAACTACCTATGAGCATATAGGACCATTGGTCATCTCAAATAATATTTTCGTGAAGCAGATATTACCTTGGATCTTATCCATCACATCTTTGTTTCAAGGCCGTAAGCATTTTGTGTTGCGCCGCAATATGGACCGCGAGAAACGTTGGCGGACATACGCAGTGGAGGATGCCGTTATAGCGACCCCGATAGGCATTCCGCTGAGCCGCAACGACAGCGCCCCGCACGAAAACGTGTTGCGGAAGCCGCCGATGGCGGGCACGCGCGACATCCAGTTGGACTCGCTGCGGGCCATTGCGGTGGCATTGGTGCTCTACTCGCATTTCCTTGCGCCCGGCGGCTCGTCCTTCGTCGGCCATCTCGGGGTCAGGCTGTTCTTCGTGCTCTCCGGCTTCCTGATCACCCGGCTTTTGCTGCAGGCGCGCGACGCCGCCCAATTCGAGGCCAGGCCGGCGCTGCGCTCCTTCTATGCCAGGCGCATGATCCGGATATTCCCGCCCTACTTCGCGGTGCTGGGGCTCGTGTGGCTCGCCTCGGAACAATCCAGGGCCTCGTTCGCCTGGCATGCTCTCTACCTGTCGAATTTCTGGTATGCGCTGCACAACGACTGGACGCCCTGGCTGCTCTGCCATTTCTGGAGCCTCAGCATCGAGGAGCAGTTCTATCTCGCCTGGCCGCTGATCGTGCTTCTGGCGCCGCGCCGGCGCATCGAGGCGATCACCATCGGCGTCATCGCCTTCTCGCTCGCCTACCGGTTCTACTGGCCGGTCGCCGCCAACCCGGCGCTCGCCCGGGACCTGCTGCCGCCGGCCTCGATGGATGCGCTTGGCTGCGGCGCCCTGCTTGCCGTCCGCCGCGCCAGGGGCGTGGATGCGCCGCAATGGATGCGGCTTGGCTGGCCGGCCTTGGCGGCAGTGTTCCTGGTCGTCGTCTGGTCCGATCCGGGGCTGGCGAATTCGGCCTGGGAGTGGCCACGCTGGGCGCTTGTGCAGGTGCTGCCGCTGGTGCCAATGCTGGCAATCGTCGCCGCGTTCTCCAACGGGCTCGGCGGCAGGCTGGGCAAGCTGGCCGAACTCTCCCCGCTGCTGGGGCTCGGCCGCATCAGCTACGGCGTCTACCTCTATCATTCGATCCTTCTAGCCTGCGTCGTCAGGGCGCAGCCATGGATCCCGGTCGACGTCTCGGAACAGGGGCTGGGGCGATTCCTCTTCGCGGGCACCGCCACGGTGGTCGTCGCCTCGCTCTCCTGGGTGTTTTTCGAGAAGCCGCTCAACGGTCTCAAGCGCTATTTTCCCTATGTCGCGCCCTCGCGCCCGCGCGGCGCGAGCGAGGTCCGCCGGCTCGGTGCCGCCCCGGCGCTCGATCTGCAGTCGACGGACCGCAGCCGACCATGACCGCCGCGCCCCTCATCTCAGTGCTCTTGCCGGTCTACAATGCCGAGCCCTACGTGGCCGCCGCGATGCAGTCGATCCTGCGACAGGACTATGGCCGGCTCGAAGTCATCGCGATCGACGACGGATCGACCGACAAGTCGCTGGATATCCTCGAACGCTGCCGCCGGAACGACAGCCGCGTATCCATCATCTCACGCGAGAACCGCGGCCTCGTCGCCAGCCTCAACCAGGGGCTGGCGGTCGCGCGGGGCGAGCTCGTCGCGCGCATGGACGCCGACGACTTCGCCTATCCCTGGCGGCTGTCGCGCCAGGCGGCGCTGTTTGCCGCGCGGCCGGAGCTCGGCTTCTGCGGCGCGCTCGTCGATACGCTGCTGCACGGCCGCATCGCCAAGGGCCGGCTCGATCCGGTGTTCCGTCTCGGCCTGCCCGTGCTGTCGAAATTCTTCACCATCTTCATGCACCCGACGGTGGTCTACAACCGCCGGGTCATCGACGAGGCCGACCTCCACTACGACGGTGTCTACCGGCATGCCGAGGATTTCGACCTCTTCCGGCGGCTTGCCGACCGCTATCCGGCGGCGCTGATGCCGGAGAGCCTGCTGGTCTACCGCCTCCATCCCGGCAGCGTGACCAGCCTGCACGGCAAGGAGATGCGGCGCACGCATCTCAAGATCGTCGGCGAGAATCTCGAGCGCGTGGGGCTGGCGCAGGGCTGCGAGGACCTGCGCGCCATCGGCGATCGCGTCTCCTTCGACACCGTGCGCCGGGCAGCCGCCTTCATCCGTGCGCTGGAGCAGCGGATCGCCACATTGCCCGATACGGCGCGGCCGAGCTTCGAGGCCGGCGCGCTGAACCTGTTCTATTTCCTCTACCAGCTCGTCAACGACGAGGAGCGGCCGGCGCTGGCGCATGAATTGCTGACGCTGACGGGGAAATGGAACGCGATCCGCCGTCGCGAGAAATACGCGCTCAGCCCCGGCACCTGGGCGCCCTGGCTGAGCCAGGCCTCGATGTGGGCGGGCAAACGCGCGGATTGGGTCGCCTACCGCTTCAAATCCGCGCCGGCGGCATCGGTGCTCGCGCCTTACAGGATGGGGGCGGCATGAACGCCGAGCGCCATCCGCTGCTGCAGCACCTTCGCCCGGCCCTGCCAGTCCCTCCCCGGCCCAGGCAGCTGCCGCAGGTCTCCTTCATCGTCTGCACACGCGACCGCCTTGCGGTGCTCGAAGCCTGCATCGATTCGATCCGCGCCGCCTGCCGGGCGCATCCTGCCTTCGCGGCCGAGCTCGTGGTGGTCGACAATGGCTCGCGCGATGGCACGGCCGAGTACCTCTCGGCGACCGCCGAGATCTCCGACATTGCGCTGACCGCAGTCTCAGAGACGCGGCCCGGACTGGCGGCGGCGCGCAATGCGGGGGTGGCGCGGGCGCGCGGGCGGGTGCTGGTGTTCGTCGACGACGACTGCAGGGTCGATCGCGGCTACCTCGTCGACCTCGAGCGGCACTATGCGAGCGGCGACAAATGGCTGATCCGCGGCGGCCGTGTCGAGATCGGCGACGCACGCGACCTGCCCTTCACCATCAAGCGCTGCGACAAGTCCGAGCGGCTGACGCCGGCCGTCCATCCGGGCGGCTTCGTGCTGGGCTGCAACATGACCATGCACCGCGAGGTCGCCGCCCGCATCGGCCCCTTCGACGAGCGCTTCGGCGCCGGCGGGGCGCTGCGCTCGGCCGAGGACACCGACTATCTGGTGCGGGCGATGCTTGCCGGCATGGCGGTGGAATATGTGCCCGACATGACGATCTTCCACCATCACGGCCGGCGCGACCGCGTGGCGATCGACCGGCTGCATCGCGACTATCATTTCGGCAACGGCGCGCTCTGCCTGAAGCATCTCCGGCGTGCGCCCTGGCTACTGCGCCATTTCTACTGGGCGGTCCGGTCGGCCATGCGCGAATTCGCCGGCGGCCCGCGCTTCGAACAGGAGCTCAGGCTGTCGCACTGGCCGATCGTTTTGATGAACCTCGCGGGCGCGGCGAAGTTTGCGCTTCTGGTGCTGGCCGGGCGTCCGCCACGACAAGCGCGGCGTGCCCAGGAAACCACCGACGCCAGGGCGGAGGCTAGCGCGCAATGAGCGGGCGCAAGATAAATGGGCGCAAGATGTCGGGGCTATCGATGCTGCGCCATGCGCTCGGCCGCCGGCAGTTCGGCCTGCTGCCGGTCGTCGTCGCGATCGGGCTTGCAAGTGCGGCGCTCGAAGGCTTCGGCATCGGGCTGATCATCCCGCTGCTCGGCATCATCATGGGGCATGGCGACAGCGCCGGCATGGCGGGCCTCTCGGCGCTGTTGCAGAAGGTCGGCGCGGGGCTTGGCGAGCGCGAGCGGCTGATCGCGATTGCGGCCGCGATCCTCGGCTCGATCCTGCTCAAGAACCTGCTCGCCTTCGCCAATTCGGTGCTCACCGCCCATATCTACGGCAAGGCCAGCCAGGCGATCCGCGCCTCGCTTGCCGAGCGGCTGCTCAACGTCGGCTACCCCTTCTTCCTGAAGGAGAGCCCCGGTCGTTTGCTCAACATCATCTCCAACGAATCCTGGCGGGCGTCGGACGCCATCCAGGCGATGCTGGGCTCGATCGTCAGCGCCTCGGCGGCGCTCATCCTGCTCGCCTTCCTGATGCTGCTCTCCTGGCAGATGACGCTGCTGGTGATGCTCGGGCTGGCGCTGGTGCAGATGGCGCATATGGCGCTGTCAGCGCATCTGAGGAAGCCGAGCCGCAGCGTTACGGCGCGCAACAGCGCTTTGGCCTCGCGGATGCTTCACCTCGTTCATGCCGGCCGCCTGATCCGCATCTTCGGGCAGGAAGCGCGCGAAAGGGCGGCATTCGAGACGGCGTCGGACGGCCTGCGCCGGGCGGCCTTCCAGCTTTCCAACCGCCAGGGAGCGCTCGGACCGCTGACGGAGGTGCTGCACGCCATGCTGTTCCTGGCGGTGGTGATCGGCGCCTGGTTCGCGGGCTTGAGCTTTCCGCTGGTCGCCGCCTTCCTCGTCCTGCTTTACCGGTTGCAGCCGCATGTGCGAGCACTGCAGATGACATGGAGCCAGTTGCAAGGGCTGTCCGGCTCTCTGGAAGAGGTGACCTGGCTGCTCGACCCGCAGGGCAAGCCGGCGGCGCCGCAAGGCAGCCGGCCGTTCGCCGCCTTGCGCGAAAAAATCGCCTTCGACGGCGTGAGCTTCAGCTATGCCAATGAAGAGCAGCGGGCGGCGGTGCTGCATGCCGCGAGCTTCGACATAAGAAGCGGCCGCTCGACGGCGCTGATCGGCCGTTCCGGCGCCGGCAAGACGACCATCGTCAACCTGCTCTGCCGCTTCGTCGAGCCGGACGGGGGCCGGATCCTCGTCGACGGCACGACGCTTGGCGAGATCGACCCGGTCGCATGGCGGGCGCATATCGCTCTGGCCAGCCAGGAGCTGGAGCTGGTGGACGGCACCATCCTCGACAACATCACTTACGGCAAGGACACGGCGAGCGCCGAGGAGGCACGCCGCGCGGCCGAGCTTGCCGAGGCGCATGAATTCATCGAACGCCTGCCGCAAGCTTATGAAACCGTCGTCGGCTATCGCGGCGTCAATCTGTCGGCCGGACAAAGGCAGCGCATCGCGCTCGCCCGCGCCCTGGTGCGCGATCCCGACATACTGATCCTCGACGAGGCCACCAACGCGGTGGACGGGCTTTCGGAAGCGGCGATCGTGGAAACGCTGAAGTCGCGCGCCGGCCGCCGCACGACGATCGTCATCAGCCACCACCACTCGACGATCTCGTTCTGCGACGACCTGGTGATCCTGGAGCATGGACGGGTGAAGAAGCAGGCGCCGTTCGCGGAGCTTGCGGCGCGCAGCATGGATGAGTTGTACCAGCCGGAGTGAAGGGGCGCCCGAAGGAATGCGGCGCTTCAGAACCCTGGTTCCTCGCCCCCACGAATGTGGGGGAGAGGTGGCGCGGCAAAGCCGCGACGGAGAGGGGGAACGCGCCGGCATTGAAAACGATCAGAGGGAACACGCCAGCGTCGCAGGCCCCCTCTCCGGCCGCTGCGCGGCCACCTCTCCCCCGCCTCTGGCGGGGGCGAGGAACTAGCGCGTCGGCGTCACCCCGCCATGGCCAGCGGCGCGGCGCTCTTGTTGGGGATCTGGATGTCGATCTCCAGCGTCGACATCGTCGCGCCGCGGTCCATCGAGACCTGGAGGTAGTCCTGGTCGATCTGCACATGCTTGGCAATGACCGCCATGATCTCCTCGCGCAGGATGGAGACGAGATCGGGCTGGCCGCGGCTCTGGCGCTCATAGGCGAGCAGCAGCTGCAGCCGCTCGCGCGCTACCGGCGCGCTGGTGCGCCGCTTGAAGAGATCGAGGATGCTCATGCGGCCCTCCTTCCGAGCAGCCGGTCGAGGAAGCCCTTGCGTTCGAAGGGGACGACCACCGGCAGGTCTTCGCCTTCCAGGCGTCTTGCCGCTTCAAGATAGGCTTTGGCGGCGGAGTTCAGCGGTTCCGAGAGCGTGACGGGCGCGCCGAGGTTGGAGGCCCTCAGCACGTCCTGGCTTTCCGGGATGATGCCGAGCAGCGGCGTGGACAGGATCTCCAGCACATCGTCGATCGACAGCATCTCGCCGCGCGAGGCGCGCGCCGCGTCATAGCGCGTCACGAGCACGTGTTTTTGCACCAGCTCGCCCTGCTCCGCCTTCATGGTGCGGGCGTCGAGCAGGCCGATGATGCGGTCGGAGTCGCGCACCGACGACACTTCCGGGTTGGTGACGATGACCGCCTCGTCGGCGAAGCGCATGGCGAGCTGGGCGCCACGCTCGATGCCGGCCGGGCTGTCGCAGAAGACGTAGTCGAACACCGAGCGCAGCCTTGCGATGACTTCGGCCACGCCCTCTTCGGTCAGCGCATCCTTGTCGCGCGTCTGCGAGGCCGGCAGCAGATAGAGCGTTTCCAGCCGTTTGTCGCGGATCAGCGCCTGCGAGAGCTTCGCCGTGCCCTGGATGACGTTGACGAGGTCGAACACCACGCGGCGCTCGGCGCCCATGATGAGGTCGAGGTTGCGCAGGCCGACGTCGAAATCGACCAGCGCCACCTTCTTGCCGGTCTTGGCCACGGCGGCGCCGAGCGCGGCCGTCGAGGTCGTCTTGCCGACGCCCCCCTTGCCCGAAGTGACCACGACTACCTTGCCCATATATCCAGCCTCCATTGGCGGTTTTTATCTATTGACCGTGCCAGGGCACGGCGGACTCGTTAACAACCTTGCACGCGAAACCGGTCCGAAGCTTGCGGCCCGAAAAACTCAGCCCAACGGCACCACGCACAAAGCGTCGTTGTCGAGGAAGGCCTGCACGGCCTTGCCGCGCGAGACGCCTTCCATCTCCTCGGCGGTCGTGTACCAGCCGTCGACGGCGAGCAACTCGGCCTCGTTCTTGCGGCAGAAGATGCGCGCCGAAATATTGCCTTCCGAGCCCGCGATCGCGCGGCCGCGCAGCGTGCCATAGACATGGATCGAGCCGCCGGCGACGATTTCCGAACCGGACGCGACCGAGCCCAGCACGATGACGTCGCCCTGCGGATGGAAGACCGACTGGCCCGAGCGGATCGGCGCCTTGATCATCAAAGTACCGGCCGAAGGTTCGGCCCGCGCCGTCTCGGCGCCCTGCCCGGGGAGCGCCCCGGCTTGCGCCGGCTCGATCCGCACCGCTTCGAGCCTTGCCAATTCAGGATCGACCGGTTCGTCGCCGGACATCTCTATCCGGGGAACCTCGTTTACCTGGGAACCCTCGTCCATCCGGGAAACGTCCGCCTGCGCCGCTTCCTCGCCAGCCTGCGCCCGGTCCTGCGCGGCGGCGGCTTCCAGTTCCTCCGCCCTCGCCTTGCGCGCGGCCCTGCCCAGCAATCCCTCGGCGGTCGCCTCCTTGGCGCCGGCAAGCAGCGGCGGCAGTTCAGGCCCGAGCTCGGCGCCTTCGAGCTCGACCGCGTAGACGCGGATGCCGCGCGAGCCAAGCACGCCGACAAGCGCTGCGATCTCCTCCGGCCCCGGCTGCAAGGTGTTGAGATCCAGCACCACCGGGCGGCCGTTGAAATAGCCCGGCGAATTGGCGATCCAGTGATCCAGACCCTCCAGCCAGTCGGCAATCGGCGCCTCCGGCGTCAAGGTGAAAGCGACGAAGGAGCGGGCGCGAAAGCGGATGGATTTGTTCGGCAAAGGGGCGGCGAAGGTCACGGTCAGGCGAATCCTTACTCAATGGTTAAAGGGTGCCCGGGCAATGGTTAACAAAAGGTTAATTTCGGGGGTGCGGGCCGTTAAGGAAGTGGCGCGGCTAAGTTCTGTGGCGGGGTGGCCACACAGTCCCTCGCTAGCGGCGATCCGCCGAAGACGGAGGCCCGACCGGCCGGCCATGTGAAATTCCTAATATACGGAGACCGGCCGCATCGGCACCATCCTGCACTGTGGATTTCCTCCAAAGCAAGGGGACAGGACATGCGCATCAATCAGGCAAGCGAAAAGCAGGCAGGCAGTGAGCAGGCGCGTAGTTGGCGGACAAGCAAGGCAAGCGCGGCAATCGGCGCGCTGTTGCTGGCATCCCTTGGCGGATGCATGAGCATGGGCAATAGAGACACGTTCCAGACGAGTAGCATAAACGAATGGCTGACCACGGACGACGCCAACAAGGTCGTCGACGCCATGGCCGCGAAGGGAATGACACCGGCGACCATCGACTGCCAGTTCGCCGACACCACGCCGGGCCAGGTGGCCTACCTGTCGAAATTCACCTGGAAGCGCGCCCCGGCAAATTCGCGCTACCACTGGGAAGTGGGCGATCCGACTTATCTCGCGAGCAAGGAAGTCAAAGCCAACCGGGTGGGGCTGCGGCGGGTGTTTGCGAAGGAGGTGCGGGATCCGGCGAGCGGACAGAGGGTTGGGTGCTCGGTGTGGGTGAGCTAGGGCTGCTGTAAGATAGACCGTGGCTACGACGGCCAGAAATGTCGCGGCTGGGCACGTTACAAACCCGGTGAACGAGCCCTCCAGTCGGTCGGCAATCAGCGCCTGCGGCGTCACCATGGAACGAAGAACGGGCAAGGCCGCAGGCGGATTTGTTGTGCAGGCGGCGGCGAACACTAGGTGAACTACGACCTGCCCGCCTTCAGCGCCTTCGCCTCTCTCACGAGAGACGGCCAGTTCAACCCAACCAAATAGATGAGTTCGAGCGCCTGGGCTTCGGTGATGCCGGT
>Ga0105239_10005458_pt1 | contig 14924 bp, 14 predicted proteins | sample KBSC44metaG_FD_92761 | JGI IMG/M metagenome (GOLD analysis project Ga0105239, IMG submission 92761) | Corn rhizosphere microbial communities from Kellogg Biological Station, Michigan, USA - KBS C4-4 metaG | ecosystem: Host-associated > Plants > Roots > Rhizosphere > Soil | place: Michigan, USA... | reverse complement strand
GCCGCGCTTTGAGTTCGACTAAGCAAACAACTTGTTTGCCAAGTTCAGCCGCACGAATGAGTGCATTGACGATCGGGCTGTCTTCGTTCGTTCGATACAAAGTCATTTTAAGGGCCATGACCGATGGGTCAGTGCTGGCGGAAACAATGAAGCGTTCCACACTCGTCGAAAAACTCTCAAACGGGTGGTGAACCAAGATGTCATTGCTTTTGATGACCTGAAAAATATTTCCGCTTTCATCGGCGAGCGGAGCTGGAGTGACTGGGCTGATTTGTTTGAATTTGTGCTGTGGCAGCGGCAGATTGGCAATCTCAACGAAGTTTTTGTATTCAAGCGCCATCGGGAACTCGAAGGTTTCTTCTTTTGTGAGATCGAGTTCGTCCATCAGGAATTCCAGCAACCATGGATCCGGCGAAGGTCCATGTTCAAGCCGCACGACTTCGGCGAACTTTCTTTGCTTCACTTCCTCTTCGATGAGCTCAAGCAAATCTTCAACGCCTTCAAGGTCCGTGTCGATATCGATATTGCGAGTCACGCGAAATGGCATGACGTTTTGCACCTGCATTTTCGGAAAAAGTGATTCGAGATTTTGTTTGATCATCTCAACCAAGCTAATAAAGCGCTCAGTTCCAATCGGAGTATTGGGGATACGAATCCAACCCGGGAAAATTTCTGGAATTTTAATTCGTGCAAACAACGCTTCGTCGTCGTTGGGTCCCTTGAGCGAAATCGCAAGCGATGTCGAAAGATTCGAGATCAGCGGGAAGGGGTGACCGGGATCCACCGCCATCGGGGTGAGAATCGAAAAAATCCGGTCGCGATAAAACTGTGTCGCCCAAGTTTTCTCGTCATCGGTCAATTCCGCCCAAGTCAAAAGGTGGATTTGCTGTTTTTTGAGTTCCGGTAGAAGCGATGACTCAAGCAGCGGCTTGATGCCTTCGTTGAACTTCAAAACTTTTTCGCGGATCAGCTTCAATTGTTCTTCGGGCGTTAAACCATCGGGCGAAATCGCGGCGAGGTTGGCAAAAAACTGCCGTTGCAACCCGCCCACGCGTTTCATGAAGAACTCATCGAGGTTCGAATGAAAAATATTGAGAAAACGAATCCGCTCAAGCAAAGGATTGCGTTCATCTTGTGCCTGAAACAACACACGTTCGTTGAATTTGAGTGTGCCGATCTCTCTGTTTAAAAAAGGGGATTCCGGATTAATCATTAACCCGGGGATACTAGTTCTATTGGTTTAAGAATTGAACCAATTTTTCCCGTTGCGCTATGATGTCATTGTAGCCCATGTCGACCAATAGGGTGGCGTACTCAGGTACAAATGCGAGATAACTCAGGATTTCGGCCGACTCCGTCGGAGTTCCCAATCCTCCTAACAAAAACCTCAAAATTGGCGGCAGCTCGTCAGCGTAGTGAACGGCGATATCCGAGAGGGTGCGCGACGGCTGTGAATAAAAAACATCAATGTTTCGCATGACCGATTGACCCGGGACACTCTCTAAAGCGCGATTGATAATGCCGATTCTTTCAACGTCGGTTTCGATACCGTCCATCAAAATCGCGTTGATCAAGATCGAAAGAACCCGGCCGATCGATGGTCGAATATTATTGTCAGGCGTGAGGTCGACTTGTTTCCAGCGGCGAACGCCTAAAACAATCAACCGATTGGCGCCAAGATGAATCGCCGGTGATATCGGGGCCGTGTTGCGAAGACAGCCATCGCCGTAGAAACGATCTTCAATTGGCCATGGCGGAAAGAAAATCGGAATCGAAGTCGACGCCATGATGTGATCGACGCCGATTTTGGCACGAACGCCAACGCGGTGAACACGTTTCCAAGTTTGAATGCTTTCGGCACCGGTAAAAAAAGTTACGCCGAGTGAAGTGGAATAATCGGTTGCAGTGACACTGAAGCCGTGAAGCAAACCGTCGGCGACGTTTTTTTCAATTTGTCCAAAACGAACGCGTTCCGCGAGAAGTTTCGACAGGGGAGTCGTGTTGAGCAGCGACAGCCGTTCGCTGCGCAGCCAACCACTTAAACCGCCAAGCGAAAGTTGCTTGGCGATTTTGAGTCCGGTTTTAGTCAGAGAAAATGGATCGGTGCGTACCACGTCTCGGGTATGAAGCTGCTTCCACATTAGGCAGAGGCGATCCGTGGCATAATCGAGGTCGGCGATTTCCGCCGCCAAGAACGCCCCATTGATCGCACCAGCACTCATTCCAATCAGCGTTTCAAACGGAGTGAGATTGCCGACATCGCGGCAAATCTCATAGAGCGCTCGCAAGCTTCCCGCTTGGTAAGCTCCGCGCGCTCCTCCACCTGAGAGTACGATTCCGAACCGCATTTACTGGCAGCTAAATCCAGCACCGGTCAGGTGCTCTTGAATTTTCGAAGAAACTTCTTTGCAATGGTCTTGGCCATGGCCAGCCGTTGCAATTGTTTTTGCTTCGCCCATTTTTGTGTAGATCGTTTCGCAGCCGCCATCTTTATCTTTTACTTCGATGACTCGCTCGTCTTGTCCGTGTGTACATTTAACCGCGCCTGCAGTTGCTGCTGCTGATGCTTTTTTGTGTTTCTTTTTTGATGGCGTCGACTGGTCTTTAGTCGGAGCCGGAGCCGCGTCAGCTGGCTTTCCGTCTGTCATTGGAGCTGTTTCTTTGTGCGCGCAAGCACCTGCGAATGCAATTACAAGCACTGCGAGAGCGAGTTTTCTCATCTGATGTATCTCCTTCTGGATGTTAGTCACTTGAAAATAGTAGGACCTTCCTCGGGTTTAGTAAAGCAGCTGTTCAATTGTTCCGAAGAGTTGGATGAATGAGCGGCTTTAAAGTCAAAATTTTTACCTCCGACGGTTCACAAACTATCAGTGTTGCAAAATCGCATCTGTTGATTGGTTCAGCCGACCACTGTGACATTCAACTCGCAGGTAACGAAATCTCGCCAGAACATTTGCGTGTTTGGTCCGATGGCAATCATCTTTGGGGTCAAGACCTCGGTGAACAAAATGGAACCTCGTTAAATGGTCAACCATTGCCGTCGATGCGTCCGGTTTTATTTCATGAAGCGGATCTGTTTAAACTAGGTACTTCTGATACAACGTTGGCTTTTCATCCAGCGGTCCTCGGAACCGTTCGCGCACCGGTTGTAAACATGCCGGCGGAATCGAAGGCCGATATTCCAGCTGAAGTTGCAGATCAGTTGCAATCTTTGAAAGCGGCCAATCGTCGTTTGCAAGAAGAAGTGCAGCAACTCCGCACTGAGAGAGATCGGTCGCGCGGGACATCGGTCGTGGATCCAGAGGAAGAGGAAGAAATTTCGGCGGTAAAACAAAACGCGTTGCTTGAAATCCAAGCAATGAAAGAAGCAGAAGCTCGCAGATTTGAAGTTTGGAAGCGTGAATCGGTGGATGAGCTGGACGCTGTGATCTCAGAAACGATTCGCCGTCATGCAAATAAAAAATCGTCGAATGAAAATATTTGTGAAGATGTTTCGGATGCTTTACGCATCACTTTATTAGGTGAGAAACCGACCGCGCGTCGCCGTCAAGAGGGCGATGGTTTGCAGCGTGCGTTGCTCGCACTCGTTTTGCTCGCGTTGTTTGCGGCAGCGACTTATTTCTATGTTAAGAATAATTCGCGTCGTGTTCCGGCATCGGTGGTTTTTATTCCGTCGCCGGGTTCAGCCGAGTTGCAAAGACCCGGATCGCTGCAAAAATCAGCAACTCGTCCAAATTCTACCAAAAACTATAATAAGTGATTTTTCATTGTTTGAAGGCTTGACCGTAGGCTCAAATTTTCTCCATGAGAAAACTGATTTCGGCTTATCTTTTTCTGGCACTTGCTCTTTCATCGGTCGCGTTTGCCAAACCGAGCAACGAACGAGGCATTCGACGAGCGGCTCGCGTTCAGCGCATCTGCGAGGATTTTCTAAGCGACTCTCGCTATGAAGAATCGCGAGTCCTTTTAGGTGAAACTCGTGCGCCGATTATGGCGCTGAAACCAGAAAAGGGGAGCATCGAAGATCGCTCTCCTGGTGTCGTGGCAGAACTCAATCGCATTCATGATGATTTGTTTCGCCGCAAAGAACAGATTCGGCATGACGGCGAAAGGCCTGAAGCCATCAAGAAGATGTTCGAGCGATACGCTTCGCAATTGACGGAGCTTCGGACCGATCATTCCGAGCCGCGATTGTACCGCATGCTGAGGGGAATCATCGCTTCTGCATCGGCGAAAGCGGACGCTGCCGGCACCAGCACGACACCGCTACATGATTTGGTGACCGGTCTTAATTCTCGCTTGTGGGAAATCACAGTGGCCTGTTTTTTTGCCGGTGAAGACATTCTATTGAATCAAAGGATTTCAGATCTCTATCCAGAACAGTACGCCAAGGCGCTCGAAAATGAAGAGGAGCTGCCGGAATCGCGTCGACCGAATTGGAATCGAGAGCTCGATATTGTGATTAAAATGCGTGACGGCAGTTGGCGCTGGATTGAGGTCAAAGATTGGCAGCCTCAAAGCACGCTTTCAGATAGCTCGAAAAAGAGTGTACGCATTCAAAGTCGTGGCCAAGATCTTGTCCGTCAGGCGTTGGGCTTAGATATTGAGCTTCTGCTGGTCATGAAATACGGCACGCCGGGGCTCGATTATTTGCAGTATCGGGTCGAATCTCAGTATGACGACATGCTGTTTGTTTTTCCGGAGGGAATGCCGCAGTATTGACCCTGTGAAAATCCTCATCATTCGTTTTTCTAGCTTTGGAGATGTCCTCCAATCCTTAAGCATCGCGGGTGCCTTGAAGCGTCGATATCCCGATGCTGAAATTCACTGGGTGACGCGGCAAGAATTTGTACCTCTGGTTGAAACGCATCCTGGCGTTCACAAAGTCTGGGCGATCGGGCGCGGATTGAGTTTTTTCGGTCTTTGGCAGCTCGCGCGAACTTTGCGCGCGCAAAATTTCACTCATGTCTACGATGCACATAACAATCTTCGCTCCCACGTCATCGGTTGGGTGCTCAAGGGTTTTTTGAGTTGGCGTTCTCTGATTGGACAGGTGAAGTTTCTCCGACGATCGATTTATCGCTTCAAACGTTTTTTGCTATTTCGATTTCGACTTAATCTTTTTCCGCAACCGTTTTCTGGTCAGCGGGCCTTGCTTGAGCCACTTGAGAAGTGGAATGTCGATATCGAAGCGCCTCCGACACCGCAATTGTTTTTTCATGCCGGCGACATTGAGAAGGTTCAGAGCAAAGTTCCTGAAATTAAACGAAATAGATTTATTAGCCTGGCTCCAAGTGCCGCGTTCGAGTTGAAGCGTTGGCCAGTGGAGTATTGGAAAGAACTCGTGCAGCAAATGCCGGAGGCTCACTTTGCTTTGCTCGGCGGTCCTGAGGATAAGTTTGTCGAAGAAATTGCACGAGTCGCACCAGACCGAGTTTTAAATCTCGCCGGTCGTCTGACGTTGAATGAATCGGCCGCGGTGGTTGCATCCTCACAGGCGTTGGTGGCGAATGACACTGGCCTTATGCATGTCGCCGAGCAAATCGGAAAACCTTGTATTGCCTTGATGGGGCCAGCACCGTTTGGATTTCCATCACGCAAATTAACGAAAATCATGGAAGTGCCTCTCGCCTGTCGACCGTGTAGCAAACACGGACAAGGTCCTTGCGTGAATCCATCATTTCATCGCTGCATGCGTGACATTCGGCCAAATCAAGTGGTAGCGGAACTCCGAGGACTGCTTCAATGAACGAAAAAATCTTAAGCTACTTTCGGCGCCATTCGCTCTGCTTTCATCTATTGGTCGCATTGGCGATCGGACTTTTTCTTCGTCTCTTAGCCGCGCACTTTGTTTACGGTCCGCAAGCGCTCGACGATTACAAACATGGAGTATGGCCGGCCTATCAATATTTCGCGGGTCAGGAGCTGACGGATTTTCCTGATTATCGCAGTCACTTGCTCGTTTGGGTGTTGGCATTTTTTGTGCGTGTCGCACATTGGGTCGGCGGGGAGTCGGCGTTAGTGCAAGTGCGCTCGATGTATGCGGGACTTGGCTTCATCAGCCTTTTATCCATCGTCGGTGCGTATTTTTATGTCAGCTGTTTTCGCTCAAAAATCTTTGGTGCATTGACACTTTACTTGCTGGCACTTTTCCCGATCATGCCGTTTGTGAGCACGCGAGCATTTGGTGAAGCCGTCGCGCTCACGTTTGTGACACTTGGGTTGAGTTTGAGTGAGCATTCCCGGCTTAAAACACATTCGTTCTGGGAAATGTTGTTTGGTTTTTTCGTGCTTGGTGTCGCGGTGCTGTTTCGTTTTCAAGTCGGATTGATCTCGGTCACTTATTTTCTTTATCTCATCTGGAAACGCGAATGGAAGATGGCGCTCGCATGTGCGATCTCTGGAATTTTGCTAATCGGTGCGCAGGCCGGTATTGATATCGAAAGTGGCAAATATCCATTTGAAACATTGAAAGCTTACTTGGCTGAAAATTCGAACGGTGCGGCTGGCTACGGCGTGAGTCCTTGGTACAACACTTGGCTGCTTGTCTTGGGTGTGACGCTGTTTCCGTTTTCGTTGGTGTTTTATCGCAGTTTCAAAAACTTGAGTGTTCGTCACGCGCCCATGATGCTTAGTCTTTTCGTGTTCGTTTTGATTCACTCGCTGATGCCGCATAAAGAAGAGCGCTTTATGTATCCGGTTTTTGGCTTACTGATCATTGCATTGGCTTACGTATGGTCGGTGCAGCGCTATGACAAATTCACGCGTCGGATCTACCAGCCGGTCTTCGCCTTCGTTTTGGTCCTCGTTCTGCCCATCGCATGTTTGGTGAACAGTCAGGCCGGGGAGATTGAGCCCGCAGCACAGGCCGAGCGTCAATTTAAGACAGTCGCTTACATCGACCACCAATCGCTCTTCTCAATCAGTTTGATTCAGTTTTATTTCTTGCGGCCGCCGAGCCAAATCTTTCAGGTCGATGCAAAAGATCTGACACTTGAAAAAGCGGCGAGCGTTTTAAAGGAGCATCCTGAATTAAAGGGTGCGACAATTCTCACTTCGGAACCTTCAGCGTTCGCCAATATAAAAGCGCTGAATCAAAAGGCCACGAGTGATTTGAAGTGCGGGCGTGCAGAAGAGGCGACATCCTTTGTGGATCGACTGCTTTATCGTTTGAATCCGAGACACAATGAACGACGAAGACCGACTGTCTATATATTATGTGAGCGTGCAACATGATCGAATGGCTCCATCAGGTTGAGTTGCAGATTCTTTTCTTTATCAACGGCCAATTTACGCATCCGGCCGCGGATGTGTTTTTTCGAAACATTACAGATCTGCATAAGAATCCTGTGTTCGCCGTGCTCGCGATTGGCGCATTGGCGTATTTTAGTATTCGTAAGTACCGCAAAGAGAGCTGGCGAGTTTTTGTTGGCCTGATTCTCACGATCGCGATCGGTGACTCGCTTGGCTATCGTTTGATCAAAGGACATTACGAAAAACCGCGTCCGTTTCAGAACGAAGCGATCGGGTCACAAATCATTCAGCGAAGTGATGCTCACGGTAACAGTTTTCCGTCAAATCACGCCATCAACTGCTTTGGTGCCGCGACCATTTTGTCGATTGCATTCCCTGCTGCTAGTTACATCTTCTACATTTTTGCTTTGATTGTCGGTTACAGCCGTCTCTATTTGGGAGTTCACTTCCCAACCGACGTTATCGGTGGCGCTCTAATCGGAATTGCAGTGGGAAGAGTCGTCGCGTTATTTACCGTCAATCAGTTGAAATCTTTTACTGGACCTAAGTCTTAAACAGTTTCGATTCACTTTCCTCAAAATGGACCCGCATAGACGTTGGTCTAGGCGTTGCAATTACATCCCTGTGTGCGGCTTTAAACGCAAAAGCATGCACGAGTTTTGAACTTTAAAGGTTTAAGGGGGTTCCAATGCGTATCCATCTAGTAGTCATCTTGGCGAGCAGCTTGTTGCTTACAGCGTGTGGTGCAGCGGGTACCGGCGCGGGCGGGGTTACAGCATCGGACCAATCGGCTCAAGATATTAGCAAGCACATGACAGCTATCAAAGCCGAAGTATCGAAAGCACAAGTGTCTCTCGACAATGCGCAATCGGCATTGGGCACGATCTTCGATTCGAGTGGAAGTTTCAACTGGAGCATCTTTTTTGGTGGCGTCGACTTCTCGACTTTGGGTGCAGATACTCAAACGTGCTTACAAAACGCGTTCCCAACTAAAAACGTTGCACTCCTTGTACTGACTGCGCCCCAAGATATCGCAAACGCTATGAAGTGTATTACGAGCGACGTTATCTCAGTTGCTGGTATCGCAAACACTGACTTGAACAACGCGCTCTCAATCTTGAATACTTCGCTCGCAGCAGTGCCAGCGGGTTCAGATCAAGCAATTGAGATTCAAGCTATGATCACGGAAGTGCAATCGTTGAAAACGACTTACAGCACGACGATGCAGGCGTTGGCAAGCCAGCTCAGTATTGTAACGAGCTTCTTGAACACACTTCCGACTCTTGCTTCAAGCGCGATTCCGATTCCATTCCTGAACTTGATCGTCGGTATGACAGTGAGCAGCTTCGTGAACCCAATCGTCCTTGTCATCAATCAGTTCCAATCGCAACTTTCAGCTCTGTAATTTAAAAACAAAAAGCGGTTCAAAATGAAACGGTGGCCTAAACAGCCACCGTTTTGCTTTTGTCTTTTGGTCCAGTGCTGGACTTGATTTAAGTCGAAAATCTGCCGATTATTAATAAGGTAGCCTTCAACCAGGAGGTTCGTCTTCAATAAGTCACTGTCCGGGGCTCTGATTCTTAACTCCGGCTATGAACCGATTAAAGTGGTCAATTGGCGCAAAGCTCTCGTGCTTTGGCTGCAAGGAAAAGTCGACGTTCTCGAATTTCACCAAGTGACTGTCAACAGTCCAAGCTGCACTCTGCATCTCCCAGCTGTCTTGCGACTCAGACAATACGTCCGACCTTATCTCTCAATCTCTGTTCGTTTATCTCGTCAAAACGTTTTTTTGCGTGATGATCATACTTGTCAGTACTGCATGCAAAAGATGTCAGATAAAAAACTTACGATCGATCACGTGGTGCCGCTCTCAAAAGGTGGACGTCACGAATGGACGAACGTGGTCACAGCTTGCTCTTCGTGCAACAACAAAAAAGGCGACAAGTCTCTCGAGAAAATGAATTTCAAATTACCAAAACGTCCGGTGCGGCCTGAGTGGTTACCGAATCGTGATTTGGAGTTGCATGACAACGTCATGCCTTCGACGTGGCTGCCATATCTTGCTGTGGCTGGCGGGAAATAAAGAAATTTAGTTTTTAAAGTCGGCGCTAGAAATGTAGAGCTCTTTTGCGAGCTCTCCAGTTGGACAGACTTTGAGCTTTTGTAGATCGCCAGGTTTGGCGTTATCGTCGACAACCTCGAGCACGATCTCGTCTTTTTCCCGCACTCGCAAAACCGTAAAAGTCTGGTGACCGTGAGGGCCCAGTCCTTTGTAATCGATGCCGAATCGGCCATTTCCCAAACTCACAGCTAAAAAGGAATCTTTGAAGTTCTCGACTTGGATTTCATTCTCAGGGTCAGGCTTTGCATCGCGAAAGCGAACTGGTTTGCGAGACATCACGCCGTCTTGGCTAAATGAGAATTCCATACCTGGGTTCTGAAAACCATCGGGAAGACGTTTCAGCTTTACAGCCTCAATGGGCTGACCACTGCAGTGATAAACCGCGCGCCACGAGTGGTTTCTCAGCTCTTGTAGAAATAGGCTCGTCGACATGGTCGTTGGCGCGAGAGTGAGTTGCCAATTCGGATCGCGTTCAAAGGTCTTACGAATAGGCTGAAAAAAGTTGCCGGCGTTGAATTCTGGCGTCGCTTTAAAAGCGGCGCCAGAGTTTTGTTGGGCCTGGGTGGAGTCGCCACCTTGGGCTGTCGTGTCGTCATCCGCAAATGCAGATAAACAAAAGAAAGTGATCGCAAATAAAACAATAGGTCTCATCAATGGACTTACCATGCTGCAGTCGACGAACTTCTCGCGATCACCGTGTAGGAATTGCCGGCATTCAAAGTGAAGTAGTAAACTTGTTTAGGTGTCGCCGGTAGGGTGAAAGTGACGCTGGCTGAATGCAGGCCGGTTGCGGGTGCTGTGTGACTGCTGTTGAGATATTGCCAGGCGATTAAATTGGCGGCGACAGGTTGGGCTCCATCGGCGTACATACCAATCCAATCTGTGGAATTGCCTGGGCCATTTGCGACGGTTACAGTGATGGAAGCACCAGAAGTTGACTGCGCTGGAACAGTCATCGTCGGGATCGTCTGTGACGTCATGGCGCAGAGATTGCCACTCTTATCGGAAAGCAGAGTCTGATAAATAATCGAGTTGGAAGGCACTGGAACCACGTCCGTGCCACAATTGCCGCCGGCAGGAAGACGAACAATTGCCGTCAAGATCTGAGTCGCATTTTTGGCTTCGACCATTGTGTAGCAAATGGAAAATCCAGAGTTTCCTGTCACGACGGTGAAACCCTTTGGACAGCCAATGTTGTCGATGCCCGTGTTCAGGCCAAAAAGATGTGCGTTCGGGTGGAGCTGCGAAACGATTTCTGAGCTTGAAGAATCCGCTGGGATAAAGCAGATGCCATCGAGGTTCACCGCGTTCGTTGGACATGTTCCGGTCGTAGCGTCGGCCAGCTGAATGCCGCTAAATCCAGCGGGGGAGCCGAAGGAATCGGAACTCGCGTTGTTGACGCTCGATTGCGCCGAGGTGGCCGAATTCGAAGAAGCCACGGGGCTTCCAGTGCCGCTGCAGTTTTGAAAAACAATTAATGTAGAGGCCGCAATTAGGATCAATACGATTCTTGAGGCTAGCTTCCGCATTCTTTTCCTCCAACTTGTCGATTATGGACTCATCGGCACTTTGGTCTCATTTCGAGAGATGTTCTTTTCAAAATCACCGTCTCAATTTGAGAAACGCAAAGAAAATCATGCCATCGCGCCCTAACGAAGTATTGACTTGCAGGACCTACGGTTTTTTTATGAAATAGGTGGTCGTCTGCGAGGGGGTACTAGGAATGACGAGTTTGCTCATTACCAATATCAAGGGTGGCGTCGCAAAATCCTCAACAGCTGTCGCGATTGCAACTGGCCTAAAACTGCTCGAGCCGAAAGCGCGGGTTCTCCTGATCGATGGTGATCCGCAGGGAAGCATCAAAACTTATTTTGGTTTGAAGTTAGCCGATGCGGATCGGGACTTCTCATCTTTCTTAATTGACGGTATTCGCTATGAAGATACGATTCAAAAAATTCCAGTCGGTGAGTCAAGTATCGATGTGATGGTTTCAGGACGTAAGCTGTCGGAAGCGGATATTCGCATGTCGGCGATGCTTCGACGTGAAGAGACTTTGAAAGCTCGATTTAAGCAGCAGAAAATCGATTACGACTACTGCGTGATTGATTCGAGCCCTGCAATGAATTTGGTTTTGTTGAACTTCATGACGTTTGCGGATCATTGGCTGGTGCCAGCGACAATGGATGCATTTGCGATTTCAAACATCAATTATTTGTTTGAACAAAAAAGCATGATCGAGGAGTTCTATGATCGGTCGCCAAACATTATTGGAATTCTTCCAACGATGTTTGATAAACGTACTGTGATCTCGCAGGAGGCTTTACGAGCTGTTCAAATGAAGTTTGGCGATCGTTGCACCGTATTTGAACCAATTGGCATTGATTCGGCCGTTAAAAAGGCGCAGATCAAACGGCAATTGATCTATGATGTTTCAGGTTCGCGAGCGGCCGATTCGTATAAACAACTGACTCAAGCTTTGATGGAGATGATCTAATGGCGAAAAAAAAGATATCGTCGCAAGATTTTTTAAATCTCATGGACGAACAAGAAGCAGGGCCGGAAAAAATGGCGTTCAATCCTGCAAAAGAGATTAAGCCGAAAAAGGCCGCAAAAGTAAAAGCGGCAAAGCCGGAGTTGTTCTTGGGCCGCTTCAAGCTCACGCCAATGCAGCAAGAATGGGTGAAATTCGCCGAGGCGCGCACGCCACGTTTCGTGAAAGACATCGTCGGTTCGCCAACCGCCCAGAGACTGGTAGAGCGGGTGGAGAACAAACTCCATCAGATCTTCAAGCCGTAGAGAGCTTCTTTTAGTTCCCTTCGCTCGATGTCACATCGGCAAGGTCTTGATTGGATTTAGCCAATGCTCGACTATCATCGAGGGAATTTCTGAGGGACGTGAGGCTTGCCTCAGCGTCAGATTTCCCTTTAAACGGACATTGCGCGCTGCACGCGGTTGTCGCTCTGTCGATCGCGTTCGAGCATTGTGACATGGCTCTTTGCTCGATGGCTGCAGTCGCTCGTTCAGCGTCAGCGACGCCTTGACTTCGATCATGCATACTCGGGAGCGCGACAGCGGCGTCTAGGGCGTTTCTTTGTTCGACCCAATCCTTATAGTTTTTCTCGGCGTCGGCGCGATCACTTGGGCTCGCGAGGTTTGAAGGATCAAACAGCGATGGCTCAGCATTTGGGGCGCAGAGAATCTTAGTTCCTATCTCAGTCGATTCGCATTTGCTGCAATCAGCGGCAGCAAAAGCCATGTTGGTTTGAACAAATAGAATCAGACCTATAGTTAACAATTTATTCTTCGACACAATTCCCCCGAAAAATTGAATGATCGTTGAATGCTTTTGCAATTCGAGGACCATGGCTCATTTTGAGAATGTGAGGAGCTAAGTTACGTACCGTTCACATAGGCATTTATCGCGTCAGATTGATCTGCATACCTCACAGTCACGTGTTTTCGGCGTTAACAAATAGAAAAGCCGAAGCGTGGACGGGCCTCATTAATGCGCAAGTTTGTGAAATGTCGAGATAGACAAAATCGGTCCCTATTTGGACATTTCAAAAGTCTGGGCATTGATGATCTTGCTACGATTTAGAATGATTACTCAAATGACCGCCGCGCATAGATTTGTTAGACCAAACCTATGCTTGCAAAGTCATTTACAGATTTATTCGCATGGAACAATGGAAAGATTGAAGATGTGAGGTTCTGGTGTGAGCCACACCTAACCCTAGACGTCCTTAAACGAATTGAATCCGAATTTTCAATTTGTGACGTTGAAGGCTTTGTTGGCATTGAAGCTAGAGGATTTTATCTGGCCGGCGCAGCCTCTCTTCAATATGGTCTTCCGACAATATTGGTTCGAAAGCACAAATCATTTTTCGACAAGATGGATCATGCGTCAGTGCGCTTTCAAAATTGGAAGGGTGATTCAGAAACCCTTACCGTTATGAAAAGCTCTTTGCCAAAGCTCAATTCGGCGCTGATTGTCGATGACATTTTGGATACCGGAGCATCCCTCAAAGCGACTCAGCAATTGCTAACTAGTCTCGACATTAAGGTAAAAGGTGCGTTTTATCTTTTGAACTCATACGGCGAAAGCGCAAGCCAAGATTTTGGAATTCCTATCAAGAGCGCGTTGACTCGAAAGTTGTTCACCTGACACTGGATTAAAGCTCACTAGGTCATCGGCATTTCGCTGACCTAATGATCGCGTTTTCTCACAACCGCCAAATCGCAAGCGCCTTTAAAGCAATAAAAAAGCCGAAGCGTAAAAACACTTCGGCTCAAACTCACTTAGAGATTTTTAAAATCTCTATTTAATGATTCGTGATGTGTCGCCAGAAACGTTTTCTGGCAAGTAGATCACGAGTGCTTCTTGGCCCGCGCCACGGGTTAAATTCATCGTCTGTTTTTGTTTAGTATTCACTTCCAACACAAACGGTAGATCCGTGTAAGCTTGCGCCGCTGGATCGACTGACAACGTTTGATAATTTTGCGTCAAGAAATCGTCGGGCTCGAGAGCATTGTCGCTGTCATCGTGGCTGACGGCCACTTTGATGCCCACCGATTTTCCGGCAGCAATTCCCAATTGGCTTGCGTCCACTTGAATCACGCCGATCGTTGAATTCTCGTAAGAGATCATCGGTTCAGCTGTGATCATGGCCGGGCCATAGTCAGGATTTGCCACTGGCAAACCTTGACGGATTTTCTTTTCATAGGTCGAGCGGATGTCGCGCATTTTCGTCGCGTTCATCAACACTGACACGAAACCGCCGCCGTCAGCGCCGACCGTGCCGGCGGCAACGCCTGCCAATTCGTAGTCCGCTTGTCCGTCGCCATCGAGGTCAAACTGCACGTTGAGCTCGCAGTAGTTCCATGTCGTCAACGGCTCGAACAATTCGAACGCGAACTGCAAGCGAGTCGCAGAGCCGCCATCTTGAGTCGGCATTTGCACGAAACGGTAGCCCGCCGATTTCAAGTTACATGATTTCGACATCCAGCTGTTCGTAGGACCCGTCGAGTGTTTGCGTTTACCGAGGCCCAACAAGTTGAACGGAATCGCTTCGCCAGCGGTCAAGCCGTTGTTTTCTAGATTCACAACAGCCGATTTTTCGCTTACGTTTGAATCCACCACGCGAATCGATGAAACTTCTGTGCGCATCGCGAGTGCCGGAATTTCTAAAGAATCGATGTCGGATTTCAAGTACACGCGACCATCCACTTCCTCAGCCAAAGCTTTTGGATTGAGACCTGCGATCGTGAACTTCACGCTGAATTCGCGCGACGAGTTCGCCGGAACTTCCAATGAAGCCGGGCCTTGCACTTTCATGTAAGTCGAACCTTCGTAAGTGATCTGATAAGTCTGCGCTTGATCCGACAAGTTCGTGATTTTAACGGCTTTCGAAATCGTTTTTGGCTGTGAGCTTTGAATCAAACCAAGGCTGATCGAAGGAGTCGCAAGGCTCTTAACCGCCAAGGCATTCAAAACTTGCACACGACCCGCACCTTGCATCGAAATCGGATAAACACTTTTCGACTGATC
>Ga0105239_10005455_pt1 | contig 14928 bp, 10 predicted proteins | sample KBSC44metaG_FD_92761 | JGI IMG/M metagenome (GOLD analysis project Ga0105239, IMG submission 92761) | Corn rhizosphere microbial communities from Kellogg Biological Station, Michigan, USA - KBS C4-4 metaG | ecosystem: Host-associated > Plants > Roots > Rhizosphere > Soil | place: Michigan, USA... | reverse complement strand
CAGCGCTCGTGCGATCGCGACCATCGTGCGCTGAGCCGGTCGCAGCGTGCCGACCGGCTGGCGGGGAGACGCGTCGATCTCGAAGCGGGTGAGCAGCCGGGCGACGAACTCCTCCAGCTGCTTCCAGTCGACCCGGCCCGCGCGCGTCGGGTAGCCCGCGTCGAGCGCGATGTTCTCGGCGATCGAGAGTGCGTCGAACAGGCCGAGGTCCTGGTGCACGAAGCGCAGGCCGAGCTCGGCGGCAGCGCCGGCCGACCACTCGTCGGTCGAGCGCTCGACGCCGGACACCGTGATGCGGCCGGCGTCGGCGTCGTACACGCCGGCAAGGATCTTGATCGCGGTGGACTTGCCCGACCCGTTGCCGCCCAGCAGGGCGTGGACGGTGCCGCGCCGCAGCGCGAGCTCGGCACCGTCCAGCGCCCTGGTGGATCCGAAGGTCTTCGACAGCCCGGTCAGCCGGACCGCGACGTCCTTCGAGGTGGTTGTCGCCGGGGACATGGCGTCAGCTCACGCCCCACAGCTTCTTGTACTCGGCCTTGTAGTCCACGCCCGGGTCGTAATCCCCGGAGGCGGGGAGGTTGTGCGTCTTGTCGACCATCTGGAACCCGTCACCCTCGGCGACCGGCTGCTTGCCGGCGAGCAGCCGGATCGCGGTGTCCACGGATCCGTAGCCGCCCCAGGGGCTGGCGTAGCCGACGGTGCCCAGGGTGTACGGCGCGCTCCGGATGAGGTCCATGCTCGACGCATCGCCGAAGCCGGTCGAGACGACCAGGTTCGACTTGCCCGAGGACCGGATCGCCTGGTCGAAGCCCGCGGGCATCCAGCCCCCGACGGCGAGGCTGACCGCGTTCGCACCCGCGGCCTTGAGCAGACCGCTGGAGAACTTCTGCGCGGCGCTGTGGTCGACGAAGTCGTTGTTGGCGATGTCGAGGGACGAGACGATCGAGCAACCCTTGCAGGTCGCCAGCTCGGCCTTGAAGCCCTCGGTGATCCAGGGGCCCCAGATCGGGTCGGCGAAGTTCACCAGGAAGACCTTGGCCTTGCCGTCGGTCTTGCCGATCAGCCAGTCGGCCTGCAGCTTGCCGTTGAGCTTCCAGTAGTCCTCGATGGAGACGCCGGGGAGCTGGAGGCGCTCGCTCGCCATCGTCTTGGCGCCGCCGGTCACGTCACAGTCGGCACCTCCGCCGCCGACCACGAGCACGCCGGCCTTCTTCGCCTCGGCCATCGGCGCCTGGACCGCGGCGCAGTCGATGCCCACCGGGATCACCACGCCGGCCTTCGCGCTGACCGCCTGTCGGATGCAGTTGCCCCAGCCACCCGGGTTCAGCTGGCCGTCGCACACCTTCGTCGTCCAGCCGACCGCCTTGCCGGCCTCGACGGCCGCGGCTGTGGGGGTGGCGCACGAGGGGATCTGCTCGCCGCACGAGACCACCCAGAGGTTCACGCCGGCCTTCGGTGCAACCGCCTCGGTGGGCACGGTGCCGGTCGCACCCTTGTAGGCCGCGGCGAGCGCCGTCTTGGCCTCGTCGCTGGTTCCTCCTGTGCTGCCTCCTGTGCTGCCGGTGTCCTTCGACGAGCTGGTCGCCGAACAGGCGCTCAGGACGAGGACTGCCACCACCGTCAGGAAGGCGGCAGGTGTCAAGCGTTGCTTCATCGATACTCCTGGTCGATCGTCTTCAGCCAGTGCCCGAGCCGCCGGACCGGCGGTCAGCCGAGTGAAACACCGGTGACGAACGTCACGGAATTCAGCCGTGCGCATGGCAAGGATCGGCGCTCGCTATGGCATGAGGACTTCTCACCCGGTGCCCCCGTATGGCTCATGTTCGCTCAGTGGCAGTCGTCGCGATCGCAGCCTGTTGAGATTCGTTGGTTCACAGCAGGCTTCCCCCCGACGAGCGGTCCATGTCCACTGCAGCCCGCGATTGAACGTCGCGCGGCTGTCGCCCACTCCCGCGAACCGAGGCGCTCCCGATCGGCCTGCTCCGAACACCAGCTTCTGACTGGAGCTGTCATCGAACCGAAGGAGAAGCAGTCATGGCGTCCAACATTGCCGACCGAGCGGTGAGCCGCCCACGATCAGGATGGCTTCAAGGGCCGACTGAAGCAGATCTCGGTCTGCTGTTCCTCAGGACGTTCTTGGGAGTCATCTTCATCGCTCACGGCAGCCAGAAGCTCTTCGGCTGGTTCGGCGGCTACGGTCTGAGCGGAACTGCGAAGTTCTTCGAGTCCGTCGGCTACGCGCCGGGCAAGCTGCTCGTCCTGTTCAGCGGACTGGTCGAGTTCGGGGGCGGCATCCTGCTCATCATCGGCCTCGGCGTGTCCGTGGTCGGCGCCGGCCTCGTCGCGGACATGACGGGCGCCGTCCTGACGATGCATGCCGCCGGTGTCGGAAAGTTCTTCTCTTCCCAAGGCGGTCATGAGCTGGAGTTGACGCTGCTGGCGGCATCTTTCGCACTCACGCTGGTCGGCGCCGGGGCGGTCTCGGTCGACCACGGCCGGCCATGGGCGGTGGCGCGCTTTCCCGTGCAGCAGGTAATGCTTGGTCGAGTGATGTACCAGTTGCCGTAGCGGTCGCATGGGACGAAGCCAGTGAGGTCGACCGGGATTCCGCACAGGTAGCCCGGGTCGTATGCCGCAACCTGGTCGTCGGCCTGCCGGACTAGCCGGGATCCGACTCCGCGAGCGGACGCGCCAACGTATGGATCCCCTGCCAAACCTGTCACAAACGTGTCACCGAGTTTGAGGATCAGAGGGTCCCTGTCCCACGTTTCCGCAGGTCATAGCGGCTATCGGAGAGGACTGCTTCCCTCGACGCGCGCAACCAGTGACGCTAGTCACGCAAACGCTGACATCCATCTTGGCTCACGTTGCGCTCATGCCGTTCGGCGACAGGAGCCCGCCGCCGCGGTCGGGACATCGAAAGGACGCAAGGAAATGCGGATTCACAGCCTGGGCTACGTCGGAGTCGAGTCGCCAGCGGCCGATGAGTGGCTCACTATCGGCCCGGACGTCTACGGCCTGGAGGTCACCGAGAAGGTCGACTCCAGCGGCGAACGGGTGCTGCGGGTGTGTTGGGACGATCGAGCCTATCGCCTTGCCCTGCATTCGGGAGCTGAGCACAAGTTGGCCTACCTCGGCTGGGAGCTGCAGAGCGCGAAGCTACTCGATGCCGCCGTGGCCGAGCTGCGTGCAGCCGGCCTGGAAGTCACCGAGGCGAAGCCCGAGGAGCGAGCCGATCGCTCGGTGCGCTACCTGTACTACTTCACTGACCCGTTCGGGAACCGCCACGAGCTGTTCTCCGGGCAGCTCACGTTCGAGGGGCGCTTTCGTGGCGGCAACTACCAGTCCGACTTCGTGACGGGGAACCAGGGGCTCGGGCACGCGGTGCTGATCGTCCCCGACATCGAGCAGGGCGTTGAGTTCTTCACCGGAACCATGGGGCTGAAGACTTCGGACATCACCAATGTCGGAGGTCCCTTCGGGGAGATGTGGTTCCTGCGCGCTGCGAACCCGCGCCACCACAGCTTGGGTCTGATGGGGATGAACGGCATGAACGGTCTTCACCACGTGATGATCGAGACGAAGAACCTGGACGCGGTAGGCATCGCTTACGGCGCCGCGCAGAAGGCAGGTTTGCCGATCTCATCCTCGTTGGGCCGTCACATCGGGGACCAGATGCTGTCGTTCTATGCTCGCACCCCCACCGGGTTCGACTTCGAGATCGGATGGGACTCCGTCCAGGTCGACGACGACACCTGGTCCGCGCAGTACTTCGACAGCGCGGAAGGCTGGGTCGGAGAGGTCTGGGGACACGAGTACGCACACCTTGGCATCAACCCCACTGTCCACCGGGTCGGAGGAGAGGAGCAGTGACGTCACTGATCGACGTCCACGCTCACCTCTTCTTTGAGGAACTTCTCGGCGCCGCGGGTGACCTCGGCCCCTTCTTGGCCCGGGACGGCGACGGTATCGCGACGCTGACCACGGGCGCCTACGCCTACCGGCTCGGACCCGTCCCGAGCCTTGATCGGACTGCGGAAGAGAGGCTCGAGCAGCTCGACTCCGCGGGCATCGAGGTTCAGGTCATCAGCCCGTCGCCGCTGTGGTTCTTTTCGCACACTCCCGCGGAGGTGGCGACACCGTTCTCAAGCAGGTACAACGACCTTCTCGCCGAGTGGACGAGCTTGAATCCTGCGCGGCTCAAGGCCGTCGCCTCGCTGCCTGTCGGTGATATCGGCGCCGCGGTGAAGGAGCTGGAGCGAGCGACCGGCGAGCTCGGCATGGTCGGCGCGGTGGTCGGGACCGACGCGCGACAGGAGTTGGACGATCCCGAGCTCGATGATCTCTACGCCGCTTGCTCGGACCTGAACGTGCCGCTGTTCCTGCACTCGGTGATCAACGGTCTCGACGGTCCGCCGGGAGACCCCCGTCTGCGCCGCTGGCTGCGAGACGTCACGCTCGGTTACCCGTTCGAGGAGACGGTCGCAGTGACCTCCCTGCTCCTTGGCCGGGTGCTGGAACGCCATCCCAACCTCGACATCTGTCTGAGCCACGGTGGCGGCACGATGCCGTTCTTGCTCGGTCGTGTGCGATCGTGGGTCGCGACCGGAGCGGCTCCGATCGATCTTGCCGAGTTTGACCGAAACTTCCAGCGGTTGTGGTTTGACGCGCATGTCCACTCTGAGCAGAGCGCGTCGCTGCTGGCCGAGACCGCGAACCGGAGTCGCCTGGTGTTGGGGACGAACTTCGGGGGCTGGGACAGCTCTTCGGTTCAGGAGGTCGATGCGCTGGGCATCGACGTCACGGCGAACGCTCGCCGTCTACTTCGCCTCTGACTCAACAGTCTCTCACCACACCGTTGGTGTCGAGCCGGCGACGACGCCGGTGCAGCTTGTGCCGATGGTTGAGCAAGCCAAGGTCGTGAAAGAAGGAAAAGCCAATGTCTGCTGTCCAGTCCGCCCTGGTCGTCGGAGGTGGGGTCGCCGGCACCGCCGCGGCGATCCTCCTCGCCGACGCCGGGATCAACGTTGAACTCGTCGAGATCTGGCCGTCGGTGACCGCCCTCGGCTCGGGTATCACCTTGCAGGGAAATTCGCTGCGCGTCTTCCGCCAGCTTGGGGTGCTGGACGAGTGCCTGCATCACGGGTACGCGTTTGACACATTGAAGATCCGGTCGGCGGGACCGAACCCCGGCGTCCTCGGCTCGGTCGAGTCCGTGCCCAGCGGGGGAGCCGACCTTCCTTCCACGATGGGCATGTACCGGCCCGACCTGGCAGCGATCCTGATTCGGCGCGCTGAGGACGCGGGAGCCACCATCCGGACCGGAGTCTCACCGAGGGCTCTCGCCGACGACGGGCAAGGCGTGAACGTCACCTTCACCGACGATTCGGTCGGCCGCTACGACCTCGTCGTAGCCGCGGACGGCATTCATTCGAGCATGCGCGACATGCTCGGCCTGAAGGTCGAGGAGCGCGAGACCGGGCTCGGAATCTGGCGAGTCTTCGCGCCTCGCCCCCCGGAAGTCACCGGCGCCGAGCTCTTCTACGGCGGCAGTAAGTGCATCTACGCCGGCTACACCCCAACCTCGGAGACCTCGCTGTACGCACACATCACCGAGGACGCCCAGGACCGCTCAGGACTCTCGCCTGCCGAACAGATCGACGTCATCAGACAGCTCTCGAGCGACCTGCACGGACCCTGGGACGCCATCCGCGACTCGGTGGTGGACGCCAGCCAGATCAACTACACCCGCACCACGACCCACCTCCTCCCCGCGCCATGGAACAAGGGGCGGACGGTTGTCATCGGAGACGCTGCCCACACGTGCCCGCCCACCATCGCTCAGGGCGCGGCCATGGGTCTGGAGGATGCTTCAGTGCTCGTCGAGCTACTCGTCGCGCACGACGACCTCACCGATGAGGTCTGGGACAAGTTCATGCAGCGGCGATTCGAGCGAGCGCGAACCGTCGTCGACAGCTCTCACCAGATCGGACAGTGGCAGCGCAACCGTGAGGAAGGCGACGTGCCGGCGCTGATGAGCGAGGTCCTGACGCTGGTCTCCGAGCCGGCCTAGTCGAAACCTCCGGGGAGGACCCGGCGCTAGCGCCGCCGAGCACCATCGGAGTACGCCGCGGACCGTCACCCGCGACCTTGACCACGAGGAGACAAAAGGCATGGACACGACCCGCATCGTCTGGACCGGACCTGGAGCCGTCGAACTACAGGCCGGGACCGTCGCAGCACCTGGGCCGGGCGAGGTTCTCATCGAGAACGAGCTGACTCTCATCAGCCCGGGCACCGAACGCGAATGGCTGCGCGATGACACCAGTCACGCTGTGCTCGGGGTTACCTTCCCGTTCACCCCTGGCTATAGCTCGGTCGGACGGATCATCGAGATCGGTGCTGGCGTCGACGGCTGGACGTTGGGCGACCGAGTGGTTCCACTCGGTGCGCCTCATGGTGCTCATGCGGCGCACCAGGTGGTACCTGCCGCGACCCTGTTCAAGGTGCCCGACGGTGTGAGTGCGGCACGGGCCGTCCTCTACCAGCTCGGTGGAACCGCAGTTCACACCATCCGCCTGGGCCACGTGCAAGCCGGTGACTCGGTCGGCATCATCGGGCAGGGGCCGATCGGCCAGATCGCGCTTCAGGCAGTGCGTGCCCTCCACCGCGGCTCTTCGACTTTGGTGCTGGATCTCGAGCCTGGTCGTCTGGAGACTGCCCGCAACCTGGGCGCCGACACCGCGCTCGACCCGCGCGCTCAGACCGACCTGGAGGAGGCCCTCGCCGCCCTTGGCGGCGGTGTCCGGGTGGTCGTCGACCTCTCCGGAGCCGAGGCCGGAATCAATGCCGCCGTGGGCCTGGCGGCACCGCTTGGACGGGTAGTGCTCTCAACCGGTACCGCGGCCGACCTGCCGCTCGCCTATGGGCAGGTCTTCACCAAGGGCCTGACCCTGGTCGGCGCTTTCGTCGGGGCACGCCCGATGGAGTTCGGCGTCGACACCTCTACCTTCCTGATGCTGCTTGCCGAAGGCGACATCTCTGTCGACCACCTGATCGCCGAACCGTTCAACCCGCAGGAGGCGCCCGAGGTTTATCAGCGCGTCCTCGATGGTGACCGCGAGCTCGTCGCCCCGATGTTCGTGTGGTCGACCCGGTGACCGGGCCGCGGCAGCAGGTCGGCACCACGGCCGTGGCGGCGGCACGATGAAGTTCGCTACTTAGCCGCAAGTGATCGTCAAATGATGGCCGCCGGTCGGGTGCGTCCGTGATGTTTGTACCGGGTCACGTCCGGTGAACTTGGAGCTGCTCAGCGGACCAGGTAGAGCGCTCGCTGAGCGCCCATTGTCCGCTCGGACAACTGAGCCTTCGCGAAACGGCGGGTCCGTTCAACCTGCTCGCCCAGACCCGCACGAGTCATTGCACGGTCCGCAGCCGCCTCGACACGACGCCGCCAAGCTCGCGGCACGCGGGCCCGGTGTACAACACCCCTATCAGTGCGCCGGTCTTGACCGCGATCGTCACCTGGCGAGCTTGTCAGGTGCGGCATCCGGTGCGTGGCGTGCACACGACGGATCCCCGCGCGAGTTGCCACCTAGCTAGGACAGTCGCCTCGGTTCGAGATCGGAGAAGACCCGCAGCGGGGAACATCCTGTGCTGGCTGCCGCCCAGCACCCGCCGGCCCGGCCGAGATTCGACTCAGGAAGCGGACGCGCCGACGGCGGAGTCCCTGCCAAACCCGTCACAAACGCGTCACGGATTCTCCGGGTCGGAGGAACCCTGGCCTGCGTTTCCGCATCAGGACCCCCTTTTTGAGCCGCCTGTCGTGTGCTGGTTCAGGACATCGGAATGGAATGTCTCGCGACATCGGAATGGCGTGTCGCAGGTCATCGGAATGGCCGGCGCTCGACAGGCTCGCAACCTTCACCAGCGAGTCCGGGCGGGCTGGAACACCGACTTCGGCGGACCTGGTCGCCCGCGGCCTGAACTCGGTCGTCGAGGTTACCTCCGATGCCCACTCCGGCCCGGGCGACACGATCGGGGGCGAACCCCCGGGCATCCTGGCAGCGCTGCCGCACCCGTCGGCATGCGCATGCCGAGGACTTACTGTCGCCCGAGTCCGGGTGTCGCGGCTCCGACCAGAATGGAGATGTTGCCTTGGACGTTCTCGCCGCGGCCCATGGCAGCGTGAGCCTTGCCAAGCTCCGAGAATGGGATGGTGCGGCCCAGTGCGGGGTCGATCTTGCCGTCAACAACGAGTTGGTTGTAGGCGATGGCTTGCTCGTCGTTGGTGCCGTGCGAACCCTGGAAGCGCTTCTGGCGGGTCCAGTGGTAACGCAGATCGACCATGGCATCGAAGCCGGTGGTCCCGGCGCAGATGACGACCATGCCCCCGGGCTGGCAGACGAAGATACTGGTGGGAACCGTGGCGGCACCGGGGTGCTCGAACACGATGGCGGGGTCCTGGCGCGAACCGCCGACCTCCCAGATCCGCTTGCCGAACGCTCGCGCACCGGCTGTCCACTCTCGCTGGCCCGCCGCGTCATCAACGCGCGGCGGGATGCCCCAGTGGCTGAAGTCGGAGCGGTTGATGTACCCCACGGCTCCATACTTCATGGCGTACTTCCCGCGTTCGTCGTCCGAGACGACGGCAATCGCGCGCGCACCGGCGAGGGAAACGAGCTGCGAGGCCTGGGTCCCCAGGCCTCCCGACCCGCCCCAGACCAGCACGACGTCATCGGACTGGACAGTGTTGCCGGCGAAGCCATGCAGCATTCGGTACGCCGTGGTGCCGACCAGGGTGGGTGCGGCTGCCTCTTCCCAGCTCAGGTGAGGAGCCTTCGGCAGGACTTGGTGGGCCTGGACCCGCGCGTACTGACCGAACGCGCCGTAGTTGGTGTCGTAGCCCCAGATTCGCGCTGAGGGGGCGATCATCGGGTCCTTGCCGGCCAGGATCCACGGGTCGTCGGCGTCCCAGTATCCGGGGTGGGTCACCACGTGGTCTCCGACCTTGATGCCCTGGACCTGGTCGCCGGTTGCAAAGACGATTCCTGAGAGGTCGGAGCCACCGATGTGGAAGGCCTCCGGCTCCCCTCGCTTCTGGCGCACGGCGATCTGGTCGACCGGGTATCCACGGGCTGCCCATACGTTGTTGTAGTTGATGCCGGCGGCCATGACCGCGATTAGCACCTCATCCGCCCCGATTCTCGGGGTGTTGACCACCTCCTGCTGGAAGGCGGTGGCGGGGTCGCCGTAGCGGTCCTGCCGCACCACGGCCGCGGTCATGGTGTCGGGCACGTCTCCCAGCGGGGGCAGCTCACCCAAGGGAACGGGGGCGGTTCCGGGGGTCACCACCGACTGGCGGTGTTCATCGGTCGTCGGCATGGAGCTTCCTTTCACGTGCCAAGAGCGAGGCGGGGACGGGCCGGCTGACCATGTCGTCGGCCGGGATCAAAAGTTCGGTCGTGGCTTCTGCCACGGATGGAACCGGTGTGGCACGAACGACAGGCCAATAGTAACGCAATATTATTGGTTTTGAAAGGGTGACGGCCCTCCTCGAGGAACCGGGAGCATTAACATGAGCCGCATGCAATCGGAGGGATCACCCGCCACCGTGCCGAGCGGTCAGCGCGGCGAGATTCGTGTTGCAGAGATAGCGGAGCCACGCAAGCGGCAGATAATGCTTGCGACCGAGAGCCTTATCGCCAAGCACGGATTCGACGGCCTCCGCCTGCGCGACGTCGCGAAGACCGCCGGCGTCTCGATCGGGATGATCCAGCACTACTTCGAAACCCGAGACGTCCTGGTGCTCGAAACTCTCAGTGATGCGAGCTGGCGGCGAGCGGCCGAGTTCGTCGCTCTGGGAGAGGGTTCGCAGGTTCCGGCCGCACGCGTCCATGCCCTCTTGCGGGGGTCAATCGGCGACCGAGCCCGATGCCAGGAGTGGATCGAGACCTGTGCCTCCTCGACCCGGCACTCCGAGATGATGCCGATGATCGAACGGGTCTACGAGGCTTGGAGGACGGCGCTCCGCGATGCTCTCAAGGCCGGCATCGAGACCGGCTCATTCGAGCCGCAGCTCCCGCTGGACCAAGTCGTCGACACCATCATGGTTGTGATCGATGGGCTGATGATGGCGGTCGCTCTTCGCCTGTACGACTTCGACGAGCCGTACGTGATCCAGCTCATCGAAGAGACAGTCGGCCACTTGCTGTCATACGACTTCAAGGTGGCCCCCCAAAGCGCCAGCGAATGACTCTGAACTGCTCGGGTGTTCATCAGACCCGATGGATGGTCGCTTGGCATCAGAATGGACTGGCGGAGGGAAGGATGCCTTCCTCTCCGCCAGTCCATTCTGCGCACGGCTCGTGACCGCAACCGCGTTGCCTCGGAGTGCCGCGACAGCTGGACGAGGTTATGAACCAACCCCGAATGCGCCGACGAGGCTGGGCGAGCCGTTTAGATTCGGCGAGGCGTTCAGCGGCGCAGGCTCAAGGTCGGCGTCTGCCGCGGCGACCTGGATCCGTTCGCCGTCGGTGTCCAGGGAACGACACGCCAGCAGATAGACGATGGTAGCCACAGGCAGTCCGACAAGGACCGAGACGTCCACCCCGCCCAGCGCGCGGGCCACCGGGCCCGTGTACCACTCGGTGGACCAGAACGGGACCATCGCCAAGAATCCCACCCAGTATGCGGTCAGACCGCGCCAGCTCCACCGTCCGTAGATGCCACGAGGGTTGAATATCTCGCGCACCGAGTAGTGGGTGTGCCGGACGAAGTAGAAGTCCACAAGGTTCACCGCCGTCCACGGCGTGAACAGGTAGAAGAGGATCGCCAAGAATGCGCCGAAGCTCGACATGAAGCTCTTCGACGCGGCCATCGTGAGCACGAACGCGATGGCAGCGATCAACGCCAGGGAGGTCAGGCGGGCCACTCGCTTCGGGTCAACATTCCGGAAGCAGTCCAACGCGCTCAGCAACGTGAGCGAGCCTCCGTAGAAGTTGAGCGCGGAGATGGTCACGAGGCCAGGCAGGGATACCACGAGGATCGCCGTCCCGAAGCCGTGGACCATGTGATCGCCGAATGCCTGCAGTGACTGGATCACATCCAACTGGCGATTCAGAGTGGCCGCCGCCGCGCCGAGCAGCATCGTCCACGCCCCGCCGAGGAGCGTACCCACATAGGTGCTCCAGAACGTGTAGCGAATCGGCACGTCGCGTGGCAGGTAGCGCGAGTAGTCCGAGACGTAGATGGCCCAACTCAGCTGGTAGGCCGCGGCTGCGACGAACTGCGCCAGGAACGCGGTCGTGTTGAACGCGGACAGCGACCACTCGCTACCCGGTAGGCGGACGGTGGCGAAGAAGCCGATCGTGATCAGCACGAGTGCGATGATCAGCGGCAGCGAGAGCCATCGCTGAACGCGATGGATCCAGTCATAGCCAGCGAAGGCGATCGCCACAGCTGCGAGAGTCACCGCTACATAACTGACTGTCGAAGGCGTGCCGACGATCTGATGAATCGCGTCGCCGGCCAGTACCTGATTGAACACGTTGTAGCCGACATAGCTGATGAGGGCCACGCCCCACACGAGCAGTGCGCCCATGTACCCGAACTGTGGCCGCGACTGGATCATCTGCGGCAGACCGAGTTGCGGGCCTTGCGTGGAATGGAACGCCATGAAGAACGTCCCGAAGGCACAGCCAAGCACGATTGCGATCATCGTGTAGAGCAGGTTCGCGCCCATCCCGATGCCGATGAAGCCCGTTGCGACCGTGGCCAGCTGCGCGCCGCCGGTGAACCACACCGGGAACAGATGCCACACCTTCCCGTGCCGCTCACTAAGGGGCACATACCCGATAGATCGGCGTTCGATGCCCGCCAGCTGGGCCGACGTCTCGCTGCGAACAGCAGCGGTCGTGGACCTTTCCGTTCGCGCTCTACTCATGGACAACTCCGCCTCTCTGTCGATGCACGGCGACGTGGAGACCTGGGCGTGAGCCACTTTGGCGCTCCAGGGCCGAGGTGGTGATCACGCTCACAATAATATCCGCTTATTGGCACGTCAAGCCCTCGCATTTTCTCGGCTGGGACCCGCAGGCGCTCCCGATTGACTGCACCATAAGCCTGTATTATTGTCGTACGTCAGCCCTACCCGCCCACGGACCCCGGGCCCCCTCGCCGATCGCGGCCCGGTCCCTTCCCGATGGAGAACCCCGGCCATGGCTTCACTCGCCCTCGCGCCCGCCGCGACCCAGCGCGACCTGTCCGCCTTGTTCAACCCGTCCTCGATCGCGATCGTCGGGGCGAGCAACGACCCCGCGAAGTACGGAAACTGGCTGGCGGTCCGGGCTCTGCGTGACCAGAAGAAGCGCGCCGCGTACCTGATCAACAAGACCAGGCCCACGATCCTCGGCCACCCCGCGGCGCCGAGCCTGGTGGGCTTGGATCGACCCGTGGACCTGGCCGTGGTCGCCGTGCCGGCGGCTGGCTTCTACGACGCTATAGAAGACGCAATCGCGGCTGAGGTGAAGGCGGTCGTGGCCATCACGGCAGGCCTGGGCGAGACTGGCGCAGACGCACTGGCCCGGCAGGACGAGCTGGTCGCACGACTGCGGGCCGCCGGGATCCCCATGCTCGGACCGAATTGCCTGGGAGTGCTGGACAACACCACCGGCCTGGACGCGACGGTCAACGACTTCAAGCCGGGGTCGGTCTCGATCATCTCCCAGAGCGGCAACGTCGCCATCGATCTGGCCGAGCACCTGGCCGAGGTCGGCCTGGGTGTGGCGCGGTTCGCCAGCCTCGGCAACTGTGCAGACCTCGACGTCGCCGACCTCATCGACAGCTGCGTCGATCACGAAGGCACCGCCGCGATCGCGGTCTACTGCGAAGGCTTCAAGAACGGGCGCAAATTTGCCCGCGCCGCTGCCCGCGCCGCGGAGGCCGGCAAGCCCGTGGTCCTTCTCTCGGTCGGACGCGGGGCCGCATCTACGCGCGGCGCAGCCTCGCACACGGGCTCGCTGGTGACCTCTGGCGTGGTCCTCGAGGCCGTGTGCGACGCGACCGGAACCGAGCTCGTCAACAGCCCAATGGAGATGGCGAACCTCCTCCAGGCCCTCGTGCGCACCACCCCGCCGGCCGGCACCCGAGTCGCCGTCTTGGCCGATGGAGGCGGCCACGCCTCCCTGGCCAGCGACAGTCTCGAAGCCGCGGGCCTGCAGGTCGAGCAGTTCACGACCGAGCTGTCCACCGCCGTAGCGGCGGAACTCCCCCCCAACGCCGGCGTGTCCAACCCCATCGACGTGGCTGGTGGCGGCGAGCAGGACATCACCTGCTTCTCCCGAGTGACGCGACGCCTGATTCAGAGCCTTGAGACCGACGCCGTGCTCATGACGGGCTACTTCGGCGGCTACGGCGGATACGACCCAGCCATCGTGCCCGGTGAGATCCAGGCCGGTCATGACATCGGCGCCCTGGTCGCCGAGGGCGGCGCGAGCTTCATCGCGCAGACGATGTTCGTCGACTCCAAGCCGGCCCAGGCCCTGCGAGACGGCGGCATCGCCGTCTACCGCAACGTCGAGCACGCCTCCTGGGCGCTCAGCCGACTCACCCGCCGGGCACAGGCCACCAGCCAGCCGCTGCCGGTGCTGCCCGAGCCGACCGACCCGCTCACCGAAACCGGCTACTGGACCGCCCGACGCGCCCTCGCCGAAGCGGGAATCCCGTTCGTCCCCGCCGCCGAGGTCTCGACACTGGACGAGCTCGAGGCCGCGGCTGCCGGCCTCCACTACCCGCTCGTACTCAAAGCCCTCGGCGACGAGCACAAGTCCGACAACGGCGGTGTCATCCTCAACATCACCGACCACGACGCCCTGATCAGCGCCTGGAACGACGTCCAGTCCAGGCTTGCGCCGCCGGTGTGCTCGATCGAGGAGATGGCCGAACTCACGGACGCAGTCGAACTGATCATCGGGGTACGCCGCGACCCCACGTTCGGCCCCATCGTGCTGGTCGGCATCGGCGGCGTGTACACCGAACTGCTCAAGGACACCCGCTGCGCCCTCGGCCCAGTCACGCCCGACCAGGCCCGCACCCTTCTGCTCTCGCTGCGCGGCTCGGAGCTACTGAGCGGCTTCCGCGGCAAGCCCGCGGTCAACATCGACGCGGCCGCCGACCTGGTCGCCACCTTGTCCACGTACGCCGCCGCTCACCCCGAGATCGGCGAAATCGAGTGCAACCCCATCGCGGCAACACCCGCCGGGGCCGTCGCCCTGGACGCCCGCATCATCCTCGACCCCCGTCCCTGAACCCGGCCACGTCCCAATCTCACAAGGAGACCCGCACCGTGACCCACCTCGCTGACCACGCCCCGGCGCCGAGCGCAGCTGCAAGCAGCTTCACCCACCTGCTCGTCGAGCGCCGCGGCCCGGTTGCCGTGATCACGCTCAACCGGCCCCAGGCTTTGAACGCGCTGTGCAACGAGCTCACCGAAGAGCTCACGGACGCCCTCGACGCCACCGAGACCGACGACACCATCGCCGCCGTGGTGCTGACGGGCGACGCCAAGGCATTCGCAGCAGGCGCCGACATCAAGGAGATGCAGCCCAAGTCGTTCACCGACGTCTACCTCGAGGACTTCATCACCGCCAGCTGGGAGCGCGCCTCCACCACACGCAAGCCGATCATCGCCGCGGTCGCCGGGTACGCCCTCGGCGGCGGCGCCGAGCTGGCAATGAGCTGCGACCTGATCATCGCCGCCGACACCGCCAAGTTCGGCCAGCCCGAGATCAACCTGGGCGTCATCCCCGGGGCCGGCGGCACCCAGCGCCTGACCCGCGCCGTCGGCAAGTCCAAGGCCATGGACCTGATCCTGACCGCGCGGATGATGGACGCCGCGGAAGCCGAGCGCGCCAACCTGGTCTCCCGCGT